>Ga0247741_1000224_pt1 | contig 36727 bp, 22 predicted proteins | sample UWRJL213509R2_FD_180945 | JGI IMG/M metagenome (GOLD analysis project Ga0247741, IMG submission 180945) | Plant litter microbial communities from Arlington Agricultural Research Station in Wisconsin, United States - UWRJ-L213-509R-2 | ecosystem: Environmental > Terrestrial > Plant litter >... | reverse complement strand
ATTCCAAACAGTGGTGGCAGGGCGGTCCATTTGGTTCCGCCGGTCGCTCAGCTGGGTGCAGCCCGTCGCTCTGCCTCACGTGCAAAGCAACGATAATAGAAAATCACCACTGTTGATTACCTTGCACGTAAATGCATTGTCGTACTTATTAGTTACAGTAGCCCATTACTGCGTGCCTGCTAAGGGACGGTAAAGGATTACTACCAAATTGTTAGTGGCAGTAATCCTCTACCGGGAAAATTTTACAGCTCAGTAGTGGATTACTACCATAAATGTGGCAGTAATCCACTACTACAAATTTTGACGAGGCGGTAGTGCATTATTGCCAAATATAAATTGATGGTAATCCACTACTGGCAAAGTTTGACGAGGCGGTAGAGGATTACCGCGGATATGAACTGGCGGTAATCCTCTACTGGAAATTTTCGACAAGGTGGTAGAGGATTACCGCCAATTTACATGGCAGTAATCCTCTATCGGCAAATGTTGACGAGGCAGTAAAGGATTTCCACCACTTTCAATGGGCATTTTTACACTACCGGGTACTGTAGAGTTGTCGGTAGCTGATTACCGCATGGCGTAAATACATTATCGTTCCTACAGGTGTATTTCAGTTACTGGGTGTTTGTGAATTTCCGTGAATCCAGTACTGCCTTGTGACTATGTCGTGTAAATACATTATCGTCCCCAAAGGTGTATTTCAGCTACTGGATGTTTTGAGTGTTCATAAATCTATTACTGACCGGTACTAACTTGGTGTGAATATATTACTGCCTACCGTATTCATAAACCCATTATCGAGACGCATTGAATCAGTGTGAGTACATTACCGCCAGAATATAAGCAAATTATACTACTGTACATCGTCCATTTACGTGTACACCTCTTCGAATACTTATATTGCTTTCGAGGAGAATACTCGAGTGGCGGCCATGCTTGGTTGCGATCAATTTGGTCCCATTATAGCAATGCACCACCGCGGCGCCACCACTGCGCCACCTCACTGTCGACGGTCAACTGGAATCAGATCTGTACGAGAATTCAGGTCTCTGCAAGTTAATCTCTTAGTTCATAAACTTCAATTCGAAAAATTATCATCATAGTTTACGAAGATAATCAGATCTGCAAGGAAGTGCTCTGAAATATTGTAACTAAATGTGCTGCCTCAGAAAGTTTATTTCTGACGTGGAAATGAATCTAAACTCCTGCGACTGGAGTTTCTGGTTTAGATAAAATTGTGCTAAAGCAAGCAGCTACCGTTGTTATGTCTCCTTGTAACAGTTGAACATGTTCTAAAAAAGAAGCATTGATGATAAAACTGTGGTACTGTGCCTCCCGCAGATAGTACTCTATGTACATAGACGTCAAAGTCAGATGAGGTTCACACCAGGTTGTAATTGGTATTCGGTGGATTGCAAACTATTGACATTGAGCTAACTTTCTTTGAGCTTTCAGAGATCCAGTTTGAAGAGAGACATGTTTGCAAGCTGCCATCAAACTTCCAAGACAGTATCCTTCAATTCTCAATGAAGATGTCGGGGGGAATTGGCTTCACAGAATCTTCAGGTTGCGAAACCTTGACTGACACTATATGATCGTCTTCGTAAACTATGATGATATCTTTTTTAATTGAAGTTTATTAACTAATAGATTAAATCGCAGAGAACTAGATTCTCGCACAGAAGTGGATCCAGTTAACCGTCGACGGTGAGGTGGCGCAGTGGTGGCGCAGAGGTAGCGAATTGCTATAATAGGACCAAATTGATCGCATCATAAGCAACTGGGCATGGCCGCTATTCTCCTCGCACTATGCAGAGGGCAATATAACTATTCTAAGAGGCTTACATGTGAACGGAAGATGTAAATTAGTGTAATATGCCTACATTTCAGCGGTAATATACTCACACTGAGTCGATGCGTCCTCGGTAATGGATTTATGGATACAGTAGACAGTAATATATTCACACCAAGTTAATACGGGGTTAGTAATGGATTTATGGACACTCACAAACATCCAGTAGCTGAATCACACCTTTAGGAAATATAATGTATTTACGCGAAATAGTAATCAGCTACCGACTTTTTACTAGTGTCCAGTAGTGTAAATACGTCTATAGTTAGGCAATAATGTATTCATGCCGATTCGTCACAAGGCAGTACTGGATTCACGGAAATTCACAAACACCCAGTAACAGAAATACACCTATAGGAACGGTAATATATTTATGCCACGTAGTAATCAGCTACCGACAACTCTACAGTGTCCAGTAGTGTAAATATGCCCGTAAATAGACATTAATCCACTTCCGCATACTCTGAGACGTGCAGTAGCCAATATATGGGCGCTAATCCGCACGTTAATTGAGTTACAACCGTTTAGTGATGTCCAGTAATTGAAATATACCTACATGCCGACGGTAATATATATTCGTTCTCAATTAACTCAGTCTAATAATCAGCTACCGGAGACCTGCCGACTGTACTGTATATCAATTAACGACCTTAGTAATTGATCCCGAGAGCTGGAGCGGCCGGCTGAACGACCTGGTGCGACCGGCGGAGCTCAAATGTCTGCCATGCCACCACTGTTTGGAATCCCATACCAACAGCCACGTATCCGCAAATTGCTGTGCCGCAGGCTCGGCAAATGGACAGCACCGATTCTCGACATAAGCGTGTTCAATTTACGAACTCTTGAGTTGGTACGCGACACGCGTCCAAATCGCGTACCGTGCGAGACAGGATGATTGAAATTACAGTAGGTGCAGAAATAGGTATTTCGGTTTTGAAATTATAACATGACGCAGGAAAACGCCAGCTTCTGGGACTTGTTCAAGCCTTTGCTCAACGGAGTCAGGCTCGGGTATGATACGTACTGTACATTTTTTAACTTGCATGCCAGATTTTAATATAAAAAACCCAACCTCTAAACATACACTTGGTGCCAGTCAAATAGGTGAGCTGCACAGCGACCTTCTAGTTCACCTCTTTTATTTGACGGTTCAGTCTTCATTTCAGGTTACTTTCTGCTGTCAAACTCTCTATCGTAGGTCCGAATGAAGCCCAACTGTGTTATGGAAGACCTTGGAAATAGTAGTACCCGAGAATTGGATTACGACGCGACCTGTCTCCCAGACATGATGAGTCGATGCAAATAGCCAGTGGGCGCAGTATGGACCTCACTTTCTGGTTTCCACTACCAGGAGCCTCTGGGTCTTAAATGTTCATGCTGGTGTGCGCGACGACTAACTCCGAACTCCTCGCCATCTCAGAAAAGGCACTAACTCCTCTTTGGTCACCGTTACCAGTTCATCCACAGTCGCTGCCGAGATCGAATCCGGTTTAGCGTGGCAAGCAGGGTAATTTAACCTGTGCCTAAGGTACCCGTCCTCTCGATCTCCCGCCAACCAATCGCCAACACCCAGCAGCCTAAGGCTGGACAATGTCACCAATTGCCTTGAGATCCCAGTCCTTACGCTCTTGAAGGTCCTAGGTTGGTCATAATGAGGGAGGGTTCTGATCATAGGAGGTTCGGTGAATGCCTGGATTATGTCTTCTCCCAAATCTCAGATTGCCCAAGACGCATCATTATAGGGTCGAGCGGGCCATATGGAGCATATGACGTACATGCGGCAGCTGGGTCTGGGGTTCGGGTGTCAGAGACAGCTGAATGACAGAATCTGAAAGTGCGGGCCACGACTCTCTCAAGCAAGTTTACTGTATACAGACGCTGGATTTTGTGAAACTGGGACCCCCTGATATAAAGTGTCTGTACAAGGAATATGGAACCAACGGATGAAGCTCGACAGCTTTGCCTCTTCTCTGATAATTTCTTGCAAGACTCCTGGGTAGTGGCTTGGCTAGTGTGGAAGCCAGGATGACCGTTACGGCACGATTGGGTAAAAATTGCGGTAAAGCTCAAATGCCGGCTGAACTTACAGTGCTTTGCATAAGTTCGTGAAAATCGAACGCTTTCGAATTTTGACACGTGACCCGGTGCCTGGACCAAACAGCGTCCGGCTTGTATCGGCCGCCTTCGCCATGAGAGAAAGCTCTACTCATCTGGAGTAGGCTCACTAGAACTGTCGTTTTATTGGCGTTCAATATAACCGGCCCCAGTAATGTAGGTGCTACGGTAAGGAGTGCATATATTACATAGGGGAATTATATACAAAATCATAAGTCCTTCATCTAGGCGATTGGAGGTCTATTATTTCTCCGTAAATCTACTCTCATACACTACTGTAGCTGCGCAATTTTCACGCACATATACCCCTTCTTTCGTTTCATCTCACCCACAATCCACGTAAAATCTATCAGTACTAGGACCTCATTAAGTACATATAGTGTATTTAATAAATTCATCCGACATAGAGTGCAAAGTTTGGTATTGGTGAAGTAACAGTGATTTGGCTGATTGAAATGTGCCTCCCATTTCCCTCTTCATTCCACCGTCAGAAAATATGACAGTTCCTATCTAAGTACGTTGAGGAGCTACAGTAGTGTATTAGAGTAGATTTATGGGGAAATAATAGAGACCTCCAATCGCCTAGATGAAGGGCTTATAATTTTGTATATAATTCCTTTATGTAATATATGCACTCCCTACCGTAGCACCTACATTACTGGGGCCGGTTATATTGAACGCCAATAAAACGACAGTTCTAGTGAGCCTACTCCAGATGAGTAGAGCTTTCTCTCATGGCGAAGGCGGCCGATACAAGCCGGACGCTGTTTGGTCCAGGCACCGGGTCACGTGTCAAAATTCGAAAGCGTTCGATTTTCACGAACTTATGCAAAGCACTGTAGACTTAGCAGCGTCAACCTGTGGGTCCATGTGTGAAAGTCGCATATCGCTGCTGTAATCCCGCTGAAGGCCGGTGGCAACCTGTCAAACTATTTCGTCTCTTCAATATGCCTCTCAGCGACGCAACGTCTTCCCCTTCATTCACCATCTATGCACTATGGGACATCACAATCCCTGGGCCAGCCTTCCAGCAAGGTTTCCAATGACGGCTGAAGGTCGATATGGAGCGCTCCTCATTGCTGAGATTCTCAGCATGCCGTGCGTGTCCGAGTTTTCATTCATATTCGGTACTCTAACCACGAACGGAACACAGACTTTATGGTGTTGCTATCGTAAGTCCTTTATGCCCTGCTTGTGAGCCTTCTGACGAACTTTAAACTTATAGCACTGTACTCATAACAAGGGCAGTTCTCAATAATGCAAGTTTCCGTCTTCCTACCGTGTCATACATGCATCATTAAATTTCTCATTTCGCAGGTGGCAGCCATCATACAGGGGTTGGGTGTGATGCTGTCAGATATTATAATATTGGCGACACTGTGCTACATCTTTAATTGCCACCGCTCGTCCAGTAACAGGTAAACACTTTCCCCATGACGAACGACTTGCCATGTACTGATAACGCCCTTACAGGACGAACAGTCTGATCAATAAATTGATTAAATATACTATCAACCGCACTCTTGGGACATGGTAGCTCCCTTGTTCTTACTGCTACGTATCTGTTCTAACGAATACATGCAAAGTCTTTTCGCCATTGCATCAATATCTCTAGTAAGTCTTCTCATTCTTCTTGGCTGAATGCTGCTCATTGTGATTGTCTCGATAATCAGTACTACTTCATGTATGGCACATATTACTTGTGAGTTAAGCTATTCATCTAATTTGCTCGTAATGTTCTTATTCTTCAGCATTATCGCTCAAGTCATAACTACCCACTGTACGTTTCCATCTATATCCCAAGAGTTTTCTTTACTAAATTATGCCTCAAAGTATACCTGATCTCGGCGGTCAGCATGTGAGCACCCAGCACGACGACTCTGGGAGGCCTCTGACAAGTTTGACTCTTCGAATTCTAGGCTGATGGCAAGACAAGGCTTACGGCGAGACTTTGCTGAGCCCTCATTCCATGTCACACATCTCGCAATGGACTCAATGCTGACAAACGAAGAATCGAATAACAACCCCTCTAAATCATTGCCATAATGTTTCAGGTATGTTTGTAAAAGTCATAAATTTAAATTTCTTGTTGATACGAGTGCTGTATCTTTGCAGACTCGAAATCAAGAAGTTGATCATACTGCCCCACGTGAAGCTAAGAAGTAAATTAGATTTCAGAGCCTCGTTTCTATGTATATAATATATCGGCCCCCCTATTGAGAATCAGGTGCAACTGCGATCAAGATCTGATTCTTGCAATATGTCGGTACCACGAGTGCCTCATTCGGCGGCAAGACTTTGAGGAAAGATTCTACAATATGGATGGTAGTGGATAGGGCATTGTTTTTCGTTTGATATAGTTCCTTTGATGTGGATGTAGACGCAGCATCCACGTTGCTAGGACCACCTCCTCCGGCTTCGAGCATTAGGGTGCAGAGTCGTCCATGTCGATTTGAACATTGAGACTCTGTTTGACCGTTTTGTTGGAACCTACGCCCCAAGTCGAGCCGTGTTATCAAGCCGTGTTATCGAGAGTAGCTCAACGTCAACTTCCTGTGCGCGGTGGACCACTTAGACAGGAGTTGGCCCTTGGTACACGTCCTCCTGAGCCTTGATATCGACTTGCTGGAGGACCATTCTTCCATTTCACAGGTCAAATGTTTGCCAGCTGCGGAACGAGATCTGGTGACATCGTTGGGTGTTCGGCACGAGACATGGTGGGCTTGCAGCGAGTAGTTGTAGTAGTGAGTTTCAAGGAGTCGGCCATGGCAACGTCAGACCCAGGCGAGGTTGCTAGATTGGACGGTGAGCAGTGCTAACACTGCAGGCTCGCGTCAGGATGCTCGGTCATTGGGGCCAGTGCACACTGCGTGGAATACCAGACGAGGATGGGATGGTGGCCAATGAACATTTGAATGGCCAGGTAGGTGAGCCTACCGCGATGACCAAACATATCCTGGGATATATGCAGGTCCACGTTAGACAAGTTTGGAAGATGTGGACTGAGGCAACGGGACTGGAGACGGAGACATAACTGCAGGCGATAAAGGCGGTGTCGCTGACACATATACGTCGCTGAGGTTCAGAGGGCACGGCTATATTATGTTGCAAGTGTGGCCTATTCCACGGCTTGTGCAGAGTCGTTTGAGAGTTGTGGGCCTGACACTTCAGCCTGAGCCAACGTTCCGAGACCACATTCCATCCAGCCTGAGCTAGAAAATTCAGAGACTATACGTCCACACTTCTAATTTTGAGAGTTATTCGCTGAGGCATTGACGGTAGGTGCAAAATGCTCCAGCTATTTGGCTTAGCGAAGCTTCCCGTTTCATCGACAAGCAAATACCTGCGAGCGCCCCAAACGGCTGAAAGACCTGGAGGTCAACTTGAGCGAGTCCCAGCGGCGATGGTCAAGCACAAAATATCATCCTAACCAGCGCCGCATATGCCCAAGGACAGAAAGTAGATAAAAAACTCGGTGATGCAGTATACCATCGAGAGAACAGTGCGAAGAACCTTTGACTGAGATTAACCCCCTGAGAACCAAGAAGAAACCTTCGCCGAACTCGAAATCATGGAAAAGCATGCAAAGTTACCGACACCAGAAGCAAACTGAACTTTGAGTGTGGGTCCAAAGGAATGGTACGAACACTCACGCGAAACTTCAAAGCCAAAGAAGACCAAGGCTTTCTCCTCACACCGAATGGAAAGTCGTTCCAATCGATGGCCGCAGAAATGAGGGCTCGGAGACAGACCACCACATTCCTGTATAAAAAGAAAACCCGGACAAAAAGCACATCCAATACGAAAACTCTCAAAGCAACCCAACTTACCAAAGAAGTCATAGAATCCGACGAAACGAGAGAAGATGATGAACCCATCACTCACCCCTCCTTGAGAATCACAGGACTCAAGTGACGGCATATAAAAACATTCAAGCCCAAAAAATGAGGAAGTACACAAACAGGAGACGCACTATGGAAACTGTTGAGAAAGTGAAAGGGCTGAAGAATTCACGGTAAAACACTCACTGAAGCCGAAATCTGGAAAGGAACCAGGCATTGTGATCTTGTACGTACAACCCCTACTTCCTATGGATGTCCATCCACGACGCCTACATGGTAGGCGATAAATGCCTAAGGCCAACCTTCGCCGCTGAGTTCCAAGGACGATGTGTGTGTAAGCACTGTAGGAAAACCGAAACAATGGCCCACATGCTCACCAAGTGCGAAGCCCCAAGGCAGTCAGAGATATGGACGCTAAACCGAGAGCTATGGGAGAAAAAGCCAGGAAAGGATCTAGGTGAAATCACTGTCACAGATATCCTGGGAAGCTCCGCAATAAAGGAGGACGTTGGAGATAAGCAATTGAAGGAAAGCCAGTCATGGGAAAACCGGTTCTACCGAATCTTGATCACCAAATCCGCACATCTAATCTGGAAGATAAGATGCGAAAGAGTGATAAGAAATGAAGGAGAACTTGCCACCGCAAATGAGGTCCAAAGCAAATGGCTGGCAGCAATGAACCTAAGGCCTGAGCTAGACCGAAAGATGAAAAACCAAAAATATGAGACAAAGGCGCTCAAAAAGAACCCGGAAAGGTGTGCTGAAAAACGAACGTGATCCCCGGACAACTGGATCCGAGAAAAATGGGGTTTTAGTGGGTATGTACATGGGTAAATAGCGTCAATCTCGACAAGCGACCGCACAAGGTGAGTATGGGGGCGATGGGCGGCGAGACTCAGTGTCTGAGTCCCACACAACGTGCATAATTGCATTTCCTCATGGTGAATTAAGAAACAAATGAATCATATTCGGGGTTTTGATCCCCCGAAGAAACCTGCCCTCTGGTTATACAAACGCTCCACCAAAAAAAAATTGAGCGAGTCCAAACGTGCCGAATGGTCCAGACACACTGATAAGACCTTATGCCCCTGTCTCAGTCCCACCGTGATATCTACTGCCAGGTTTGCCCAGGTAAATTCCAGTACGATTTTGGTTTCATATGTACAGACTTGTGATGAACGACTTGCTCGTGTTTTGCGTGCTCAGATGGTAAGGATACCTTGCGATTCGATGCGATGTATCTACACCCAGGTGCCAGTGCGAACCTTCTTCGCCAATCAATTTATCCCAGATGCGCAACTTCCAGGGTGTCGAAACCCTACTTCAAGAACCACGAACCCTATCCAACGTCGAACGTTGAACGGCTGAGTGCCTGCCTCTGTGGCGAAGATATAAAAAGTCCTATGAAAATATACCGTGTTTGGACGTCGCGCTGCTGTCACAGATCGAATGTCCATGCGACTCTTCAAACTTTAGTAAATAGTCGCATTGTGAGTTACCGCATGGGTGCCTAAGAGATCTGTGTTTGGGTTTCTAACGAGTACCAACCATCTCTTGGCGTTCAAACATAAGCGTTCAGCTTCAGTTGCAACCCTATCACATCAACCGCACCTAGCATCCCGTTTTACGGGTGTTTGGTGTTACACTCACCTCCAAAATCTCTTATCCCCTGCATACCTCTCTTGCCAGAGTGAAGGCCAACAAATTTAGCATCCTGTTTTACAGGTATTTTGTTCCACTTCGATCCAGAGCTGTCTCTGAAGCCCATTCTTCTTGAGGTGTCTTCACCGGAATTATTCCCTCGGTGCCCCTCAGCAGCCATGACCGTCATCACCTTCCTGTTCTCCGTGCAGATCCCACTCCACGGCATCATGTCCTGTACCGGATGCGTGTCCAACCGCGGTACATGCATGGAGCTTGGAATCACGCCTAGTATCGTCACCTCTCGTAGGATCGTGCAGCTGCTCACTAGTGCAAGCTTACTCAACATCGATTTTGGCCTCAAGAAAAATTGGCATTATTGGCCTTCGTCATAATGATTTGCTGTGCGCAAAAATGTAAACAAAGATTCTGAGCGCTGCAAAATAAAAATGAGCCTATCGATATAAAAATAGCTGGAAAAGCAAATAGGATGGAGAGGCGATGGCACCCTCAAACTCAAAGCCACGTTCAATATTGACAATGGCCGGTGAGAAAGCTTTCCCACCTAATGGAGCCATGAATATTGGTGGGGACGAGTAAATTGGTGTCTGAAATGAGGTCGTAACATTTTTAGAGAAGTTCGTCGAGTATGACAATGAAGGCGGCCACGATGAGCCGGATGATAAGGCGTACACAGTCCTTGGGTTGACCATACAAACAAGTATAGATCATGAAGAGTTGCTTGTCTGAGAGATGATGGCGGTGAAGACTACGTAAACGAATGAAAGCTACTAACTAGATTAAGTGCCAAATTACTCACATCTGCCTCCGCCGGCCCAGCCTTTTCCCCCAACTTGCCTTAACAGAGTAAACTTCTGTTTTCACCGTTCCAAATGTAAACAAAGACGATGAATGTTGTATTTTCAGAATGAGTCTATTGCTGTGATATGAAAACGGCTTTCACATCGCACGATAGCATTCTTCTGGCTCGAGCGTCTCCAGCGTCATAAATCTAATCATTTTCACCATCTTCTTGCAAGGATTCCGAATCGAGATTCCTGTCGAGACCGCTTCCACGATCAACGTGGTACCTACCCCATCAAACTCTTCTACACATACCTATCATGTAGTCGGTTTTCACTTTCAATACGCTCATCATCCCTCATATGGTAGCGCCCCGCTCTATCAACATCGTCGTCAAGGATCCGGAGGTACGTGGGCTTCGACAACCTACTTATTCCGTACCCTTTTGGACATGATGATTATAGTCATCAAGCGGCCAGTGAGACACCATCGGTCAGTGAGACAAACCCGGATATCTCTTTGTCGGGGCATCCCTCCGCCTCAATTTTTTTTTTTCTATATTTTACATGATTCCCTTTGTCCACCTTTCAAAATTTGTAAGACTATGACCATTTTTCGAACAGTGATCTTGTTATCAATGTCAGAAAACCGTGTCAAAATCTGCCCTTCTGGAATAAATGGTGCTTTCTCCTCAAAATCCCTTTAGAATAAAGCATAAAATATGTATACAATACATTTCCTCAAATTTATACTACCGTAATCCAGTTCAAACCTCTCCAAATGAGCTAAGTAATTCTATAGGAGAGCAGAAGATGTGATGCGTAACGTCACGCATTTTGGCAGTGCTGGATTTGTAACGCCGTCTCACTGACAGAGAACGAATTTTTGAGCTGATCCTCTCAATCCTCACTCAATTCTGGCTCGATGCCCTCGAAACTTCTCACATGTACTGAAACATGTTCTTAGATTTATTGAATCGGAAGCATTTGGGTGGAGCATCCCCGGAAATTCAAAAATCAAGCAGCGAGATTTACCTGTCCCACTGACCGCTTGATGACTGTAGCTCATGTACGACTGGCCCCAACTCGTGGTCGGGTCTACGTTTACGTTACTTGATAAATGTTGCCGCCCCATCGGAAGTTGTCCTGGACTAGATCAATACCGCCGTTCAAATTGTCTCTACCCTCTCCGCTTGCGCTCTTGTCTGAAAGGTCCAGATCGAGGCCTCTGGAGCTGGCCCTCGGGATGTTGCAGAGCAGCTGAAAGTTCAACAGTTGGGATGTCCTAATGACCATCATAATTATGACCTTATTTTATGACATTATTTATCGGCAAAAATTCATGACGCCTACGGGCCAGAAATCACTGGTCGAGTCTCAGTAACAAAAAAATCCGCGTCTGCCGTCTTCCGCAGACGCGCCGCTTAGCGCGAACACCACGACGGCGATGAAGTTGTGTCAAAATTTGGGTAATAGTGTCGGGTTCAAATTGAATTGGAACTTGGGTGCGAGCAAAGAATTCTCAAATTGGTTAGTAGCGTAGTAGATTGGGGCCTAGTTTGGCTTAGTATGTTCGGTTGGTGATACGAGGCGACAAGCAGAATTTGAGCCATCGCCAAAATCTCAAGTGAGCGACGCGACAGGAATTTGGCATGTGAGCCTCAATGTATCTGCTGTGGAGGGCAGAGCGAGTATGTATGTCAATGGTGACTGAACGAGAAGTTAGAACGGTGGCTCGGACAAGAGCTGGGTAAAGTCCGGCGTGATTCACAAGCTTGAGCGCCGTCGAGTCAAAGGGTGAAGCTTTGAAGCATAAATAATTGTGCTAAGTTATATGCCCTTTTCCTCGCTACTGGTCCAATGTAGTGCAGGTATAAGTATTCTGTCCCATTTCGTTCAATTCGTCTGTCACGCGTCATAGTTTGGCCGAGGCCCGAAATCGAAATCGTGGTCCACGTCACATTTCTTTGAGCTCCGGAAGTCCGCGCAGCGCACCATATAAGGCAGGCCTCACCAATAGATTAAATACCCCCTCATCGATATCTTAATGAATAGTTTATATCTATATTTTCCCATTAAAAACGAATTTAAACCGTCCCAAGATTCTGTAGCCACTGATGTGTCAGTACTTAAGATGCCAGTGATACTTACATAGAATTTGTCCCATGCTCGCGTGGGAAAGTGACTGTTACGTTTAACGATTGTCACCTTTTCCCCTGCTGTCACCACACCATGACAATCTCGACTACCGAGTTCTACAAAACCCTACCTAAGAAGGATGCCTCGCCGGACGCACCTGTTCCATCTACTCCTCCCAGCACGACTCTTTCCCTGCCATCTAGCACCCCGGTCGTTCATAAGCAGTCGGGAACTCATACGTTCATCTCTAAGGGTCACCTTCGATCTAGTCTAAACGTACAACTGGCGAATGAAACCATCGGTCACTTTCTGGGACCTATGCCCCCGACCAAATTTCTAAACAAGTTTCTGCCAGCTGCAGCAGGTTGCCCTTCAGCAGACAACGCTTTCAGTGAGCTTCATAAAGCACAGTCGGAGATACAGATGTATACACCATTTGTGAGTTTCCAAATTCGGTACTCATTGAGCACTGTCTAACGAGTTCTCTAGATTGAAGCAGCAACCCCGTTTACACCAGGACTGACATTCCTCGACACGCACCTTAATCCAGACACGAAATGCGCCGGTCTTGCGCCGGATATCTCTCCTTACCTCTCTGGCAATTGTCCGCTCGGCGAACGCAAGACGGATTTTTCTCTCATGGAATTCATTGTTGAGTTCAAGTATACGGAGGGCGAGGACCCATTCCGAGATCCAGAGGATCCCTTGATGCCAAAAGCAAACAATTTCCGCTTCGAGGTGGACACTAAGGGGGCTAAGAAAGTGCGTGGTCAGCTCTCCTCGTATGTCTCTGCTCTCCTGGGTTCTCAGTTTCGACTCCACACATTCGTCATCCTCGTTTCCGGGAAGTATGCGAGGCTGATGTTCTGGGATCGCAGCGGTGCGACCGTCACCCGTCGATTCATATACGCGAGAGAAGGCGAAGCTCCAAAGCACTTTCTTTCTGAATTTCTTTGGCGCTATTCACAGGCTTCACCCCCCCAGCGCGGGCACGACCCTACTGTTAGACCCGCCTCCCTCGAAGAGGTCCAGAAATATGGGGATGCACCAAAACGATTGAAACAGGAGAACTTGGCTTGTCACCGCGAATTTCGGATAATGACGATTCCAGACCGTGATGACTCAACAAAGGAACACGACTTTCTTATCTCTTCTCCATCTCAACACCATACGCGTTCGCCATTTGGAAGAGCGACCAGGCCGATGGTCGCATGTGATATGTGCGGAAACTCCGTATTTATAAAGGACTATTGGAGAGCCGTCGTGCCTGGAATAGAGAAAGAGGGGGACATATACAAAATTCTAGAGGAACACAACGTTCCTCATATTGCGCCGTTCGGGGTGGGAAATGATGTCCGGGAATACACCACCATTACGCACACGCTCAGGAACGAGAACTGGGCTTGCTGGTCGAGCGAAATGGTCCCACTGCGTCTGTATAGGATGTCCATGAACGTGGTGGGCCGAAGCCTAACCAACTTCAAGTCTTCTCGTGAATATGTAATGGCCATAGCAGACGCTATGGAAGGTGCGTCACCCTTATACTTTCTTGTTGAAATACCAACATGTTGCCCCTTCAGCGCATGACGGTGCATACTTTGATGCAAACATCCTTCACCGCGATATTAGTGTTGGAAACATCATCGTAACGCAGTCAGGAGAGGGTCTGCTAATTGACTGGGATCTCTGTCTCAATCTTGCAAACATGGGCAACGGCGCAAGGCGACCAAGCCGGACGGTGTGGCACTTTTTTATTGTAATGGCTGTGTCTGTGTTTGACGAATCTGTCAGGGAACATGGCAATTCATGTCGTCTGCCTTACTTAAAAATCCCGAGCTCCCTCAAGATTTGGAGGATGACCGTGAATCGGCTTTTCATGTGCTGTCCTGGATCGCTTTGCGTTACACCAAGCACAATAAACTCAATGATCTGAGTCCGTTGCTCAGTGCATATGACGAATGCCACGATACGGCAGCTGGTCCTCGAGGGGGCGATGGCAAAATCGCATTCATGACTCAAGCGTGGACAGTGTCATTCGACGAACGCCCGGCACTGACTGAATTGATCACGTCTCTTGCAAGGACCATTTCTGCTCGCTACAGCGAGATAACTATACCCGAAGATGTCAAAGAAGTCCGTGCATTGCTACTCAAACTGGATGCGGAACTACCCGCGGATGACGACGAGACGATGATTTATTCCTTGCTCTCTCCAGATCGCGCCAAATTTGCGAAACAAATAAAAGCTTATCCTTTCGCGGCGGCCATGTTGAAGATCCGGCATCGTGGGTGGCTGGTCAGCAGCATCAGACGCTACACTGACGATGAGTCTCGCTGGCCGGCGAGCGACAAGGCCGAACTGAGCACCGGAACCAAAGGGAAACGGAAGATGCAGGCCGATTTTGAGGATAGGATGCCCAGTACTAAAACTCTGAAGCTTCTGAACGGCGATTCATCACGAGCCTCAGAATAGATATCAGACTCTTAGCCGTAGCTCAGTACTGGCTTGTATGCACGGTCAAAAATTGTCATTTGTACTTGATTCGGGTAGAACAAACAAGACCACACCTCTTCAAGCATTCAGAGACTTGTTTTGGCTGTGGATGGGTGATGACAATTCGACACGAGCAGGTACATCCCTCACACCTCTACTATTAGTATTAAGCAGATCCCTATTTCGCTTGCATGTTTGTTTCACTTCCATTTCGACCACTGGCAAAGGGACGACCTACATCAGGTGGCCGAACTCCAGCTTTTCACAACCGCTTCATTCGCGTCCAGTCATATACATCCTACCATGTCTCACCTCCTCACAGTGCCATCGTGCTCTCATTGTCCTGTTTGTACGCCGTGTTTCTGACTTAATAATTTCTATTGAACAGAATGCATGGCAACTAACTGTTTGTAAATCTTGTATTCGCAGATCAAATACAAACTCCCCGGGGCCTCTCAGATTGTACATTGGATACTGATCATGCTACGAGGTCTATTTGATTCCTGAGCTCCCTGATATATCTAACCGTTCTCGCAGATTTGGTAGTGTGACGACTATATCTATCTGCTCCTGATAGGTGGATGAAGAGGAACAACAATGTGCTTTCTATAGGCTCGAACGGAGAAAGGTGTTCGACATGTCTAGCACGCATAGGTGGATATACTGGTCCCAACTCCGACATGACAGGTGCCTAATATGCATCGGCATGGTGCTTCAGTCCGGCCGATTGTTGTGTGTAGGTTGTGTGTATTCAGACGGGTTAGTTCATCGAGAAATAGCTCTAGGTTTGAATGAGGTTTATTTTGTCTATTCATTACATTGAGGGTATCTAAATCGTCTATGAACTTTGAAGTCATAGAATAGAGCTAGAGTCAACATGCAATGGCGATGAGTAAGAACTTACCAAAATCTCGCTGAAAAGCAGGTCAGATGTATTCATTGGGTTTTGGAATGCGTGGTGAGACGGTGTTCGGTCATAGGCTGTGGTGGCCAAAAGGAAGCCAGCAGAAACATGTGTTTTCGTTCGGTTCTGCACGTTAGGCGTTCAAGGAGCCATGGTGGCAGAGGCATCATCAAAGAGGGCTTGTTAGCCTGGACGAACGCTGATAAACCAGCAGCCGTAGGTACTGTGGGTCGCTTGTGGTATGAGGTGTCGGCAGTCGAGGCGTAGGCGGGTATATGTGCGTATTTGTGATTATCGAATGCGATTGGTCCTGTCGGATGCAAGGTGCGTTTGGTAATCGTTGAGATAACAAAATTAAGAGCAGGACTTTTGAAATAGAAAGTCCGGCAAGAAAGGAAAAGCCAATGAAGGAGCGAGCATGAGCTCACTGATTCATCAGCGGCGAGTAGAACGAAATTGAGGGCAAATACTTACCAGGTATTCGTCCTAAGTGGTCACAATTTCAAAATGTACGCAGTCATGTTGCCCAAGGTTAGGCCCGCTTCTGAGCCAACATGGAAGGCATCAGATATAAATTCTGCAGAGCTCTAGGGCTGAGTGCACTGCCATATCCGAGCCGATTGTCCTCGTCGTTAGCACTGGAAAGGGTTGTGAATACGACATAGACAAGGAAGAGACAGACACTTACACGAAGTGTTTAATCGTCATGCCAATTCCACCATTCTGGAATCCGTTGACATACGCAGCCGCAATCATACCTGATAGGAAGGGATCTTCTGAGAAGCTCTCAAAGCTTTGGACAAATATGGAGTATTATATTTAACTATGTGGATGGTCACCAGAGCTTAAATTACGCGACCGCCCAATGAATTCTACAATTGAACCGTGATTAGACAACGACGCCATGGGGCTAGAAAAGGTAATTTAGACGCTGGATGTTACAAGTCGGCGCCAGGACAAGTGAGGCAGAGGTAGCTTTGCTTCTCCTGCCCGGAGCTTCAGACCAACTTCCTGGACTAATTCGGAATCCCAATCGCAGTGGATGACTAAACATTCAGTAAAGTAATAGGAGACACAAGAGTTCAAGAAGCGTACAGGGAAATATTTTTCCATGAAGAACTGGTTTAGACATGGCTAACCCACAGGCTCATGAATTATCGAGCAGAGTGAGTGCGAACCTAACTCACCTTGATTGCTGGCGTGCCCAGCCCATCGAGTTGATGACGATGCCAGAACCCAGCGCCAGCGGTCATGAGAATCGATCCGTCCGTTGACAAGTCATCCAAAACATCGTCTATGTTGGTCTTCGCAAAGTCAGAAGGGATCGCAAAACCAATGTGAAATATAGTTCTTACACTTGCGCAAGTCGGCCCTTCAGCTCATCAGAACCCATCCTTTAACCGTGACATTTTAGATTTTCCCTCATAGAAAACTCGAGATTGGGTACCGAAGAAGCGTACATGGGTGACTTCTGTTCTTCGGCCTCTGACAGACAAGTTATTCGTCAAGAAAAATGTAGGGTAATAATCAACGGTATTGCCCAGGCCTGGAGCAGGTATTGGAGAAGAACAAGGGCGAAAGAATTGCAAGACGACATATACAATGCGGCCAATGAAGTGCTTTTCTTTTCTCGAACGTTTAGACCAGAGGTGATTATCTTTACACGGCTGCCCGATTCACAGATACTACTATGTTCAGCTCGAAGTTCGAATGATGGATAATATAAACTCAATCTCCTCGGACTTTTTAATACAATAAATCACGAGTCAACTGGCATAACTCTTCGAAAGACACCTGGAATTTACAAGTATACGGTGTATTATGGGCTAGATGTGGCAAATTTTCTGAACGAAAGGACCTATAGTTGTGATAATCGGTTCTCTCTGTTCGCAACCACCTTCAAAAATGACCTCAAGTGCCTATTAACCGAATATATTTTGCAGCAATATTACTTCTTCAGCGATTATGATTTAATGATATGATCCAATTTTGTGTTCGAGTAGGCCTCTTGAGCTGGCTTAAATATATATATATATATACCTCTACTATTAAGCAGATCCCCCCATTTCGCTTGCACATATTTGTTGCATTGCCCAATTTCAACCCTTTCTTTTGTGTTTCGCGCCTCTTGGCACTGAACCTTTTGTCTTCTGGATCCCTTGGCTACCCCGCCTGTTTCCAAATCGGACCATTGCTCGCTCGATCTTTGTCTCATGACTGATCGATAATAGTTGTCTTTTGTCTTCTGCTCTGTCTATAAATTCACCATAAAGTGCTTTCTGTTTCGACTCAATTCCAACCCGCCATTCCTCTTTCCACCGCCTCTTGCACCACTGGCACTGTCGGATAATTCGCCCTTACCAGCGGCTAGACTACAATTCCTCCTTATAACGCCCCGACGACACAATTGGTGATTCCATCATCCATCATCCATCGCTACTGCAACCCGCGCCCTTCGACTTGCGTGGACGGAAGCGAATACATGGTTTAGAGAAGTTGTTCATATTCACTTAGCGTATCTTCACTCGGTACGTGAACCTGCTTCAGCTCTTTCCATTGGTACTCTTTGAGGTCCATGTGCGTATTTTCTGCCGGTGTGAGTGACTACTTATTCTTAATGTCACTTGAAATCGTGCCGGAGAAATCCTCGCGTTGCAAGTAGTTTCAACCTCAAACACAGAGCAGTGCACCAACTGCTTATCTCTATGATGCACCTTCCAGACTTTGCTTGACAATAAAATTCTACTCCATTCCGGAAACCCAGCGTCAGATTCTTGAGTGATTGACCAGCCACCTAAACAAAAAGAGTTTAATGGATGAAAGTAATAAAATATCAGGTGTCAAATTCTTTTTGTTTAGCGCCCATCTTGGCGGTCCCAACTTTGATGCTTTTGTTGTGCCATTCGCCTCTGTATTGATTATATTGGAATGAATATATTGCTTAGGGATTGAAAATGAATTTATTATTGTGATATTCCGATCTCTCAAATCTTGCAAATCTTGCCAGAACAGATCTTCCTGAGTATAATGGTGCGCTTTTCGCCATGTTGATATGAAGTGGCCCATGAACCACCTAAAAAAGGAGACACAACGCCTGGTTGAAGACACCATAAGTTTATATTAACCGGAAGAGGTTTCTGAGGGCGGAGGCGATTCAAATAAATAAAATTTGGGTTTCAAGAGTCGTGAGGAGCGAGCCACAGGCTCGGCGACAAACGACGCACCCCGTACGCATGGAGGTTGATGATATGTCTAAATCTACATTGTTTACCAATTCAAAAGATCTCGCTCTCCTCAATAAATGCTAGGACCAGGCAGCATTATCATTGCGAGTTCCGACTTGAGTACAAAAAGGAAGGAAGGAACAGACCCCAACGGTTTACCCTAGACAATAATACTAAGTTTGCCAGACCGCAAGTTAAAGTGTTAGTGAACTGATGAACTGTGGATATCGAGACTCAATATCGGCGCCGAGGCGAAGCGAGGCGGATATCTTGTATATATTTAGGCTAAAATTAAGTCCAGTCTATAGCTCTATTAGCAACAACTACTATCTATCCTGTGCTCATTTTCTATTCGGGCACTGCTGAGCGCTGAGCGCTGAGCCGTCACCGGCAGACGCCGAAATCGCCATCAACAATGGTTCGTGTCATCGATCTTTTCTCTCAAACCACAACCATCCTACTTCCCCATCGCGATATGATGCGAGAATAAAGTGAGTAATGTACCTGTTGTGATATCGTGATGACTTAACGACCATCTAGAACTAAACCCGGCGACAACCCGTTCCACCATAAAGATGTCGGCTAGCAGGAAGGCATACGGTAGTATTGCGACGAGTGACCTATGAGGAGGAATTCTGCGAGGTATGTCACATCTGTATTACGACTCCGTCGTTCGCCGACCTTTTCGTTAGTAGGAAAAAGGCTCTTTCACGCCCGATGCGACATAGATTGCCATCGCGCACACCTCTGTTACACTCCGCCTCAAGACTCAATTCGGCGGCGTCACTCATATTCACCTCCGCCTGGCGCCGACTTTTCACCTGGGTGCTGATGTACTGCCACCGACCTATTCCGCCACCACATGTCTGCCTCAAAGTGTACCATCACAGCAACGCCGCGTCACCAGGCGCAGTGCTGTTGGTGCATTTTGACTATGTAAGCCGCCTACCCCACTTTGTCGCTTCTCATTTCTAACGAACCTCGCAACCTGTCCTCTCTCTCGTCTTGATCTCATCGCAGCAACGCTACTCGACGCACCTCCGATGCGGACACGACTCGACTAGGCCGACTCTCGGACGGGCTCCAAGCTCAAGGGGACACTTCTCTTATCATCAGCGGCAACGCGAGTCTCCGACGCGCGCCTATGGTCCTCCTGCGTGAATCATGACCACGCCACCCACGATACCACCCTCGACATCCTCTGTTACTGGCAGCGGCAGCTTATCGATCTCCCGAATTCGTTTACTGACCATCCTTGATGTCGCCGTCACATGTACACAGTCTCATTTATTCGTCGAAAGCAGCTCTAACCCAGGCCGATAATGTTACAGGTTTCGCTAAGATGTTTCTTCCCCGATTCCGCAGGACTCTCCGAGATCTAACTTGCAGTGGTTCCTGCGGACATCTACCGCCCTATTCCTCAACGAATCAATGTTTTCGAGAACGAGCTACCGAAGGTGAGTGCTGGCACCGTTCATTCGTCGAGAGCACTGACCGAAGTCTATCCTGTCACAGGTTCTGCTAGAACGTTTGTGTGAACTCGGTCAAGCAAGGTGCACTCGCCTCAGCACCCACCCTCAGTATGCCCCTTCATCCAATTTCTCGCCGCTTGACTGATTTCTTTGTAGTCTGATGCAGGCCACCAATACAACCGATATTCGACTCGTATTGGCCGCCGTCAAAGAAACAATCCTTCAAAATACTTTGAAAGATATCAGCCTACAAAGATTGTCGGTCGCCGTGTTTCCACGCCCACCCTCATGTTATTTTTACACAGCCATTGATATCACTCGCTATTGCCATCATCGTCAAGGTTCATCCTTCGGAAATTCATGCGACTCAGTGTCCACCTCAGTATGTCCCGTTGGGTGATTTCTTGGCGCTTGGTTGATCTCTCCCCAGTCTGACGCAGGCTTCCGACACGACTAACATTCGACTCATATTTGCCGTCGTCAAAGAACAATCCTTCAACATGCATTGAAAGTTTTCAGCATACGACGATTGTCGGTCGCCGTGTTCGTACTTGAGATGATCAAATAGTACGACGCCCGAGTCTGTTGGTACGTATTGTGACTGCATAGTTAGACGTCTGTAGATCCAAATGCAATAGGTGTGTTGGGCATGATCGCAATGCATGAACTTCGGGGGAAGAAGGGTTAGATCGAAAGAGAGAGAGCGTTGAACGCATTTTGAAGGATTGTTTCCTTGACGGCGGCAAATACGAGTCAAATATTGGATTCGTTAGTTTTAATTTTCGCTCTTATTTGACGATAGCCATGAACAGAAACGAAATATTTCAAGTCAAAATCGGTTATCGATACATGGTAGGTGGTTGATAGATTATTTCTTCCCCAATCCAGACGACTTCTTTCTTTCCGCCCACTCCTGTCGACACCAGAACCACAGGACAAGTTCCAAACCGTAGTAAAAGTGCTGAGGACTCTAGGACTATCTTTCACTGAACTGACCCGCCTGAATACGGGAATTGCTGAGGCTGCTCCTTTACCCCTGGCAGACCAAGCCTGACGTAAATAATTAGTTGGTGGTCGACTTAAGAAATATAAATGAACATAGAACATGTAAATGAATAGGCGTTGATACGACTCGAAAGCAATATGCCCAGCAAAAATAAGAAAATAACGAGGTTCGCTATGTCGTGTTATACGTGCAGTAAAGTACCTGGGATTTCGAGTATGAACTCGATGCAGGACTTCTGGCCGCTTGAGCTCTTCGTTGCCGTCGCCCCTATCGTAGGTTTCCTCGTTCAACGGTACTGCCCCTGTTGGAACGCTATTCACTCGAAATAAATTTTTCTTTTCAATATCCATGTTTCGTTCTCTCGTTCAGTTGTTTCGAACACAGCAGTAGTATTAATATCTATATAACGTAGGTGCTACCTCTTGTCTTACAACCGAAAATCGGTGCAAACAGAAACGAACAGGTTAGAATTCGAGTTGCACCTGATGCACACGTCTTGACGAAATGAGCGAGTGGCCTGGCATCTATGGAGTGTTGGCCTCACAAATCCTACTGGGCATCTCAGTCGATTGATCGTTCGAGCTTATAGCTGTTGGACTCAGCTTCGTTTGGCCTTGACGTGAGTTTGCGCTTCCTGGCCTGGGTGTATCCCAGTCAAACTTGGCTCACACAGCCGCAGTCCGTTGTCTCTGTGCATTGCTGGTTGTCGCCGCTGCAGCTTATCGGAGATGAGGGGTGTCGTTCCACTCGGTGTCTTGAGGCCCCGAAACGTCATGTATTCTTCGAGATCGAGTTGCTGCCCCAATAGCGATAGCCATGGGACGGGCATTAGCGGTGGCGAACCGAGTCGACAACTCAAACGCAGGCCCTTTCAGCAGACACCACCCCATAGCTCGGACGCCAGTCTCCCTGCCCGATGCTCGGTTCAACACCAGCCCTTACGAACCGCGCATGAAACAGGCGGTAGGTCGCTCTTTAGACAGAAGCAGACCAGCCATCCGTAAAGTAGGCGGCATCGACGACGCTGCAAACACCCGATGCCATGTAAACAGGTCCTGAGGTGAGATCGGGAGGGGTGCTTTGTGAAGCGGCGATCTGAGTCGGGTACACCTGGGCGCTAGTAAACGAGATGGTCTGTTGGAAGGCAGGGCGAGTGAATTAGTGACGAACTTGCGGAGCTCTTAACGGCGTGCCTTGCGGACCTCCTCCCTTCACGGATCCCCGCTTGCAGTCTTTCACACCTGCTGCTAACGAATCCGCCCCGTGTCCTCATAGGGAAAAGGGCAGTTGATCCGACTCACAAGGAGTAGCGACTGGGGCTGTAAATCACCGTTAGTCTGTGTAGAGCACATATACGACTGCTCTGCTCACCTTTTTGTGGCTTTTCCGGGCGTCGTATGGAAAGATGCAGCGGTGGTGGCGGTAGGAAGGAAAGAGCAACGTAGCAAAAGTCGATATCGGGGTTTGCCGAAGCGGCAGGCGGGCCCTCAGTTTGGTCCTACGTGCGAATGTATTTAGAGTAGATTGATAGTAAAAAAATGAACCCAATCGGTTGAAAACTCGAAAAACTGCACCGTAAGTAAAGGTGTAGCCGTGATACTCGGCAGAGCATCTCCGAATGAGAGTATCGACTGGTGTGCTGTTGGCGTTTTGTACTTGGCTGCCGCCAGTACCGGCGCTCTTCGTGGACCGAAGGAGCAACGGCTCTCTTGCCTTCACGGCAGAGGCAGCGACGCACCGGCCGACGTTGGGAAGACTGCGACGAGTTAATGGGCTGAAGGGGCTTTCAAATGACCCCGAGCTCCGGGCGCTTATGCCAGAGCATAAACCGCCCTCCAAGTACGCGCCGGCATTTGTATTTGAGACAAATACTGGGCTGGCCTCGAGCTCTCAAAGGGCAGATGGCGGGCCATATCTGTTCGAGGCTTAGGCAAAAGAGCTGTCTCGGTCCGTATACACGGTATAGCTGGTGTCGCTGGCAGCGTATGAGCCATCGAGGAGCCGGGGAGCTAGGGGATGGGGGATGGGGGATGGGTTTTGAGATACTAGACTTGTGGAGCTTGACAGGTGTTCTGCCAGTCCAATTTGGCGCAGCCCGCTCAGAGTTGCCGGCCTCGCCCTCCAATCCTTCCAGCGGTAGACTTGAACGCGAATTCAGACCTGTCGCCCTCTGCTCGTACGCCTTTCCCGCACCTCCGACGCCGAGGTACATCCGCCGACGCTATTCCGTGTCAAATAAGCCGCATTTCTCCTGCGCTTCACTCAGACCGAGCAGACAAAATGGGAGAGGGAGGCTGCTGGGAGTGAAAGTACAGGCCCAAGGGCGGCGTTGAGTGTTATTGAGAGGGTTTTGGATCTTCTGGGGCCATTTTGAGCGGGAGGCAGGGCAGAGTCGGAGGCAGAGGAGGTACGCAAAAGGATGTCGACTGAGACTGGGAAGAGGGGAGTGCAGAGGAGGCGGCGACGGAGGCCTCTTCAGCCACAATCTAGAGCAGACACACGACACCTCAGAGACAAAGCTCGAAAGAAGCGGACGAGGAAAACTCACATGATCTAGTCCAGAGCCTTCACTCGCAGGAAAAGAAGCCTCAGCGCCCTCTCCTTCTTCATCTTTCTGCGAACAAACAGAGACAGCATCAAGTGCTTGGATGGCTCATACGCCTCTGACGCTAGGGCAGCCCTATTAGCCTATTAGCACCGATCTGGGTTGCATGAGCCGCATTTCTGCTACGCCCTACTTGGACGTCGCGCAAGAAACAGACGAGGAGCTGTGCTAGGAAAATAGGACGGGACCCAGGAGGCTGAATACCATTGAAAGGGTTTGGGATCTTCTAGAGGTGTTCGAGCGGATAGAGGGAGCTGTGGAGCCAGAACCTGAGCAGAAGGGAAGCTGCAGGGAGTGGAGGAGGTAGGAGGCAGGGTGCCGATCACAACTAGGACAGGCTCTAGGGCGGGGAAGGGGAAGGGACGCAGTGCTTGAGCTGTCTTCCACCTCGAGTCTGGAGCAGACGCACAACGGATCAGATACAAAGTTCTAATAAAGCATACAAGAAAACGCGCACGGTCTTGTCCAAACAGTGCATACCCTGTCTTGACTGGCAGCCTTGACGCCCTCTTCGCACTCCTCGCTGCTGGCCAATTCGCGGGACTGCTCCTCGAGCCGCAACCAACGAAGGCAGCACTAACTTCTTGGCTGGCTCCGCATCTAGGTGTGTAGTTTCTGAAGATAGAACAGCTGGGTCCGTCGGAGGCGCGCCTTGGCTCGTAGTCGGAATAGACATAGCAAGATGGGGCATGAAGACGCTATGTGGCTATCGCGAAGAGAGAATGTTGGCTGATAGAGCCACTACGAACGGTGTCAGACCCTGCACGCCACTAGTGAGAACAGAGAGAAAAAGGGACGTACGTGCGACCCGCGTTGAGGCTGTTGATACGCGTCCAGCTGGTGGTGGCTGTTTGCTCGATCTTTACGACACATATCCGTCAGTGCGTAGTGCGTGCTGCGTCGGGAGACGAAGAGTATAAGGGCTCATCGAGCGCCATACCCCTTCTGATTGCGCTGCAGGCTTGAGGCCTGAGGCCTGAGGTCTACAAGAGGGTGCATTGGCAGGGATCAGCGCTCAGACGTATCAAAAGCACTCACATATCAAAGAAGACACCGGAAAGAGGTCTCAGAGCACACAGCAGAGGGCACTCTCAAGAGCGAGATGTAAGCCGACCCGCTCAGCTATCTCAGCTCGGCGAGCCAGGCCTAAACCTTGTGCTCAGAGTAACGCCTGTCTGTAGTCAGTGTAGAACAGAGCAGGTTGCAGCTGCTTTAGGTTCCTTGAATCCTTGTTGATTGTGGCTATGTTTGGCACTGAGCACATGACCAATGGAACTTGCCCAAAGACTCAGGAGGCCATGTTATCCACTGGGAATGAGGTTCGGCGAACCGCGAACTGCGAACTGCGAACTTCCCAGGTAAGCAGGAGTTCGTGTTCGCAGCGCCATTCAAGACGGCAGACCTAGGTTCGCCAGGCACAATAGTCGTAAAATTCGAGCTTAAATCACTTATATTTCGCACTTTCCTTGCGCCCACACTAACATGAAATATTTCACCAATTTCACCCTTTGAATAAACCGTTTCAGTTACCTATTTTCCTATGCTTAAGAACCAAAAAGTCGATTTGTACTGCTTCATACGGGTAATGTGTGAGTCGCTCAACACGTGGGCATAAGGTTGGTTCGAGGTTCACAAAGCTCTGAAGTCCACCCACGTGAGCTTTGGGTGAGTTCGAGGTTCGTCGGGACGGGTTCAGTGGGTTCGAGGTTCGAGGTGCGCCGAACCTTGGTCCCAGTGGATGTCACTTTCTGAGACTCAGAGTACAAACTTGGGGCTACGGCCTCAAAATTGCGAGCCTCGAACTGACCTTGAACGCATGTAGCAAGTGACTCGCACACCAGCCATACGCAGCCATAGAAACTTCCTTGTTGCCTTTGTTACGCTTGGGGTAGTAGACAGTTGAGACGGCAGTCAAAGGATTGATCAGCGTAAAACTGGTGAAAATAGCTCCTGGGCATACAAAATATAGGGGATATGTATGATTTGGCAACTTAAAAACACTGTGCACATGTCGGAAAAATCGAGATTAGCATATTACGCCATAAATGCACACATCTGCGCATATAAGACCATCAGCATTTCGGGAAGATTATATGTTTCAAGAATCACCTTTATCGGGGTTTCTGAATTACCATTATCTGCAAGGATGACCACCACTTGCAAGGATGATCACCGCATGCACAGATGACAGGGATTATCCCCACTCACAAGGATAATCTCCACCTTGTGAGTGCGATAATAGCTAATCATATCCAGTATGATTGCTCTTGGATTATATATGAATACTTGTTCGTAGTATAATAATTAACATTCAAGAGAGAGTCTTCGAGACACCATATTATTTATTATTGGTGTGTATAGGTTGACACTGAACTAACATCGAATCTCGACTTGGTACAGCGGCCAACGGTTCCTAAATGAGACCGCGCCGGTTAACCTACCTATTTGTGCCTACCTACCTATACCTATCTACCTATCTACCTCTAGCCAGGTAATTGTACTTAACTTTTCTCTTGAGATTCCCTCTCTTTATATACCTGGGTTGGGTGCTGCGCAGTGGGGTCAAGGTTGGAGCATGTGGAGTACCGCTCCAAATTTGCAGAGTAAGAGGCTTGGAAAAGTTTGTCTTGTCATATGGTCCTAAAAACTATTCGCACTAACGAGACGCAGACTCGAGACCGAGGTGAAATCAAGCGCGGTATCGCATTCTGCGAGTTCTGAGGCTCACAAATCTTAGCGGACGAGCAACGAAATATTATTTTCCATTTCCAGCACTTATAAGGGATTATCAATACCGATATGCTTGCAGTTGAAAAGTGATCAAGCGTTTATCCTCTATACACGACCTGATAAGGTGTTGATATGTCTGCCCGCAGAAGCTGATAATGTAATTATCTCGATTGACCACCGGGTTACACTCTCCTCCCTCAAGGGCTGAAGAGTGCTGATCAGCGATACCAGAGATCATAGCCATTAATATGCTTACAGTCGTCGTTATCAGGCAGACATTGTTCATACAAGCAGCTTATATGGCTCGATAACTTACTGGTATGTTTTCGCGCAGAACCTGATCAGCTCAAATAAGTTCATCAGCAGCTCCAACCACATATATGCCAATTCCGATTTTTCCGACACAGCGAACCTGGTTCCGCCATCTCAAATGGTGTTGCTAGTGCGAGCCCTTTGTGGGCGTGAGGTTCGAGCTCACAGCCACGGTTTGCAATTTAACGAGCCGCATTCCCTCGACTCGTGTCATATTGGGACGGGTTCAGCGAGTTCGTGGCTCAAGGTCTGAAGTGCACCAAACCTCAGCCCAGCAGATGGCGCCTTCAGCACAAGTCACATCTGCACTGTTGCGACTGACAGGCTGTGAAAACCAAGCACATCTGCAGGCCGCAAGGCTGCTGCTGCACACTCTGATCTAGGCATCTCAAATACAAACACAAGGCCTTGACGTTGTTGTTTTTCTCCTCTTCTCACATGCAGCCGTTGCCAACTCGCAAGCTCCCCAATATGGCCTTCTCTTCCTATAACCTTCACTCACTCAGCAAGAAGTACTTCGAGAGTGCAAGCGTCAGGAGGGTCTGGGAATGGACCCGAAATATCTTGGAGCCTGGATGTCAGGCTGCGTCTCCCAAAAGCCATCCTCGTCAAGAATTCATAGACCCATGGATTCTGGGACATTGGACTAAGATTTCAAGCATGGGTGGTTAAAGGGAAGAAAGATATTATACTCCTCGTCCACGAGGCTTAGCGTTGCTTGTTGTTCGATATCGTTACATCCGCGGGAGGGTAAGGTTGAAAAATGCTAAAGGGAGAGTTACTCTTTATACACATTACCCTGCGCTATTTTTTTTTTGCCTTTTCGCTGCTCGGCCATCAACGCCACTGCTGCTACCTTCCAATTCCCCATCTCCTCTCTTTAAGGCTGCCTGTATGCTAGCGTATATTCTCAGCCGATCTTGAATAATGGAGACAAGATCACTACGCGCGATGGTCATCACAGGGGCGTTGGCCACTTTTTCATCTTCTTCCACTTTCCTGAACATTTGATATTGCCGGATAGTGATTGGTTGTGTCGAGATGTCCTCACCCCGTCGAAATACCTGTGTAATCGGAGTCAGATTAGTCTAAGCCTGTGATATAGAGATAAGTATACCTTGTAGTGTTGAGTCGTTTCTACACAGTATTCCACCCATTTTCGCACTCCATCGCGCTTCTCCTCCCGGAGCCATGTGAGTTTGTCCAAGCAGTTGCTCTCAGATGCCTGCTCGCCGCCGGGATTAACCAACACATCCACCCCATGTGGGCGCTTCGCATCAACATCCTCAACCCTAGTTTCGTACATTTCCCAGAAATCCAGGTCGACGGACTGCAGGGAATTATCTTCAATGTAGATTTTGATGTTGACAACAAGCTGGACGAGTCCACCGCTTCCTGTCAAGATTCTAGCCGCATCATAACTGAGTTTTGTCTGTGTTTGGCTAAAACCGACCTCAAACACAACTGTCGGGATGTTTCCAGCACTGGTATTGTCGCTGGCCCTGTCGAAGAATTGCTCATCAGAGCTTTTCTTCGAATTCCCGGAAAGATAGATGAAGGAGGATCCCCCAAGGCGTATGTTGCCACCAGATCCAAAGTCCACACCAGGTAGTAGCCCTTTTCCGTTCAATTCGGTTATGAGTGCAGGGAGAATTTCGTGGGGTAAATGTGGGAGCTTCACCACCAGCCACTCATCAATATAGTCGAGTCTAAATGCCATCAATGAGTGATATTATTGCTCCAAAAGTGTGAAACCCAACACCCGCCTAATGCGATCCCAGTGTGATGGGTGTTTTGCTTCAAACTTGGACTGAAATTCTTTGAATTCTTCTACTGTGATTGGGCTTAACGTAAGATATGAGTCGGAGTCGAGATCTTTTGAATGTAGAAACTCGTAAACACGCTGATAAACATCCTGTGAGGTTATATAAGGGTGACTTGTAGTGGCGTCGTCCAACAATGAGCTTGATGCATGGTGTGGAAGGCTGATGACAGGTCGTCGCTTATCTGTGATGATTAACCCGGAGCGAGTCGGGGAAAGTGGAATGACTTGGGTAGAAGGGATTTGTGATTGTGAAGCTGCGCTGCTGAATGATACCGGCGGGTCGCGCTTTCTGCGTAGTGCTCACCGTCGCACAACATGGTGGAACTCGAGGAAGTGTAGACTTAGTCATCATAGGTACAGAGCGAGCTACCGTTCTTCTGCCTGGGCCGGTGATATTATCACCACGCAAATAAATTATAAAGCTGGTGATTTGATTCAAGATCATTTGACGGTCACGTGCAACAGCCTGAGAGTTGAGTCAATGCTTGCCGCGTTTTTAGGGATTTAAATATACATATTATTGAATGAATAAATATAGAGATGAGAAATGAGTTTGAATCATATAAAACGAGTGAGAATTGAGAGATATATGGCTGAAATACATATACTCCCTAAGGTAAGTACCAGTGCGAAAATCGAAGATTTCGGTATCAAATTTTAGCGTAATCTATCTGTATAATCTGGACCGCATTATTGTAACGATCATAAATCAGCTTAGATTGCACGAAACGAATGAGAATTGATAGAGATATAGGTGAAATACTATTGTACTCTGGTGTCCTGTTGCGAAAATCGAAGATTTCGGTCTTTCGTTTCGGCGCAATCAGTATACATAGGACTGAGCGCATTGACATAAAAATTCTAAAAACATCTAGATCACGCAAAACGAGTTGAAATTGAGGAAGATATTGCAGAAATACTAATTTTGGTAGATGTTCTACTGCTACATACTATATCTTCGAGTTTTCGACGTATTAGACTCATTTTTTTTGGCGAATATACTCTAAATACATTCGCATTAAGTCTTAGATACTTAATTCTACAATGAGACGACGATATGTTGCTGTGCACCGTCCACTGCCTCAGATGTGCACAGCCGCACCGCTTTCGGCAAGCGCCATCATCGCCATCAACGACGACTTTCGTCCTTGATCTTTGCTTCCTCCCACCACCACCACTTCCTCCCTCCGCCCTCTGGCCGTACGACACCCGAAAACATCATAAATAGGTAAGTAAAGTACTTGAATATGTATTATAAGTATACTAACATCATTTTACAGCCCCACTCACGACTCTTTTTGAGTCGGCTCGGTTGACAAGCCAGGACACCAACTCGAGGACACGGGCGCCCTTTTCCTCGTACGAGGATGTGGGCTGGCATTCGTCGATCGTGGGTGGGAAGGACTACAAGGGGGTACCCGTGAAGGGGAGGCCCGCAAGGCATGTTCTTAATCAACCCACATACACGTCCATCTCTAACTTGCTCACCACCCTTTCAGTGAATTGGCTCGTATACGAGCTCCTTGGCGTACTCGGACTTGGATCGCGACCTAGAATACACACAGTGCCCTCCCCGCTTTCGCCTCAAGGCCCGATTCCACCACATCGCATGTTCGCGATACCACAATCCTGTTGTCACCCGGTTTACGGGTGGGTTGTGTGCCCCTGGCAATCGAATGATGCGCCACCCGTGCTACACGCGATTCGTATACACAGGCGCCGTAGTGGCTGGCAACGATTCGACTAGGGCCGCTCATCAATGGTAGCGCAGGCACGACTAGGGCCGCTCATCGATGGTACCGCGCAGCCACGACTAGGACCGCTCGGCGATCGTATCGCAAAGGCACGACCAGGACCGCTCGTCGATTGTATCGCCAAGGACTATTCGTCGCTCGCCAATCGTACCACACCTGCACGATGAGGACCGCTCGTCGATGGAACCGCGCAGGCGCAACCTGGGACCGCTCGTCAGTCGTACCTTCATGGTACGACTGGATCGATTGTACTGTGAAGGTCCGACCAGGACCTTCTGTCGACCATGCCACATCACTCGTCGATGGTACCGCGCAGTCGCAACCTAGGACTGCTCGTCAGTCGTACCTTCATGGTACGACTGGGTTGATTGTGCCGTGAAGGTCCGACCAGGACCACTCGTCGACCATGCCACATCACTCGTCAATGGCACTGCGCATGCACCATCAGTGGCACCACGTAGGCATGATAGGACCGCTCATCAGTCGTACCTTCACGGTACGACTAGGAAAGCTCAGCAATGGTGCCGTGTAGGCACGACTCCAACCACAAACCACCGGCATGCACAACGCCAACAACAGGGCTAGCAATGCAGCACATTCCAACCTACGACGTCGAATGGAATACGACAGTCGACACCTGCTGAACGGCACATCGAGTACACATGCCATTGACTGCCGACGCCAACCTCCTCTCGACTACACTATCGACACGTATAGTACATTGTCGTAGCTGTAGAGCTGTCATACATGCCTATACAGTATAAGTTGATGCGATAACTAAATCAGTCTGTCTCGAATCGGCCGCTCTAGACCCAAGTTGATAGGCGTGGGTCTGGGAATACAAGACGTTGAGAAGAGCAACCGCAGTCTTTCAATGTATGTTTCCAGCCACCACGACGCTCAGCTAGATGCCAATCGCCATACCTAAGCACCTAGCATACTTGGTGGCTACGTGGGGGGGGCCATACATGTGACCTATGAATAGATTATGTATGATTTATTCAGAGGTGAATTCAGGTACGGAGACGATAATCTTTGACAGTTTGACATCGGCATGGCGGCATCTGAAGCCACCTTGTCACGCTTTATTCTATTCTGTCGAATAAATGCTTGCGGAAAGTCATCCACTGTTCAAACGCTTGATGACCCAGTTTTTATGCATGATTAAATTAGCGTCCAATTGTGTAATAATCCATTGGATGGCGAAGGTATGGCGTTCCGTTAATTCTGTGACTATAATTAAGCGCCCCAGAGTTAATGATTGCCTAACGAAAGGATTAGCCAATAAACTCACTCGGGCATCTATTACAGCTCTATATGTCGTGTTGGGATATCCAACCGTATACGACTTCGTAGATAACCCGTCAACTACAATCAACAATTGTGTCAAGGTCAGTATAATGTGAGCGTCATCATTGAGGAAGCAACGTAAGTAACTGTATATTCTTCAGCTTTCAAAATTTGAGCAAGACTTCCCTATGTGACCACAGTATATCTCAAGACTTGATTCATGTCCTTCTGTGGTGAAAAATGTGAAGGGGATGCGACGTCGGAGAGACGTCTTGGGAAGCCGAAATTTGGGTTCATGCAGACGACAAGGAGCCAGAGAGCAAGTGACATGGCATTGACTGGGGTGAATCTCCAGGACTTGTTCTTACCACTCTCCATTAAGTGCTCAGTACCTTCTGATTTGACGGACCCCTAGCAACGCCGTTGAAAGGAAAACATTTGAGTAGGGGACGATTGACATTTTTGGGCTGACATTCTCTTCAAAACCAGGTGTGGCACAGCGATCGAAAGGATTCCTCGGTACTCTATACCAAATTAGCCTCAATTACTAGAGACATCAAGTCTTCCTTTGCACCATAGTAAGTCTTGTCCTTCGCTAATGAAACTGAAGGTTTAATCCCTACCCCGATGATCTCATCACCATTTCATTCGTAGATAAATTTCAAGAGGTGAATATAATTCAAGGTCCAGACCCCGCCGTTCACCTCCTTCTCTCTTCATGTCATGTCAGAAAGTTCGGGTTGTCAGGGAATGGCCCATCGAGATCGATCCCATCAACCCCCCCGCCTTGGTCTGGCTCGTTATTCCATGCTTGGGCACAAGCTCCTTATTCCAAGTTGCCTGGTGTTCTGAACCTCATGATCAATTCTTATTATCTATTTTATGGGGCAACTATATCTCTCTACGCCATCTACGTTCCTGGCGCCCCATACGTATGAACAGATTAAGCACACACCGACTCCGAGTCAGTTGAATGACGGAGTAATTATAACCGCTCCTGCGGGGTCAATCGAACCAGTGAAGCCTTGAAGGTGGGCTATGCTCGAATAGAAACGCTCCAAATATACAGACTCATGAGGTCACATAGATTTCTCGTCTTTTCGATGGAACACGTTCGCATGAGTAGTCTGTGCGGAGGTATCAAGATTGAGTATGACTTTGTCCCCTTTATCCTTGATTTGATGGCCTCTCACATCTTCTTCGTCTAGATGCGGTTGGGTCAGATTTGTGATGTCTATTACTAGTTTTACGCGCAGCCTGTCCTTTGTGTGTTGAAGAGGTGTACATTTGATCTTTGAATCTGCTTCGTCGTGATCTACTGCACAATTAAAGAACCATAAAAAAGTAAAGGGACGACAATCAGGACTGCATTGTCGGAGAGAGGTCTGCTGAGATTCGGATATGGATATACATTGCACGGAAGAGTACTCAATAACCGGACACCAAGGGAATGAAAGCGCTGAGTGAAAAAGAGGAAATCAAGGGAACAGTGCCGCCTCGGTAACACCCCATTCCACCGTTGTCCACTCTATAACATATGTCAGTGTTGAAGTAGACGTTGGGACAGCAGGTCATACCAATTCACGAATAGCTTGAATGCTTCATAGCAGGATAGAAGCTGGCTTCTATTGTCTAATGGCTTCATACCCTCGCTCAGACGTCGAGCAGGTCGAGGAAGAGAAGGAAGGTGCGCGTAGACAATGGTCGGTGTCGCAGGGTACACACCGAATTCAACAGCGTCAGCAAGCTCTTTCGTCACAGGCACCTTGAAAAACGTCGGGGACGAGCCTGTCAAGGTGATCCCAGGGATCACCTTCATGGGAATGGGTTCTTGACCGAGGATGTGAACGCGTTTCCAGTTGTTGCTCTGAAAGGCCGCAATGGCCTTGGCGACGAGTTGCGGCTCTGGGTCTTTGGATTCTTTGTGACGTTTATCCTCTTGAACGAGAAGAAGAATGTCGTTGGAGTCTACGATGCAAACGTCCGTTTTCGCATGACGTTGTTCTCCACAGATTCGAAGGGGAATATCAGCCCGTGTGCGTGTCATCCGAGTTCGCGGTACATAGCCTAGCACCGTTAGCAAATGAACGGCGAAGTCGTCCACTGCAGACTCTTCTGTCGGAACTGGATCCATGGCGAGGTCCATGTAGCGCAAGAGCTTGTAGTTGTAATCATCTTGCATGTCGTCCGCATTGATTCTCGTCAGGACTTCGTCTGCAACGGTGGGTGCTGGGAGTGGATTTACGCCAAAGAAGGTGGCAGCATTTTGGAACTTGATTTCGATGTTGTACGCGGCGAGCTCGCTGCTTCCCCAATCGCTACCGGACTTGGCTGTGCGCAAGAGATTGGCCATGATGGTGGTTCGCGTAAGTAGATAGCGCCTAGATAAAAGGTCTAGAAATACAATGGCACTGACTATTTGGCAGTGCTGACCTGCCAAGGGGGCACACGTGCCGATCACGGGATATCGCTTTGAATCAGCCTGCCAGTTCTCGACAGCTTGAGCAAGCATTCGTAGAATTGCTCTAGACAACCACAATCGAGTTGGTCTTCTTGACAGCCACCCCGAGCTAACAGAGCCTCTTCATTCAGAGACCATACGTGTAGAAACGGCCACGTAATATAGCAGTACTTGTGAGCACACAGCAGAAACATTGACTCTTGAACTCGGAGACGGAGTTGTTGGTTGGTTCGAAGAGGGAGATTGCCTCTTGTGTAGAGGATACAAGCAGGAGATGAGACGAGAGGATATGAATGCTCCGAATGGTGAGGTGATACGTTTGCCCTTTGGTAGGACCTTCACTATATACGTTGGCAATATATGTCCTACTTGACATGGTTAGTGACCTCGTCATCCCTCTAATCTCCCAATCTCCTCAGAAGCCGCTCATACCACCCATGCCTGCCATTCCACTCATACGACCAGGAGCTGGTTTCGCCTCCAGGGCCTCAACCACACACGCTCTCGCTCGTTGTTAACAAGCTCGCCACACCACTCGCATCCACAAGAGCCGTCCTCACAACCCTAAGAGGGTCCACAATCCCCGCTTTGATCATATCCACATACTCCCCTTCGACGCGCCATATCCCCACTAGAACTTGTCCGCAGCGTCGTACTGGTAGAGAAGCGTGCCGGCGATGACGCTGGCTTCCTCTCCGGCGTCGGTGAGGATTGCACGTGAGGGGTGTGAGTGCACGCCGGGTGATGGTGACGCCGAGCTCTTGGTCGAAGTTGTGTGTCAGGATTGATTTGGCGTCGGCAGAGACGGGCGATGCGGTCGAGCTAGCACCGGATCCGGGTGAGTTGGCGGCAAGTTGGAGAGAGGCTTTGGGCAGGGCGACACCACCGCCGGGGAATATTCCTTCTTCGACGGTGGCACGCGTAGCGTTGGGCGGGCGCATCGTCGTATCGGTCCTTCTTCTTACCGACTTCAACCTCGGAAGTACCACCGATCTTGATGACAGCGACGCCACCAGAAAGCTTAGCGAGGCGTTCTTGAAGCTTCGAGCTGTCAAATTCGGATGTGGTGGGGTCGGCGATGATAGCCCGAATTTGCTCGCAGTGGGCTTGGAACCTTCACAGTTGAGGACAATGGTGTTGTCCATGGTGATAGTGATGGGCCCAGTTGAGCCGAGGAGGTAGACAGTGGCGCGTTCGAGCTTGGTGTCGAGCTCGGAGGTGAACACGGTTCCGCCGGTGAGGATGGCAAAGTCATCAAGGGCGACTTGCGCAACCTCTGCGGCAGTAGTCATGGTCTTGGTGTGAGAGCAACTCGACGACACAGTCGACTACTGCTTGTGATCCATGCCTCAAGTTCATGGGGTTGCAGCCGGCGGCGACGTTCTTCAGGCCTCCTGAGTAGTGCGTGCGTGGACGGTGGCAGTGGTTGTACCATTGCCTGCAATCTCGTTGATCCTTTGTGCGACATCCTGGACGAGGCTGAGCAGAGGTCAGCATGATTTTGGACTACGGTGGAGTCAAGACATACCGAGCATCGAGGTTCTCGAACTTGCCCTTTAGTCTGATAACTTTCGCGACGACGTGTACTCGAGTTCCCTCTGCTTGGCACGATGTATGTTGGCCGCGTCGGCGAGAATGCAGATGGACATGTGAGGATGAGGGTCATTTGGGAGCCTTGGGTGCAAAGTAGGCTCAGTACGGCGCGCAGAGCGTCCAAGACAGACGATGTACTTGACGGTTCCAGAGAGAAACACTTGAGGATCGTAGTTCTTTAGGCCAATTTGGAGTTCGATGGTGTCGCCTCGCCGTTCGCGTCCGCAAGGAGTTCCTGCGTCTACGAATCACCCGTAAGACAGGTCGGCGCGTTCAGCGAAAGTAGACGAGCCACCCATGAACAGGTGGCATCGGCAGAGGCCATACGAGTCGGATATGTCTGGGCGTTTGTAAGGAGGCGATCTGTTGAAGGGAGATGTCGAGCGTTCGTCCATGATTTTGGGGATGATCGGGTTCTTCCAGAGTTGGTGGAGGTCCTCTGAAATCTTGGTGGGGAAGCATGAGGTAGTGGTCGACGTTTCCAACTTGCATTCAAGTATTGTCGCAGCGAAAGCCTTAGAAGAAGAGAAGAAGGTGATTTTGTTTGCTTCACAGTTGTACTCCCCCCCGACTCGCCTGAGCCTTAGGAACGCAATCAATAACGAGTCGTCGGGTCAGTGGAGAAAGGCGTACCGAGAAGTAGGATTTTGCATTCGCGCTTGGAGG
>Ga0247741_1000223_pt1 | contig 36980 bp, 27 predicted proteins | sample UWRJL213509R2_FD_180945 | JGI IMG/M metagenome (GOLD analysis project Ga0247741, IMG submission 180945) | Plant litter microbial communities from Arlington Agricultural Research Station in Wisconsin, United States - UWRJ-L213-509R-2 | ecosystem: Environmental > Terrestrial > Plant litter >... | reverse complement strand
GATGTTACGGGAGGAAATTTGAGCGTAGTCGATTCTCAAACAGGAAATTTGATTGTATCTCAAAAAATCAACGACAATAATTTAAATGTTTCGGACTTAAAAAAAGGAATTTATTTTATTGTTTTTGATAAAGAAGGAACTAAAACAATCAAACGTTTTATTAAGAAGTAGAGTTAGTTATGAGTTATGAATTATGAGTTATGAATTATGGCTTATGATTTTTAGCTAAAATTAGAAGGCTGCCGTTTTGAACTGGCAGCCTTTTTTATTAAAGCAATTTTAAGCTAAATGTTATGACTTCTGGCTCAAAACTCATAATTCATAGCTCATAATTCATAACTCATAATTAATACTACTTTTTCAGTTTGTCCAGTTCTCCAATAAACGGAATTTGATCCTGAACGGAAGATCTTACTGTGGTTTGAAAATATTGTTCCAGCTGAATAAATTTTGCGGCATTGATGGGTCCGATTGCTTTTTTTGCTTTGCCGTAAGCTTTCGATAAAAGCTTTTCAAAATCGACATTATTTTTCAAATTATTCTTAGCCAGTTCATCTGCTTTTTCATCCGTTATTTTATCATAATTGATGGCGTAATCGTTTATGATTTGCATTTTTTTCTGAATCAAAGTTTTGCGTTCTGCTTCATAATTATCATAAACGGCCTCAAATGCTGTTGCTTGCGGTTCTGCCAAATTCAAATAATCTTTTATAATATCTCCTTTTGATTGTCCGTAAATACTTTGCACAAGCGCCAGATCATCTGCAGATTGCGCAAATAAAACGGTAGAAATAAAAAGGGCTGACAATAGAAATAATTTTTTCATAATTTGAAGTTTTATTTTAGTTGAAAAATATTTGATTAGTTATTATTTATTTACTGAAATCATAACTTAAAGTTGCTCCCAAACCAAATTGGTAGGTTGAAACATAATCAGTTACCCCAACAACTCCATAATAAGTCCAATAGTAACTATTACCTACAGCCGCGGCCGCAGATTGCAAATAAGCATTAAGGTTTATGGAAAGCGGAGAACTGGTTTTTATTTTTACGCCTAATTTCGCTTCCCAGGCAAAATAAGTTCCGTTTCCACTTTGGGGCGTTTCCAGAATAGCGACACCAGCACCAGCACCAAGATAAGGCAATAATTTACCGCCAGTATCAAAATAATGTGCATAATCAACTAAAACATAGTTTATTGCACCTTTATCATCTCCGGCATTGATCTGATTTCCTAAAGGTCCGTATAATGGCAATTTAGTATCTAGTCTGTTGTATTTTAATTCTACAGAACTATTGTCTATAAAAAAATACTCCAAGCCTATACCATATTCAAATCCGTCTTCAATATAACCGTATGCACCGTCATATTCCACTTTATCCTGAAAGGCATAACCTCCATATAAGTTAAGAAGAATTGAATTTGAAGTTTGTGCCTTCGAAAAAAATGAAAATAAAGAAACAACGAGTAACAGGGTATACTTTTTCATAATTTTAGTTTTTAATTTGATTTGTAATTAGTTTGTTTCAAAAGACTTAACGGGGATTTTGAAATTATAAATCAAAATTAATTTTAGTTTCGAAGAAAAAATATTTAAACGCTGCAAGTTGGTTTCACTTTAGAAAATGAAACAATTTTCATACAAAAAGAACATTGTATAGGGGAGATTCTAAAGAAAAAATTTGTTTTAAAATAATAAATTCGGGAAGATTATATTTGACTGATGATTTCCAGCCATCTTTTTTCAGCATAAAAACTTTTAAATTCTGTTTGATTAAGCACTTTTTTCTTGATTAAATTTCCTCTGCAAAAAAGTAAAGTCAGAAAATCTAAAGAAATGCTTCTATATTTTTCTTCACCATTTTGATTGTAAATTTTGGCAAATAAAACTGCAGCTTTATAATTTTGAAGATCCGACATTCCGCCTAAAATCATTGAAGCATTATTGTAATCATCGTATACTTTTTGGAACTCTTTTGTTTCATACGCTTTTGTGGCTTCCTTAATCAATTCCAGAGCATCATTTAGATCTTTTTGATCATTTTTTAGGGCTTCTTCAAAAGATATATTTTTATACTCAAATCCATAATTAAGCGCGTAGATTTTTAAAGGCAAAAGTTTAAAATCGGCACGTCTTTTATCTGCTAAATCTTCTTTAATAATTGGTCTGAAACCGGATGCTTTTCCGTTTTGTGTCCAATTTACCTGAGTTCCGTAAAGCTGTTTGTAGTTAAGGTTACATTGCACACGATCATACAAAAAAGCATAATTTTCCAGATCGATTTCTTTTGTTCCAATTAATTTTTCCATTTTTGATAAAGCTAATTTTTGAAACAAAATATCCTGATCAGCGTGTTGTACGATAAGCCAGAAATTGTTTTGGCCGTCTTTTCCAATTTCAGCAATTTTTGGCCAGCCGTATTTTTCGATGATTTCTTTCGCTTCATTCAGGTTCTTAAAATCCGAATCATTTATCTGTTGATTTAAAACTTCTAATTCGTTTGGATTATTGGTCTGGCTTTTGGCAAACCGAAGTTTCTGATCCTGAATTGTCATTAAATTAATACGTTTTCGCAAATCCGGAAACTTTATTGTTTTCTCGTATTGCTGTTCTTTCAACTTTGCTTTTTGTATAATAATTTGCCATTCAGCGTTATAATTATTTCGCAAAAAATCAAAATACGGATCAATTGCTAAAGCCTCGGTTTCTGTCCAGCCCTCATCCAAGGCCAGATTTAAATACCGAAAAGTTTTTGTTTTATTTTGATCCAAAGCATAAACACCCGCAGCTTTGTAGGCATTTAAGGCGTTTGGCTGTTGTAGCAAGAATGCTTTTTCGAAATTGATAATAGCCTTTTTATATTCTTTTTGAAGATGAAACAAGGATGCTTCGGCAATTAATGCCTCGTAGTTATTCGTTTGCGCTTTAGTAGTAAAACTAAATAATAAGAGAATTACAGCTAAATATTGTTTCATTTTTTTATTTGATTTTCATCAACTAAAATACGTATAATTTTTATAAACGTTTTATTTATAAGTAGATATGATTCTATATTCTACAATGAAGTTTTGTTTTTCTTTGTTGATATAGTTTGCGTAGACGCACTGCTGTGCGCCTCTACGATATACGTTGTGGTATACTTCTGGTAAAATTATTTAAAATGCTTAAAAAATTAATTCGAAAATATTTTCATTATTCTGAATTCTAATTTCTGTCGGATTACTTTGAGACGGAGTTTGTGTAGGATACCAGTTTCTGTTTGGGTTTACGATAATTAATAAACCTTCATCATTTCCCAAAGCAGAAAAAACGTCACTATTATTATTTTTCGAAAAGAATTCTAACGCATGTTTTTCGATTAATTGATTTCCTAATTCCAAAGGATTTTCGGTTACGATTCCAATTTCGCTAATGTTTAAAATTGATTTAGAACTGAAATTTTCTGTTGCCGTATTATCAAGATCATGTCTGGCAATAAACTCTAATAAATTGCCATTATTATCATAGAAATAAACAGCATTGGCATTCCAGGTTTCAAAATTGGCGATCACGTTTTGATCTTCAATTACAATTAAGCCCACTTTGTTTTTACACCATTCGATAGCTTCATCAAGTTTATTTTCAGGAATATTAAAAGCAAAATGATAAATAGAATTAAAAGCAGTATTTTCTATGAATTTTAAAATAGAATTTCCCGCCTGAATTGTAATCCATTTTGAGTTTTTTTCTATGATTGGAAGGTCAAGAATATCCTGATAAAATGCAGTTGTTTCCTGAATATTATTGGTCTGAATTTGTATTTGTTCTAGTTTCATATGCGTTATTTTTTCTTTAGATCAAATTTAAAAAACGACAATCGTATTATCCTAAAAAAGTCATTCTATAGGTTGATAAGGTTATAAAAAAATGATATGCAAGAAGATTATTTGAAATAAAAAAGCTTATTTCAAATAATGAAACAAGCTTTAAATAATTTTAGTTTTAATGATTTTATACTAAAAAATTTCTGCAATATTCTTTAATCGTATCTCTTACGGTTCTAAATTCCTGTAAAATTTCTTCTTCAGTACCTGTTGCTTTTGCCGGATCATTAAAATTGTGATGAAATTTTTGAGCCTTTGTCGGGAAAAAAGGGCATCTTTCTTTGGCATTATCGCAAACAGTCAGCACATAGTCAAAATCGATGTTAAGGTATTCATCAATATGATTTGAAGTATGATTAGAAATGTCAATTCCATCTTCTTTCATTGTTGAAATGGCTCGCGGATTTACGCCATGAGTTTCAACACCAGCACTGTAAACTTGTGCTTTGTCACCAAAAAAATGTCTTAAATAACCTTCGGCGATTTGGCTTCTACAGCTGTTTCCTGTACAAAGCACTAAAATTTTTTTTGTCATAATTTAAACGAATAGCCAAATGATATTGATGATGCAAAACTTTGGATCAAAGCCAAAAATAATCTGCAATACAATAACAGCTGTTGTAATGATAATTGGTTTTTTATATTTTAGAAATAATTCGTGCATGATTAGCAACAACCCGAATTTGGTGTACAGGAATTGACAGCATCACTGTGTAATTGAGTGAGTTGTATTTTTTGTTTTGTCGGAATTCCGCAGGCGTCCTGTGCCAGACAAGCAGTCGTTTTATTTTTCAGAATAAAATTTTCACCGTTAAATGCCAGGTCATATCTACCAATTGTTTCATTTTGATATTCAACTTCAATTTCAAAATCTTCAATCTGTAATTTTTCTTCAGAAAGATTAATGATGTGTAGAAGCTTGCCTGGTTTTAAGCGATGTTCAAAATCATTAGCATTCCATAACTGAAAATTGACCACTTTTTCATTGCGAATAACGCCACCGCAATCAATAAAGTTTTTAGTACTGATTCCCACTTCGGTTACGTGGAAATGCTCAGGAACAAAAGTTCCGTTTTCTAATTGAAAAGCTACGTTTTCTAAATTAGGAAGTATGGTTTTGATTTCTGATAATTTCATGATTTTATATTTATAGTTATAATGCAATATTGCGATATAGTGAATTAAAAAAACGCCTTAGCAGCATTTCTGATCTTTTACAACAGAGATAATATTTGAAAAATAGTCTTTAACAATAGCAAAAGTATTTTCGTCGATACAGTAGCAAATTGCGTTTCCTTCAATATTTCCTTTTATAAGTCCCGCGTTTTTTAACTCTTTTAAATGTTGAGAAACAGTAGGTTGCGCCAAAGGCAATTCGTTTACGATATCACCGCAAATACATTCGTTTACTTTAAGAAGATACTCGATAATGGCGATTCTGGCAGGATGTCCCAATGCTTTTGCAATTGTCGCAATTTGGTTTTGCTTCTCTGTAAAATGTTCCGTTTTAGTGGCTCCCATTGTTCTATATTTTAATATCGCAATATTACGATATTAATTTTAAAAAGAAAAGAGTTTTTGTTTAAATGTTTTTATAATATATTGAATTTTGCATTGTGTAGATAAGATTGTCTGTTTTTTTAAAATAAAATAGCCCATTTCAAATGAATGAAACGGGCTTAAAATTGTGGAACTTTGGGGCGCATTCACAATTTATCAAATGATTTATTTCGGCAATACTGGCGTCATAATGCGTCGTGTTGGCGTACTTAATGTTTCTATAAAAGCCAGTAAATCGCTTATTTCTTCTTTATTTAAATCTAATTTTTTAAGCAGTGGATCTACTTTTGGAATTAGAGAATCTCTTGCCGTTCCCAGATATTTTTTTTGAACAGGAGAGGGATTTCCTCCATTATACAATTCGACAACATCTAATAAGGATGGAAAATGTCCGTGATGCATCCACGGCCTTGTATTGGTGACTTCACGAAGTGTTGGCGTTCTGAATTTTCCAATATCTTTTACATCTTTCGTCACATTATATCTGCCAAAATCTTCATTTTTTGTTCCGAATAAAGTCTGACCATCATTATGAAATTGATTATCGCTAAAATAGGGCGTGTTGTGACAATTGATGCATTGTGCTTTTGTTCTGAATAAATGCAAACCTTTTACCTGAGCATCTGTAAAAGCTTCCGATTTTCCACTAATGAAATGATCAAACTTACTTTTCGGACTATTTATCGATCTTTCGAAAGTTGCGATGGCGTATTGAATTCTTTGCAGCGAAACTTTTTTGTCTCCGAAAGCATTTGTAAAAAGGGAATTGTATCCTTTGATTTTGGCAATTTTATCAACAGCAATCGTTAGCTTTTCATTCATTTCCAATGGATCTCCAATCGGAAATTGTGCCTGGTCTTCCAGACTTTTCGCGCGTCCGTCCCAAAATAGGGAAGTGGCATACGCCGAGTTTAGAATCGTCATCGAATTTCGTTTTCCCGTTTGGCGATCGTGACCAAAAGAACGTGTTAAATTATCTGTCCATCCCAATTCTGGATTATGGCAGGAAGCACAGGCAATTTGTCCGCTAATAGATAATCTTGGATCAAAAAACAGTATTTTTCCCAAAGCTTCTTTTTCCTTCGAATAAGGATTATAATCGGGGTACGGAACAGCAGGCAAAACACCAATATCCTGAAATTTCGATTTATCGATGTTTTCGTGTAATTCTGCAGCAGGCCATTTTGTAGCATCTCCGCTGGAATATAGTTTTCGTAATTCTGTAATATCGATATAATCTGGCTGTTCGACAGTCTTGTAAGCTGTTAAACTCAGGAGAAATAGAATAGGGAAGATTAGTTTTTTCAATTTTTTTTATTTTTTATTCGATATTATTTAACCACAACCGTTGACTTCAAGGGATTATCCCGAAGCTTCGGGACCTTGCTACAAAATAAATCATTCATACGGAATTTTATCAAGAGTTCTGGAGGAAGGTACTATATTTTAGGGATGGATTTTAATCCATTCTCCGCAAGAAATCCCCCAAAGTAATTCTCCAATCTTTGTCGAGCTACTCGCGAAGATCTCTCCTTCGTAGAGATGACAAAAATGAGCGTATCCTGAATGCAAAACTTTGTCAAAGTTGACGCGTCGACTGCGACTGCAACTGAAAACTGCGACTGAATACTAAATTAAAGCGTAACTTCTTTAGGGCAATTAATACTTAGTGCTGCTGGTTTTGGATAAACTCTGTTGTTATACATTCTATATTGTGTAGAGACTGTTCCACCAAAAAGTTTGTCGTTTGTTAGTTTCAATTCAAAAGAAATTTCAAACAAACCATTGCTGATTTCTTTGTATGTTCCTTCGCCAGAAATGGCGATAATATGTGTATTTGTAGCACTAGACCCAATCGTTAAATCCTGCGGAATTACCAGTACAGTTCCTTCAGTTTTACTGTTTCCGTTTGCCGGGAAAAACTCTAAAGCAGAAGTGATATTAAATCCGGGAGAAACGGCTGCAGATCCGCTTTCGTTAGAAAAGAATCTTTTTAAGCCGAAAGAGTTTACTGTATTTGTTCCGCTGGCTACATTAAAACCTATTTTGAAGGCATCGTGATACACATCATCATTTGGGTTTGTTGTTCCTTTATCGCTGTATAGTATGGCATTTTCGTTGTCTTTTGTAACGACTACAGGAAAGGTTAAAGCATTAAATGTCTGCCATGTACAATTACCATTATTGTTAAACCAGTGTTCTCCGTAAGTCAGATAAAAGGCATTTGTTGGATCAGAAAATTTTGAAGCCGGATATGCCTGAATATCTCTTAGAGATTTTATTGGTTTTACAATGGTTAAACCTGTATTTCCGGTAGCAATATAATTTGGAATATTGATTAAATTGATTTTTGATTCATAACGCGCATCATCATTTTGAATATCTTCTAATAAAGTTAAATGATAGGTTATAGAACTCCTGTTGTCTCCAAAATCATCATGTGTAAGAGAATATTCAAAACCGTTTGAGAATTTAAAAATAGAAGCATTTTCAATCTCTGACGGAATAAATCCGTTTGGGAAATTTACTTTAAAATCGATCTTTTCCCCAACTTCTCCTTTTACAATAAAATCTTTTACAGGGAATGTGTAATAAGTAGTTGCTTCGCCTAAAGTGATGGTAAAAATATCATTTAAGCCAGCTGTATTTAAATTTCCTATGTGGATATTTGAATCTGATGTATTTTCTAATTTTAAGGAAATAGTTTGTTTGTCTTTCCATCTTTTATCAAAAGATAAATAAATGGTGTCTGTTAACTTATTTCCCTGAAAGACTAATTCGCTGGCAGGTTCTACCGTAAAAGTATCCGGATCTCCGGAAGTAGCGGTACTAAAATTAGCCGTTACCGGATTTTTTAAAATAGATGAAGTTAGCGTAACGGGAACCTTCAATATTTTTACTGATTTATTTTCATACGTTACCGATGGTATTGTAGTAGTACTTACAGCAGGATATTCTAACGGAGCTCCGGCAGAATTTACCATAAAATTAAAGCGTATAAAAGGATCAATGTTTTTAGATTCCAGTTTATAATCATCTTTAGAACAAGACGAAAATAAGATTACAACGAGGCTTAATGCGGATATAATTTTAGTAAGATTCATTTTGTTTTAAGTTTGAGTTAAGACTTATATTACTGCGTGGAATAGGTAATACGTATTTTGGAGATGGATAGTTTATACTGCAAACAAGTGAAATGCAGCCATCATTGCGGGAAACATCTCTTTTAGTTCTGGTAATATCAAAGAATAAATGTCCTTCGAAGCAAAACTCTTTTCTGCGCTCCAGAAATAATGCTTCTGAAATATTGTTGCTGTTCGTAAGTAAAGAAGCTTTTGCTCTGGCTCTGATAATATTAATATCTTCTATTGCCTGATCCAGTTTATCTAATCCTATAGCAGCTTCAGCACGAATTAAATATTGCTCACTTAATCTAAAAGCCACATAACCGGGATTATTTTGAAATTTTTTGGTAAAATTATAATTTAACGAAACAGTTTGTAAATTGACAATTGTTGGGATTGATTTTGTTAAAAACAACTGTTTTCTAATATCGTTGCTTTCGTATAGATTTACCAAATCTTCTGACGCGGCATAAGGACCGTAACTTGAAAGATTAGTGTATCCGTAAGCTGCAGACAATGATGAGCTTGTAGCTCCTTCTTCATTCCTTGGAATAGAAAATTCTAACAAAATTTCTGAAACAGGAAGATCGGGCTGTTCCCATTGGGCTACATAATTATCAGAATTTACCAAAGTTACACCAGAATTTACAATAATATCATTAGCGGTATCATAAGCATTTTTCCAGTCTTTTTTAGATAAATAGACCCTTGCCAATAAAGCTTTGGCGCTTGTTTTATTAAAATAAGAATAAGAAGGTCCGCTAAGTATAGTAGTATCAGAATACAAATTTAAAGCAGTTGTAATATCATCTATGATAAAAGCATATGTATTAGCAACAGTTTCACGTGCAGGATAAGTAAGCTTTTCATTTAGTGAAGCCTTACTGTAAACAATTCCTAAATGAGATGCATCAGCCGTATAATCATAATTTTGAGTATAGATTTCGCTTAGCAAAAAGTGAGTATAAGCTCTGATAGTTAAAGCTTCTGCTTTAATTTGATTTTTCTCGGCTACGGTTGCATCCGGAAGTGCATCAGTAAATTCTAAAAGTAAATTGGTCTGGTTGATAATATCATAACAATTGCCATAAAAGCCAGATAAATTAGAGTTGTCTGCCTGATCATCAAAAGAATAAAATCCTGCAACATTAGAGTTTATGGTAATTTGACCATTAGAACTAATTGAAGTGCTTATAGTAGGTGTAAATTTTAAATTTCCTCCCTGTAAATCTGCATATACAGAATAGGGCATAGGTCGCACAGCAGCTTCAACTTCACCATAAAGACCTTTCATGGCCTGCAATAAGCCTTCTTTGTTTTTTAATTGTTCTGTTATAGAAGTTTGTGTACCAGGTTCTTGTTCCAGAAAATCACTACAGCTTTGCATCAAAAAAGCAGCAGCCAGCAGTAAGGTGAATTTAAATTTTATAGTATGTTTAAAATGTCTCATTTTTTAAAATTTTGTATTGATTCCTAATGAAATTGTTCTGGCTTGCGGGTAATTAAAATTTAATTCTCTTATTCCGTTTAATCCAGACGGACTTTTTTCTTTGTACCAATAGAACGCATTTGAGACATCGCCAAAAACAACTAAATTATCAAGGAGAGTATTTTTGACAGGTACATTATAACTCAAAGTAATGTTGTTAATTTTTAGATACGTAGCATCATACACATATTTGCTTAAATTAGGTGTAAGTGTGTTTCTGCTTGGAGCTGGCTGTGCAACAATATCACCTTGATTTCTCCAGTAATCATAAGCATTTACAGACATATTTCGGTTTGAAAGAATGGTGTATTTTGATATAACTTCATCAGAAATTAATTTATCACCTCCTAATTGAAATGCACCGTTTATAGATAGAGTAATACTGTTATTAAATGAGAAACTATTACTAAAACCTCCAAAAGCTTTTGGCTGTAAATCGCCAATAGGTTCCCAGTCAGTTTCGTTAAATAAGCTTTTATAAGTAACAGCATCATAAATTTGCCCATCTTTTTGAATTAAATCACGACCTGTAGCGGGATCGATACCAGCCCATTTTACGCCCCAGATTGTAGTTGTACTGTAACCAATTTTTTGCGCCAAAGCAATATTAGATAAAGAATAGTCACTTCCTAAACCAACTAAATCTGTTACTTTATTATCAACGGTTGAAATATTAAAAGCCGATGTCCATTTGAATTTTCCTTTTTGAAACCATTTAATTCTGGTAGTCAATTCAAAACCTTTATTATACATACTTGCAGCATTCAACTGCATAGTGCTAAAACCGGTTTCAGTAGGGATATCACGGCTTGTAATCAAATCGTTTAAGTCATCATAATAATATTCGAGCGTTAATTCAATGGCATTAAAAACATTAAAATCGACTCCGGCATTAAACTTTTTGTTTTTCTCCCATCTTAAATTTCCATTAGGAGAAGAACTTGGCGTTGCATAAGATCCGCCATTATATCCGTTTTGAAGCTCATTGTATAAGCCTTTAGAGCGATAAGAACCAATTCTGGAATTTCCGGTAGAACCGTAACTTACTTTTAATTTTAAGAAATCAATCCATGAAGAGTTATTCAGGAATTTTTCATTAGAAATAATCCACGCCAAACCAGCTCCACTGTTTAAAGCTACATTAGTATCATCTCCAAAAACAGAACTTTCGTCACGGCGAATATTTCCTAAGAAATAATATCTTTTTTTATAATTATAATTGATCTGTCCGAAGAAAGAAACTCGTGAATTATAATTGATATCATTTTTTAAAATCTGTCTAGCGTAGGTTTCGTCAATAACAGTACTAGTATTATCATCCTGAATGGCATCTCCAATATTATTAATGATATTAGGATTTGTAAAACCCGTTGCAGAGGCAGAATCAAAATCGGTTTTTTCTTCAGAAAGCTCAAATCCTATAGTTCCATCAATGGTATTATTTTTATTGATTTCTTTGTTGAACAACATATTTCCCTGCCAGTTCCATTTGGTCGAATTTCTGTTGATTATTAATCGTCGTCCCCAGCTTGGGTAAGTAATTCCGTCAAGAAGAAAACTACCATTAATTTGTCCGCTTTCATTTTCTCCGGAGAAATAACGATCTTGTACTTTATCCAAATAATCTAAACCAAATAAAGTGCTAAATCTGATGTTTTTATTAAGTTCATAACCCAAATTCAAACTTCCTAAAATAGCTTTAGATTCCGTTTCATTTTTATTTTGTTCGATAGCCGCTAAAGGGTTTCCTCCGGTTGAACCAACTAAACCTATTTTAGAATATGTTCCGTCTGCATTATAAGGAGAAATAGTTGGCAGATAAGCAAAATCATAATAAATGTTTGGTGCATCTTTTTTAACATAACTTGGATTAAAGGACAAATTAATATCCCATTTTGATTGTTTATAACCAATATTGATTCCGCCGTTTAATTGTTTCGTTTTATTGCCCAATTGCGGCTCATCAATATCCAAATACGTAATATTAGTACGATAAGTAATTTTTGAAGTTCCTCCCGAAACACTAAAATTATATTTATTGTAAATCCCCGAATTGTTTAAAAGATCAAACCAATCTGTATTTACTCCGTTGTAAGGAACTGGTGTATAGTTAGTTGATACTGCAGAATTGTAAGCATTGTTTAATTCATTGTACTGCTCTCCATTCAAATATTTAATTTGATTAATTGCTGTAGAAACCCCAAGCTGATTAGAAAATTGAAACTGAGCTTTTCCTTTTTTTCCTTTTTTAGTTGTAATCAAAACAACTCCATTTGCTCCGTCAGCACCATAAATACCAACCGCTGCAGCATCTTTAAGAACGGTAAAAGTTTCAATATTATCAGGTGAAATAAAAGCTAGAGGATTTGATAAATTTTCTCCAAGACCGCCAGCTGCGTCAAAAGCGGCACTATCAATTCCTTTTTGTTCGTTCATAATAATACCATCAACAATAAATAAGGGTTGAGTTGAAGTACCAAGAAGACTTCCGTTTAAAGACTTCAAAGTTCCCTGACCGCGAATGTTTATTTTAACCGGAGTTCCTACGCCAGATGTATTTTCTACTAAAACACCGGCAATTTGTCCTTCTACCATTTTATCAATACTCTCAGAAGCCTGTTGCACAGGAATATCCTTAGCATTCAAAGTCGAAATACTCCCCACAATTTCCTCCTTCAGTTTTGTAGTTCCGTATGATGAAGTAATCACAACCGGATTTAATTCGTCTGTTGCTTCTTCAAGGTAAAAAACGAATTCTTTCTTGTTTTCTGCCTTTTGAGATTGTGGTAACATCCCTAAAAAGGCAACTTCAAGAACAAGATCATTGATGTTATTTCCTTTTAGCTGATAGGCAAATTTTCCGTTAAAATCAGTTATTGCCCCCATTCCGGTTCCTTTGATGCGTATTGTTGCGCCGGGAAGTGGGAGTTTATCTTTGGCACTATAAACAGTTCCCGTTATAAATCTTTCTGTTTCAGTAGAATTATCTGTAGAAGCAGGAGTAGAGCTGGTCAGTAAAACCTGCTTATTCTGAACGTAGAACGAAATATTTTTTCCTTTAAATAATTGCGTTAAAACAGTTTCTAACGAAGCGTTATTAACATCAATAGAAGCTTTTTGAGCGGCATCAATTTTTCGGACGTTATAGATAATCCTGAAATTACTTTGCTCTTCGATAGATTTTATTATCAAATTTAAAGGCTGATTTTTTATATGTAATGTTATCGATTTATTCTGCGAAAAACTTTGAAAACCAGATATGAACAGGGCTAGGAAAAATAGCATTTTCCTTAATGTGAGTATCGTAAATGTCATGTTTTTAGTGAATTATGGAATATTGGTAATGGTAATAGTATTTTCTTTTATTACATAATTAAATGGCGTGTCATGTTTTAACAATTCTAAAATATTCTCGACACTCGATTCGCTTATTTTTATAGAACCGGTAAAATTCTGTCTGGCCAAATCAGAATTTTCATTGATGATTTTCACATCATAGGTGCGTTCTATAATTTTTGCAATAGTTGAAAATGGGGTATCTTTAAAAGCAATATCACCTTTTGTCCAGGCCGAATAAATGCTTGTATCTACGAATTTTGTGGTGATTTTTTTTGAATTATTTTGCCACGTTGCCATTTGGTTGGGCGCAATTAAAACAGCATTCGATTTGTTTTCGGCTTCAGCCATTTCAATACTTCCTTCAATCAAAGTACTATTTACCGTTGGGTTTTCAGGATAAGCACTTACGTTGAATTTTGTTCCCAAAACTTCGACTTCGACTTGGTTGGTATGAACAATAAAAGGATGGGTTTTGTCTTTGGCTACTTCAAAAAAAGCCTCACCGGTCAGGTAAACATTTCTTTTTCCGTTAAGGCCAAATTGCTCCGGATATTTTAAAGTGGTTCCCGAATTTAAGCTCACAACCGTTCCATCTGAAAGCTGCAGTTTGAATCTTTTTCCGTACGGAACTTTAAGCGTATTGTAAACGACTTCCTGATCCTGAACTTTTCCGAAATAAATAATTTGATTGGGAAATTTTCTGGCTATCAAATTTTTGTTTTGATCGAGAACTAATTTTTCGGAGTTATTTTTTGTGATGATTTCTGAACGCCCATCAGCCCATTCTAAAATTATTTCTTTTGAAGATTGTGTTTTTTGACTAAAATTAAAAGCCAGTTTTCCTAAACCCAAAAGCACTAAAAATACAGCAGCAAATTTTAAATATTTGATAATTTTATTTTTTGGTTGAATTTGAATTACCGGAGTTTCTTCTAATGCAATATTAGAAAGTGAAGCAATTGCCCAGATTTTCTTGGCAGCAATAAACTGTTTTTTGTTTTCATCCGAAGCATCGATCCATTCAAAAAGAGTTTGAATTTCCTGTTCCGTCGCTTCGTTCGATAAATATTTATGAAGTATTTCTGAAATCATATTTTGGTTTTTATGCTTCTGGTTTTAGTAAGTACACTTCAGAAATAAAAAACCCTACCTTTTATTTTTAATTATTACAAATAAGGATAAAAATAAGAAACAAGTAATCAGATAATTTTGTTTTTAAGATCTTTAAAGCCTTTGTCATGTGGGCTTCAACGGCTTTTAAAGTAACTTGCATTTCTTCGGCTATTTCTGCATTTTTTTTATTCTCTATTCGTTTTTTTATAAAAACTTCGCGGGTTTTTGGCGGAAGATCGTTAATCGATTCCTGAATAATGCGTTCTAATTCGGTTAATTCTAAAGTATCAAAACTTATCGAATTCAGGATTTCGATATTCAGTTCGCGTTCTTTTACGTTCAATAAATCAGTCTTAAAACGATCTTTGACTTTGTTGTGCCGTATTGTATTTAAACATTTTGATTTGGCATAGGTGTATAAAAAAGACTGAATTCCGTTGACAGAATCTACGCTTTCTTTGTTTTGCCACAAGTACAAAAGTGCTTCCTGCGCCAGATTTTCAGCTTCGTCTTTGTCGTAAACAAACTGAATGCAAAAAGCAGTAATTCTTTTAAAATATTTTTCGTAGAAATGAGTAAACGCAGCCTGATCTCCTTTTTTAAAAGACTCAAAAAGATTGGATTCAAAACTGTTATTGTTACTCATCGAAAGGGAATGCTTATTTTGAAAGCAATATAAGTAATTTCTAAAAACGACTCGATTTTGCTCAGATTCCGGCAAATATAAAATATTATTTATACCAATTCTAAATAAAATTCAAATAAAGAATGTTTCCGGAAAAATTATTCAGAATAAGCGTAAAAAAGTTAACTGCAATATTTTTTACCGCAAAGAGCGCAAAGTTATTTTTTGAATATGCTAGTTTTTGTGAAAAGGCAAAGTTCGCAAAGCTTTGTGTAAACTTTGCGAACTTTGCGTATTCCGATGTTTCGGGATTGCGTCATTGCGGTTAAAAGACACAAAGTTTATATGAACTTATATCACTTATATGGTGAAAAAATTATTTGTTCACAATCAAATCGATATCTTTCGATAATCTTGTATCAATTTCGGCTTTATTTCTGTTCACCGTTGTATACGGAGAAAGTCGGCCGTTTTTAATGATTTCTTCCTTTGAATAAACCAAATCATAATACATAATCAAATCGTCTTGATTTGTTGGTACAGCGATATTTTTTTTATTTTCGGGAATTTCCTGATAATAATAACGTGACTTTTTTAAATTCGGATATTTGCTTATTAAATAATCGTTTATGGTATAAGTTGCGCCATCGATTTTATATAAATCTTCGGTCAATATTCCGGTTATTGTGAGATCTTGAATTGTCTTTTTCAAGTTTTTATAAGCCTCTTTTGTGGTCGAAAAATCAGATTGCAAGCGACTATCTTTATCTGATAATTTTCGGATAACCGAAAGTCTCACCAAATCGCCGTTTATCTCAATAACTTTAAAAGCAAAATAATAGTTCTGCATACTCTGGCTTCCGTTTGAACCTCTTTCTTTGCTAAAAATAAAACTGCCAACCTGTAATTTATGTTCCGGACTATTAATTGCTTTTTTCCAGGCATAAGGTTTGTAAACGAATTGTTTAAGAACGTAGAAAACCGTAATTATAAGTAAACTTACTAAGACTATTTTTTTCATTTCTGCTTGGAGTGTATTTTACCGCAAAGTACGCAAAGTTTTTTTACCGTAAAGAACACAAAGATTTTTGAACAAGCAGAACTTAGTAAAAACACAAAGTTCGCAAAGCTTTGTGTAAACTTTGCGAACCTTGCGTAAAGCTTTGTGTTCTTTGCGGTAAAAAAATTTTGCGGTAAACTCTTTAAACTTGTCCCTTAAAATTTCGCCATCCAAAACCAATCAGCAATAAATTGAAAATTAGCAAAGGAAGAAATGCTTTTGATAAACTTATTTCTGATTCATCACTAAAAGTTTCAACTTTAAATTTCTCCCAGTTTTCTTTTTCTACCGAAGCATTATCGAAGATTTTCGGATAGAAATACAAACGCATTTTTTCGTGAAATTCTTTGGTTTTCTGCAAAAACAAAAGTTGATTTCCCAAGTCTGATTTTGCAATTTCATTGAGTTGAATCTGGGTATGCAAAGTCGGAATAAATTGTGCGATAAACTGGCTTGCGTGATTGCGCTGCTTCAGTTTTGTTTCTAATTCTTTTGACTGAATTGCCGATTCATCGTCGCCCATTTGCTGCATGGCATAATACCAAAGCCAGCTAAATTCCTTATCCGGCAAAGGATAACTCTTAAATTGCGGATAATGTTTGTAGAATTTATTCAGCGTTGTCTGCTTATCCATATCCCATTTTTCGTGATAAGCATTTCGCTGTTTCAATGTTAATTCTAAAGCCTCAGGAACGGAATATTTATTGACGATATACGTATTAATTGTTGCCGGTAAAATTATTATCAGAAACAACCAAATCGTTAATAAAATCACGGCGTTGAAGTTTGAATTTTTCTGCAACGAAACAATGTAAAAACAGATTCCAAACCAAAATAAAATATACAAAACACTGATGGTGTAAAATATAAAAAGAGATTGGTCAAATGGTATATTGAGTAAGAATATAGCAATGAAAAGTACAAATGTCAGTAATGCAATTAAACTTAAAATTCTAATATAGAATAGTTTAATAATGTATAAAAACGTATTGTCGGTTTGTGTGGCTACGATTTTCCAGGTTCCGCTTTCTTTTTCTTCAGAAACAATATTGTACGTAAAAGCGATAATCAAAAGCGGAAAAAGATAGACGAGTACGAAACTAAAATCAATATTTCCCAACAAAAGATTGCTTGGATTATTGAGTTCTGAATCGTATTTCTGAGCTTCTAAACCACGAATTGTAACACTTTGAATTGACGGATTTACGTCTCTTTGCCCAATTGCCAAACTGTTTATCGGGAACGTTTTATTTACCAAAGAAAACTTTACATAATAGAGCAAAAGCCCAATTTCGTCTTTATGAAAACTGGCATTTCTCGCAATATGTTCTTTTTGATATTCAGCAGCTTCGACGATATTTTTAGTTTGTTTTTCCTGAAATTGTTTTCCAATTAAAAGGCTTATAAATCCGATGATAAATAAGAACAATAATCCAATTTTTGTTCCTTTCGATCGAATGAAATTTTTAAATAATAATGCTAACATGTTAAATGGCTTTAAGGTTTTTTGATGCAATTCTGATCAAAATAAATAACAGACTAATCCAGAGAAAAAGAGAAATAACAGAGATAATTTCGTTTTTTAAAACAGTCCAAATGCCTTTTGGTTCATAATGAAATTCCTGTAATTCAGCCCAATGATCTTTGTCAATTACAGCCGGTTTACTTTTATCATTGCTGATGTATTTAATTTGTAAAGCATTCATTTTTTGCGCCATTGTATAGCGATACGTTTCGGCTTGTTTCTGGAAATCGATATACGAATCATAATCGGTATTAGACAAAGCCATCGAAAGGTTTTTCATGGCGATATACGGATTTAGAAACGACATCGCTCTCGAAAAACTGTTTTGTTTTTGGTAAACATGAAGCAAAGTATCAAGATGTTTGTTGTAAATATTCGAACTTATTTTTTCGCCCTGCGTCATTACAAAACCGGAATAATTAAAAGGTAATTTCTGAACCGAATCGACTTTGTAAAGTGTCAATAAAGAATCTTTTATGGCTTTATAATGCAAATCATTCGGGTTGTGGCTGTCGCCTTGTTTCAAAATATCTTTTTCGATATTGCTGTTGAATTGAATTTTTGACGGTGCTTCATAGATATAAGCGCCAATTGCCTGTGTAACTCTCGGCAAAATAATCGTAAAAAGCAGCCAGATTCCGATAAGGGAAATCAGTGCTTTTTTGGAAGTTTTGCTTAAAGCAGAAATCAAAACCGCGATGAAACAAAAGAAGATTAAATACAGAAAATGAAATCCAATAAAAAGGATCATTTTTAAAGTTTCGTCTGAAGAAATCGAAAAGTCCTGAAGAAATAACCAAATCAAAACCAAAACTAAAATCGTTGGCACAAACAGAATCATAATCACAGAAGCTATCCCAATTGTTTTGCCTAACAAAAGTTGTTTCCAGTTAATTCCCTGACTCAAAAGAAGTTTTAAAGTTCCGTTTTCTCTTTCGGCTGCGACCGAATTAAATCCGAGGAAAAAGATGAGCAAAGGTAATAAAATCTGTAAAACCATCGCAATGCTGATTTCGCCAAAACGAAGCATGCTGTTGGAGAATCCGGCTTCAGAGAAATTGGCGGTATTTTGTTTGTGTGCTTCAAGAAAAATGGCATTCCCAAAAAATGGTTCCATTCCAAATTCAAAAACACTTAACGGCGTACTTTTGCGGAAAGCAAAATTGCCGTAATGCGCCATTCTGTGTGGGTTTTTATCCGGATTTTTCAACCAGTCCTCGCGTGATTCATGCTGGTATTTTGCGCTGGTTTCATTTTGACTGGTATAATTTTCCCAGCCTGATAAAACGGCGTAAGCAAGCAAAATACCAATAAAAAGGGTAATTATAAAAACAGCCCGGTTCTTAAAAGCGGAGTTTTTTAAGTGTTTTGCAATTAAAATTTCTACGTGTAAAGACATGGCTTTTATTAAAATTTATAAGTTAAAGTAAGCGTTGCATTTCGGGGCGCACCGGGAAATAAACGCAGGTAATTTTGTGCGCCCAGCCAATAGGTTTTATTAAAAATATTGCCTGCGTTGATGGCGATTTGCATGTTGCTGTTATTGGGTTTGTAAAATAAGGCGGCATCAAAAACGGTGAAATCCGGAAGTGTAAAATCTCTGGTAAACCACGGAATTTTGCTGCTTTGGTACTGCATTCCCAAACCAACTCCAAAATCATCCAAAGCAGAATCAGAATTGAAGTTGTAGCGTGTCCATAAATTAGCGCTGTTTTTTGGCGTATTTTGTTTTCTTGCCCCAATTAACGAAGCGTCGCGATCGTTGACAATTTTGGCATCGATATAACTGTAAGAGGCGTTTATTTGCCAGTCGCGCGTGATATATCCCGCCAGATCGCATTCAAAACCACGGCTTCTTTCTGCGCCTCGGGTTACCAGTAAATCAGGATTTGCAGGATCATTGGCATTCATCAAAATATTGCGCTGATTGATTTCGTAAACCGCTGCGTTAAAACTCATTGTATTGTCTAAAAAAGTTGATTTTAAACCCACTTCTTTCAAATTACTTTCGAGCGGATCAAATAAACTTCCGGCTGGTAACGTACCAGTTTGAGGCATTAAAGTCACGGTATTTGATTGCGGTTGATAGCCTTCAAGATACGTCGTATAAACGTTAATCGCTTTGTTTACAGCATAAGTAACTCCAACTCTTGGCAGTAAAGCCTGTTTTTTTACCGTTATTTCTTTATTGGTTTCATAATTGGTAATGTCTTCAAACCATTCGTTTCTTAATCCTAACAAAAACGTAAATCTTTCCCACTGAATCATATCCTGAATATAAATTGCATTGGTGGTCGTTAATGCAGATGGTAAAGATGTTCGCACATTCAACGTATAATCTTCGGCATTTCGAACGGTGTAAACAGGATTGTTTAAGTTGAAGAAATTCACATTTGGTTTTGGCAGCACAACGCCGTCAATCGTTACGGTTTGGTAGTTTGCTGCATTTGCGGGAACAAAAGTACTGGCAACCGTTCCGTCGTTTAATAAATATCCTCTTGCGGCATTTTGTCCGCCGCCTTTGGTTTTGTTCCAGCTGCTTAAATCGTATCCGGCCAATAATTTATGGTTGAGTTTTCCGGTTTTGATATCAAAATTAAAGTAAGTGCTTAAATTGTCTACGTTCCAATATTGCTGACGCTGAACGAATTGCATCATCGCCAAACTCGTCACTGACTGATTGTTCATGTCGACTGCAAAGCCATTCGTGGTTCTGTGTTCCTGCAGATCTTCTGTCCAGGATTGTTTCATATATTGGGCGTTAAAACCAATTTTTGAGGTGAATTTATGTGCAAAACTGGTCATCAGAATTACTTCTTTCGACTTAAAAAAATCATTTGGCGCACCAAGATTTAGACTAATTGGCGTTTTATTCAAATTTGTAACTCCGGCAACGGCGCCAAAAATAGGCTGCCCGCGATCAAGAATTCCGGTCATGTCGCTCAAAATTAATTCGGCGTTAATGGCTGTTTTTTCATTGGGAATATAACTGAACGACGGAGAAAGCAAAAACGATTTGTTGCTCACTAAATCACGAAATGATTTGGCTTCCTGATAGGCTGCGTTTACACGATACAAAAGTGTTTTTGATTCGTTTAAAGGCCCGGTAAAATCCAGTGTTCCGTGAAAAGTACTGAAACTTCCGGCACTTAAACTCACTTCTTTTCGGTCTGTCGCCAAAGGTTTTTTGGTCACCAAATTGATGCTTCCGCCCGGATCTACAGAGGAGAATGTTGCGCTCGATGGACCTTTTATTACTTCTACACGCTCAATATTGGTGGTTAAAGGCTGAAGAAAATAATACTGGCGCGTTCGCATTCCGTTGATAATCTGACCTTCTTCGTTTTGGCTGATGCCGCGAATCGTGTATTGATTGTAATAACTCGCCGGAATTACGCCGCTTGTCATTTTTACGGCATCGGCAAGATAAAAAGCAGCTTTATCGGCAATTAATTCTTTGGTTACGGTCGAAATAGATTGCGGAATATCTTTATTTAAAGCCGCTGTTTTTGTCGCGGCAAAAGAATAATCGCTGTTGTATTTTTTAGTTGAGCGCCCTACAATTTCAACAGTTTGCAATTCATTTACTTTGGGTTTTGTTTTTACTGAATCCTTAACAATACTATCATTTGCTGTGCTGTTTGTATTTTGAGATTGTATGGAATATGTACTAATTATTAAAAAAATAAAGGAGAATATGTGTTTCATTTTATGTGATGGAAATCTTTCCTTTTAAACGGTTTGTAAATACAAATCTTCCAATTCATTGGCCGAAATTTTATCAGCTTCAATGATCGTTACGAGATTTCCCTGTTTCATAATTCCGATGTGCGTGGCAACTTCTCTGGCTCTGAAAATATCGTGTGTTGCCATTAAAATTGCGGTTCCGTCTGCCGAAAGTTCTTTCAGGATTTGAGAAAATTCATTTGAAGCTTTTGGATCTAAACCACTTGTAGGTTCGTCTAATAATAGCACTTTTGCTTTTTTGGCAATGGCAATGGCAATTCCTACTTTTTGACGCATTCCTTTTGAATATCCGCCAAGGTTTTGCTCGTGCGCTTTGGCTTGCAAACCGGCTTTGGTTAAAAAATACGTCAGTTCTCCGGTTGAATATTTAAATCCGGCAAGGGAAGAAAAGAATTTCAGATTTTCCAATCCCGTAAGATTTGGGTATAACATTACAGTTTCAGGAATGTAAGCCACATCTTTTTTTGTTTTATCTGCATCGGTTACAACCGAAATATCATTGATTATAATTTCGCCCTGAGAAGGTTTTATAAATCCCAGAAACAAGTTTATCGTGGTGGTTTTTCCGGCGCCATTTTGTCCTAAAAGAGCAAAGATTTCTCCTTTATTAATGGTTAAATTCAGATTGTTTAAAGCGATATTATCTCCGTATTTTTTAGTCAGGTTTTCTGCTGTAAGCATGGTTTATATATGTTTGGGATTAATTTTAATAATAAGATTATCTAATCAATAAACTTTATTAAAGCTTATTAATCAGAATATTATATAATAGTGAAAGGTGTTGTTTACTAACGAATTAAGGAGTTTTTTCAAGAAAGAAAAACACATTTTGAGATTTTGTTCTATTCGCCAAAACAGAATTCATCAAAAAAATGAAATAGTGATGCTCTTTGCTTTTAAATAAGCAAAAGTTCATTCTAAATAAATATCGTTAAGTAAACTAAAATAGGGCAGGAGGCGCTCGTAAAGCAAAGAGACTGCCTTTGAAAAAAGTTGATGTAGCTGCTTTGTAAAAGAATACAGTTAAAATAGAAGCATTTGGTTTTTGAAATGAAAAAGCAGAAACCGAATTTGAAATAAAAGTACTGAATGCAAAATGACAAACAGGACAATTATTTTCGACAGTATGACTGTGGGTAATTTGATTTTTATGAGCAACAGAGGTATGATCGCAACGTTTTTCTGTTAATTGCTTATAAACGTGCTCGTAAGAATGTATCGTTTGAAACAGCATTGCAAACAATACCGTCAACGACATGAAAATATTAATGATTAAAATTTTCTTTTTCTTCATTCTTTGTTTTGGAAATCTTTCGTTATAAATAACGCAACTTGGTTGCAAATATAAAGATCTTATTTGCAAATAATGTAATGTTGATGCTTATTTTTTAAGAAGATTATAGAGGAAAGATTGTAGAGGAAAGATTATAGAGGAAAGATTGTAGAGGAAAGATTGTGGAGGAAAGATTGTGGAGGAAAGATTGTGGAGGAAAGATTGTGGAGGAAAGATATAGAGGAAAGATTATAGAGGAAAGATTGTAGAGGAAAGATTGTGGAGGAAAGATTATAGAGGAAAGATTATAGAGGAAAGATTGTGGAGGAAAGATTGTGGAGTAAAGATTGTGGAGTAAAGATTATAGAGGAAAAGATTATAGAGGAAAAGATTATAGAGGAAAAGATTATAGAGGAAAGATTGTGGCTTGAAATTTATAAAAATTGAGTTTTGATGTTAAAAAGTTATTTTTATTTAGAACGGTTAAAAATAATTTGGATAAACGAATTTTAGGATTTACTTTTGTCGGAAATTAAATCATAACCAAAATGAACATTATAACCATTAAAAAAATGCTTTTTTGTTTCTTGTTTTTAAGCTCATTAACCATGATGGGTCAGGAAACCGGAAAAGTGACGGGAAAAATTGTATTGAGTGGAAATAAGCCTGCAGAAAATATTTCTGTTCGACTTAAAGGAACAAAATACAATGCTGTTACCAACGAAAACGGGCAATACGAAATTAAAAATGTTAAACCTGCCAATTATACTATTAGTATTAAGTCGGTTGGAGTAAAAGCTTTAGAAGAAAATATTGTTGTAAGCGCTAATCAAACTACAACTAAAAATTTCTCACTATCTGAAAGTCAGGAAGATCTTGATGAAGTAGTTATTACAAAAAATAAATACAAACAAGATAAGCCTTCGCTATCATTAAGATTGCAGACTCCTGTACTTGAAATTCCGCAAAATATTCAAATTGTAAGTGGTCAGACTTTAAAAGATCAGCAAATTACAAGCATGAGTGACGGTGTTATTCGTAATGTGAGTGGTGCGGTTCGTTTAGAACACTGGGGAGATTTATATACAAATATTACAATGCGTGGTTCTCAAATTCAGGCTTTCCGTAACGGATTTAATGTTGTGTCTTCGTTCTGGGGACCGCTTACAGAAGATATGAGTTTTGTAGATCATATCGAATTTGTAAAAGGTCCGGCAGGATTTATGCTTTCGAGCGGTGATCCAAGCGGACTTTATAATGTGGTGACTAAAAAACCAACCGGAATTACAAAAGGTGAAGTTTCTGCAATAGCAGGAAGTTATGATTTTTACAGAGTGAGCCTTGATCTTGACGGAAAATTAGATAAAAAAGGAAAATTATTGTACCGATTTAATGGTGCTGCACAAAAGAAAGGTTCTCACAGACCTTTTGAACACAACGATCGTTATGTGATTGCTCCGGTAATTTCATATCAGGTTGATGATAAAACAAAATTGACTTTTGAATATAATTTTCAATATGCAAATATGACCGAGGTTGGTTCTTATTATGTATTTGGGCCTAAATCTGGCGGTTACGCAACTTTGCCTGTTGATTTCACCATGACACAGCCGGGATTGCCTGATACTAATATTCAGGATCATAGCGGTTATTTGATGTTTGAACATAAATTTGACGATAATTGGAAACTGACTGCTCAAACTTCGTATTTTAAATATATTCAAAAAGGATATAGTTCATGGCCAGGAGTTGTAGGACCCGGACCTGTTGACAGAGATTTTAACGGTATATCTGAAGGAGATATTGGAGAAGGAGATATTATTCGAAATGTAGGTATCTGGGATGCAGAAAGTAATATGTATTTAGGTCAAATATTCCTTAACGGAAAATTCAGTACAGGCCCGATTACTCATAAAGTATTGGGTGGTCTTGATTTAGCAAGTAAAGATTATGCGGCAGACTGGGGACAATCGCATGATTTGGATACAGTTGATAATCCATTTAATGTAAATAATCCAAATTATGGACCTCCATCAAACGGGTTGCCTGCTTTTGATCACGATACGCCTCTTAGTCAAAGAGCAGGAGGACTTTACAGTTCTGAATATGCAGCTGGTTATGTTCAGGATGAGCTTGGTTTTTTTGAAAATAAATTAAGACTTACGCTTGCAGCAAGATATACATGGATTAGTCAGTCGGGCGGTGGTGAAGTTCAGGAAGATAGTCATATTACTCCTCGTGCAGGTGTTAGTTTTTCTGTAACTGATAATTTAGCCGTTTACGGATTGTATGATCAGGCATTTTTACCGCAATCTGGTATTATCCGTAATGGAGATCAGGTAAAACCGCTTACGGGTAGTAATTTAGAATTTGGTATCAAAAAAGATTGGTTTGACGGATCATGGAATACCTCACTTTCTGCTTACCGAATTGTAAAAGAAAACGAACTTACTGCAGACCCTACTAATGGTCCAAATGATCCTTATAAAATTGTTTTGGGAGAAAAAAGAGCTGAAGGTGTTGAATTTGATGTTAGAGGAAAATTATTTGACGGACTTAATCTTATCGCAAATTATGCTTTTACAGAATCAATTGTTACCGAATCAAATATCTTAAAAGTAGGTTCTGTAGTTCCTGGATATGCAAAACATACTGCAAATGCATGGTTAAATTACACGGTTCAAAGCGGTAAAATTAAAGGATTTGGCGCTTCTATTGGAGGAACTTATCTTGCGGGACGTCAAACGGATACCTGGAGTCCGGGAGCACAAGCATTACCAAATTATTTTAAGCTTGACGGAGGGTTATCTTATGAAACCGGAAAAATAAAAGTTACGGCAAACGTATTTAATATTTTAGATAAATATCTTTACAGTGGATCTTATTATGAGTGGCTTACTGCTTATTACTGGCAAACAGAAGCACCTAGAAACTTTAGAGTTGGTGTGACATATAAATTCTAATTTTTTAGAATTCTAATTAAAAAGCATGCGGTTTCGCATGCTTTTTTTGTTTTAGTGCAGGTTGAAAATTTTTATAAACTGTGTGGTTACTTTGCGGGAGACGCACTGTGCGCTTCTACGATATGCATTGTGCGGATACGTTGTATGAATATATTGTGTGGGTACTTTATGTAACATTTTTATGTTCTTAATTTTGGTATTTATTGATAAAATTCTCCGTAAAAATTATGTTCAATCTCTATCGTAGAGGCGCACAGCAGTGCGTCTACGTCCCAATAATCCGCATTGTATGTCAATTATATTCTAAAAATAGATAACAATCGACCTTCTAAATTGTCCTTTAAATAAAAAAACGAAGCCGATTTCCCCCCAAAGAAACCGACTTCGTTAAATTAACTAAATGCTCGAATTAGCGTAATGCAAATCGTAATTTAAGACCATAAGAAACCAATCGTATATCATTTGTATACGGTGTTTCTAATACGCTGTTGTATTTCAATTGCACTGGCAATTCTGGTCTGTATTCAATCAGGTTTTTATTGTTGTCGTCATAGATATTGTTTAATCCGTAATCTAAATAAAGACCAATATAAACAGAACTTCTGTCTCCGATTTTTTGTTTTAAACCTGTTTCAAATGTTACAGAATAGGAAACATCTGTATCAACATCTTGTTTACTTGTCTGAACATTATCTGTGCTTGCAAAACCGGCAAATGCAGGACTGAATAATTCAACGTTGTATTGCGGATAATATCCGCTTGTCGTTAAATTTTGCATTCTTGTTTCGTAAGATCCGCTTGTTGCAAATCCTACTTTTGCTCCGGCGGCAAGATACAATTGGGATGTTCCCGGAGTTTCAAACTGAATCTGGATAGGAATATTGATATAAGCCAATTTCTGTTCTTCTCTTACGCCAGAGGCTTTATATCTAAATTGAAACGTTTCATCTTCGGCATCAGTAGTCATATATTGTCCTGCTAAATAGCCAAATTTTCCATCAGAATTATATGTTTGATATTCTGCTCCAATTCCAATACTTAAACCTTCATTTAGGTAATAAGAATAACGAATTCCGGCATTAAAACCATTTCCCGGCACTACTTCGCCAGCAGAATGATAATCCAGAAAAGAAAAGGCTCCACCAACAGATATTGATAATTCCGTTTTTTTATCCTGACCATAACCATTTAGGTATATCAATAGAAGTGCCGCTATAGTAGCTAATGATTTTATATGGTTGTGTATATATTTTTTCATCTTAAAGTTATATTAGCCAGTACCATTTTTATCTGGTACTGGCGGGATTTATTTATTTTACAATTACTTTGAATGATTTTTTAATATTACCAGATTCAAGAACAACCAGATACATATTGCTTTCTGTTGTTTCAGGTAATTGTATTTCAGTTATTACTGAAGATGACTGAACTGTTTTAACTAGTTTTCCTGATACAGAATACAAGCTAATTTGCATGTTTTGTAAATCTTCTGCAGGGAAATCAGCTTCTACAGTAAGTACTTTTCCAACCTCAACCGGGTTAGGATAAAGTTTTGCTGTTAATGAATTTTGTACCGTAATAGTAGATCCACATGTTTGAAGCACTTTTCCATCTTTGGTAGTCATTTTTACACTATAAGTTGCAGTAGGATCTAAAACATTATTAGATTCATTTCCGGCAGTATAATATTGACCAGTTCCTATCAATTGTCCGTTTTTAAACCATTGGTATGATGTAAATTCGTAACCACCATTTGTTAGCGGATTGTTGTTTACAAGAAGTACGTTGTTGAACTTTTGTTTTACAATATCATAAAAACCAAATGGTTTTTCTATTTTGATAGTATAATTCGCTGTAGTGCTTCCATCTTGTGAAGTAATAGTTACGTTTTGCGTATAAATTCCCGGTTTAGGAGTTTGAACCGTAAAAGTAGCAGACGGAGTAATTGTCGCATTTGTGCTGTTCAAAATACTAACAACAGGATTATTTTGTCCGCATGACATCACATAAGTAATATCTTTTGCAGGATTGTTATAAACCTGACCGCCAATAGTAATACTTGTAACCGAAACATCGTTGTTTTTGATTACCAGAATTTGAGAAACATCAGCAGCAGGCAAATAATTGCTGTCACCATCCTGATGTGCTGTAATTACCACTTGTCCTGATCTTATCAAACTAACTAAACCACTCGCAGAAACAGTTGCAGGAGGAAGTGCAGACGTATAAGTAAAAGAGTAACGAATTGGTAAACCTGAATTTGAAAAAGCATCTAAATTAAAGTTGTTATTAATTCCAAGGATTCTGGCCGGTAAAGCTGCAAAATCAATTTGTTGAGTTGCTTTTTTAATGTTAAGCTGTGCAATAAGCGTAATTGGCGAGCAATTTGGCGTACTTACAGAAGGTGATACCGTTGCAGTAACTGTGTAAAGTCCTGCATTAACCGCTCCGTTTGCTGTTCCTGTAGATGGAGAAGTAGCATACACTACGCTCGCTCCGGCAGGAAGATTAGCCACACTTACTGTATGTAAACTTCCGTTATAGGTAAATTCAGCATTCGTAAAAGTTACCAGATTTAAAGGAGAAGCAAGTACACTAAGGTTTTGTTGCTGAGTTGTAGTATTTCCGCTAGCATCAGTATACGTCCAGTTAATTACATAATTACCTACGGCATTGTAAGTTAAAGGATCTGCTGTTGTAGCAGTTATACTTCCGCTGCAATTATCAGTTGCTGTTGGTATTGCAATTTCTGCTGATAAAATAGCACAATAGTTGCTAATATTTGGCAGATTTGTTACATCTGGCACTGGTGCTGTTACATCTGGAATTGTTGTTATTGTAACAGTTTCTGTTAATGTACAAGAATTAGCATCTGTAATAGTTACGGTATAAGTTCCGGCAGATAAACCTGTTGCCGTAGCAGCAGTTCCTCCGGTTGGAGCCCATGCATAAGTATAAGTCCCTGTACCGCCAATTACGTTTACAGTTGCAGAAGCATCACTTTGTCCGTTACAAGATACATTGATTTGTGATGTTGTTGCAGAAAGAGCATTAGGTTCTGTAATAGTAACCGTTGCAGTTGTCTGACATGAATTCGCATCACTAACAGTTACTGTGTAAGTACCAGGAACAAGACCTGTTGCGGTTGCAGCAGTTCCTCCGGTTGGAGACCATGAGTACGTGTAAGCTCCTGTTCCGCCTGTTACTGAAACAGTTGCAGAACCGTTTGTTCCTCCATTACAAGAAACATTTGTTTGAGTTGTTAATGCAACTAAAGAAGCAGGCTCAGTAAGAGTAAAACTCTGTGTTGTCTGACATAAGTTAGCATCTGTAATTGTTACAGTATAAGTTCCTGCGGCAAGTCCTGTTGCAGTTGCAGCAGTTCCGCCAGCCGGAGACCATGAATATGTATAAGCACCCGTTCCGCCTGTTACACTTACAGAAGCAGATCCGTTAGAACCTCCAAAACAAGAAATATTAGTTTGAGATGGTGTAACTGCTAAGGCATTAGGCTGTGTAATTGTAAAGTTTTTTACAATTGAACATCCATTTGAAGAAGTTATCGTTACCGAATAATTTCCTGCTGTAAGTCCTGTTGCAGTAGCTGCACTTCCACCAGATGGAGACCAAACATAAGTAAACGGTCCCGGAGCACCAGCAGGCACAACAGTTGCTGTTCCTGTATTACTTCCGTTACATAAAATATTGGTTTGAGAAGTTGTCGCAACTAATGTATTTGTTGTAGTTACAGTAAAGTTTTTTGTAACTGTACATCCATTAGCATCTGTAATTAAACAGCTAACATTTCCATTACTTAATCCTGTTACTGTTTGCGTAGTAGCACCAGAAGGTGACCATAGATAATTATATGGTGCAGTACCACCCACAGGACCAACAGCCGCCTGACCACCGGTAGTACAAGTTGCATTAATTAGCGTTGTAGTAGCATTTAACACCGCAGGCTGATTGATTGTAACATTTTTAGTTAAAGTACAACCAAGACCATCTGTAATTGTGACTGCATAATTTCCTGCAGAAAGTCCTGTTGCCGTTGAAGCACTACCTCCAGAAGGTGACCATACGTAAGTATAACTTCCATTTCCTCCTGAAACAATTACTGATGCTGTTCCTGAAGCTCCTCCATTACAAAGTACATCGGTTTTAAATGTTGATGCTGCTAAAATTGCAGATTGACCTATAGTAATAGCTGCTGTAGTCTGACATGCGTTAGCATCTGTAACAGTAACGGTATAAGTTCCGGCAGCAAGTCCTGTTGCAGTTGCAGCAGTTCCTCCAGATGGAGCCCATGAGTACGTATACCCCGGTGTTCCTCCTGATGCAGTTACAGTTGCAGTCCCATTAGTACCTCCATTACATGAAACATCTGTTTTAGAAGCTGTTGCAGATAATTGTGTTGGAGTCAAAATGGTAATGTTTTTAACCAATGTACATCCGTTTGCATCTGTAATTGTTACAGCATAATTTCCTGCAGGTCTTCCTGTAACAGTTGCTGTAGTGCCACCAAGAGGTGCCCATGAATATGTATATCCCGGTGTTCCTCCTGAAACGGTTACACCTGCGCTTCCGTTAGTTCCTCCAAAACAACTAACACCAACTGATGCCGTAGTTGCAGACAAAACAGCTGCTGGCTGAGCAATTGTAAAAGCTTGTGTTGCAGTACATCCGTTAGCATCTGTAATAGTAACGATATAAGTTCCTGCTGTAAGTCCAGATGCTGTTGCAGCAGTTCCGCCAGATGGAGACCATGAATATGTATATCCCGGAGTTCCGCCTGTTGCACTTACTGTTGCAGATCCTGTAGCATCTCCACGGCATCCTATATTAGTTTGTGCTACCGGTATAGCCACCAAAGCACTTGGCTGATTGATAGTGAAAGTTCTTGTTGTTGTACAAGTATTTGCATCTGTAATAGTAACTGTATAAGTTCCGGCAATAAGTCCTGTTGCAGTTGCAGCAGTTCCTCCGGATGGAGCCCAAGAGTAAGTATATGCTCCGTTTCCGCCCGTTACGTTTACACTTGCAGAACCTGTTGCTCCTCCGTTGCATAATACATCAGTTTTTGATGTTGTTACAGAAAATGAAGCAGGCTGTGAGATTGTAAAACTTTGAGTTGTTTGGCACGAGTTAGCATCTGTAACTGTTACCGTATAAGTTCCTTGTGCAAGTCCTGTTGCTGTTGCAGCAGTTCCTCCAGATGGCGCCCATGAATATGTATATCCGGGAGTTCCTCCGGTAACGGCAACAGTTGCAGAACCGTTAGTTCCTCCGTTACAGCTTACATTGTTAATTGCTCCCTGAGAAGCTACTAATAAAGCAGGCTGATTTATAATCAGATTTTTGGTAACCGGACAACCGTTATTATCAGTAATTACTACACTATAATTTCCTGCTACTAATCCTGTTATTGTTTGTGATGTAGCCCCCGTATTCCATAAGTAAGTATATGGAGAAGTTCCTCCTGTTGGAGTTACAGAAGCACTGCCATTACTTCCACCATTACAAGCTACAGCTGTAGTAGAAGTAGTTGCATTTAATACACCTGGCTGTGCTACAATTACATTATTTACAGTTCTCGTACATGAATTAGCATCTGTAATAGTTACACTATAAGTTCCTGCTAATAAACCTGTAGCCGTTGCTGTTGTAGCACCGTTAGACCACAAATAAGTATATGGAGAAGTTCCTCCTGTTGCAGTAATTGTAACTGTACCGTTAGATCCTCCGTTACACGAAACTGCAGTTGCAGAAGGTGTTCCGTTAAGAATTGCAGAAGGTTGTCCCACTACAATATTGTTCACAGTTCTGGTACAAGAATTAGCATCTGTAATAGTTACGCTATACGTTCCTACTAATAAACCTGTCGCAGTTGCTGTCGTAGCACCATTCGACCATAAATAAGTATAAGAAGGCGTTCCTCCTGATGCAACTATAGAAGCTGTTCCGTTAGATCCTCCAAAACAAGAAACCGGAGTTGTAGAAGGTGTTCCACTAATTGTCGCTGCCGGTTGTCCTACAATTATATTGTTTATGGTTCTTGTGCATGAATTAGCATCTGTAATAGTTACACTATACGTTCCTGCTAATAAACCTGTAGTCGTTGCTGTTGTAGCACCGTTAGACCATAAATAAGTATAAGATGGTGTTCCTCCTGTTGGAGCAACTGTAGCCGTACCATTTGCTCCTCCAGTACAAGAAACATTTGTTACGCTTGGAGTTCCGTTAAGAATAGCTGCCGGTTGTCCTACAATTATATTGTTTACAGTTCTCGTACAAGAATTAGCATCTGTAATAGTAACACTATATGTTCCTGCTGTAAGCCCGGTTATAGTAGAAGTTATAGCGCCGTTAGACCATAAATAAGTATATCCGGGAGTACCTCCGGATGCAGCAATACTAGCAGTACCATTTGCGCCTCCAAAACAGGAAACAGCAGTTGTCGACGGAGTTCCGTTAAGTATTGTCGGCTGTGCTATATTAAAAGTTCTCGTAATTTGTGTTAATTCATTATCTGTAATGGTTACCGTATAAGAGCCAACACCAAGTCCTGATGCTGTTGCATTTGTACCTCCGGCTGGAGCCCATGCATAAGTATAGGGAGTAGTACCGCCTGTTACTACAACAGTAGCTGTACCATTAGTTCCGCCATTACAGCTTACATTAGTCTGAGGAGTTGATGAAGTGCTTAATGCAGCCCCGGTTGTAAAAGTCAAATCACTTCCGTAACTGGTTCCTCCGCTATTTATGGCATAAGCTCTAAAATGAATAGTTGTAGCAGGAGGAAGTCCCGTTACAACATTTGAAAATGTACCTGTACCTGTTCCAATTTGAACTTTAGTATTTGCGGTAGTTGGATTTACAGTTGTAGCCCAAACTATTCCTCTTTCGATACTGGCATCACCGCCATCTGCAGTTACATTACCGGCAAGTGTTGCCGAAACAGCCTTAACATTCGTAGCGGCAGTAGTTGTAACAGTAGGAGCAACTGCTCCATTATTCCATGTAAAATTATCTATAGCAAAATAATCATAATTGCTGCTTAACTGAACTTCAAGCTGGTCAATTATGAAATTTGTATTATTGCTTCCGCCTTCTGTGGCAAAATTAATTGAGATAAAACCATTTCCGGGAAGTGTGTATCCTATATTAGCACCAGTAGTGCTTTTAACAACAGTAAATAGAGTTACACCGCCCAGTTTTCCTCTAAAGGTCACAGATCCTGCAGCGCCATTACTGGTAACACCTGCATCCTGAGCAGAATTTCCGGTTAGATAAATCCATAAACTGCTAACCTTAAAAGTGCCCGCAGCGGCGGTAACAGTTCCTGATTGTCCCAAACCTTCAGGTCCGGCTGAATCTGCAACTTGTATATACCTGTTAGATTGATTATAACCCAAACCAATACCTTGAGATACAGCAAAGCTTACATAACTGCTGGTAAGATTGAATGTTTTGGCCGCACTTGTAAAACTCGATGAGCCTATTGTGGCGGTTTCAAATGTTTCTGTCGTTTGTGCAGTAAGAAACTGCATCGAAAAAAACAGAAGAATTAATAAGTAAATTTTTTTCATAATTTTATGATATTGAATTAATCTTTTTGCATTGTTGCATTCTATTTTTGTTTTAAATTTCCAACTTCAAATCATAATTAAATTTGAAATATGTATAAACAAGAGCTTGCTATTATTGTTCAATCTATCATTGAGTCAAATACTATTAGTGACCATACAAAATGTGCCAAAAGACTTTCTGATTTTTACAGCAGGCTTTCTGCAGTTCAGCATTCCCAGGAGAATGAAGTTTCTGTAAAAGGCGGTATTGCTTTATCAAGCTCCGGTGCAGCAGATTGTGTTGATGACTATTTGCGTACCATTTATTTTATAAAAGGAATTTACAAGGCGTTAACTAAATTAGCTGCTGATTTTCCAGAAAGAAGCATTAATATACTTTATGCCGGCTGTGGACCGTATGCAACTTTAATTCTGCCTTTACTTCCGTTATTTAATAAAGAGAGAATTAATGCCATTTTATTAGATATTAATACAGAATCAATAGAATCTGTTCGTCATCTTTTAACAGTAACAGGTCTTGATGAATACGCCTTACAATTAATTGAAACAGACGCAATCACTTACACGAAACCAAAAGATTTTACGATCGATTTAGCCATATCCGAAACCATGCATTATGCACTTACCCGTGAGCCGCAAGTTGCGATAGTAAAAAATATTGTGAAGCAATTACCTCCTCACGGAATTTTAATTCCTGAAGAAATAAGAATCGATCTTGTCTATACTTTTCTTGACTATGAACCCTCTCTTAAAAACGCTGTAAATGAGGTAAAGGGCTACAACGAAATGCAGCCCTATACTCATCATGTATTTGTTGATAGATTATTTACAATAAACAAAGAACTTAGCAGCATAAGTCATGATTCTAAATTTGAAAGTGACTTTTATGATCTGCCTGAAAGTTTTACTAAAATTCCTGATGTCTGTATTTTTACTGAACTTAAGATCTTTGAGGATATTGAGTTAAAAACTGCTGAATCCTATATAACAAATCCTTATTGTGTTGTTTCTTTATACAGTATCACTGAATATTCAAAAATTCAATTGATATATGATTTTAGCGAAATACCAAAATGGTCATATAATGTAAATGCTCTCCAATAGCAGTATTAGTTTCTTGACGGGAAAATACCCTCAAGGCAAATAATGTATGTCAAAGCTAAATAAGGCTGCATTATTGATATAGGAAGGTTACTACCAGTTGCACCGGTTGTAATATTACTAATCAAGTCTACACCCGGAGTTGCAGTCGCGTAACCTAATGTAGGTGTAAAAGCTCTCGATACACTTGATCCAGGTATTCCTATTGATGCACCTGCTACCGGTGTTGAATCTGTAGCATTTGTAGCCGTAACAGAAATTTTACCAGCTCCTGTATGAATGTGAGCAGGCAAGTTGCTTGTTAAAATAGATACAGTTGGCGTACCGGCAGTTTGTCCAAGAACATAGTTAGTACCTTGTCCGTTACCAGATCCAATAGCTACAGCACCTTGTAGATTAGGTAATGCAAAAGTTGTCTGACCATTGCCACCATAAGTAGTTCCCAAAATTGCAAATAGAGCACTGTTTTGTGCAATAGATAGTAATTGTCCATTACAAAGAGCCCATCCTCTAGGCGCAAAATTTCCAGCAAAAAGCTTTACAACTCCAATAAATTCTTCCATAGTTTTAATTGTTAGATAGTTAATAAATTTCGTTTTGGTTTTGTCATCTTATCTTTATAGTACAAGACAGGTTTGACAGTTTTTTAGTATAATGCTAAAGTACTTTTTATATCTATTTTATATACAGGTGTTTATACCTGATTTTGTTTTAAAAAAGCGAGTATTTACTTATTTTTTTGAGAAATAAAAATTATATCAGCCATTATTTTGATCCAATAAGCAGTTTTTGATGTTTTTTTATGACTACTTTATTTTTTCAGTTTAAAAGTATATATCTAATACATCGTGGTACATAAATATGTCATGAGAGAGGTATTTCTTGTCATGAAAATCCTATTTCTTTTGGCAATTTTTAGGTTGATTCTCAAATCCGCACTTTATCTTTTACAGCCAAAGCAATTAATTGTATAAATTATACGTTAAATTATGTAAGATTTTATATCTATTATTTGAGAAATTTGATATCAAATAAAAAATGAAGTAAAATTCTTATTCAATCCTAAGAATCAACGTATATATAAACCTATTTTTAATTTTTAAACTCCCAAATGCCATGAAAACATTACATTACATTGCTTTTCTGTCGGGCGCATTATTAGCATTAACCAGCTGCTCTAACGACGACAAAATACCAGATACTGATCCGGGTACCATTACAAATCCCGTAGAAACTAATGCTCCTAATACAACTTATACTCCGGCTTTTACCGGACAAACCCGTATAAATGGTGTTCAAACCAATACAGCTTATGAAGGAAAAGTAATTACATCGACTTTAACTGCTCCCTGGGGAGTAAAAAGCCTTCCGGATGGCAGATTATTAGTGACTGAAAAAGGAGGAACTTTTAGAATTGTAACCAAAGAAGGAGTTGTAAGCGCTGCTATTACCGGAGCTCCGGCTGTAAATGCTGCAGGACAAGGAGGGTTATTAGGCTTAGTATTGGATCCGGAATTTACTACTAACAGAATGATTTACTGGCTTTTCTCAGAAGTTTCAAATGGTGGTAACCAAACATCAGTTGCAAAAGGAAGATTATCTAATGACGAAAAAACAATAGAAGGCGCAACAGTAATTTACCGTGCCAATCCGCCAAACGCAAGTACACTTCATTATGGAGGTCGAATTCTTTTTGATAAATCAGGAAATTTAGTTATAAGTACCGGTGAACGTTCTGTTATAGAAACCAGACCATTAGCACAATCCGTTACTACAGGTTTAGGAAAAGTAATAAGAATTACTAAAGACGGACAGCCGGCTTCTGGAAATCCAACTTTTAGCCAGGGCGGTGCTTTACCTGAATTATATTCTATTGGACACAGAAATGTGCAAGGATTAGCACTTCATCCGGTTACAGGTGAAATTTGGGAAAGCGAACACGGACCACGCGGAGGTGACGAAATCAATCGCCTTAAAGGTGGAGCCAACTACGGATGGCCAACCATTACATACGGAATCGAATACAGCGGTGAAAAAATTGGAGCCGGAATTCAAAAACAAGATGGTCTTGAACAGCCGGTTTACTATTGGGATCCTGTTGTATCGCCAAGTGGTATGACTTTCTACACCGGAAAACGTGTTCCGGAATGGGAAAACAATCTGTTTATTAGTTCATTGAGCGCAAAACATATTATTCGTCTTGCAATAAGAGACAATAAAGTTATTGGTGAAGAAAGATTGCTTGCCAGCGAAGGTCAAAGATTTAGAGATATCACCCAAGGACAGGACGGAGCTTTATATGCCGTTACAGACGAAGGAAGACTTTACAAAATTGACAAAAAATAATCAAGGAAAATTCACGATTTTTTTATAATAAACATGACAAAGGTGCAGCAATGCACCTTTTTTTTATATAAAATGTGAAGAGATTCAGTTAAGCTTACCACTTTTTTTAAATCGAAGATTTAAAAAAAGTGGTAAATCTAAAATCTAAAATCTAAAATCTAAAATCTAAAATCTAAAATCTAAAATCTAAAATCTAAAATCTAAAATCTAAAATCTAAAATCTAAAATCTAAAATCTAAAATCTAAAATCTAAAATCTAA
>Ga0247741_1000222_pt1 | contig 37019 bp, 33 predicted proteins | sample UWRJL213509R2_FD_180945 | JGI IMG/M metagenome (GOLD analysis project Ga0247741, IMG submission 180945) | Plant litter microbial communities from Arlington Agricultural Research Station in Wisconsin, United States - UWRJ-L213-509R-2 | ecosystem: Environmental > Terrestrial > Plant litter >... | reverse complement strand
AGAGCGAGTACTGGCCGAATGGATGCTATCTGCCTCATATCATCTTGCGGGGGATCAAGCCGCAGCCCTTCACCACTGGAAGATCGGTCAGGAAACTGCCGTAGTAAGCCCGCCAGTTAAGTTGGACCTGTTTCATGAAGCCCGCGCTGGGTTCGCGAGCGCCCGGGCACTATGGCTGGCCGGATTTCCCGACCGCGCCTTGAAGGCTGCCCGCGAGGCAATAGCTGAAAACGCAAAGTATCAGGACAACATCTCATTCTGTGCGACATTGGTGTACGCAACCCCGGTCCTCTTTTGGTGGGGCAAGCGGGACGAGGCGGCGCGGCATATCGAGCTGGCAGTTGAACAAGCCACCAGACAAGGCCTGAGCGCATTTAGAGCGCTTGCGCTCGCTCTTCGTGGTGAGATGTTGGTCCGGTCGGGCGAGCCAGCCCGTGGCGTAGCGGTTTTGCAGGATGCCATCGGCACAATGCATGCCGAGCGGTACGAGATATCTACTTCATCCGCTTCTGCGGTTTTGGCTACGGCATTGTCGCTGTGCGGGCGATGCGAGGAAGCGCACGCCATCGCCGATGCCGCGATATACGCGGCCGAAAGACGCTCCGAGAAGCTTTGGATGCCAGACCTCATGCTGGTGAAAGCGAGAATCGCCAACAGCCAGAACAATCCTGATTTCGGACTGGCTGAAGAATATTACCTGAGGTCGATCGAGCAGGCGAAGTTGCAGTCAGCGCTGGGATGGGAGCTACGCGCCGCCATTCCGCTCACTCGGATGCTGATCGAGACCGGAAGGCACTCTCGTGCCGACGGTTTGCTGAAAGTGACATACGAGCGCTTCACAGAGGGTTTCGAGTCGGCAGACCTTGTTGATGCCCGAAGGCTTCTCGGGCGATCAAAGGACACGGCGATCGAGATGGCAAGTTGACCTGGATAGTCGAAAAGGTTGTCGTACCATAAACCTCGAGAATCCGATCTCGACCGCGACAACCATGGCGGTTGTCCGGCCGTGAGGTTAAAAGTGGGGCGGAGCCACGGCGGTGCGCGGAAGCAACAGCATGAAGACATGCAGCGCTGAGGCAAGGATTCCAACCAACAAAACTATCCGGCCGGTCGTTCTCATCGGGCATCAATCCTATAGTCGCATGTAGCTCACAGCTTGTTTGAGCCTAGATAAGCCCACAGGCAGCGAACGCGATGGACACCAGCAGGGCGATATCAACGATCACCACGGTCCAAAGCACTGCGGATAGACCAAACGGGTTCAGCAGAGACCGATCGGCCATAGATGGGTGAAAAGAGCCTGGTCCAGGGCTGTGAGGTGGCACAATTGCGACCGCCAGGCTCCGTTTGGCATTCGAGTTCGCCGCCGCCACGAGGCGAGAGTAGCGAGGTTGTGTGTGCTGTGTGGTTCGACGGCAAAGCGATTTATATGACTGTGTCATTTCTGTTTCTCCTCAAGGTCGCCGAAAGGCGTCTGTGGACAGTCCGTAACCTGTCGACGGCAGAAACTCCCTTGGCGGAACGATGACAGACGAAGTCCCAGACATTGCCTCCCCGGATGTTGAATAGGCATCGAACCGAATAACGTACAAACCAGAGGGAAGGTCGGTCGATACGGGCACGATCAACTCTGCCGGATCTCCGCCGCTGCGAAGGTCCCCGATAGGAACGGGGCCTCTTGGGCCTGAAAGCCTTACAGTCGTTCGATCTGCTTGAACGGGGGCGCTGAACGTCAGGGTAATGTTGTCGCTTGGGGGAGTGCGATCACCCATCGGCACACGTGGATCGATCGCCGCTTTCACGTCTGCGCTTGTTGCTAGGGCGGCAAGGAGAGCAAGAGTAGATAGTGTGATCCGGTGTATCATCGTGTTCTCCACGTTTCTATCTTGGTTGCGATGGACAATAGTCCCCAGTTTGATGGCACTGGGATATCGGGCCTTGGTCTAATGGGCCCATACTTAGGTCTAGCCCGCCTGCCAACCATCGATAACAAAGCCCTGCACCGCAGCTCATTGTGTTCGAACGCGCGACCAGAATGCCCACCGACAATCATGTCGACGTCGACTGGTAGCGCGATCCAATAGCGCAATCCCACGACACCCGACCAACCTTTCCTTCTCCAAGAGACCCCTAATTTTGCAAGTTTATGCATCAATAGACTCGCAGTGCGCCGACATTAGTGGGCTTTCTGCTTGAGGTTTTAGCGTAGACAGGCGAGGTGAGGCCGTGTGTGGCATCGGGAAGAGATCTCGGTACATAGCGGGGGTAATTCTTCGCTTCATGAACGGGGAACGGTTGAACGAATTAGCTCGAGCCGAGCGTGTTTCCGATAGTGCGACGATACGAGCGTGGACCAAAGACGCTGGTCCACAAAACGCGACGGTCTGGCCCAATAACTCACGGGATGACTCCGAACTTTCCGCTAGAAAGCGCTTAAAGCTCTTGTTGGTGTGCGCATGATCGACATTGCGGACTACCGGCTTGAGGCGCTTCGGCAAGGTGAGGAATTTGATCTCTTTCGCGGCTATGCGGCGAGCGGAGTGTCAGTCCTCTTGATGACACCGTCGACAAACCCCCAAACCCCCAGCAACTTCGCGCGACTGGAAAGAGAACTGGCACTGAAAGAAGACTTGAAGCGCGAGTGGGCACTGCAGCCACTCGACATGGCCGACTACCACGGGCGGCGCATGCTGATGCTGGAGGACTTTGAAGGCACCCCACTCGACCAGCTACTGGGGAGACCGCTTGGTCTATCTGCATTTCTGCAGCTGGCTGCTCAAATGACCGCTGCTTTGGGAAGGGTTCACGCAAGTGGTCTTACTCACCAGGATGTTCGGCCAGCGAACGTAATTGTGGACGCCGATGCAAGGGTACGTCTCACCGGATTTGGCGTTGCAGCCCGCTTGCCATACGAGCCGCAGGCCGGAGAAGCGCTGACCATCGCCGCGTTCGCATACCTAGCGCCGGAGCAGACCGGGCGCGTCAATCGACCTGTCGATGCGCGCAGCGATTTGTACTCTCTTGGTGTGACTTTCTACGAGATGCTTACTGGTTCGCCGCCATTTCGGACAAAAGAGCTAGCCGAAAGTATCCACCTCCATATTGCAGCGAGGCCGCAGCCGCTCAACGAGCGGCTCGCTCGGGCCGATGCAGTGCCACGTCCCGTGGAGGCCATAGTCCTTCGATTGCTAGCAAAAGACCCCGAGGATCGTTATCAAACGGCTGCGGGCCTCGAGCAGGACCTTCGGGCCTGCCTCGCGTCATGGTCATCGCATCGATGGATCGAGCCATTTGAGCTCGGCTCTCGTGACGTCCCCGGTCGGCTAATGCTCTCGAATAAGCTCTACGGTCGCCAAGCGGAGTTTCAGGCCCTTGCTGAATCCTTCGAAGCAGTGGTCACCGAAGGCAGAACACAGTTAGTGCTCATCTCTGGATACTCAGGCGTTGGCAAGTCCTCGATGGTCACCGAACTGCAGAAGCTCATCGGCCCGGGCGGAGGACTTTTCGCGGCCGGCAAGTTCGATCAATACAAGCGAGACATCCCATACTCGTCGCTCGCCGAAGCGTTCGGCAACCTGGTCAATCAACTGTTAGCAAAAAGCGACGATGAGCTGGCGCAATGGCGTGCTTCGCTTCTGGAAGCGCTGGGGACGAATGGTCAACTTATGATCAACCTGATCCCGAAACTTTCTCTCATCATCGGCGATCAGCCGGTCGTGGCCGAGCTTGCCTCACCCGAGGCACAGAATCGGTTCAACACGGCCTTCGGACGATTGATCGATGTGTTCGCGCGACCAGAGCACCCCCTAACTCTGTTCCTGGATGACCTGCAGTGGCTGGATGCAGCCACGATTGCGCTGCTCGGAAGACTGGCTATCGAACAGAACCCCCGCCATCTGCTCCTTGTCGCGGCATATCGCGACAATGAGGTCGATTCAACGCATCCTTTGCCGCGCGCGTTGTCCTCAATTCGAGCTGCCGGTCGTTCCGTCCGCGAGATCGTTCTAGCGCCCCTTGATCTGACTAACATTACCGAATTGGTTGCTGATGTCCTGCACACTGATCAGTCTCAAGCGTTGTCGTTGGCGCAACTTCTGTTGGCAAAAACCGGGGGGAATCCCTTTTTCGTTCGCCAGTTTATCTCGACCTTGGTTGATGAGAAACTGGTGATATATGACTCGTCTGTTGGCGAGTGGAGCTGGGACATTGACCGGATTCGAGCCAAAGGAATAACCGAAAACGTTGCTCAACTGATGGCAACCAAGGTAAGCCGCCTCAGCCGGCAGACGCGCGAAGCCATCAGTCAACTTGCCTGCCTTGGAAACGTCGCTGACTCGGTAGTTCTTTCCTCAGTCTACGGCGGATCGCTAGCTGATCTGGAGGCGGCCATCTCGCCGGCAGTGCAACAAGGTCTCGTGCTCAGCCACGCGGGTACATATGCGTTCCCACATGATCGTATCCAGGAAGCGGCATACGGTCTGATTGCGGAACCAGATCGACCTGCAGTTCATCGGCGCATCGGCCGTATCTTGCTGGCTGAAACCCCATCAGCGAAACTGGACGAGCGGATATTCGAAGTTGTAAACCAGTTCGATCGTGGTGCGCCGCTGATCGCCACGCTCGAAGAGCGCCTTGAAGTTTGCGAACTTCACCTGCGCGCGGGTATACGCGCGATCAAGTCTCTCGCACACGCCGTTGCCGTCAAATATTTGTTAGCTGGACGCAAATTGCTGCCGTCGGACTGCTGGGAGCAGCGTTACCGGCTGACTTTCGAAATGGAGTTCAACATTGCCAACTGCGAGGCATTTGCTTCCGACGTCACGAGCCATGCAAATGCCGACGCACGTCTCGTGCACCTACTCGAAAGCGCGAACAACCTCCCGGACATCGCCCGCGTAGCATCAGCGCGTGTCTCCTTCTATTCGGCACTCGGTGAGAGCGTACGTGCGGTCGAAATCGGGCTAGAGTATTTGCGTCGCGTCGGCATCGATTGGATCAAGAACCCGCCCGACGAAGCCGTCGACGGAGAGCTTCAGGCGCTTCAAACAGCGCGGTACGGGCGGTCAATGGAGCAGCTCCTCGAATTGCCTCTGATGGCGGATCCAGAATGGCTGGCGACCATGAGTGTACTGGCGGAAATTCTAGCGCCGGCGACGTTTGTGAGTGAAGGCTTGGGCAATCTGGTATTGATCCGGATGGCCAGGATCAGCCTCGAGCACGGTAACTGTGAAGCTTCGGCCATCGCCTATACATTTATGTTCACCACCATCAGGGTTAGACTTGGTGATCTCACGAGTGCGCTTGCCTTTGCGGGGGTTGGGCGAACGCTCGTGGAACGGTTCGGCTCGGAACGATACGGCGCGCGTGCCTATACGACGTTCGGCTGCAGGGTCATACCGTGGACAGAACCGCTCAGGTCAAGCCGCCACGTACTCGATCGCGCCATTCGGGCGACAAACGCCAATGGTGATCTCGCCTACTCGGCTTACGGTATGCAAAATCAGATTGCCAACCTCTTAGCTGGCGGCGAGGACCTGGCCTCGCTACAGCGTGAGGCGGAAGATTTTCGCCTAGTTTGCCGTAGGACGCAGATCGATCTGGTGTGTGACTGCCTAACCGGAAACATTATGCTGATGCGGGAGCTGCGTGATCTTCCGCCGGAATCCAGTTATCCTAGCCGGTCGGCCTTTGAACGTTATTTGGAGGACGGCGGTTCACGCCTAATGATTGCCGCTGCATGGTACTGGGTCCACGCTCTGCAATCGGCCATCTTCTTTGGCGACCTTCCGCGGGCCACTCATGCGGCAGCCAAGGCCGAAACTTTGCTACCGCTATGCGAATACCCGGTTGAGGCTGTGGACTACCGGTTTTACGGAGGTATATTTGCGGCCCGCACTTACGATCAAACGGGCTCCGAACAGGCGCTCGCGACGCTGATCGCCCATTTCGAGACGCTATCTGACTGGGCCAAACACTGCCCAGCGAACTTCGCCGCCCGTGCGGCATTACTAGGCGCTGAGTTGGCCCGCATCCGAGGCAACGTCGGCGACGCGGTCGGTTATTACGAGGATTCAGTCCGCTATGCTCGCGAAAACGATAACCCTAACGATGAGGCACTAGCGAGTGAGGTCGCAGCGCATTTCCATGCTAGAGTTGGGCACCAAACTACAGCAAGCGCCTATTTGCTGCGTGCTCGCCGTTGCTACGAACGCTGGGGCGCTGTGGCGAAGGTGCGTCAGTTAGAGCAAAAATTTCCCGAGCTCAACAGCGGTACCGTACTCGGTGTCCAACCGCCCTCGACGCGTCGATTCGAGCAACTCGATGTCGAGGTAATCCTGAGGGCGGCACAGGCGATTTCTGGCGAGATACATCTTCAGAAGCTGATCGACACTTTGATGCGCATAGCGATAGAACATGCGGGTGCCCAACGCGGGTTGCTCATTCTCCTTCGAAATGGTCAGTACAAAATCGTCGCCGAGGCCATCGTTGCCGATGACGGCGTACAGGTCACCTTCGAGGAAAAACAGATTTCCGCTAACAACCTTTCGCTCGCCGCACTAGCGTATGTGCAGCGGACACGAGAGAGCTTATTGCTGGATGATGCGTCGCAAAGCCCTGTTCTATCCGAAGATATGTATGTTCAAGGACGCGCCTCGCGATCGCTGGCGTGTATTCCGATTGTCAAGCACGCAGATTTAGGCGGTGTCCTCTATTTAGAGAACGACCTCTCATCGAATGTCTTCACAGCAGAACGGACCAGCATACTCGAAATGCTGTCTTCGCAGGCCGCTATCTCGCTGGAGAACGCCTACCTCTACGCTGACCTAGCCCGGAGCGAGGGCTTTCTGGCCGATTCTCAGCGAATGAGTAGCACCGGGAGTTGGAGCTGGAATATTGCCACCGATCTGCTTTTGCTTTCGGACGAGCATTCCAGGATCCTCGGTAAGCAACCCAATCGCGACCCTATGCCGAGCACCTCGCTGTTGGAGGAGGTAACCCATCCGGACGATCGAACTTTGCTTCAGCAGCAGGCGCTTAATGCGGTACGGGAACATGCGCCCGTGGCGGTGGATTATCGCATCGTTTTGGCCGATGGCACGGTCAAGCATCTGCATAGCGTAGGGAGGCCCATCCTAAATGCATCCGGCCAGGTAAGTGATTACGTGGGAAGCACGATGGACGTCACGATGCGCAAGCAAGCCGAGGACGCGCTTCGAGAGGCACAAGCCGAGGTCCAGCAAATCGCTCGATCAACCACAATCGGGGAACTGGCGGCATCTATCGCTCATGAGGTTAATCAGCCACTGGCCACTATTATAACCAACGCCGCGACATGCATACGGTGGCTGGACGCCGACCGACCCAACGTGGTCAGGGCTCGCGCGGCTGCGGAAAAAGTTCTCGAGGACGGTTGGCTCGCGGCCAAAATCGTTGAAAATATTCGAGGTATGCTGAGTAAGTCTTCACCCGAACTGAGGCCGATAAGGCTCAATGTTGTCATCGGAGAAGTTCTCGACTTGATGCGCGAGGAGCTACAGCGAAACGCAATTACCGTCGACACAGCGTTTAACGAAGCCGTTGTCACAGTTGTCGGAGACCAAATCCAGGTTCAGCAGGTAATATTGAACCTCGTGGCCAATGCGATTGACGCGCTGCGCGTAGTGGAGGGCCGTCCTCGACAACTGTGTATTCGCACAAGGCGACTGGACGACGATTTTATCGAAACTACGGTGGAAGATACTGGAGTGGGAATCGAAGTCGGAAGCATCGGGCGGATATTTGAGCCGTTTTTCACGACCAAGAAGCGCGGAATGGGAATGGGCTTGTCGATCTGCCGCTCGTTTGTAGAGGCACATGGCGGCACCTTGGCCGCCAAACGCCTGGAATCCTTCGGAACTGCGATATCGTTCACGCTGCCGATGGAAGCGGCCCTGACGGACGTCATGCATGCCATGCCAGCGTTCAATTGAGTGAGTGGCCTTGCCGGCACTCGCTCGCCACTATCCCTTACGTTGGGAGCATTGGCGTTACGTATTTCCATAATAGATGGTGTCTCAGCGAGCTGATATGATTTCTCCAGATACTCAAATCGAACCAGAGAGGCGGGCGTCGAATTACGCTACGTCGGCGCTCGGAGGGGGGCAGATGTGGTGATGGTAGTTCAACGAACAGTAACTAGATGGCTCAGGGCAGGAGCTTCGGTTTCTTGGACCGCGATTGAGCTCAGGTTTCCCTACTTGGCGAGCGCACGCTAGTGACCCAAGGGGACGGTGCCGTCTATATTGTCGACGATGATTCACGTTTGACTAATGCTCTGTGCGGATTTTTGGAAACGTACGGATTATATGCAATCGCGTTTGGGCGAATTGCCGATTATCTGGCCTTCGAGCGGCCCGATTTGCCAGCCTGTCTTCTCCTGGATGTCCGGCTGCCGGATATCAGTGGGCTTGAGTTTCAGTTGCATGCGGGTCGGGAAGATCATCCACCCATTGTGTTTCTTACAGGCTATGGAGACATCCGGTCATCAGTGTTTGCTATGAAACGCGGTGCGGTAGATTACCTGACGAAGCCGTTCCGGGAAGACGAACTGATGCGTTCGGTCGAGGCCGCCATTGATATCGATCGCATTTCACGTATCGAGCGGGCAGACCTGCTTGTTCTGCAGAAGCGCCTCGCGTCGCTTACGCCTCGCGAACGAGAAGTGTTGCCCCTAGTTTCCAGTGGTTTGCTTAACAAACAAGCTGCAGCTGAGCTTGGCGTTAGCGAGGTCACACTTCAGGTCCATCGCAGCAGGATCATGCGCAAGATGGAAGCTAGTTCACTGGCGGAACTTGTGAGGATCGCAGAGAAGCTTCGAATAAATTCTAATATGTCTAGGCACCCGGGGAGTGCCGCAAAATGATGGTTGTCAGCGCGAACGACAGCGAGCGGGCAAGACTCCGCGCAGGGCGCGCGCATATGCGGAGGCCACACGGCCTTCGCGTTCTGCAATGCCAGACAGTGCTGAAAGGTGACGTTTTGTTTGACATGAATTGTCTGCCTACCGAAGTCGGGGTGCCGACTGTCGACCGCTTTAGAGTGCGCCGAGAACCGCGCGCTACGAACTTGCACCTGCTCGTCAACTCGGTGACGGGGATTTGCGGACCTGCTGATCAGAGGAGGGCCGCTGTAAACGATCTTCAAAGCCATTCGGTGCCGCTACGATGATCGCTCGGATAACAAACGCACTTCCGACGCAAACGAGGGAGAGTAACGATGACAGATAATCTAAGTACTCAAAGAGCGCAAATCGGGCACTCTCCTGTTGATTCAGCTCGCACTTACGACGCTATCCATTTCGGTCCGTTCCTGCTGATCGAGGCAGAGCGCCTGTTACTTAAAGAGGGAATCTCGGTTGCCATCGGTGGTCGCGCGTTTGATCTGCTTGCCGCGCTCGTGGATCGCGCCGGATCCATTGTCAGCGCGCATGAGCTGCGCAACATTGTGTGGCCCCAAACTTTCGTAGAAGACGCCAATCTCCGCGTGTGGGTTGCTGCGTTACGGAAAATCCTCGGAGAAGGCGAAGGAGCTCCTCGATATATCGTCAATGTTCCCGGGCGAGGCTATGCCTTCGTAGCACCGGTCGTACGGTCGATAGCTGGCGCGCCAGTCCCGAATGGCGGCCCAGACGAGTATCAGCACTCGGCGTCTCCATTGCCTCTTGCAGTGTATGACAGCGACACGCACACACCATTACAGCAGGCTCCATCACGACCGTTTGTACGGATAGTGGTGGAAGTTGCCGTCGAAGAAAATGGGACTATTGCTGATCAGCTTGCAAGTGTTCTTCAGAAGACCTTCGGTGTGAATGCGGCCACTTTTGCCTGTATCGGTTCGTCATCTGCCAAATGACATTGGCGCATCGTGGGGCAACGTATGGAGTGTTGGTCCTTGAACAACAAATTGGCCAATGATTGCAGAATGAGTACGGCCTGAAGTAGAGTAGAGGATGCCCGTTATTGTGGAGGTTTCGGTTGTCGAAAGCTGGGGCAAGTTTCTGTCTGATCGGGCAGTCAACGCCAGCTGGTCTACGAGTGAGGGTGCAAAAGAGTGACTGTCGAAAGCGCGGTTATCGCTGTGGTGGATGATGATCCCCGGGTTCTGGGAGCACTTCAGGATTTGCTGGAGTCTGCCGGAATGGACGTTCGACTCTACTCCTCCGCGGAATCGTTGCTCGAGTGCGATGGGCTAGTTGGCATCGATTGCTTGATCACCGATATAGGCCTTCCGATCATGGACGGTGCCGAGCTCAAACGTCTTGCGAAGTGTGCGCGCCCAGAACTACCAGTATTGCTCATCACCGGACGGCATGACCTGGCAAAGAGGATGCTCATGCGCGGGCAGCCTCCAGAGGAGCTCTTCCGCAAGCCATTTTCTAGCGCCGAACTGTTGTCGGCTGTCAATCGCGCCATTCGAGCTGGTTAGAGGGCTAGAATGGGCAACGCTCTACGATCGAAGGTTTCGACGGCCCGCTTCTGGCTTGATCGCCAAATAGGTCTTCTCGCGTCCAATCTATTGAGACAGCGGTTGCGCAACAGCGGACGGCTTCCCAGTGATAAATCGTAGGCTCACCGCACTTCTATCTACTTCGCCTTGGAACCTGGCGAAGATCGGCGGTCGCCGTGATGGCATTGTCGTCAGGATGTCCATCGGCATTTTAGGTTTGAGTGCTCTAGTAACGACAACTTTTACAGCCCTCGACATCTTCTCGATGCAGACAGGCGCGTTTTCGGCTTTCGCAAACAACGCGGGGCGGATCTTTCCCTTTGCGTTCGTTGTCATAGCCTACTTCAACCACGTAGTACCTCGGTATCTTGAGAACACCTGCACGAAAGCATCGGAAGATTACGGTTCCCAAACCGATCTTCGTGCGGCGTTAGATTCGGTGTCGGCTTTGATCGCTGGATCCAAGACGGACGGAACAATCATTTTTACAAACGGTTACTGGATCAAGGACGGTTTCGACGGCGATGTCGTTGATCAGCTTAATAAGAACCCGGCCGTGTTCCACCATCCCGACGACTATCCGAAAATACTTGCCCAGCGGGACCATTCTCTCGAGACAGGCGAACCCTACAGTATCGAACATCGCTATCGGAGGGCGAACGGTGAGTACCGCTGGTTTCTTACGCGGGCGACTATCGCCAGAGACGATAAGGGCCATGTTGTCAGACGCTATATCACGTCGACCGACATCGACGACCTCAAAAACGCGGAAGAGGCTCTGAGGGCCCGGGAACGTGAGCTCGAGGCATTGAACCGGACGCTAGCGATTGAGGTCGCCGAGCGCGCCAAGGCTGAAGAGTCCAGTCGCCAGGCCGGCCGCGACCTCGCTGCGATGCTCAGCATGATTCCGATCTTGGTCTTTATCATGGACGCAAAGGGGGTTGTGCAGTTTACGAACGGTTATTGGGTACAGTCCGGCTATGATGGCCCCGATCTGATCGCTCAGCTCAACAAGGACCCGTCCGTCATTCACCATCCCGACGACTACGCAAAAATACTGGCAAGGCGACGGGATTCGATCGCCACAGGAGACGACTACTATCTTGAGCACCGTTTTCGCGGAGCGAACGGCGCGTATAGGTGGTTCCTAACCCGCACCACTACAGCCAAAGACGACAAGGGTAATGTCGTCAAGCGCTACCTAACTTCGGTCGACATCGACGATTTAAAAAAGGCGGAAGAGGCGTTGGCGGCACGCGAACGCGAATTACAGCTACTGATCGATACTGTCCCGGCCCCTATCTGGAGCCTTACCCCAGACGGATTCCCCTCCTACGTTAACAAGCGTTTCGAGGCCGACTTCGGAGGTGTTATCGACGGCCAGGATTCTCAAAAAATTACCGCAAGTAGTGTCCATCCAGATGACATGCAGTCCGTATCGCGAAGCCTAACTCACTCACTACGAACGGGGGAGCCATACGCCGTGAGATATCGAAGTCGTCGCGGCAGCAATGTTTACCGTTGGGTAGACGTGCGGGCAGAGCCGCTACGTGATGAAGATGGTCATATTGTGCGTTGGTACGGAGCGACAATCGACATCGACGATGAAGTCCGTGCTCAGGATGCATTGAGCGCTGCGCGAGAGAGGTTGTCTCGTTCCTCTCAGTTGGCTACGATATCTGAACTCTCCGCCTCCATCGCTCACGAGTTGAACCAGCCGCTAGCCGCTACGGTGACAACTAGCGAAGCATCTCAACGCTGGCTACTCGCTGAGCCGCCGAATATCGAGCGGGCGCGGGCCACCCTCGAACGCGTTGTACACAATGCAAGAAGTGCGTCGGAGGTCGCGGGGAGAATCCATGCGCTGTTTACCGAGAAGCCCACGCCAAGGGCTCCGACAGATCTAAACCAGGTTATCGACGAAGTATGCGAATTGCTAAGCGACCTAGTCGCGTCGGAAGGCGTGCTGATCGAGACTAGGCTGGAAGCATTGCCCCTATTTCTGGCTGATCACGTCCAAATTCAACAGGTGCTCGTAAACCTGATCCGCAACGCAATCGAGGCAATGATCCCGCTCGTCGGTGAGACGAAATCGCTGTTGATTACGTCGCGGCCACTTGAAGGCGATAGGGCGCTTGTTGAGGTCCACGACAATGGCGTGGGCATCTCAACTCCTGACCGAATATTCGAGCCATTCTTCACCACAAAGCGCGACGGTATGGGTATGGGCCTAGCCATCTGTCGCTCGATCATCGATGCGCATGACGGACGCTTGTGGGCGGAGAGTGCGTCTCCGAGAGGAACCATTCTATGCTTTGCAATTCCTACTGGTCCGGTCAATGCAGATGACGCGGCGGATAGGCAGTAGCAGAATAAAGGGGTGTTAAGGAGGTCCGCCCAACCAGCTGGGGACGCGACGAAAGGTGAACGCGAGGACGGCAGCGGCGACAAGAACCACAGCTAACCCGAGTGCAAAGTGTACGTGCAGTGCTGGTCGACCAAGGAACGTCTCGACGAGATTTCCGAACCAGTACCCCATGCCAGTCATGACCGCTCCCCAGAAGGCTGCTGACACAATATTAAGGAGCACGAACTGAAGTGTGGGAATGCTTGACATGCCGATTATGACGGGGCTGACCGTGCGCATCCCGTACAAAAAGCGGGCGCAAAAAATGAAGCCGATCGGATGAGCCTCGAGCAGCTTCGTCACTCTCTGAGCCATATGCGATTTGGCGAGCCGCTCGATTAAGGATAGGCGACTAGCATGCCTTCCAGCAAAGAATAGAGCTTCGTCTGCCAGAAAAGATCCGAAGGACGCCGCGAACGATGCCGCAGGGAACGAAATGATCTGTCGGTGAGCGGCCACTCCTCCAAGAAACGCCGCTGTTTCGCCCTCCACCGCCGAACCAATGAAGATGCCAAGTTGGCCGTATTTCGAAATCAATTCTTCCAGCATCAAGCACGTTCCAAAAGCGAGTACTGCCCGATCGCGATCGCGGGCGGGCAGTACTGGTGCAGTTTCAGTTCACCGAGAAAATCACGCTGCCGTCGGCCGCCTGTTCGGCATCGACGATATCCTTCACATCGACGCCGCGGGTTTTCAGCTTTTCGACCAAGCTCTTGTTCGAGTTGATAGAGGACTGGATATGCTGAATGCCGCCATTGCTCCGCGGAGCCTCGGCATCGACGCCTGTCGTGTCGTCGAATTTTGAGTTGTCGTAGTTGTCGAGATAGCGCACGGCGAAGGGCTTGCTGTAGCTGAGAAGTGTCGTCTCGATCGACGGTCCGCTGTTCATGGTCAAGCTGTCTGCGTAGCTGACGCCCGCAAACGAAATGCTGGAAACAGTGGCGAATGCTGCGAGTGCTGCAAGGCGGTTCATAGTATTGTCCTTCGTTGCTTGAAGAAACGATCACAGTGCGTCGTGTTGATCGTCGTTCGTTTCGATTTATACGTGGTGTCAACCTCATTGATGACGGTTAGAATCTAACAGATGCGCACGAGAAATTAATAATACTCAGGTCGCGCGGCCTATATACCTTGTTATAGGCTCTCCGAGGCGGGTGCCCTTTCTTTGACTGCGGGAGCGGCGCTCGCTCGTGTAAGTTCTTCCAGCAGGAACACAAACGACTCGTAAGGACGACCCGTAGCGTGACGTAAACCCATCTCGCAGGTCCGGTTGGATGAGATGTAAGCTGAGGCAGGCGTGACGTCCAAGCCAGCCTTCTCTTCTCGCGTAGCCGATATCACGATCTCCGGATGCAGAAGTCCTCGGTCGCCGGCTGTCCCGCAACAGGTGGTGCCGATTGGCACGAAGACATCGTCAGCAAGCTTCGAGCCGATCTCCCGCAGTGTCTTGTTGAGACCGAGGTGCGTCATCGAACACGTGGGATGCATGGCAATGCGGTCGAGTTTCGACTGGACCTCGAGATCGGGCAATAGATCGTGACACCATTGGATAACGTCTATGAATTTGAGCTGATCGTGGCGGGCCTTTCGCTCCTCGTCCAGGTAGCGGGAGACGTCTTCGGCAATGCCGAGGGTACAGGACGCGGCATCAACGACGATGGGCAGCTTCCCACCATCGCTCCAACGCCACATCGCATCCGCGATAGCCGCTGCCATGAATGAGTGTGCCTTGTGATAGCCCTTGGAGCTGAATGGCGTCGAGCAACACAGTCCCGCGACGTCTTCGGGTATCCATAAGTTGCGCCCGGCCCGCTTCGACAGCTCGACAAGCGTCTCCGGGAGCGACGGTTGGTGATGTTTGTCCGGATCGCGGCCGAACATGCGGTTGATGCATGCAGGAAAGTAGACCGCAGAGGCATTCTCAATTGTGGTCTTTGGTAACTTGCGCGCTGGCTGCGGCATCGGCCCTGGAACGGACGGCATAAGGTCGTTTGCAATCGCCGACCTAGCCAGAGCGGTGATCCCCGTGAGCGATTTAACGCCAATGACATTCGATACGATCTCAGCTGCCGCGAGCCCCCCACGAGCCATCTTTTCCACGGCACGCCAACGTTTCGCCAGCGATAGGGCAATCTCCTCTTCCCGCTCGCTACGTTGCATGTGTCGGAATTCGCGCATCAGCGCCCCGGTGTTGATTTCGATCGGGCAGGGGATCGCGCAGGTTCCGTCACCTGCGCAGGTCTCAACGCACATGTACTCGTATTGAGCTTGCAGTTCCTGCAGCACGGCAGAGCCTTCCGGCTGTCTCGCCATTTCCCGTCGAAGAGCAATTCGCTGCCGTGGCGTGGTCGTCGCATTTCGGCTTGGACAAACTGGCTCGCAGAAACCGCACTCGATGCACTGGGTTGAGTTTCGAACGTTCTCAATTGCCGGAATTGATTTGAGCGACTTGAGGTGGATGCCATTGTCCCTGGTCAGGATGACGTTCGGCGCAAGGATGCCCTGAGGGTCCGCCAGCTTCTTGATGCGCCACATCATGTCGGTTGCCTTTCGGCCCCACTCCTGTTCGACGAAAGGGGCCATGTTTAGGCCCGTGCCGTGCTCGGCTTTCAGGGAGCCGTCGTATTTGTTGACGATGAGGTCAACCAATTCGGTCATGAATGCCGCGTAACGCTTCTTGCTCTCGTCCTCTTCCAAATTGGTGACAAGATTGAAATGCAAGTTTCCATGCGCTGCGTGGCCTGCGACACCCGTTCCGAAGCCGTGCTTGTCCATAAGAGCTTGAAGATCGTGCGCTCCTTCCGCGAGCCGCGCAGGAGGGAAACAAACGTCCTCGGTGATCAGCATCGCGCCCTGAGGGCGTTGCTTTCCAACCAACCCCAGCAGCCCTTCTCGGACATGCCAGGCGAGTTCGACTGCTTCCGCTACGCTGGTGAAAGTCAGTGGGCTGATGAGCTTTTGATCCGCGACAAGTTCTGTGACTTTGCCCTGCAGTTTCAACAGGTCTTCGTCGCTGTCCGCTCCGAATTCGACAAGCAAGGCCGCGGCTTTGGGGTCCAACGTTGTCCAGTAGCTAGGTGTCCCTGGAAATGCTTTCCCCGCCGCCACAAGCGCAGGCGCGACCATGAGCTCTACGGCGGCCGCGCCGAGGGCGACGAGGTTGGGAACGAGATTAACAGCCTCGTCTATTGTCGCGAATGGCAACCATGCGACAGACGTCACTGCCGGGACAGGTATGGTCGACATCACTGCTTCCGCGATGAAGCCAAGTGTGCCTTCCGAGCCGACCAATAGCAGTCTGTATATCTCGAGCGGGGTCGTGCCATCGAGTAGGGCAGCGATATGGTAACCATGGGTATTGCGGATCGAGTACTTCTGCCGGATGCGTTTTACCAGCGCCTCGTCAGCGAGAAGTTCGGCGCGCAGTTCCAGCAAACCGTTCGCAAACTCCGGTTCGAGTTCGATAAACCGCGCTTCGGCCCCCGGCGCGGCGGTGTCGAAGACATTGCCCGATGGGGTGAGGATCGTCATGGACTCGACGGTGTGATAGGCATCACGCTCGAGAGTGCACCGCATTCCCCCAGAGTTGTTCGCGATTACTCCGCCTATAGTGCAGGCCGCCTCGCTTGCCGGATCAGGACCCAACTTTCTGCGATGCTTGTGTAGCATGGCGTTGGCATGGGACAGGATCAAACCCGGCCTGGCCTTGAACCTCTGCCCGTTGTCCAGCACCGCGCCACCGTACCAGTGCCGTCTCACGTCGATAAGGATGTCGTCGGATTGCGATTGCCCGTTGAGACTCGTTCCGCCGGCACGAAATGTGGCGTGGCGACCTGTCGCGCGGCAGAAGGCAAAGAGCTTTGCCATCTCTTCGACATTTCGGGGCATCACTACCACCTGCGGTATAAGGCGGTACGGGCTCGCGTCGGAGGCATATCGGACCAGGTCAATCAGGCGGTTGAGCACTCGGTCCTGACCAAGCAATTTCACAAGGTCGTCCTTTAGCGTCTCTGGAGTACCGCCAGCAAGCGCCTCAGGGACGGCATCCTGCTGGCTTGGACCCGCTGGGCGACCAAAAAGCGCTGCATCAGCTTCGAAGAGTTTTGTCATCCGAGATTGCCTCATGTGCGAGGTTGAAGGGTTCTCCGCACGTACATTGCGCGCGGTCGCAAACTCGGCGTGCCTATCGGTTTGGCGACAAAGCCGAGTTGTCGGAGGATCGGCTGTCTCAGCACTCTCCGCCAGTTTAGAGATGTATAAATTTGCAAAGGCGCATTGACTTAGATTTGCTCGGAAGCGCATTGGTCGACGCGGCGCGAGCTTGGCTGTCTAGCTTGACGCCCATTTCGAAATCCACGACCGCGCGCCGTCCAAAGTCTTGAATTCCTCAAGAGCACGGCTTGGTATGTCAGGGTGGCTAACCGCTGCCATTTCACTCAAGGCGCGGCCTGGCCCGAGCTCCAGGAAAGCCGTCGCACCGCTCTCGACGCAGGACTGAAGATTGTCAGTCCATCTCACCGTGTGTGAAATTTGCGTCGCCAACTTGTCCAATCCTCGATCCAGTCCGGATACGCTGGATCCGTCTGTGCCGCTTAGGAGCCGTGCTCGCGATGGGGGCGGGAATGATCTTGGAAGACTTTCCAGCAGAACACGAAATTTCCGGCCTGCAACAGAAAGTATAGGCGTATGCGACGCCACTTTGACAGATAGTCGTACAACTCGCGCTGCCCCTGCCTTCTCCGCCTCCAGCATGATGGCGGACAAGAAGGCTGCGCCTCCACCGACTACAAACGCATTGTCCGGGTTTATGATCGCTATATCCCCACCAAACGCTTCACACAGGCGACGCACCGCGCTGTAGTCGAGACCTCTGATGAAAACCAGGCCATCACCTGCGACACTGGTCGCAGACATTAATTCGGCACGTCGTGCGACGATTTTGAGGGTGTCGATTGGACGGAACACGCCTGCCGCTCCCCAAGCGGCGACCTCTCCAACACTATAGCCAGCATAGACCGCGCGCTGCGGTATGCTCGCCTGCAATTCTGCGACCGCTGCCAGTGCCTGTAACGTGCAGAGAATTTGCGCGTTTCGATTGTCAAAGACTTCATCCCCGGCTTCCTTCACCATCACACGCGGATCTGTGTGGCTTAGAAGCATGGTCGCGCAGGCGAATAGATGGCTGGCGGCTGCGCTGTCTCCAGTCAGGTCGAACATCGCAGGGTTTTGATTCCCCTGACCGGAGCACAGGATGGCGAGTGTCATTACGGGACCTATCGGGGGTAAAGAAGGATGATCGCAATTGGCAGGGTGATCACGCTCAACACCGTACTCGCGATTACCATCGATCCGGTTGCTCCGGAATCGAGCTTGTAGTTGACTGCGAACAAGATACCGAAAAATCCGGATGGAACGGCCGCCAACAGGATGGCAATCCTGGCTGTGTCCGACGATACGGGCAGAGCCAGCACCACTGCCGCGGTGGCAAGCGGGCGTAGAATGTTCGCAAAGAGTGTAGCGTTCACGACCTTCCAAGTGAGCTGGAAAGCCTGCGACGACAGTACGACGCCGGTCAGGAATAGTGCCACTCCTGGTGCCGCGTGACCGATCAGGAGAAGGGAAGCCTGCGCGACTTTCCCGACCGAGAAGCCGCATAGTGAGAATAGAATGCCAAGGGCCGGCGCGATGACAATCGGCTTGGTCAATGCGTGGATGAGCGGCTGAAGGATATTTGACTTCTTCTCTGTGGCATCCGACGTCTTGCGAACGTTCATCTCGACGAGAACCAGCGAAAGCGGGCTTATCAAGATGGATCCGCTCGCTATAGCGACTGCCAGGGGCACGGTGCCGGACGGGCCGACTATGTCTGCCAATATAGGTAACCCAACGCCCGCCAGGTTAGGAAAGGCAATCGTCAGACCTTGAAGGGAACCGTCCGGTTTGCCGATCTTGAGGATTCTGGTCTGGAGGAAATACCACACGAAGAAGACCGCAAGCATCACTCCACCCAGAATTAAGAAGAGCGGTGCTTGGCCGACGAGTTCGGCGCGTGGAGCTGAGGCGGTTGCGGCGAACAGAGACGCTGGAAGGGCGAAATTCATAACAAGCACGTTCAGTCCGTCGACATGATGGTTATCGACGATGTTGTAGCGTCCCGCCAGATAGCCAAGGGCCATGACAAAGAAGATCGGAGTCAACGCCAGTAGGATGGTTCCGGTCATGGGCTCAGTCTCCCTCTATCTCATCAACGAACAGGGTCATTGCCAAGAGGTCGGCCGCCCCGCCTGGGCTGAGCGATCTGGCGATGAAACTGTCATGGATCGCTTGCGCACGCAGTTGCCAGGACGCAGTTCCAACTCCACCGGCGGCGAGGAAATCGCGCGCGGCGCGCTGGGCGTAGCGAAGACCTTCCTCACCTCCGCGGTGTAGGAGGTTGGTGTCATTCAATGCAGCGATAAGTGCAAAGCAGGTTTCAACTCTCTGTGCCTCCCGATCGTCAGGAGACTTGAGGCGCGCTGCCCGCAACGCTGGAAGACCTACGCCGTAGATGCTGGGAAAACCTTTGGCGGCCTGGGCTCGCGCACCGCCTACGCCGTATCTGAGATGGGCCTGTGCGCCGTGACTGTTGGCAAGCCTCGGCCCGGTCAGGATACTTTGCCCCCAGAGTTCCCGGACGGCACCGCCGAGAGAGAGTCTGGAATTGACCACACCGTTTTCCCTCGCCCCCGCTGCAGCACAGAGCAAGCCCATTCCGAAAATAGCTCCCCGATGAGTGTTAATCCCACTCGTCGCTGAGAGCATGGCAGTTTCCGCGGCGATTCCGATCGACCTGAGACGCGTCATGTGATCGCCGTTCGCCCCGGCAACGACGAGCGACCGGAGGTATGGCTCGATGGCGTAGGCACTTTCACGGAACGTGCTCGCGTCCATGTCGCTATGGCTTCCGGTGTCGATGTGACTAACCAATCCGGGCTTAGGCCATGTTTCAAGCTCAAGTAAAAGGCTCTGTGTCGCGAGGGAGGCGATGTTGGCGGCGGAGCCATGGTGTGAGAATGAACCGTCTAATGCAGTGACGGGAAGGGACATTGCGTTCATGACAAATTACCTCCGGCAAGGAACCGCCGTCGGTCCAGTAATGCGACGCCTTCCATAGATTTCACTAGGACATCGGCGCTGCCGAATAGGAACTCCCGCCAATTGGCCGCAAGGCCATCGTGGCGGATAAACTCGCCGTCGATCCGGCTGGGCGACGCGTCTTCGATGTCGGAAATTTCGGCAGAGAGCAGGTCTATGTCGATATGGGGCGGGACATGAACCAGAAGGTCGATGTCTGACGACGTGGTGAGGTACTCGAGACCCGTCAGCACTTGCCAGGCCAAGCTGCCGAATACGCGCAGTGCAACACCGCGCCGCGCGGAGAACAACTCGAGTTCGTCGAAGGTCCGGTTCCAAGCTTCCGGCGCTTGTGCGCGGGCCCTTGTAAGCAAAGGTGGTTCGCAGACGGAAAGGATGTCGTCATCGGAGACTACAAGCGAAATCCGCCGTTTCCCGAGCGAAGGGGGAAGTGGAAGCCCAAGCGCGATGCCTTGCCCGTCGTCCAGTGCCGGACGCCGCGCTACCAGAGGCCATCCCATGTGAACCCAAGACTGTACTAGCGTACCGGCAAGATCCGATCCAAGTTGCCGGTCAAGCAGAGAGTTCCAACGCGCCGGCTCGAGATAGACCAGGTCGTGACGTTTGAGGGCGCGCTTTCTATGAATCGCGAGCACTGGCATAGACCATCTCCGCAATCTCGGCCGCCTTGTTACGGCCGTTCCGTTCGATGCCCAAAACGTCACGTCGGTCACTTGCGTCAGGGAGATCGGCGAGTAGCGCTCTCAGCTGGTTTGCAAGCGATATCTTCGCATCCCAAACGAAATGGACGGCTCCAGTTTTCGCCAGGTTGTCCAATCCAGGAGCGAAAATTGCGGTAGACTTGGCCTTCTCTTGCAGAACCTCGATAGAGAGCTTTGTCACCTTGGACATTGACGCGAGGTCCATTACAGCAGGCTCCGCGCCGGGAAGCGCAACAAGAACGCGTGTGGCAAGTGCCGTCGCGAGAAATGCCCCGGCGGCAGTGTGGCCATACAGGATGCCGATGGTCGGACGGCCCTGCAGATCGGCAAAGATCAGGCATTTTGCGAGGTGAGCCAGAAACTCGTTCAGGCCTAGCAACTCGTCGCGCTTGCTCATTCGTTGACTGTCGCTGTCCACGATCACAAGTATTGGCCCACTCCCTTCATGATCGTTGAGAATCTGACGGGAGAGCAGCGCGGCCTGGTCGACGCCCACCGCTGTCCGGTCCGAGACACCCACGACGAACGCCGTCGTTCCGTCTGGGAGCGGAGCGGAGCCGTAGAGCAGACCATCCTTGGAACTAACGCTGTGACCGTTCGGAAACAGCGATGATAAGACATCAGCGAGCTGCATGGTCAGGCCTCCGTGCTTTCTGGACAGCCGCTTCGAACTGTCTGTAGGTCATTTCAGGAATGGAAGAAGCATCGGCGATGCCCATGGTTTGCCAGATGTCGATCGCATCCACTGAATTGCCGAAGTTTTGAATTCGCCATTCCAAGCGAGCCTGCTCATCCTGCAATGTCTTGAGATTGAACGGCCGGGTTTCGGCGAGCAGCCTGACCGCGGTCTTTCGAAAATCCACGGTGGTGTCGTCAACGAAGGCGTCAGCCCCGCCAATCAGGTGACGATGTTTGCCACCCATTGTGCGCCAGACGAGAGCCCTATCTTTTGAATCGAATTCTTCGACGCCACGGTTCGTCTCGATAACTTCGGGTCCCGAAACAGAGATACGACCCTGCTCCGACACTGCGAGAGCGGAACAACATCCAGCGATCAAGCCACCGCCGCCGTAGCATCCGGCGCGCCCGCCTATGAGACCAATAACCTTTACGCCTTCGATCCGCGCCTCGATGACTGCGCGCATAATCTCGGCTATGGCCAACTCCCCGGCGTTGGCTTCCTGAAGACGTACACCTCCGGTGTCGAACAAGATAAGAACGGGGATCGAACGCACGTCGCGGGCAGCTCTGAGAAGGCCCGTGAGCTTCGCGCCGTGGACCTCGCCAAAGGCACCGCCCATGAAGCGACCTTCCTGCGCAGCGACGAAGACGGGCGTGTCGTCGATCAAGCCACGACCGACAATCATGCCGTCATCGAATTGTTCGGGTAGATCAAAAGCTTTGAGATTCGGGCTCATCTGGCGTTCTTGGGGGCCAAGGAACTCGGTAAAGCTGCCTTCATCCAGCAGCTGCGAGACGCGCACACGGGCCGAGGACTCGTACCAGCTGGTTCCTTCAGGCTCGGTGCCTTGGGCGGGGGCGTTCGTGGGAGCGTTCATTTCTCTGTTTTCTCCATCAGGCGAAGCGCCTGTGCCAGCCTAAGCGATACGGTGTCCGGTCGCGCTCCACCGTCGTTGATTGAGAACCGCAGACCGCCGGTGTGGAATCGTTCTACGAAATCATCGACGACCGCTTTCCAAACGGGGTCGAACCCTCTTACGGTTGTGCGGATCTCAACGACGCATTGCCGATCGGCGAGCGCTCTCTCGACCATGACTTCGAGATTTCCGGACGCCACGACGCCCGTGATCGCAAGCTTTGTATTGCCAGCGGCTTTCTCAGCAACGTCGTGGGTGTATGTGAAGTCTTCCATTTTACGGCTCCCGTCACCAGTTGCGGAACTTGGATGGCGGAGCGTAAAGGCCGCCCGACCAGCGAACGATGTCTTTAATTGAGCGCGCCGCCAAAAGGCTACGGTCCGCCTGGACAGGGTCGATCCCGAGGTCTTCCGGCCTGCGGATGATTCCGCGTTGCCTGAGCTGGTTGACCATCGACCTGTCGCGACCACGGACTACATCCGTGTAGCCGGCCACGCCACGGATTGCCTGTTCACGCTCATCGGGATTACGGCAGAGCAGCAAGTTGGCAATGCCTTCTTCCGTCACGATGTGGGTCACGTCGTCGCCGTAAATCATCACCGGCGCGAGTTCGAGCTTGAGCTTTTCAGCCAATGCTAGTGCGTCCAGCTTCTCAACGAAAAGGGGAACGTTCTTCTCGCCGAACGTCTCACCTATCTGTACAACGAGTTTCCGGCCGCGCCGGAGGGCAGGCAGCCCTGCCGGGTCCGCCTCGATACCGGCTTGCAGCCAAGGCTCGCTCGGATGCCGTCTTCCACGGGCATCCGACCCCATGTTGGGAGCGCCGCCGAAGCCCGCGATCCTTGAAGTGGTAACCGTGGAAGAGTTTCCGTTCAAATCGATCTGGAGCGTCGAACCGATGAACATGTCGCAGGCGTAAAGCCCTGCCACCTGGCTGAAGGCGCGGTTCGAGCGAAGGGAGCCGTCGGGTCCGGTGAAATATACGTCGGACCGAGCCCTGATGTAGTCGTCCATGCCAACTTCGGAGCCGAACGAATGTATCTGCTCAACCCACCCGGATTCGATAGCAGGAATAAGCGCGGGGTGTGGGTTAAGGGCAAAATGGCTGGCGATCTTGCCCTTTAAACCCAAGGCTTCACCGAATGTCGGCAAGAGGAGTTCAATGGCGGCGGTGTTGAACCCGATGCCGTGGTTTAGGCGCTTAACGCCGTAAGGGCCATAAATGCCCTTAATTGCCAACATCGCCGTCAGGATTTGGGTTTCGGTGATTGCCGCAGGGTCGCGTGTGAAAAGTGGCTCGACAAAGAACGGCTTGTCGGACTTGACCACGAAGTGCACGCGATCCCCGGGGATATCTACGCGCGGCACCTTGGCAACAATCTCATTCACCTGGGCGATCACGACGCCGTCCTTGAATGCAGTCGCCTCGACTACCGTCGGTGTGTCTTCAGTGTTTGGCCCGGTGTAGAGATTGCCGTCGCGATCGGCGCTAACTGCGGCAATCAAGGCGACGTTCGGCGTCAAATCGATAAAGTAACGGGCGAACAGTTCAAGGTAGGTGTGCACTGCGCCAAGCTGGATTTTCCCGCCGAACAGCATTTCCGCGATGCGCGCAGATTGGGGGCCCGAGTATGCGTAGTCCAGCTTGGTGGCCACGCCTTTCTCGAAGAGGTCCAGGTGGTCCGGGAGGACCACACCTGACTGAACCATATGGAGGTCACTGACCATTTCGGTGCTGACTGCCAGGAGCGCGGCGCTGAGAAGGTCGGCCTGTTTCTGATTGTCGCCTTCGAGGCAAACTCTGTCGCCTTTCCGTATGACGGCTTCGAGGAGGCGGGTGACATTCTGCACATCAACCATTTTTCCCGCTGAGAATTTGCGGCCCGCTTCAATGCGTTGATCCCTGACGTCGCGGTTCTTGTGCCACTGCATGCGAAACTCCTGCATTTGGAGGGCAGACCCTTGGGTCTTTAGGCGCTTGACCGAATTGCGGGACACCGAGCTGTCGCGTGGGGACAGCCCGGTTCTGCTGGCTCTACTTGTTGCTGGCAGTGGTTTCGCTGCCAGCCTTGCGTGCCGCTTCCGTGATGACTGCCGCAACTTCCTTGGGGTGTGTCTCGTAGACCGAGTGGCTTGCACCCTTGATTTCGATCGTGTGGCTCTTGGCGCGCTTGTAGTACCAGCGCTCTAGGTCCGGGTTGATGATTTGGTCGTTGCCCGCGACGATGCCCCAGCTCGGCTTGGTCTTCCAGGCGGCGGCAGTGAGTGGTTGGGTGAACACGCCAGCCGAGGCCAGGACTTGCGAACGAGCGCCGAAGAGCGCCTGTTCACGGGGCAGGTCAGGAGCGAACAGCTTGGGGAACTGTTCGGGGTCAAGGTACGTGTAGCCGTCGGGGGTTTTCTTGATTGCGCCGGGGGTCTTGGCAAGCACGCTGGGCGTCTTCTTGCCGAGAGAACCCTCATCTTCACCGACGTCGGGAGCGTGCGCCGCGACGTAGACCAGACCCACGACAGACGGATGGACGCCCGCTTCGGTAACAATAGAGCCCCCGTAGCTGTGGCCAACGAGTAGCGTCGGTCCGTCCTGCATGTCGAGAACACGCTTGGTGGCAGCCACGTCATCGGCGAATGAGCTTTCGGGTTCCTGCACCATTGAGACGTGGAAGCCTTCCTTCGTCAGAATTTCAAAGATCGGCTTCCAGCCGGAACCATCGACCCACGCGCCATGCACGAGGACGATGTTCTTTACAGGTTCAGCGGCGGCGGGCTTGGCCAGCGTGGCCAAGGGAAGAAGTGCGGCAAGTGCAAAGCATGCGGTCATGTATCTCATGATCAAAGTTCCTCTGTTGCTGCTGATCCGAGGCTCTCGCCGATCGGTTTCTGAATCGAGTTTAACGTTGCAAAATCATGCATATCGACCGGACGCACCACTCCGTTCGCCGCGGACGGTCCGCGGGGCAATGGATGGGAAGATCGATTTAAGCTTATCGGTTTCGCCGATGACACCAGCGATGGGTAGAGCTTAGGCGCGCTCGGGGCAGGGCGAAACCACATCAAAGTATAGGGTGTACCAGACACTCTGGTAGGAATCCGCTAGCTCGCTGGCGAGGGTGGCCGCTGCAGCGGATGAAATGGAAATGCTAAATTAAAAGTACTACTTCGCTGAATTAGTTCGGCCCCCAGAAACGTCGATATCCAGTAGACGCCGACATCCAGATATCGGCCCAAAGGCCAGTCAACCTAACAATTCCCGCACAGATTGACTTTTGAATTTACTGCTTCCTTGGTCTTCTCGTCGCCTCAAGGGCTGCAGCTTTTCTCACACGAGTTTTTCTCACACGCTGCCTCGCACGGCGTGATGGCTCAAAACCCTCGTAGTGCAGTCCGATCATCCGAATTCGGAACACCTTAGGGTTTCTCAACAGCAGAAAAATGAGGGCCAAGACGAAAATAACTAGGGCCGGGGTCCCAACAGCGAGTACACCAACCCTAGCTATCGACTGGCCCACGGATGCTAAGTCCATGTTGGCCTCATATCGGTTAAGGGCTACTGCCCATTAGCTAAGAGTTGCGTCTCGCCTACGTCTCACGAAGATGCCGTTACTGGCGGCAACCAGCTTCGATCGAAAGCTCGATCACAAAATAAGAAAAACTACGGCACACTCTCCACGAGTTAAGAAGGTCCAGTAATCCTTACTGTCACCTTCGAGTATCAGGGACATCTTTGACTTCGTCAAGAGCCCTAACGATGCTCTTGCTGACGGAGCTTGAAACTCCAAAGTTTATCCAGTTCCTTCGTCACGTGGTAATGGCGGCTCGCGGAAAGGGGACTGATAGGGACACAACTGTGAATAACGTCTCTTTTCCTCATCGGGTATGGCAATGCTTTTGGACGGTGACATTTCCCCGGATCGCGTTCGAGTATGGGCAAATCTGATCGGCCCTTTCTACGATCTGTTCGATCGAACGCTGGTCCAATCCCGCTACAGTGACGTGAAGTGTCACCGATAGCGCGAACGTGTCCTCCACCGTTTTGCTCAGACCAACTTCAGCGACCACCACGATATCACCGTCCGGAATGTGGTGACCACTTTCGCGAGCAGCTCGAAAAAGAGCATTTTCAAAACATGCGGCATAGCCGCCTGCAAAAAGCTGCTCGGGATTGGTCGCGCCTCCCTTGCCGCCCAGCGCCGGCGGCATCGCGAGCGTTAGATCGAGGATGCCATCATCGCTTTTGATAACCCCGTGGCGGCCGCCGGAGGCCGTAACCATCGCAGTGTATAAAGCTTCCATCTTTCACTCCATCAGGTTCGCAGTTTTAGGGATGAGCGGCAGGAATACGTGGAATGCAGCGCCGCCAGAAGGGTTGGCTCCGGCGGATATTTTCCCATCGTGGACCTCCACGATGGATCTGCAGATGGCCAGGCCCATGCCAATCCCATGCTGCTTGGTTGTGTGGAATGGCTTGAAGAATGCCTCCCCATCGCCATTGAAGCCTGGGCCATTGTCCAGGCAGGAAATCTCGACGGCGTCATCGCGCACGCGGGCGCTGACCCTGACGGATCGGTCGGTCGTATTGTGCTGTGAAAGGGCTTGAACGGCGTTGACCATCAAGTTGATGATCACCTGCTGAAGCTGAACCGGGTCGCCCCGAAGGTGCGGGATACCTTCTTCTACATCGAGTACAATCTCGACCCGATTGCGACGCGCGCTGGACTCCACATATGCCAACGACCCGGAAAGTAGGTTGAAGCAATCGACATCCTCGAACGTGGTGCTACCACGCTCGAACAGCGTCCTAACGCGAGCGATAATGTCGCTGGCCAACTGCGCATAGCCCATCATCCGCCGCGCATTGGCGGTGGCCTTCTCGATGTCGGGTTCATCCCTGTCGATCCAGCGCATCAACGCTCCGCCGCTCGCAACGAGCGCACCGAGCGGTTGATTGACTTCGTGCGCGATCGAGGCAGCGAGCTCGCCAGCGGTCGCGACCCTCGCAACATGGGCGATCTCGATTTCGTTCTGCTTCAATCTCTCTGCATTCCTGACCGCCGCCGTGACGTCCATGATTACAGCGGTGTAGGCCGTGTCGAGAGGGTGGCTTTTCTGCCCCAGAACGCGCAGGTGTTTCACTCGGCCGTCATCGAATTTCAAACGGAACGATCCTTCAATTTCGGGAGATCCGTTCCGGAGTTCCTGCCTAAGCCTTTCGACTCCCGGCATGTCTTCCTCGTGAATGCGCGAAAGCAGCAGCGAGAACGATGGCTTCTTCGCGGTGTCGTACTCGAGAATCCGGTAAGTCTCATCGGACCAGAACAGCCTGTCGGTATCCAACTCAAAGCCGAAACTGCCGATCTTGCTCAGCTCTTGCCCTCTTTTAAGATAGGCCTCGCTGAGTTGGAGCCTGGTTTCGGCGTGCTTCCGCTCTTCAATATCGAAAATGGCACCATACCAGGCAACGATATTTCCCGACTGATCCTTACAGGGCGTGCCGATGCTGACACACCATCGATAGCCAAGCCTAGCGTTGCCGACCCTCGCTTCGTAGCGGCCTTCGGCCCCAGTTATTAGCATGTTGCGCCAATACGCCTCGATGCCTTCGCGATCGTCGGGATGCACGCCATCTCGCCAGCCCCAGCCGACGGCCTCCTCGAGTTCCTGTCCCCAAAAATCCAACCAACGGCGATTGGCATAGTCCAGATAGCCGTCGGGACGGGTTCGCCAGATCATCGCCGGAATTTGTTCGAGGGTTCGCTCGAACTCCGCCGCGGTTTGGTCACTGCCCAACTTTTGTTTGACGGTCGCGTCCGCATCAACCCCGATCAGCAGCGTTTCAGCCCGCGCTGCGGTAGCCCGGAAGATCTGCCATCGGAACTGCTCGTCTTTTCCTCTCACCCTGAATGCCAACTCGTTGGCGTACTCGCCGTGAACGAGCTTACTCACCGTCTGAATGTCCGACGGGTGAACAAGACCCTGCCATCCGTAATCCAGGAGCGAGCGTCGGCTTATTCCCGAGATTGAAGTCCAATGGCGGTTGAGATAGGTCGCCTGACCCTTCACATCGAGCCGGAGCACGAGAGCTGGAAGGTCGTCGAACGGATCGATCGGCTCATGCATGGATGGAAGGCTCCACTTCGCAACACGGGTCGATCGTTGGATTCCCATACTCTATGAGGTGTCCTAGCCGCTCAGTCATAGCCTTCCTCCTCAATTGCCTTGCCCTTGAATAGCCAATAGACGGCGATCGTGTAGATCAGCGTGAGCGGGAAGACGAAGATGCCGGCACCCCAGAACAAGAATGATAGACTCGAATGTGGAGCAGCAGCCTCATCGAGTGTGATCGAGAATGGGATGATGTACGGAAAGAAAGACGCCGCGAGTGTTGCAAAGGCTGAGATGAACAGCGTCACGGCCCCGATGAATGGCAGCGCGTCAGACCTGTTGCGGTATCCACGGAAGATAAGGAGACATCCCAGAATACCGACAATTGGAAAGACGATAAGTCCGGGGCGTTCGATCCACCTTGCCATCACACGCAATTCCATTGCCAGGGAGAAGACGAACGCTATAGCCACGAAAGCCAGGACGCCGATGAGCAGTTTTACAATCTGCCGATATGCGGCGTCGCGCAGATCGCCCTCGGTCTTCTTCACAAGCCAGGTGGCCCCCAGCAGAGCGTACCCGAGACACAGTCCAATCCCGCATAGAATGGAGAACGGAGTCAGCCATCCCAGCGGGGTACCCGAATAGCGCCCGGCAGCATTGGGAATACCGACAACCATTGCCCCCACAGCAGCGCCCTGCACAAAGGTCGCAACTATAGAGCCGGCCGCGAAGCCAGCATCCCATAGCCATTTTTTGGTGACACTCTTCTCTCGGAATTCGAACGCGACACCGCGGAAGATCAGTGCGCCGAGCATCAGGATCATGGGTAGATAGAACGCACTGAGCAGTAGGGCGTAGACGACGGGAAACGCACCGAACAAAATCGAAGCCGTCAGGACTAGCCAAGTCTCGTTGCCGTCCCAGACGGGAGCGATCGAATTGAGCATCTGTTTCTTGTGTTTGGCGTCGTGGACGAAGCCGAACAGGATGCCGACGCCAAGGTCAAAACCGTCCAGAAGAATATAAAGCAAGAGCGTGAGGCCGAGTGCGGCTGTCCAGAAGTCTACCATGTCATTTACTCCGCAGGGCTGGGCGGTGTGCCGGGGCTGCCGCCGGTCATTGCCAATGGTCGTTTGAAGTTGGCTCCGTCGCCGATCGGTCCCGCCTCAGCTGGGCCAATGCGGAGCAGTCGATAGACGTAGATGACCCCAGCGATAGAAATCATGCTGTAAATGACCGCGAACAGAAGGAAGCTTATGGCGACCTGGCCTACCGTGAGCGACGGTGTCACCGCATGCTCCGTTCGAAGAAGGCCATATACGGTCCATGGCTGCCTCCCGACCTCCGCCGTGAACCACCCGGTCAGCGTCGCGATAAAGCCCAATGGAAAGCTGAAGAATACAGCCCACAGCAGTAGCCTCTGCCCGCTCAAGCGTCGCTTGTAGATGATCCAGGAGCCGTACCAGGCAAGCGCGAGCATGATTAGTCCGCATCCCACCATGATACGGAAGGCGAAGAACGGGATAACGACAGGGGGGCGCTGATCCTTTGGAAAACTTTTCAGGCCAACTTCTTCCGAAGTGAAGCTCATCGACCCGATCAAGCTTCCAAGATAGGGAATGGTGATAGCGTAGGAGTTGGATTCAGTCTCTTCGTCAGGCCATGCGATGACGACTTCCGAGGCTGGTTTCTCGTTTTCCCAGCGCCCCTCGATTGCGGCGAACTTCGCTGGCTGCTTGTCGTGCACATATTCCCCGGTTAGGTGTCCAAAAAAAATCTGGATAGGCACGAGGATGGCGGCCAACCCGAGGCCCATCCGCATCATCGAAATTCCTTCCGCCTGAAGCCGCCGGTCGATCAAGTACCACGCGCCTGTGGCCGCGATGCAGAACGAAGTCGTGACATAGGCGGCAAGAATCATATGGGGAAAGCGAACCCAGACGACAGGGCTGAAGATGATCGCCGACCAGTCTGTCGCAATGAAAATGCCGTTGGGATCGATTTCGTATCCGACAGGCCATTGCATCCAAGAATTGTTGACCATGATCCAGAAGGAAGAAAGGCTCGTGCCCAGGGTGACCATCGCGCAGGCAAAAAGGTAAAGCCAAGCGGGAACGCGATTGCGGCCGAACATCATGACGCCAAAGAAGCTAGCTTCCAGCGCAAAAGCGGTGAAGCTTTCATATCCAAGTAGTGGCCCCTGTATCGGCCCGGTCCGCATCGAGAGTTCGCTCCAGTTCGTGCCAAACTGAAATGCCATGACGATCCCCGTCACGACACCCAGACCAAACGCGATCGCGAAAATCTTGAGCCAGAAATCAGAGAGTCGGCGGTACATGTGACGACCGGTTGCAAGGTACATTCCATTCAAGACCGTCAGCCACGCTGCAAGGCCGACGGTGAACGCCGGGAAAATTATGTGAAAAGAGACAGTAAAGGCGAACTGCAGCCGGGAGAGAAAAAGCGCAGTGATTTCCATGATTTTAACCTCCGCTATCGGGGTTCAGTTTCAGGTCTTTGCCGCGCGGGCCTCCAAACGGCCTCGGGTTGTGGCATCAACCGGTTCATGTAGGCAGTCCCCGAATTGCTACTTCCAACCGACGCAACGACATCGAAATCGCGTCTAATGACAGTTGATCGCTCTCTGCGTGCGGGGTGTCGTCGAAGTCCCGACCTGCGCCGGTGCTCGTCAGGGCCAAGGCGGCGAGAGCTTGCAATCTGATCGCAACCGGCCCCAGGTCTTCGTCAGAGAAGAAAATCTGGGTGTCGAGGCGCTCTATTTCGGTAGCGATGCCTTCGAACTGATCGATCGAGGTATCTTCGGTAGGAGCCCACCCTCGCTCGAGCGGAAGTCGGTAGGTTGCCTCGTCGAGACGTCCAAGGGCAGCTTCCACCACCACGACACCGGCAAGTGATTTGGAGCGGTCCTCTCTCGGGGTAGATGCAAGCGTAGCCAGATTGGCAAGAGCTTTGGAAACGTCACGACGCAGTGTCTGGTCAAGGCGAATTGGCCAAACCAACGTCGCGACCAGATATACCGCGATGTTTCCGACGAGGATCCCGATGAAGCGGTCCCTTGCGATTTCCATGTCAAGGCTCGGACCGAAACCGTGCAAAATGCTCAAGTAGTAGACCAAGCCGATCTGTATCCCTGCATACGATAGGCGCTCGCCTCCAGTCGAAAGCCAGGCCGCTGGAAGCGTACCGAAAAAGATCAAAAGCATGAGGCCGCCGACGGAATCGACGTGTGGGACGATGTAGACGATCGTACCGATACCCAGCGCGGCACCGACGAAGCAGCCGCTGGTCCTCAGGATGAGCTTGTGCATGGTGTCGCCCGTCGTTCGAAGGGAGGCCACGTAGCAAGTGATCATTGCGGTGTGGATACCCTGCCAATCCAGGCTGGTGTAGATGATGTAGCAGACCATCGCCGCGAATGTCGTTTTCAACGCGTAACGTTGATACGCGGGATTGCTGAATGCATCCGGTGCGAAAAACGGGACCTTGGGAAGAAGGGGCTGATCGGCCGTGCTTGCTTGGGCCATGCTCGTCAGGGCTTCGTGAACGGCTCGCTCCGGGGCCGATGCATCAGCCCTGAGGTCCTGGGGGTGCGGGCTCCGCGAGCCAGCGGCGAGTGCTCTCCTCGCAGCGGCGACGTCGTCAGCGATCTGGACACGACCTGTCGACGGGGCTAGTTGCCTGAATGCAGCGGACGCGACCAGCAAGTAGTAGGAGGCCGAGATGTCGGAACCAATCTGCCGCAGGGAAGCCGTCGGCGCAAGATGAAACCGGGCGGCGAGCTTGGCCCTTTTCTGTGATCGTTGGTTTCCCTGATGCAGGAGCTTGCGAACGGTTTGGGTCGCGTTCGCCGAGGGCGACCGAATGACTTCCCACGCCGCTGCCAATCTCGCGTCCAGCGATCGTCTGAGCAATTCGAGCGTCGACACTCCGAGTGTCAGGCTGAACATTGCGACGACGCCCATCGGCATCGCCACCATCTCCCAGTAATAGCGGAGCCCCGTCGAGAAGATGTCGCCCGTGGGAGATTCGTACAAAAGCGATAGTATCACGGCAACCAACATGCCGAGAATACTTGCCATTCCACCCAACTGGCTGGCAGCTGCAAGGAACAGCATTGCGAACGAAACCACGGCCATACACAGCAATCGGAGCGCCGGGGCATCGACAGTCCATCGCGAGATGACGATGACGACCAAAATGACCATGGCAATGAGTGCCGTGAGAACGACGGCCTCAAGTACGGTTTCGCCGCCGCCAGGCTTCATGATGAGGGTTACCAGGTAGCAACTCACTGCCGCGTCGGGCAATTCAAAGCTCATGGCGAATGTGGCGACCAGGGCGGCGGCCAAAGCCATCCGCCAGGTTAGATCGATGCGTCCGGGGAACGGACGCAGCTCGGACAGCAGATCACGGAACCTGTTGCCGCCGATCGATTCAACAGCTTCTATCATGATCCACCACCACGGCTGCCGAAGCCCCGACCCTCGTCAGTGCTTCCGGCGGATTGAGGAGCTCTATGCGCACCGGAAAACGCTGAGTGAGGCGGACCCAGTTTAAGGTTTTGGGAACGTATGGGAGATTGCGGGGGACGTTGACGAGGTCTTCCGATGACACGCCCCAACCTATGCCAACAACCTTTCCCTTTATCTCGACCGATCCTTTGGACAAAGCGTAAACGCGTGCGCACGACCCGACTTCAATACCGTCGAGCTCGGTCTCGGAATAAGACGCCGATACGTACCAAGTCTCGGTATCGACGAGGCTGAATACCGACTGGCCAGGCGCAACGATCTGGCCGTTCGCCGTGGAGAGGCCGACAATGCGGCCGTCGTTGAGCGCTCGTATTTTGGTGTCTGCCAAATTCTGGCGTGCCATGTTGACGGCAGCCTGACGGGAGCGGACGGTCGCGTTTGCCGTATCAAGGGTGTCTACAATTACCTTTGCCGCGTTGGCTTCGTCGAGCGCTTGCGTCAACGCGAGTTGGGCATTGTCGCGGGCGCTCGTGGCGTCGTCGACGTGCTGTTGGGTCGCAGCTCCCTTGCCTACAAGATCAGAGTAGCGGTTGAGGGTGTCTTGAGCGAGCTGGAGATTGGCCTTCGCACGGCTAATCTGCTGTGTCGCTACCTCGGCGTTTTGCTGCTGCGCCGCGATGGTGCGTCTTTGTGTGTCTCGGCTGGCTTCCGCGAGCTCAAGGTCCGCCTCGGCCTGTTCGAGAGCGATCTGATAGTTCACCGGGTCGAGGACGAAAAGGATGTCGCCTCGATGCACGCGATCGTCTTCTTTGACATTGATAGAGATGATTTGGCCGCCGACCTTGGAGGCAACGTCGACTGTGTTGGCAGTGATTATGGCATCGTCGGTGAGCGGGCCGGAGAGGGCTTCCCTGTAGTAAAGCCAGCCTGCTACCGCGCACGAAATGAGTATGACCGCCGCGACGGAAATGCCCTTGAGGTTTGTTTTCTTCTGGACGTAGACGCTCTGTTCCATCTTCATCGCCCGTAAAAGAGTCGTGCGAAGACGAGCGCGAGAGCCGCCGCCAGTGCGACGTAGACGAGAAGGCGAAATGGAAGTACGTCGTCGACGCCTGCGCGGATCAGCACTACCCTGACTACGACTGCGGAGATAATTCCGCCAAAGGCGCAGATCAGCCAAAACGGGAAATATGCGCCAGCAATTGGTAGCGACGGGCTTGCATCGAAAGCAAAGGCTTCCGTGCTGGCGGCGCTGGCCATGAGGGCGACAAGATAGGGGCGGACATTCGGCATGGCGTGTCAGGTTCCATTCGCGTCGTCGGACGCCTCTGCATCCCGTCCGCAATCGAACGGAAGAGGTTTCATCGGAAGAGCTGGGAAGGAAGCCTCTGAGAGGCGTCCTTCCCCCTTGTGTTGCTAGATGTTCTCGGTGACCATTTCCCAGACGTCGTGGCCCTTGCCCTTGAGGATTGCACGGGCGCTATAGACGGCCATTCCGATAACCGCTTCGGGAGCGACGAATGGGGTCGGTGGATTGACCAACTGCATCGGATTTACCTTCACATCCAGAAGCGCAGGCCCCGGTTGGGCAAGCCACTCTTGAATGGCTCCTTCCAAGTCCGCCGCTTTCGTGACGCTCCGTCCCCACAAGCCCATGGCTTTGGCGACATCCCCGAAGTTCGGATTCTCGAGATGGGTGAACACCGGGACCAGCCCTGCGGCTTTCTGCTCGATATCGACAAAGCCGAGCTTGGAGTTGTCGTAGACGACCAGCTTGAGAGGCAATTTCTCCTGTACGGTGGTCAGCAGATCGCCCAGCAGCATGGTCAGGCCGCCGTCGCCGCAAAGTGCGATAACCTGTCTATCCGGCTGAGCCTTCTGCAATCCGAGCGCAGAAGGCATGCCGCCAGCCATCGTCCCGTGGAGCATGCTGGCAAACGTCCTGCGCTTACCTCCCGTCTCGATGTGCCGCATCATCCACACCGCAGGCGTGCCATCGTCCGCCGCAAACAGCGCATCGTCCGCGGCCAGCCGATTGATGATCTTCGTCAGATACGTTCCGGAAATGCTATCCTTATGGGATGGTGTCTCGGCGTCGGCCGCTTTCTTGTCTTCCTCGTGGCGTTGAATGAACTCGCGCATGAAGGTCTCGTCCTTATGCTGCTCAAGACGAGGGAGAAGAGCTTCAAGCGTTGCCTTGATCGTCCCGACCGCTCCGATCGTCACAGGATGCCGGCGGCCAAGATGAGTAGGTTCAATGTCGATCTGGATGATTTTTGCCTTGTCGGGATAGAACTGCCGCCAGGCGAAGTCAGCGCCGAGCAACAAGAGAACATCGCAGTGCAAGACTGCTTTGTACCCCGCCGCGCCGCCGATCATGCCGGTCATCCCGACGTTGTAGGGATTGTCGTGGGCAACGAAGTCTTTTCCTCTGGACGTGTGCGCCATCGGAGCTTTTAGCCTTGCAGCTGTCGAGACAATTGCATCGTGCGCGCCTTCGCATCCGGACCCTGCGTAGATCGTAATGTTTTTGCTCGCATTGAGAATGGCCGCGATCTCGTCCAGGTCGTCGTCGCTTGGCCGGATTACCGGAACTCGCGCATGGACGGCATAGGGCGGCTCGCGCTCGACCGGCGCATCGGCCACGTCAGCTGGGATGACCAATACCGCTACCCCCCGCTTCGTCAGAGCAGCCTGACATGCCGCAACGATTTTGCGTCGTGCCTGATCGGGGGTGAGGATCATGTCGCAAAATACGCTACATCCCTTGTAGACTTCGACCAGATCGACTTCCTGGATCGACTGGAACCCGAGATCGCTACGAACGATCTGTGTGGCGATGAGAATAACCGGCGCTCTGTTGCGGTTGGCCTCGTAGAGCCCGTTGATGAAGTGAAGGCTGCCGGGGCCACAGGTTCCTGCGCAAGCGGTGAGCCTGTTCATGAGCGACGCCTCGGCGGCGGCGGCGAACGCTCCAGCTTCTTCGTGGCGCATGTGCACCCAGTTGATGCCGCTGGTGTCAATCGCCTGGGCGATTTGGTTCATGGTGTCGCCCACGATCCCGTAGCATGTCTTCACGCCGGCGCTTTCCAGCGTCTCGATCAACAAATCCGCGACTTTCTTGCTCATTTTGATAAACCTCTCGAGTTGATTTCATGGTCGATTTTTCTGCCGGGACGCCAACCGCGGGCGCACGGGGTCGATCCCGCGTTTGCACGGGCAAAGCTGACATCGTGGTCAGATGGCGCGATTATTGGGTCAGGTCGGAGCCCTGATATGTCTGTAAACGCAGCGCTCGAACTGTTCGTACCGCGTCATGAAGCGCTCTTCGACAAACGGTAAGGATTGGCTCATGAATACTGCGGCTACGTTGGCCTTTCGATCTATCCAATAGTGAGAGTTCAACACGCCAGCCCAGCCTGCTGATCCCGCCGACCGCCTCCCCGGGATGTCTTCCTCGTTGCGCAAGAACCCGAAGCTATGAGTGACACGAGTTCCGGGGAAAGGGTCCACGTCCGCTGTAACAGGCGCACAGGATACCATCTTGGAGAATGAAAGGCCGCGCATCTGGTCCGCGAACAGCTCGTCCGTTGACGCAGGCGACAGAATGCGATTGCCGTCGAGTTCGCCTCCATTGAGAAAGCATCTGAGCAGCCGCATGAAATCCGGGGCAGTGCTGTAGAGCGCGATCCCCATGCCATAAACCTCCGGTCGAGATGGAGGGTTCATGGTGACCGAGGTAAATCCACCGTCTTCCGAGCGAAAGGATGTCGAACAGATCCGGCTGCGCAATTGCTCGTCTAGTTCGAACACAGTGCTGGCGAGCCGCAGAGGCTCAAAAATCTCTTCTGCGCAAAATTGATCGATACGCCTGCCGTCGATCGCTTCCACGACAAGACCAAGCCAGTCGACGCTCGGACCATAACCCCAGCGCGTTCCAGGCTCGCTCATCATCGGATAGAGCATGGATTGATGCGTACCGTTGATAATGCTCGGGTGCCCGGTCTTTTCCATGTATTCGGCGACCGCCGGGTTCCAGAACTCGTATTCGAGCCCTGACGTGTGAGTTGCCAGATGACGCACGGTCGCCTTGGTC
>Ga0247741_1000221_pt1 | contig 37142 bp, 66 predicted proteins | sample UWRJL213509R2_FD_180945 | JGI IMG/M metagenome (GOLD analysis project Ga0247741, IMG submission 180945) | Plant litter microbial communities from Arlington Agricultural Research Station in Wisconsin, United States - UWRJ-L213-509R-2 | ecosystem: Environmental > Terrestrial > Plant litter >... | reverse complement strand
CGCGAGCTTTCCAGCCTCGCTTGGGGCTGGGGCCTCAGGCGTCTCGGTCGCCTTGGTAATCACAGCCTCGGCTGCCTTCTGGTCAGCGGGAGACGAGATCAATGGCTTAACGGGAGGAGGCGTTGGGGGCGCGGGGGGGGGCGCAAGACGGGCCGCCATATTCTTCTGTGCCTCTTCGGCAGAGTTTAGGCCAATCGAGGGCTCGCCGAGAGACAAGTCCGCGCGAGAGGACATCGCCGCCTCAACGGGAGAGCGCTTCTTCTGGAGAGACGGCAAGTTACGCCGAGCATACGCGGTGGCCTTCGCCTTATTAAGAGCATCTTCTTCGTAACCGGAAAAACGGCCTTCGCCATCTAGTGTGGGCTTACGGAAGCTGTCCCAGCCCTTCTCTTCGGCTGATCGACGCTGCTCGGTATTACGAAAGCGCACGTCCTCATCGCGGTCGCCACGCTCATCGGAGTACTTCTTCCCCGTAAAGTACCCCTCCACCAGAGAGGCGAGAGGAGATTTTGACTGATAAATTCTAGCCATGCCTTACGCCTTCGCTTTCTTCGCGCCAAACATCTGGGCGCCAGCTCCGATGGTTCCGGCCAAAAGGTTACCCTGGTTCTGGGCTACGTTGTTCCGGTTATCAGAGTTCGTATTGGCCTGTCCACGACGAGAGTTAAGTTCGGTTTGGTAGATATTTGCTACGCTATTGGCCTTATTGAGGTCTTGATTGAACATGTTACCCTGCACGCCTTGCAGGCTGCTCAAATCCTTGGTGGCCTGGGAGTAGAGGTCATTCAGCCCGCGAGAGGTGTTGCGCTGGTACTGGTCATTAGCCGCGCCGCCGCCAGTGCGAAGCGCTTGCTTTAAGGTGCCCGTTCCGCCCGTAGCCCGCGCGATATTATTAACCTCGGAAGCATGTCCCCTCGACATATCCTCCATGTAGTTCATCTTGCGGCCAGCGGCGTTATTATCCAAGTTCTCTAGCTGTCCCTGGAGGGTGCTATTGATTAGGTCTTTGTTGGTGGACGATGCCGTATTACGGCCCACACCCTCTAGCTCGGCCAGGGCCTTCTGGTAGAGATCCGAATACGCTTCTGGGTCTACCGTCTCCGCGTCCGCCTTGGTGAACCCTAGGGAGTTACTTAAGTCTTTAAAAAATCCCATATCAAAGCTCCTGTAAAACGGTGGTGCAGTTACAAATTCTCATCGCTGGATCGCTGGACCCGGCCTTAGACGCCTGCGCAATAATAGAATACGTATGGGTTCCGGCTGATGGGAAGTCCACAAAACGAAACGACCCACACGGGAAGCGCTGGATTGAATCAACCACCAGGTCCTCAATACGGCCAATGCGAGAGTTACTGATGGTCACTCCGTCCCTAACCACTCCTAGCGCAATCTTATCGTCGGTGCTGTTGCCAAACTGGCTCTGTACGTTTCCATAATCAATGAACCCAAGTTGACAAACCACCGTTGCGTCTCCGCCTTGGAGCGAAACCAAAACAGGGCGTCCAGAGGTCGTAATAGAAGCGCTGAGGCCGGGCACCGTAGTTGTTCCCGTGCTGACAATCACAAAATCACCGGAGCCGGTGCTCTGAGAGTGGTTACTTGGGGTTTTCGTCTTAGGCACGGACTCTGCTGCGAAGGTTCTAGTGATGAGGGAGCTTGCTTTAAAGTTTACCGAAGCCACGCCACCGGTCGCGATATTATCGCTGCCAATATTTTGACCATTAAGCCACGAGGTGATGTTCTCGAATTCGGCATTTACCTTTGGCCCTACCGCTAGCGTTCCGGCTGCATAGTCCACGGGTCCGTAAGGACGCACGATCACGCTCGCCACCGACAACGACGAAAGCGTTAAGACCGAAGCAATAATAACCCAGAAGGTGCCCTTCATAGCTCCTGCACAATCATGTTACAGCTACACACGCTGGCGGTGTATCCTCCGGACGTATAATCAACCCGTAAAGAGGCCTGGTACGTGTAGGTACCGGCGGCTGGAAAATCGACGTAAGAATAATTAGAGCAGGGGGAGTACCCCGGCTGTAAGTTGAACAACGCCGAGGCAGATCCATTGCGCCTAATCTGCAAATATCCCTGGTTGTCATCATCACCGTTAGATCCAATATAGCTACCAATGATGGGAGCTGGGCATCCGAAGGTAAGGGCCGACCCCCCAAAAGTCACCAGCACTGGACGGCCAGAGGTCGTAACGGTTGTAGAGTTATTTGTCACCAGAAGCGCCGTCGTGCTCGTGTCGGTGATGGATAGATATCCACTAAATCCCGTTTGAGTGTAGTTTCCGGAAAGCTTAGCCTTGGTCACCGCGTTGTTAGCGATCTTGGAAGTAATCACGGCGTTGTCGGCAATATTGCTGCTCGCCACGCCAAAAGCTGAGATGTTATTCGACGAAATGTTACCGCCGTTTAGCCACGAGACAATGTTCTGAAACTCCGCATTCACCTTGGAGCCCACGGCCTTGGCACCACCAGCATAGTCGGTTGGTCCATAGGGGCGCACGATCACGTCGGCGTAAGATAGTCCGCCAAGCGCTAGAAGCGACACGAACACCGAGATAGCGTTGTTTTTGATAAAGTTTTTCATTGTCTTATATTCTATGGGCTACTCCCGCTTTAGTAAACCTGCGCTCCTCATTGTTTCCGTTAAGTAATTTATCCGGGCTACGATCTCTGCTGTACTGGCCGCCGGGTCAAGGTCCGCGACGGCGGCCACTTCGACCACCACGAGGTTAATCCGCTCGTGAACGTAGTCCAGTTCGTTGTTCACCAGCGCGCCGTCGTACTCTTCCTTTAAGCCCTGCCGCTTCTGGGACTTTCGGCTGGTTGAGCGGTTCGGCTGGACAATGGCGTTCCGGGCGACTTCAATCACTCCCTTGGCCATTATTTGCCTAACATATCGGCTTCCGCCGAGATGCCCTCAATCACAAAGCCCCAACGGTTCTCGATCACGTCCTGGTTAATGATCCTAACCTGAAACGTGTAGCCCTTGGATACGACAGGGATCTTGACGATCTTGCGCTCTAACCCTGCGAACGCCCAATTACCCTCATCCCAAATAAGGGTGCCATCCGACGCTAAGTCCGAGGAATACCAAAGGCTCTGGGAGGAGAGGACGTTGAAATTTTCGACCACATACTTCCTTGACTCGTCGTAGTCGGGAATGATCTCAATCGTGACCGTCCAGTTGGAATTGGCCTTAGCCCTTAAATACAGCCACCTGATTTTCTTCTTGTGCTGGTCATCACCAAAGTCGATGGGGCCAGAGGTCCAAGACGAGTAAATGGGCTCGCCCACAAAGCTGATAATCTCTGGGTCTGCCAGGTCAACCAGGCGCCCCGTTCCCTTAGAGCCAAGCAGCTCCACATATTCAGCGTTGGAGTCAGTGTCCGCTAAGCGGGAAAGCCCTTCCATCCCTTCCGAAAACGTCCATTCCATGGAGTCTAGGTCCAGGCAACACGTAAGGTTTGGGGTCTCAGACCCAGGGACCACTACTGAGCAGTAGTAGCGCTGATTTTTTGGGTCATAGAAGGAGTAAAACGTCTCGGACCTTGGGAAGATGATGCTATCGATCACGTCCTGCACTTGGACAGAAATGCGCTCGCCCTGTCCGATCTTATTGAAGAGCACGAACCCAGAACGGTCTAGGCATATAACCCCAATCGGCGTCTCCTGCACGGTAGAGGCGTTCACGCATCCCTTGTTAGTGTCCAGCACCCGCAAGATGTAATCGGAGGGGGACGATCCCGTTAGGTAGTAAGTGCTCTTCTCTTTAAAAACGAGAAGGGCCGTATCTCCCAGAACGCCCAGAGCGGTAGAGATCTGGCCATCGCCGCGTGCGATCTCCCAGATGTAGGGGTAGTAGTCGGGCTGATAGACCTCGGAGCCCATAAGGATGTCGCTAAAGTTATTGCGCCCCACCTCGTTATACACGGGAAAGTCTACGCTGGTGCGATCCCAGCCAGAAGACCTGGCGCCGATGCCAAACAACTGGTCACGGAAGAACTTGGTGTGCAGGAACCCAGAGTTTTCCGACGGCTCAAATGGGGCCACCACAGAGTCCACGCCCACCTGCATCTTCTCACGGGCCACGCGCAAGCGCTCCATAGTGGGAGGGGGCGAGTTATTGTCCGGAGGAGAGATCGCAGGAAGGTCTGCCGTAGCGGTGTTATCGATAAAAGTGTATGGCGCAGTGGTAGAGATAAACTCCGCGATGTTAATGATCGTAGGCTTCGTAGTCTCTTGGGCGTTCGGCACAGCAAAGAGGGTTGTATAGAGCTGCGTGTCCAGGTCCTTTTGGCAGCGGTATACCCTAAAGTCTGTAACTCGCGGGTTCGTCGCCTGGAGGGATTGCAGGTAAGCAATGAGTGGGTCTCGGTCAAAAGTAATTGAGCTTGGGGCCGAGTCGACCACCACTTCTTTACCGAGCACGCCAAAGTTTGTGCCGTTAAGCTCGCCCGCGTTCATGGACAGCTCGAATAGGCCATCCACCGAAACCGCTGATCCGCAGCCAGGGCTCTCCGAGTTGGTCTCTCCGTCAAACACCGTGATGACATAGTAGTACGTGCCGTTAGCGATCTCTCCCGACGTTTCGTTCCACGTAAGCGCATTCCACCCATCATAGTCCGGTGGGTCCATGCCTAAGTTCCCGGTACGATAATTAGCGTCGAGGGAGTCCATCTTGCGGTTAAGCAGGAACTTGGCCTCTACCCCGTTAACGAGCGTAATGCGGTCTCGCCACTGAGAAGACATCATCTTCTCAGTGCTCTCTAGTCCGGTGAATACATCAACGAACGTAGCGTTACCCTCGGAGGTCTCGGACGCAATCGAAGTCCCTCTCTGAGCCATCCATAGATTTTTGAAGCGGTGAAGGGAGGTAACTCCGCCGAATTGATCTTCTAGTACGTTAGCGAAGATCGTGCCGCCGTTTACGCGAGCCAACGCGCCCTCTTTGAGGACGAAGTTACTTACGGCATAGGCCGAATCAAAGCCATAAGACTCTATGGGCATGCCTGATTGCTGGCCCTTAAACAATTTTACTACGACTTTAGTTCTCTGGTCTAACAATTAGCAATCCTTTGCTAAGTAATTGAAATATCAGCTATACTGCGGAGGAAAAAGGGGATCTTGATACGCCGTGTAATCGTCGTACTCGCTAGAGACCATGATCAATCGATCATTAATCTGAGTGGTGGCGTCCTCGTAGGCCTTCTTTAATCGCCCCACGGCTTCCTCTAGCTGCTCCCTCGCCTTAACGTCGTCCTCTTGCTTGTAGCCAATGGCCGTCGCCATCTCCACGACGAGAGCCACGAGATTGGACGGCATGCCCGTAACCTGTCGAATATCGTCCTCGTCGTTTACGAGAAGAGTAATGGGGCGCACGCCGTCGTAAAGTAGGTCGTAGGCGGCGTTAGGAATGGGGTAAAGACCAATAATCGTGGTGTTGATCACGGTCTTGGACATCCCATTCATGCGGTAAAAGTAGGGGGTGCCGGTGAAGGTGTCATTCGGGTACATCGCGCGGAACTGTCGGTCTTCCACGAGAACAAGGTTCCGCTGAATCGGGCTCGTCATAAAAAGCGAGTTGATCTTGATGATGTCAGGAACGTCCAAGGTCTGTTGATTGGCGACCGTAGCGAGCGGCTGCTGGTATACGTACTGCCAGGGCCAGTAGCCCATCTCCTCAAACATAATCAGCGCACGGTTAATCCACTTGCGTGCCTGGAGCTGAGTTAAATCATCAACGGAACCGATGTTAAGGCACACCTCGTTACTGAGGTCCGCTAACGAAAAAAGGTCATTGGCTGCCATGGCTCACCAGTCCTTCCGTGGTTGGTATGTGACTATGATAGCAAAACAAATGGTCGCGAGCAAAAAGTGCGGGGCTAACTGGAAAGGAAAATTCCCCATCCCGTTAAGCACGATAGCAATCAGTCCGCCCTCGGCAGCGATCACTAGAGGGGCCTTCTCCTGGTAGCGTGAGCCCCACCAGTACAGGCAGAAGTGTCGCCCAATAAAGAAGAGCAATGCCGCCATCACGGCTGCGCCCATGAGGCCAAACTCAAACAGGGCCTGGATGTAATCGTTATGCGCCTGGAGGAAAGACCCGTAGACCAGGGACTTGGGCTGAAAGTTCTCCGCGTATAGATAAGCAAAGGAGCCGGGACCAAACCCCAAGAGCTTAGGCCCATTCCACCAGGCCTCTAGCGTCGTCCACCACACGAGGTAGCGCCCGTTATCTAAGAGCAGCGCCGATCCGGGCGAGAAGGCCCAGAGGATTGCGGCAGTAAAAAAGAAGCTGATGCAAATTGCGACAGTCACAAAACGGCCCAGCAGGTAGCGAGCGTTCACTATAAGCGCTCCAAATACCGCCAGGTAGGTGAATGAGCTATTCGTGGCGACCGCTGCGACCGTCATAAGTAATGCCGCCGAATAGTCCTTAAGTCCGAAGGCTACGCCGATCAGGATCGCCAGCAGCGCCCCAAACTTAGTCGTCTGACCCATAAGCCCCACCGGTAATACCCGGTCAGCGTCCGATATTCCGGGCGCATAGGTAAGGATAGGGTCAAGGTCTAAGACCTGTAGAAAAGCGAGCATAGAGGAAGCCACACCCCCCCAGACCACGCAGCGAAGGAGAAGGACCTGCGTCTCCTCTTCCAGAGTCAAAAAGAGAAGGGTAAGACCTGCGGCGGCTGACCAGTATACGAAGGGGTAGAGCTGCATAGCCCCAAAGCCCGTAAAGAGGGCGCCCACAGTAAACGCGGCATGAATCAAAAAGAAGGAGGGATGGATCTTCTTGCCTAGGTACACGGCAAAGAACAGGTTCCCCAGCCCGAAGACGAGCATGAGCTTGGCCCCTTGGATCTGTGCCTCAAAGGAGTTAGCTAGCGGAGGGAGAAGAAAAAAGAGGGGTAGGAGGAAGAACATTCCCCCAACCCCGTACTTTGCAAATCGCACTACTTGCTCTCTACCGAGACCTCAAGGTCCGTACCAGAGCCGGATGCCTTAGCTTCAAGCGCCACAAAGGGGCTTACAACCGAGGCTCCGCAGGAGATGAGCTTACCCTTAACGGAGGCGGCAGTGCCCACGCAGAGGTAGTTACCTACCAAGATAGGGGCCGCAGCATCATAGATGGCATTCGCTACGTAACCACGGGTCACGCAAGGAAATCCAGCCGTGTCACCCGTTGCCACCGCGCGAGCCGCGATGCAGGCTACCTGCTTAGCGGAAGCGGCGTCAAAGCCGGTACCCGAGTAGAAACGGCTTACCTTGTAAAGGCCGGTCAGCTCAGTTTCAGAGTAGTAGAGGCCCTGTCCTACAGCGATAGCGTCCGAATAGAGCGCCACTTCGGACTTTACGGCCACCTTGGTTTCGGTGTCGTAAGATCCGCTGGAGGGGTCGTTGCCAGAGGCCGAGAGATAGGCGTGAGCAGGAGTGCCGAGGCACAGGCTCAACGCTAGAGCTAGAATCAGTTTCATAAAAGTCTCCTTCAAATTTGTTTTTAAGACGTTATTAGAGGGGGAGCCCTGCTGGCAAGGCCCCCCGCTTCAATTATACAGCCGCGATGTTGAACAATACGCCGTTGGTACGACGGTTGTCGGTCACGAACTGGCAAGCCGTGATGATGGACTGTACTTGGGTGTCCATGTTCACAGGCTCTTTTACGCTGGAAGGCTCGAACCAACGGTGCTTCATACCCCAGAGTTTGAGGTACTTGGTGTTGAGTACGTAGAAGGCGTCTCCCGAGAGACCGGCTTCCAAGCGAAGCGGCTCGATACGCTTTTCACGCACAACTGGAATACCCTTGAACATGAGGGCGTCGAAGCCGCTCTTACCCAGGAGTTGTTGCGCCATACCTTCGGAGATGTAGCGGGTCTGGTTGAGCATGGTATCTTCCAGGCTCTCAAACGCGCTGTCGCCGCCGATGATGAGGTTGGGGGTTTCTTCTGCGCCGAACGTGGTGTTGCGGATCAACTTACGGAGAGCCTTAGGGCCTGCGCCCGTTTGATCCGTACCGAAGGAGGCCGCAGCCAAGTCAATGGCTTGGTTTCTCCACCAGGCGTTAGCAACAGCGTCGATACCACCCAAGGCGCCGGAAGCTGGGTTGGTCGAAGGGTCATCTTTTACGATGTCCATCAAACCAAGGGGCTCTTTGGTGCCAAGAAGCTTAGGCTTCAAGAGCATATCGTTCACTTTTTGCTGCATCGAAACTTTCAAGTTTTTCAGCATGCCGTCCATGAGGTCGAATAGCTTTACAGCCGAGCCTCTGTTTTTATCCAGGCGGTCGTTGTCCATGTTCACGGAACCGGCAATACGACGCCAGTCGTACTCAGCAGCCGTGAAAGGGTCGGTAGGAGTGATGTCCAGGGTGTCGTATCCGGCGTAACCTTGAACAGTCATGTTCTCAGCGTACATCAGAGGACAGAAGATCTTCTCACCACCGTCTACGAGCTTAATGCCTTCGGCGAAATCGCCTTCGGGCTTACGCATCTTGAACACAGAAGGAGCCAAATCCTTGTCACCGAGAGCGGCGAGGAGGATAAAGTCCTTGATGATGTTGTCTACGAACCCTTTTTTGTAATACTTGATTGTAGACGCTAATAGCGAATTGTAATTCAGAGCCATTTCTCTTCTCCTTGAGAAAATGCCCCGTGACTAAATGTTAATCACCGAGCGGGTTTAGTAACCCTGATCGGCTAGTGCGCGGGCGATGGCTTCTGACGTGCTCATTTTGTCGCTGGATTTGTCTGCCCCCGAAGAAGAAACCGAGCGGTTCCGAGAGCCGAATTTCTTCGCCTTCTCTTTAAGCTTGGTCTGATGCTTCGACAGGATTGCCTTTTCGTACTTGTCGCCGAAGACCGCAAGAGCAGCTAGAGAGCCGTCCCCGTAGAACTTCTTGTCGACCATGTACTCTAGAACCTGCGTAACCTCGCCCTCAGAGGCATCCCTGCCAAAGATGGACTTGATTCTTCCCCGAGCGGCATCAAGCTGAGTGTCTAGCTGCTGCTTCGACTTAGCTTGCGCTTCTTGCTTGTCCATCTCGTCAAAGCGTGAGGTTTTTTGCTTAAGCGAGTTAAGCTCCCTCTGCATGCTTGAGATGAGCGGCTTGTAGCGGCTCTCCAGGTGTTTATACGCGGGGTCCTGTTTCAGGTAATCCGGTACGTCGTCGTCTCCATTAAAAGGATCATGCTTCCGTGCAGTTTCCTTCTGAATGAACTCGACGATCTTAGGGTTATTTTCCAGCAACTCCTCAAACTGCGTTAGAAGATCATTCCTTTGCTCTAACGTCGACCGGGTGCTTTCAAATTCCTTTTGAGTCTGACTAGCTTTCGTCCACTGGCCTTGGATCTTTCCATAGTCCTTCTTCCATTTCTGGGCTTCGGACTGGATTTGCTCATAGGCCTGTTTCACGCGGGGAGGGACAGAATCCCAGTCGATCTCAGAGTCCTCATCGCCTTCCGGCTCTTCCTCTTCGTCGTCTGTCTCTTGCTCTTCCTCGGGCTCGTCTTCCTCTTCCTCGGCAGCTTCTGGTTCTTCCTCAGGCTCGTCCTCTTCGGACTCTTCCGACTCGCCATCTCTTTCTCTCATGAGGGCAAGTACGTCTTCTTCGGTAGTATCACCATCTTCTCTGCCAAAGTTCATGCATCATTCCTTTTGGTCTGGTGGGCGGTTAAGCATCCACGTCGTCCATGAAACCACTCCCCATAGGGCGGGCCAATACGGTGAGTCGGTTAATTTTATTTTACTCTGTGAAGATTGAAACGCAAAGGGATCATGATGGCAAGCATCATTTACGCGAAAGCGTTTAAACGCCCACGAGACGATGAACTTGCAAAATACGGTCATATATTTTATCACCCACTTCACCATGCTTGCCAGATTTAACAAACAGACCCAAAAACTAGAAAAAACGTGTTCGCGATGTCGTCTTACGCTCTCTCCAGACCCCATTCTTGGGTGGAAGCCATTTTTTACAAAAAACGGGAACGCCAAAGACGGGCTAAATAATGCCTGCCGAGAATGCCGAAAAATATACATGCGGACATCAAACGCTAGAACCATAGCAATTATCCACGCCAGGCGGCGCAGAGAGACAGATAAAAAGAAAAATCGAGCAAGGGCCGTTTCTACAAGGGCTTATGCTAAAAACTCCTACAAGTGCGCGGTGTTGAATTGCCAACAAGAGTACGACCACTTACACCACGTCGACTATGATGACCCACTCGCCGTAGTCCCTCTGTGTTATGCACATCATGGGGCCGCACATTCAGTGGTCAACCCATACATAGTTCGCCCTAGGCAGAAAAGAAGCCTAAACGCCGACTAACTTGTGCTTCCGCACGTAAGACCGCTCGTGCTCCTTAGATTGAAACTCCACCCCGGCAGAGCCAGAGTAGTAAGGGTAGCGCGTGTTGTAAGCGTCGGGGTCACGGTATCCCTTAACTTCTCCGCAGATAGAGCACTCCGTGTACTTGCGCTTGTCCTCGTCTAGTTCCACGTGGTGGAGCGTATCTCCGTAGAGATTAATTCCTTCTAATTCGCCATTGGCCTTTGAAGCGCACTCGGGGTTTTCGCAGGTCTTATAGATGTGAATTCTCATACCTGTCCCATCCCATCCATGATGTTACCTTGCACGGGGGGCATACCCTCATTGCCGTTCGGGCTCATTCCGTTACCGGCGATATCCTTGCCGGATGCTGCTTGCATATCTCCCGGCGTGGGAGGAGCCCCGCCAAGGTCGGCCTGTGGCTCTCCGGGCTGCGGAGGGGGAGGCGGCATCCCTTGAGCGGCAGCGGCAAGCTCAGGGCTAATCTGCACGCCGTTCTGGGTGAGAGCCGCGATAATGAGCGCATTCAAGACCGTTGCGTCCTGGATCGTCGCGGGGTCGATGTTATCGAACTTGAGGTTGGGCTTAGCGGGCTCGCCTTGAGGCATCTCCTCTTCGGGAGTTACGACTTCCGTAGGATCTAGGTCAAACTCCTGGGCCACCTTCATGATCAGGGCTCGGCGGTTGGCGTGTGGGTCCCCGTTGGTCAGCTCCAAGAACTTCAAGAGCTGGGATTTCCTCAGCGCCTCGTTCTTGTACTCCATGATCCCTGGCTCAATATCGTAGTAGAACTCGCCTTGAATCTCTTCGGGCGTCACCGTCATCCACTCGATCCCGTTGGGGCCTGCAATCTGGACAGCCAGCTCCTCGGACATGTTCTGCTGGCAGAGCTGGGCAAGCTTGGCGAAGATCTCAACGACGTACTGCTCCCACTGGCGCGAGCGCTGGGACTTACGGGCTTGTCCTCGGCCTTCCATGATCTGAGCTTCGGTCGCGGTATCAGCAATAGAGTTGTTCTGATATTCAGATGTCCCCATGACGTTGGTTAGGTCATCTCGGGACATGCTATTGAACTCGAAGAGCTGGGGCGGGATCGGAGCCGTTTCAAACGCCTTAATGGCGTCGATGTTATCTAGCTCGGTCGCCTCGTCGCTTCGGGCCATCATGAGCTTATTGATCTTGGACCTGGAGCCCGCCGCTCCCGTGTATACGTACTTAGGAAGCGAGCGCTTCACGTGCACCTGGATGGCAGCACGGATTCGGTTCATCTCTCTGATCTGGGGCTCTCCCGCCTTGAACTCCGACCACGTATAAGGGGAGCAAAAATCAGTCTTAGCGTCGTGGATGCAGATCGGGAACGGATCTTCCTTGTAATCGATCTCGTATGGCCAGTCTTCGCCGTCCTCGTCGTCGGTATTGAGGAAGTAGCTATAGCCTTGGGTCACCACGTACTTTTTGCGGTTTTCCTTGTCCCAGATCGTGACGATCTTGATCCATTCCTTATCCGAAGAGTTGGGCTCGCGGCCCATCCACTCCCGTTCACCATCGCGCTCCCGCTCTTCTTGCTCTTTGGGGTAGTACTGGGGTTTTAGGAACTTCTTGGCCTTTTCCGTAAACTTAGGGGAGGCAATGAAGTCGTTCCAGCGCAGGATCTCTTCGATGCCGATAAAGGAGCAGTCCCGGCGGCGCGTGGCGTCCGGGTCAAGGTACAGGTGCTTTAGCTCCACCCGCTTAATGAAGGGGCGGTCCTTAATGATGGTCACTTCCGGCTCGTCGATTACCTCGTCGGTCGTGGTGCCGTTACCCTCATCGCTAGAGCTTTCATCGGGCACCTCAGCCGTGGGCTTGTGCTCATCGATCTGAGTCTCCCAGCCCATCTCCGTGGTGGCGGCGCCAAAGAAGGTGTCAAGGAAGACATCCTTTAGTTCGGCATCCAGCCCTAACTCTTTAGCCCAATAGTTAAGCACCAGCTCCATGCTGCGGGCACGCACTTCGGCTTCTTTTAGGGATTCGCCCACTTTGGGCTTGGGGCGCACGCGGATGCAGGGGGGGCCAGAGAAGACGGAAGGGGTAATCGTCTCTACGTGGGAGTAAACGAAGTTGACCGAGATCACATCCCAGTTATAAGAGTTACGGCGGCGGCGGCGGCTAGAGTAGTCGCCCTGGTACATGCGCCAGAAGTTTTCGGCCTCGTCCAGGAAGTCTTTTCTCACCTTCTTGGAGCGGTTGATCTTATCTAGCCACTTTTTGGCATTGGGAGAGGGGACGGGTTTGACCTTCTTCTTGGCCTCTTCCCGAAAGGTGGCAGCTTTTTGACGGTCCATCCCGGACTCTTTAAGGGCGACCTCCATGAGGCCTGCGCCATCGTCGAGGATCGTTTTTGCGCCCTTAGGCTTCTTAGGTAGCTGCTCGCCGCGCCGTTTTTTTGCCATTTAAAATCCATCCATGAAGTAATCGCCGGAGCCATCTAGCTCAGCGAAGGAACAAGCAAAGGGGTCCTGATTCTCATTAGCATAACGATCATCGATCTCTTGTTCCAGAGATTCCATCGTTATGCCGGTGTGCGTCTGGTCCACGGCGGCTTCCGCCGGGATGTCTTCGGAGAGGAGAGCATACTTAAACTCATCAAAGAAGTGGTCATTTCGCTTAACCACGTCCTCGTCCGCGTTTTTGTTCTCCTTGTCGTCCAGCTTGTAGATGAGGTTGCTTAACTCCCACCAGGCCTTATGACACTTGCGACCGATAAAGGCGTAGGGCTTGGTATCCTTCTCGCCCCGGTAGTTGAACATCTGGTGGACCCGAGCCATCCCGGCCATCCGGTCGTTATTGGCTCGCTGGAGCTTATGAATCCCCTCTTTTTGCAGCAGCTCCGCAATAGACATGAGTGTGCCCCAGGACTTGCCGCTCGTCTCCTTCGTCGTGATCACGTTCTGGCCCTTATTGAAGATCGAGGGGTCGGCCACGATGTGCCGGATGCGGGCGTAGTAAGGGTGTTTGAGTAGATACTCAGCCAGGGCCGGTAAGCCACCCTTTAGCTCGTTTAGGGGCTTATAAAACTCATCAAAGCACCAGAACCTACGGTTAGGGTCAATGGCGTACCAGTGCACGGAGGTGGGGTTCCGGGCTCCGTAGTCTAGGCCCACCACGATCTTCCAGTTATGGGGGATGGGCATGGGGGGATCTAGGCGGTAGAGGTTCTCGTTGCGCTCCAGGAAGGGGAACGCCTTAGTTCCGGCCTTGGAGTCAAAGTTAAGCTCTAGCTCGCGTTCGATCTGGTCGGGCCTAAGACCCTTGCAGGCGCCCTTGTACCACTCGTCATTGCGTTTTTCTGGGTCGGCTGAGTAGTGGCAGGCCACCACCACAAACTCGTTCTTAGCGTTCTTCCAGGCCCGCATGCCCTCAGGGACGGGGATCGGAGCCTCTAAGGCGTCTTCCGGTGCGTCTATAGCGATATCTCGCCACTTACGCATGGCCTCGGCTACTACGCTCATCTAGCGCTTATTGACTCGCTTAGCGGCCTTCCCAAACTCATCCTTCATAACGCGGCCCACGACTTTATCGAAGGGGTTGGCCTCATCGGCGGGCTCACCGTAGTTACGGGCCAGTTCCACGTGGAACTCTTTCTCAATATCGCTGTCCGGCTTAACTTTTGGGCCAGCCATAACTTTTCCAGGCTTCACGTTCTGGTAGTTCTTCTTGGTCGATGCTTTTAGGGTAGATGGGAGCTTGCGGCCTTGAACACCGGCCTCACCGTCTGGCTCATCGGCATCCTCTACGGCGGCCTTCAATGCGGGCTTATTGGCCTTGATCTTGGCGCTAGACTTCTCGAACTGGCGCTGGGAGGCCACATCCATGTCTTCTTCCTCGGAGCCGGTCTCTTCGGCGTCTAGGCCCTCCATAAGGGCATTGACCCCAAGACCCACGGCGCCACCAGCCAGACCTGCGGTCGCCATCCGACCAAGCTTACCCAGGCCCTTTTTAGCTACCTGCTTGCCCTCTTGCTCCAGACCCTCTTCGGCGGCTACGCGCATTGCACGACCACCACGCGGCAAGTCATTTTCTAGCTTGGCAAAGGGGTTAGAATCTGTTACACCACGCGTCATGGACAAACTACTCTCAGCAGCATCTTTTACGGCAGGCTTCTTGACCTTCTTGTACGCGGGGGCCGTGCTATCGGCGTTCTTTAGTGCGCTGCCATGAGGGGCGACCACATCTTCATCAAAACCGCGAATTTTCTTAAGGGTCTCTTTTTTTCTTGCCATGCTTTCTTCTGGGGTAAGCCAGCGCTGCCTCTCGTAATCAAAGTCATTAAGGTCATTTGTGGGCGGCCCGCTTAACTGTGAGCGCTTATTTTTCGCTAAACGCGATTCACGGTCAGCCTTCCCAGGCAACTCGGAAACCCGATCAGCCAGCGTCTTCTTCGCTACGTCGTCAATACCGTCCATGGGCACTCCTAAAGTGTTAGATGACCGAAGTGCGCCCCTTCACGCCTTGGGTCGGTAGGACTGGAACAGTTAACCTAGTGAGCGGGAGTTAATCGCGCACCTCAAAACCTAAGGGGGTCCAGCACTATCCCCTGCGGTGGCAAGAGGCGTAATGCCACCTTTTATTCTGAGGGCGGAGGAGCGATTCTACCAGTTTTTTCTATGCGCCCACGAGGTCGTGTACGAGAGAGCCGAAGATGCTGGGCGTGGCCGAGCTTAGGGCCGTAAATCTACCGATCTTGCCGAGGGCGGGCTTAGCGGCAGCAAGCACCTCGTCCAATTCCTCGCAAAACGCAGCTTCATCGATCATGGCCCCGGAGAGCGTGCGCTGCCGGAAGTGCTTAGCCCCTGCGGCCACCGCCAAAATGGTGGATCTTGAGCGCGGAAACTCCGCGTTACAGAAAGTGTAGTGCATCGGCTGCCAGGTACGCTGCCAATCGGGGAGGTTCTCATGAATCATCACGGCGCGCCTCAGGTTAGCGTCGGAGTCGTCTTCAATCTTACACTGAAAAATGGTCGATCTTGAGGGGTAGAACATGGAGTCGTGTAAGTAGAGGGCAACAAAGAGCCACGTGGCGGTTACCTGCCGGGTTTTAGGCACAAGAAGGTACTGCTCTTGCTGCCAGTAGCGGGTTAGGACCTCAAGGTGTACTTTTCCTGGGAACGGCTGGAACGGGTTCTCCTTGTTCTGCGTGTCCTCGGTCTTCACCCAGTGGGTTAACCACCTCCACGGGTCCATCTTGCATACTGCCAACTCCTGAATCCTCGCGTCCTTCGCATATTTGGAGTCGCTCATGAGCAACATCAACCACTCCAGGTCCTGTTTTGTTGCCCAGGCCTCTGTAGGCGTCCAGGATCTTCCTTCTTGCATCATTAAAATCTGCTCCTACGAAAATATGGCTAAAATCGGTATTGATGGTTATGTGCGTTGTGTCCTTAACCTCTTCCTTAATCACGCCGTGCTTCTTGGCCATGTCGCGCCAGAAACTGTAGTTATTCCGCTGAACAGCCTGCACCATACCTACACGCTCTAGGACCAAGGCCTCGTTACCGGTGACGTTAGACTCAACGTACTCCTCTAGCCATTCGAGGTAGTGACGGCCATAGCGCTCGGCCCACCTACGAGGGAGCTGGGGATCGATGTTCATTTCCTTGGCAATATCACCGTCCCCAAGGCCAGGGGACTCGGACTTCTTAATAGCGAAGAGCTGCATGCGAGCGGTGGGGTGGAAATGGACCGACTCCTCACCGTTTTTATCCAAGACCCGCTCTAGGACGGGCTTCACGCATCCTCCGGCGGCCACGGCAGGCTCTTGACGGAAACGGGATACCAGCGCTCTGACACGGACGAGGGGCCAAGGGCGTTCCTCAGGTCCTCTTCCTTCTTAAGGGCTCCGCTCTTCACTCCACGTAGGGACTGGGGCGTCTTCACCGTCACGGGGCTCCGCGAGGGGACTAAAATCTCTCTGGTATTGTCTCTCGTTACTCGTCTTCTCATTAGGTATAGGATCAGGCAAGCGGGGACAAATGCCAAGGGCTCTCTCTAAAACGAACCTGGCTAATCCAGTCAGGCCAATGCCCGTCTTAACGGAGTCGCGCCAAAGGAGCGTCTGAGCCTGGGCAATAGTAGTGCGTAGCATCCGGTTCTCTTCGAGAAGCTCAGGGTTAGTCTTACACTCGGTGCCGGGTATGAAGATGTCTCTTAGGCGCTCAGCCAGCTCGTCTTCAAGGTCCTGGTTTAAGACGGCCATCCACCACCTCTACTTTATAATCTCCGGATATTTTAAGGAAAGGGTTTGGCGTGGTTATCGTTTCCCAAAAAGCCTTGTGCCAGGCCTTTGCCATACTATCGATCATCTGCGCCATACGGAACGAGGCTAATCCGGGAAGATCCCGGCCAGCCTTAGCGGCCCTGTAATAGGCTCGCTTCCTCTTGGGACATCCGGGCTTACCTGGCGCACCCATAACAGACAGAGTAAAGGGATCTTGACCGCCACTATCGCCTTCCGGAACTGGACTACACATCTCAGTCATTTCAATCCTCAGCTTGGATTAGATCCCAAGAGCGTTCTACCCTTGCTAAACTTCCGTGTAAAGCCTCAACATAGAAATACAGGCACGCCGTAATAGTTTCACAAATCAAGGCGGGGTGTCTGGAGTAGTGGGTTAAGCGCAAGGCACAAGGCAGAGCTTCTAGGGCAAGACCGCTGTCCTATTAGACACCGAGGGGATTCTCCCAGAGGGTAGGTAGACCAAGAAGGACTACACCCTTAAGCCTACTACTCCGGATGGATCAGATCTTAAGAGGAAGGAAGAAACCTCTAGATCCATCAAGAATGAACTCCCTGTAGTGGGAGAAATTCGTCTTCTAGAATCCTCGATACTTTCAAATAACAAAGATCCCCTTAAAGATGAGGGATCGCAAGAACAATGCCTAATGCTTCTGTATTCTTGTTCTTGTTTATACGGCAACACTGCAAACTAGTAACAATTGTGGGACGGTACTGGAACCCCTCTTCCCCCGCCCGATCCGGTGTGCCACCCCCCCTACCTTCCCGCCCGATCCAAGCTGCTTCAATCCCCTTGCGCTTAGCGCTTGACCAATGCGTAAGCTACGGTAGTATGGGGTGGATGAGGGGAGAGGGAGAGGGTGCTAACAAATAGGCCTTTCATGCTACCCCTAGCCTTCCTGATGCATGCTGCTACACTGCTGCAATCTGCAACACCAACCCAACCAATCCCCTGCTTCCCCACAACCCTTCCGGCTAATAGGTCCTAAGAGTTATCCTCATGGGGTGATTGCCTTCTGCTTCTTCTGTTGGTATTGAGGTTGGCATGAAGCAGTGGGAATACCTCATAGAGACTATCGAATTTGATCCAGATCCAATAACCTATGCCGCCTATAATCATCGAGCCCGCATTGATCACCTGAACATGCGCGGCCTTGAGGGTTGGGAGTTAGTTTCTCAAGAGACGGCATGGGGCGCCAGTTCCTTCACCTTCAAGAGGGAGAGACTGCCAACCAACCCAGACTTCGATTGAATTGCTAGACTATATAAGAAGGCTTGCTCAACCAAAGGCACGTGGGAGAACCGCCTTCAAGAGCTTATACAGGAAGAGATGGATAACGATAACGCTACATTCACGTTCGTTAATCCCACTGAACAATCTTAAGCTAAATAAATCTCATATTATTGCTCTTATTGTGTTGCATTGCTCTATTGGTTGATATAGAACATGCCCATACCGCTGACCAGCTTATTGGTCAGTTAATCGGAGACTCAAATGTTCACCATCACTCAATGCCTCATGCAATCCTCAAACACCGGCTACAAGGTAGAGACCAACGTCACCATCCAGATTGACGCCAAGGAATTCGCTAAGCTCAAGGCTAAGGGCCACCTTGGTCAACTCTACGGTATTGACGTATCCAACGAAGTATATCGCCTCTCGGGCCGCGCTGTTCGTGCTCACAACCCAAGTGTTGACGACACCCGCAAGGCCTCTAAGGGCATTAAGACTATCTCTCTCACGTACTACCAGGACGACGTGGCCTCTGCTCACCAAGCCGGTCTTGAGTGTTTCAAAACCCCTGCCGGTTTAGAGCCTAAGTACGGTGCCTTTGTTAACTTCCTAAAGCCCCGCGTATTGGCCACCGTTACCGAGTACGAAGGCGCTAACGCTCTCGCTCGTATCTACGGAGGCTTCTAATGTTAACCAGAGATAACATGAATTACAGACGCGCCATCCAGCTTCTTGGACAACTCGAAGACCGTATCGGGAATTGTGAGGCCTTTGCGGCCCTAGAGGACGCCGTACACCAAGCGGCTGACTCGGGGAGGGGCTGGTCTTTTTGCATCAACCAACTCTCTAAGAAGCTAGACGAGGTGGCCAATGGCTAAGCAATGTACCTGCCAGGATTGCGGCAAGACCTTTGAATTCGGAGACGAGGGCGATAACGAGCGTTTTTGCCTTCGTTGTGAGGCTATATTCATGGTTCACGTTAATAACGAAGAGGGGGAGTTTCTCGATGCTTAAGCCACAAGGACAACCAATGTCGCCGCTCGTCGCGGCTCTCCGTGCCTTTAAAATTGTGCAACTCAACCACGCTCTTCCCTCCACGGGAGAGGTACCCCAAATGATTGCGGCGATCCTTGACGGCAAGCGCCAGGGGCGCCTTATGGGTATGAATAACGGATTTGATGATTATTTAATCTTCCTAGAAGAGCGTGGTTTTGATGTCTCTGCGTCCGAGGTGGCTAATGCTTAAGCTCCTCTACCTCACCGCCCTAGTATTCTCCCTCTTCTCCTCCTTCGTTGAAGCCCATGCACCAGATGCGTATGGGCCCAGCGTCTTGAGTGTTGGGGGTGTGAGATGAATAAGCACACGCCTGGCCCGTGGTACATCGTCCTAGATTTCGAGGGAAGGCCTTACATAATAAACGCTGACCGTGCAAGGGTATGCGGCGACTTCACCGAAAACGATCCAGAGGCCAACGCCAACCTAATCGCCGCTGCTCCGCTCTTACTAGAGCGCCTGTGGGCCGCAACGCAACTGCTCGTTGCGCTTAGGGATGGGCACTTGCCACCAAGCGCAATTATTAGCGAAGAGATGGAACTAAATTGGACTGCCATAGCTAAGGCGGAGGGCATGTAATGTTCGTCCCAACTTACATGATTATACTCGGGGGCCTATGGCTCTGGTGGGTTCTCACCTAACCCGCCCTTAACTGGAACCGAATTGAAACAGGAGTTAACAGTGGAAAACCCCCTTGATAGACCCGAGCCCAGCGGCTTCTGTGTTCGCCTGGTTAACATCCAGGGCACCCAGGAGCTATGCCAGGAGAAGGAGTACTTCTTCACGCCCACAACCAAGCTTGGGTCCGACCTATACGAAGAGGTGGCCTCATCTTATCTACTCACCCTAGAAGAGATCAAGGCGGGCAACGTAGACCTAGAGAGCGGCACGTATTCCCTTGGCGTACACGCCGCATGGAAGGGCAATGAGAACGATCCCCATGATTGGGATGATACCTGCTCGCTCCTCTATACCAAGTTCACAATCAGGCACGAGACCGTGGTGGAGATACTGTGAGGACCGCGCTGATATTAAGCACGTTTTCCGCGTGCGCCTCTTTCTGGGCGTTTGTGAGCGGACGGCACGAGCTAACTGGTTGGCTTATTTTATTTGCGCTGATCTATTCCATCAGCAGTTTCATCGTTGTCTATTTGGTGATGAGAGATAATGATCTGTTTTAAATTTCCGGGGCGGGCCCAAGGCATAACGCTAAGGGTGGTTCTACCGCCCCGGCATTCAAGAGGTATTTATGGCTAAACCAATGATAACTAGAGACCGCGTACTAAAAATTCTTGCCGCTAATGGCGTGGACCTCAAAAAAGCCAAGGTGTGCCTCGTCGGCATTCGGGGCTACTACCGCGACACCATGGGTAAGAAGGGCAAAAACGATATCGGCATGTTTGACGACGGCTTCGTATGGATCGACGAGACCGACATGGCGTCCTTCAACGGCAATACCGATCCGTCTCGCTACTACAAGAACGTGGCTACGCTTAAAACAGGCCTATGGACCTATAAGAAGGGTAAGCACGGCATTTCGAAGCCAGGAGGCGGCTACGCTGCGTTTCGCCAAGCTAAGGGCGTCGTGGTTCAGCGCTGGCAGAAAGACGACACGTTCAAGGATACGCCGCTCGGCGACACGATTAACATTCACCGTGGCGGAGCCAGTACCACTTCTTCGGCTGGGTGCCAGACCTTGCCTCCCGCCCAGTGGGATGCGTTCAAGGCTTACGGCTACATGCTGATTGACCGGCATAAGGTCGCGACGTTCCCGTATCTGTTGGTCGAGAACGATGGATCTATAGCTTAACACTTTCGGCGGTGGCTGGACTCCGATCTCATCCGGAGCGTGGTCAGTACATGAGCTTCCCTCCGGCCGCCGCCGATTCTTTAGGAGACGATATGAAGAAAAAGCTAACCCGCCGCCTTATTAAGCGCGCGTGGACAATCGGAAGCGCCGGAGACCTTGACGGTTGGATGGATCGCTTCATCGACGAACTAGCAAAACAGCTCGGCATCGAGATCGAGGAGGGACAATGATTTTCCTAGTTATCTGGGCTCACTTCTTTTGTGACTTCGTACTCCAGTCCGACAAGATGGCGCGAGGCAAGAGTAAATCCAATAAGTGGCTGGCGATTCATATCGCAGTCTATACCGCGCCCCTCATGCTGTTCGGCTGGCAGTTCGCTCTGGTAAACGGCGCCACGCACTTTGTCGTCGACTACTTCTCGTCCCGAGCCTCGTCCTATTTGTGGGCCAAGAGAGACGCTCACAACTTCTTCGTGGTGATTGGTGCGGACCAGGCCATACACCTCAGCATTCTGGTCGCCACGATGCCACTGATTACCTTTTGGGGGTTCCAATGAAAACCATAGACGAAGTACTCGAAGAGCTGGGGTGGGCGATAGACCTAACTGACAATGCCTTGATTGTTATGGCGGGGTTTTCTGTGAGCACCGGGGATATCGGTCGCAGTAGGGATTTTTTTAATCCCGAATACTACCAAGCCGACGCTCTCGCCGAGCAATTCCTGGCGATGATGTGGAGGCTGGCATGAGCAAGTTCTCTGTGGGGGATAGAGTTTTAGCCTTTGCGCCACACCTTCGGGTCAGTGGAAGTCCTGGAACCGTCACTTGGGTGTCCGAAAAATTGGATGCTGCAATAGCCGTAAGAATGGACAACGAAAACTTAGGCACTGAAACGCTCCACCCTAAGCAATGCCGTCGCCTGGTGAAGAAGAAGCGTGGGAGGGAGTGGTATATAAACATCTACCCAGGAAGCGAGGGGTTCGCTTATCCAAATAAAAAAAGGGCGGACATTTCCGCTAGCTCTAACCGCCTCGAATGCATCCGTGTCGTCGAAGCGAAGGAGAAGAAATGAGAGCAAGAGTAGATAGCCGCCAATATACCGCCGAAGTTCCCGTCAAGATCGAGTGTCGTGAAGTCTTAGACTCATTGGATTTCTCTGACCTCTTCGATTACATGCTCAAGGTGCACAAAGACGACCTGTACTCTAACGCAAAAGAGTGGTTCGGATTAGTTGAGGAGTCCAATGAGTGATTTAAAAAAGCGCCTCGAATCGCGAAGGGAGAGGGATGCGGACAACGCCTGGAGCCATAAAGGGTTTAACGAGAATTTCTTTGCCTATAAAGCCGACGCCTGGGAGGGCGGCTACCTCGCCGGAGCCTCCGAGAGAGACGCCCAGGTTGGGGCGCTGGTGGGGGCGCTGGAGAGGGTCAAGGAAATGAATCTTAACTCAAAGCCGATGCGCGGGTATGTCGAGACTTTCATCGACAATCAACTCTCCGCCTTCCACCGCTGGCTCGATGGAGGCAAGGATGAGTAAGGCAACGATTAATGAATTAGTGCTCAGAGAGTGGAATCATTTCGAGCATAGAATTTCATACTCATCAACACCGCCCACGAGTTATGAGATTTTTTTAGGTGGCGCGCGGGCAATGTTTAAGGTTCTAAAAAATAAGAAAAAGCGCGAGAGAAAGGCGGCCAAGAAATGACCACGCCGTTTGACCAGAGCACAAGGAAACAGACCGCCTATTTCAAAGAAAAGAGCATGTACGAGTCGGGCAGAAACTCCGCGAAAGAGAGCCTCGCCATTGCGTTGAGAGCCCTTGAGTTAGTCGCGCATAAGCACCCGGAGTGTTTCTGCATGGATCAATGTGGCATAGCCGGCGACGCCATCGCCGAGATCCGCCAACGGGGTGATTACTGTTTGGAGGGAAAATGAGCGACGCCCCTATTTTCATCAAGCGCCGTGAGGATAAATACCAGGTGCGCTTCTGGAGCAAGCCCGAGCAGTATAAAGCCTTCGTAGCCGAGTGCGATAAGCACGGGCTAGTTCTGCAAGACGTTCTAAACGAGCTGATGAATTGGTTCACGCGCACATCAGATAAAGGGCAAATAAAAATTGAGGAGGCCCCATGACCACTGAACCGAAGCCGGCGTTTCCTCGACTATGGGTGTACGACTCTCACGGAACTTTCGATACCTACACCGATGAGCAAGTGGACAAGATGGCAGAACCGGAAATGAACCGCGCCATCATGACTCCGTACGTTCCCGAGGCCCTTCTGCGCCGGATGACGGCGGCAGTGTACGAGATCGCCGCCAAGATGGCTGAGCAAAGAGACACACCAAGCGTTCTCGCAGACAGATTTCGTAAAGAAGCAGCTTGGTATAGGAGCACCGATGGAAAATAAAATCACCGAGCAGAATCGGCAAGCGGCGGAGAGGCACATGGAGATGATCCATGCTCAGAATGTTGAATCGCGCATTCTTTCGCGAGCAGAAACTACTTTGATTATTGAAAAGACTTTCCTCGCAGGCATCCTCCACGAGCGCAGCAAGGCCCGTAGATGCGGACTCTGTACCGACTTAAAGCCGTGCAATATGGATGGATGCCCCGACGACAAGCCCACCCCTGACCGCGCGGAGTGGGAGAAGATTCGGGAAGAAGCGATAAAGCCTCTCTTTGAGTTCTTAATACACTGTGGCGTTGCGAGGGTAGACGCAGATGAGATCGCGGAGTGCGCTCAAAACATCTGGAATGATGCCATCACCAAGATTGCCGAGCGTCTGGCGAAGGAGAATGAGCGTCTGCGGGCTATTGTCGAGGCGTTCAAAGTATACGGAACCGATGAATGCTCTAATTGCGAGTCGGGTCGCATAACGCTGTGGTGGGCGAATAAGAAGTGTATCTCTTGCGATCCTGAGTCATACCAAGTTGGCGCACCTTTAAGGACCTATATTTACGAACGAGACGCTCTCAAGGCCCAGCTCACCGCCGCCCGAGAGGAGGCTAAGGCGTTGCGGGAGGCGCTTGCTCAAATCGCCTCATGTGAGCCAGTGATTGCTGGAGACTGCCCGTCAATCGCCAGGGAAGTCCTCGCACTCTACCCCGCCAAGAAAGAGGAGAAGGAATGAGCATGTGCACTTGCGAGTGGAAGACGCTTTGCGACGGCACAGGCACGCTTTACTGCTGGAACCGTCACGAAGATTGTTATTGCGGATGCGGCTGTAGGGATGAGTGTTATGGATGCGATGCTTGCAAAGACTATGACCCAACCCATTACGAGGATGACGAATGACCACAGCAGAGAAGATTAAAGCGGAGCTGGAGAAGCTCCGGCAGAGGTCTCACATAAATGATCACGCTATGGGGGACGACTATGTAGACCTCAGCGGCAGCTTGGACGACGCTGCCCAAGCCGCCCTTGCGCTCTTAGAGGCAGTAGTGGTGGCTAGAGAGGGTAACGCGCTCATGGCCGAAGGCGAGGGCGAGGATGAATCGGTGTACATGGATATGGGTCATTACCACATGGATAAGCTAGACGAAGCCGTCCACAAGGCGGCTCAGATACTCGGCTTGGAGTTCTCATGACCCTAGAACAGCGGCTCAAAGAGATAGGCGAGCGGGCGGAGAAGGCTACGCCGGGCGGATGGAAGTACTTCCGTGAAAATGGGTTGATGGTAATTCAAAGGGATAACGGCAGTCGTGTTTATGTTTGCGGTAGAGACGGCCCCCTTCTCTGCATGGCCGAGGTGGACGCTAGGTTCACGGCCCACGCCCGAGCCGACATTCCCTTCCTTCTCGAAGCCTTGCAGAAGGCGCTGGGGGCTTTGGAGAAATATGCGGACGGAACGGGACCCCTATGGGATGACCGTGGCATGGGGCCGGACTGTGGCTTCGTTGCTGAGAAGACCCTAGCCGACCTAGAGAAGCTGGCGGGGGAGAGATGAGTAACTTCGTTTGCCGCAAGTGCAAGCAGAAGGTAGCGCCAGTACGTGGCGTACTAAGCTGCTGCGGAATTACGGAGAAATTAGAATACGCCCTTGAGGAGAACGAACGCTATGAGCGCGTCCGCGCCATTCATGCCAGCGTTATTGCCGAGAAGGTGCGGTCTCTGTTTGACCCCACTGAGGCCCACTGGAACGAAGAAGACGGTGAGTTCAGCGATTACGAAGGGATACCTAACTCATGACCGAGACCCCTGAGCAGAAGCGCGACCGCCTGGCGGAGGAACATCTTTCGCAATTTTGCATTGCCCCTGGCACCCCGCACTGGATGGCCGGAGAGCGCGATTTCGTTGCCGGATATTCATCCCGCGACGAAGAGGTGGCGAGGCTTAGGGCGGAGATAAAAGAGCTTCGCGAGATCGGTGCAGTTGACTGCCCGTGGTGCGGAAGCTGCGGGGAAATAGGCTGCTGCGAGCCCAAGAAGTGCCTGTATCCGGAGGTTAAATCCGAGCGCCTTTCTGATTTGGAAGCGGAGATTGCCGCTATCACTCGCCAGCTCGGCCACTGCATGGAGTTCCTGACCTGGTTGAAGAACCACGACCACTACCTGGTCCAGATAAGACTCACTGAGCTACTGGAAGCCCTCAGCACAGAGCCTGGGACACCGAAGGAGGAGACGTGAGTCCATACTTTATACCTGGAGTTCTGGGGTGTTTGATCGGCGGCATCGGAGGGACCTGGTTGTTCAACCAATCTCATAAGCTGGAGGTAAAGCCACCACCAGGAAACTACCGCGTAGTTGGCTGTGTGCCGCAGACAATATCCATCTCAACGGGGAAGGTCCTGTGTACGTGCGATTTCAATGGGTGGACAGAGCGAAGGCTTATGTGCTTTACGATGTCGCACAAAGGCAAGCCCGGCGTGAGCTTCATTCTTAACGTGCGAGACATTGACGACGGTCCGCCGGATAGCGAGCGGTAGCCAGAGAAGTCGCGCCATAAGGGCACTGCGGGGCTTAAAAGGTGATCTTGGGGAGGGAACTGATCCTTGTCCGACATTCCACTCCCCGCTGATCGTACATTCTTGGAACTTCCGAAGGATGCGGTGCAAGAGGAATGCCTGAAAAGAGAAAAGCCTCCAAAGACTTGCGTCCCGGAGGCTAATCACTTAATCTTGTCTTGCGAAACTAGATCTGTCTTTAAGGTAACAAACCCCACAAAACAGATCAAGCCAAAACAGCCAAGCGCATAGACTTGTCGTTTTAATAGCTTCGCCCTCCCTTTTGGAACAGTTCGCACCGGTAGCGAAGGGGTTGTACGGGACTACTACGTACGCAGAGTCCAACAGTTGGTTGTGCCGTCTATGGGCCTGAGGTCATATGTCGCTTGGTCGTGAGACTAAGCAAGAGACCTCGCCGGGGATAAAAAAGAACCCGGTTACAGGAACAGCGGTTTTAAGGTCTGGCGTGGGCAGAAGATTACTTCGATCTGCAAACTTTGAACTGGCTTGGAAAGTAATGAAACCAAGCTGCCTGGGCATCGGGACATGGCTCCGAAGGAAAGGCTTAGAGCAAGGAGAATCTCCACAGGTGGGGGTTCTTTTGCCTGGAACCCTCAAACATTCACCAAAGGAAAGTTTATGACGATTGATGACTTGTCGGAAATTAAGAAGCAGGCTGAGTTAGAGGTTAGAGAAGAGTTGTTTAGAAAAAGAGTAGAGGCGTATAAGACCAAGATTAGGAATAGACGAACCGTGTGGGATCGAGTATTCCCTTGGAAAATAATCATCGTTAAGAAGGAGAAACCATAATGTTAGACATTACTAAGGTTAAAGAAGAGGCAGAGAAAGAAGTACGAGAAGAGAAGACGAAGAAGGCTAAGGAGAAGATCAAAGAGCTTCTTCGTAAGCAAGAGTCGGCCAAGGTTATTTTGGCGAATATCGAAAGAGAGATCGCAGATGCCTACAAGTCCATTGGTGAAGGAAATATCTAGTGTACAAGCATCGCTCAGAGGATGAGCTAAAGAAGATGCTTTATACGGTGCCTTTTGAGGTCCGTTTCTTAGGGCTAGTGGGAGATACCTTGAGCTTGGCCCGTGCTGGCTGGGAGTTCACCATGCGGCAGATCCAAGAGTATGCCTACGACGATATTACCCTCCAGCTCGCCATGAAGCATTCTGCCTGTGACACCATTGCCTACTCTCGGGTCTCAACGGTCCGAATGGAGCAGCTCTATGGACTGCGGGATTCTAGTAGAGATCCCATGGCCACGATGATGGCGATTGCTAAGACGGGGTTTGATATTCAGTTCTTAGGGTCTAACGGCATGGTGCGAATAATGCCCGAGCGCGCAGGGGTATCCTGGAAGAGTGAGTGGGAGCCGGTGGATATGCGGCCCCAAGAGTACGAGGACGTTTCGTTAAAAAGCTTCAAGTTCTTCAAGGTGGCCAAGCCCTCCGTTAAGGACATCGTTATCACTAGCGAAATGGTCCCTGAGGTTCTGGATATGGTTATGAAGGCGCAAGGGTCCGTGCAAGAAGAGATTAGACGGCGTGAGCGCTCTAGGCAGAACCTAGTGGACTACCGTGGGATGAGTGTGGCCCCGGCTCATTCTGTTGAGGCTCAGATTATTACGTTGGCGGGGTAGATTTATGAGAAAGCCTTTAATTTTAAGAAAGATCGGAGCGAATACAGCTCGCTTGGCCCCATGGAACTACGAAGGGGCGGAGGCGGTCGAGCAGCTTAGGTGGCATGGTCTTCCGGATGAGGTTATTCTTGACCCTCAAAATCAGCCCATTGAAGAGCTTCTTGCTTTATATCCAGACTACGAGGTGAAGAGATGAAGCTATATTTTAAAGTAAGGCCTATATATCAGCAGGTGAATGCAGACCTGTATGCCTCCTCGGTCATGCTCTTCTCCGAGCAAGAAGAGAAGAATCGGGATGGCGTGTCCTTCCTTAAGCGTCGGGTCCATGGAGGTAATAGGATTTGCTTTAGCGAGCACCTGTCTTTAGAACAGATCGCAGAGCAGCTTCCCGTAATGGTTGAAATGGTTAAGAAAAATTTATGTGAACAAATTATGAGCGCGGAAGTAATTTACCCCCATGGATCTTAACGACTTCCCCGATCACCAGTGCGAGGTATGTGGCGAGTGGTCGAAGATGGCAATGCCCTATTCCGCGTGGGATCGGAGGTGGCACTGCCTTAAGTGTGTTCTGACTAAGCCGTCCGGGATCTCTGTGCTTTTAGGGGGGCCCGTCGATAGCCCTAGAAGGAATAGGAAGAACCGCAAGAGGCCTTCGAGAATAAAAAATAGATTACACTTGCAACCTAAACAGGAGTGATATACAACCGCCCCATACAGCAGTTCGATAATGGACTGTTCATCGGAGACTCGAATGACTTACGTCGCACCTCGCTTTCAACACCTCATCCGTCCCTGGACCAAAGACCAACAAGGCAAATCCCTACTCGGCGCCTGGATCGGCATGCCAGATCCCTACTACCATTCCATCGAAGCCTTCTCTCAGTCCTACGCTAAGGAGTTCGCCAAGAGCCCCGCCCACGGACACGCCTACTCCATGCGTGAGTGGGAGGCCGACCCCAAGCGTGAGATGTATAAGGCCGTCCACCTCTTAACGCTGGAGCCCGAAGAGCATAACCGCATCGTGGTCAAGGATGGGCGTTGGGCTGGTGCGTTGAAGGATGAGGTCGAGGCCCTCCAGGCGCAAGGCTACATCGTTTTAAAGAAGGACGGGTTCGACACGGCCCGAGCTATGGCCCAGTCCATCCTCGCCCACCCACGAGCCGCCCAGAGGCTTAAAAACTCTATCCCTGAGCTATCCATCTTCTGGGAAGAGGAGACCGAGGCTGGCCCCGTTCTATGCAAGGCTCGCTGCGATGCGGTGACATTTGGTGATGCTGGCATTGACTTGGACGACCTTAAGTCCTTTGGCTCGCTGCACGACGAGACGCTCCTGGGCGCTCATGCTTATAAGTCTAAGTACCACGTCCAGATGGGCTACTACGCCTTTGGCCTGGCTAAGATCTTTGAAGAGAACCTAGTCTCTTGCGGCTGGATCTTCTGCGAGGATGATGCCCCCTATGGCGTCAAGGTCCGTGGCTGCTCGCCCCAGGTGGCAACCGCCGGATGGCGCGATATCTCCGCCCTCCTTGGGCGCTACCGTGTTTGCACTATGACTAACGAATGGCCCAGCTACGACGACCAAGAGTCCGTTGACCTAGTGATCCCTAGCTACCTTGCTAGGTTTGAGGAGTAAGACGATGAGAAGTGAAAATATTAACGAACTAGCTAAGGCCCTCGCCGCCGCCCAGAAGGAAATTAAGGGAGCCCTAAAGGACTCCTCTAACCCTTTCTTTAAATCCACCTACGCCGACCTAGAGAGCGTGTGGAGCGCCTGCCGTGAGCCGCTCACGAAGAACGGGTTGTCCGTAGTGCAGTCCTTCGGGTTCGAGGGCGACGTAGACTTCCTAGAGACCACCCTCCTACACACCTCTGGCCAGTGGATCTCCGGTCGCCAACGCATGCTGTCCAAGGACCAGACCGCTCAAGGGATGGGGTCAGCTGCCACTTACAACAGAAGGTACGGACTAGCTGCCATCTGTGGCGTAGTACAGACCGATGATGACGGTAACTCCGCCTCGGGCAAGGAAGTTAAACCGCAGGCCCAGCGCCCAGTGCAGCCCACGGGTCCGCTCGGTAACGCGACCAGGCCTCCGCAAGCTGCGGGTCGGGGCTTCCCTGGTCCATCGGTTAAATAAACAACAATACTGAATCAAATGAGGACGATATGAAGAACGAAAATAAGATTGATATTGAAACGCTATGGCAGCAAAACGTAGAGAGAGCAAAGCTGCTCTATGCTAGCAGGCATCAAAATCAAATGGAGATCGCCCGCGTGGCATTGGAGGTTTGTGAGATATCTTGGGGTGGCACGCCGCAAACTAATAAATTTACACTCCTGCGATTTGCGGAAGAGTGTGGAATTAGTTCAAGGACGCTATCTAATTGGGTTGGTGTGCGCCGAGCTGTTTTTGAAAAACTCCCCCCGGAAGCTTCCAGTAACGCCACATTCACCCAATTGGCGGCTATCTCGGCCCGAGTTAAGCCAGACGCGCCGCGATCACATGTGTTTAAGGTTTATGACGACCTGGTAAACGTAAGCAGTGTTGACTTAAAAATGCGCAAGTATATAGGCGCGCTACGCAGCACCGCGTATAATTTTTCGCGCATGAATGCTGCTGATGCGATTGAAAAGAATACTCTTGAAGAGGTTTTATTCTATGCGCAGATAATTGTCGGGGCCATAAAAAAGACCCATCCCGAGTCCAAGCCCACGGACCATGGCCTAGCATCAAAAAACAAAATAAGAGGAATGAGCGCCGCCCAGGCCTTAATGCTTCCCCGGAACCACTTTGGGGAAAGAGAGACGGTAATAGGTAGGGATGGCTCCGGTGTTGAGGTTAGGATCACCCCGAAGGACCGGGACATTATCCAGTTCTTGAAAAAGAATAAGGGTAAGTGGCTCACACCCACCGAGATTGGTATGAAGCTTAAGGGCCATAACAGGAACTCTGCATCCGCCTGGGCTTATCGCACGGTAAATAAATTCATTGGCACCGAGCTAATCGAAAGAAACAACCGGGGCGCCTATCGTTGGTCTGGTAAATGATTTAAAGAAGGGGATTGCTCGTGAGGCTGGGCCGGTCCTCCATAACTCATCCCGGCTTCATGGGTTCGGCGGTTAATAATCTGATAGTTTAACACTACCGAGAATCTCTTTCTTTGTACGATGACCGGGATAGCGTGAAAATGCCGGTGACTTGGGGGATAGTCTCCAGGGCCTTGCCCCCACCAGACGGGGGCTCAAACTAAAAGGATGTAATGAACGAATTTAAAGTACACGGCAGCGTCGGCAAAGTAACCCGCAAGGGTGAGATCGTATTCCTTCGCCTCTGCCACCACACCAAGTTCCTTAATAAGCGCTCCGGAGAGCGTGAGCGCCAGGAGCACTGGTTCTCTATCTCCTTCTTCGGTAATGTCGCCAAGGCCCTAGAGCGTGACATCGAGATCGGAGACCGCGTGATCGTAGAGGGCGATATGGTCGTCTTCCCTAAAGAAGGCCCCACCTCCCGCGTAGTGCTCAACGCTAAGGACTTTTATATTCTACTACCAGCCGCCAGCCACAAGTCTCGCGGCCCACAAGGAGAGATAGACGATGGACAAGACGACTAATAAGCCCGTAACCGCCGTGAAGATTATGCAAGTGATCGTGGTCAAGGCCAACCAGCCCGCCGCCTACATTGGCCCAGGCGCCGACTACGACACCAAACCCGTTATCTTCGTCTATTCCACCGATGGCACCCTCTTAGGAGAGCTGGTCAATGTCGCACCGTAACGATGACTGGGAGTTTATCTTCTGGGGCGCCGTCCTAATCGCCATCTGCTACGCGGCGTTTGAGTTTCTCGCCTACGACATAGAGTTTCAAGACAAGTACGAACTACAATACCTGGAGTTAAAAAAATGAATCTAACCAAATCCCGCACCGTTGACCTCATCCACCTAGCCTTCTCGCTTGCCGCTATCTTTAGCCTCTGCCTCATGTTCCTCGGCATGCGTTAAGTCCGGTATTATGCCATTTTGGATAAAAAAAGTTTTCGGGTTTTCCCAATAGGGGATTCGCGTTAGCCTGTTCTCCAACAAGGAGAATTCAAATGGCAAAAATCAAAGAAGAAGTAGTCGAGAAGAAAGAAAAGGCCGCCCCCAAGATCTTCGTGGGTAAGCACGTCCTCTACCACAAGGTCATGCGCTCGGCTGTCGGCGAGAAGCTCCAAGCCTTCCCCGCCATCATCACCCAGCTCGCATCCGCTGTGTCCAACTTCAAACCAGAAGACGGCGCCGTAGACCTCGTGATCCTAGGCGAGCCCGGCACCTTCCTCGGCGGACGCCAAGGCGTGATGTTCTCTGATGTTCCCGCTGGCGGTAAATGGGGATACAACCCTGACCTCTAAGGAATACCAGGCCCTCCTCGCGGCTCACCCTGCGAGGAGGAAGACCTCCAAGCGACAGCAAGAGAGCGTCGATCAGAAGATCTACGTCAAACTATTGAACAGTCTTAAGATTGGCTTCTTCTACCGGGTTAAGAACATGGGAACTTTTGATCCCGTGCGAAAGATCTACCGGAAAAATGCCGAGCTGGTTTCCATCCCAGATATAACCGGGTACCTCTTTGGGGGCCTGGCCGTCTACATCGAAGTGAAGCGCGTTCAACGCCTTGAGGCTAGAAAGAAGCTCATTTTCAAGGTCCAAATAACTGATGGTCAAAAGCAGTTCCTCCTGGACGCATACCGCGCGGGCTGTAGGTCTGGCGTGGCGTTCAACCAACTTGACTGCATCGCTATCGCGACCGCAGACCCTAAGCGTTACCCCCGTCATCCGAGGACCTACTGCTTCTTACCAGACGATGAACTGAAAGCCTATGCCGAAGAGTATGCAGCGACCGTGCATAAGAATGCTGCACTTAAGCAAGACCCCCTCTACCGGGACATCACCCTAGCGCTGCCTGACAAAGACTAGTTGATTGGCAGGTTCTCGTCGGCCTCGGTGCCGTCTATCGTCATAGCATCGGCGATCACGTAGTACTGCCGCCCACTCTCTTGAACCAAGACAGCCACCACGCCCTCCACGGGCACGTCCTCGCCAACACCGGGTACGAATACGTCATGGTCCCCATGAACCGAGCACATCTCCTCAAGGAACCCGATAAGCTCTGATGTTTTCAAAATATCTTTCTCTTCGGCTTTGGAAACTTCAAAGATGCGTCGCCGCAAAGCTTACGAATCCTGTCTAATGCCTCTCCGCCCTCGCGGATGGCGTCCCTGATCTCTTGACGGGATGGGCGCTCGGCGGCCCGTAGCTTCTGCCACGAGGCGTAGACGATCTCTCCGTGCTGGATACGTTCTCTGGCTTCCTGGCGCTTAACCTTGACCTCTTCTGGCACCTGGATCTTGGTCTCACTCTCCCGAGTATAGTACCAGTCAGTCTCAGCAAGGTACCTCTGGGCTTCCTCGTTGATAGACTCTTGAGCCTTAGAGATCTCCGCCCAAGCCTCTCCCATCTTTCCCATAGCGGCTACCACCCCACGGGTCTCGGCGGCCTTCTTGCGCAGATCAGCGATCTCGTTATAGATCGATTGCCACTCGGCCTCTATCTTCTTCTCCAGTGGGATAGCCATGTCTTCTGCCGCAGCCCGAGCCTGGCGCTGCCGCTCCTTCATAAGGTCGGCTTCCTTTTGCTTAGGCAGGTTGTTCTTTACGAAGTTCTGGCGGTCTTCCTCTACCTGGAAGGCGCGGAACTGTTCCTCGCTTGGCTTCTCCCCTGGCCCCAGCCATTGCAATCCGGCGTACGTCCGGTCGTGAACGATAACGTCGGCAAACATATAGGTCTTTGCAAGGTGCGCGTAATTCATTGTTCCTCCGGTGCCACTTCGTTCAAGACGTCCGTGGCTAACTTAACTTCCTTACGAAACCAGTAGCACGTCGTAGCGTTCTCCGAGCACATCTTCTTAATGGCTCCCACCAACCCAATAATAGTGTCCGTAGAGACGCAGGCCTTACCGTACTCAATGGCCCTCCACTCGTCGAGAGAGATGTCGTGGTTCTTCGCCTTAGACTCCTCGCGCATATAAGAGACACGGGCCCCGAACTTGCCCTTGATGGTAAAGATCGGGTCATCGGGTAGCCGCACGGTGGTGCAGGACGAGCTAATCAAAGCCAATAGCATCATCAATATCTTTGTTCGCTTTGTCATTAGCCTCCTTCTCCTCCGGAGTCATGGGCCTAGATGGGTCATACTTGCGCTCAAAAACCCGCAGGTCTTCTAGGGCGCCTTTAATGCTAGAGACCTTGGCGGCGGTCGCTAAGTCTACCGCAAAGTAATACCCCGCCTTGGCGGCCCACTCCGAGAGAGGACCTAAAACGGCCTTATCTAAAATGATGGAAAAAATTTTTCCGACAATTCCCGTTACAAGGAAGGGGGCATTCACGGTGAGAAATCCGGTAATTAGATAGTCGAGGGACTTGTAGGTAACAGCCTGGAGTAGCTTACGCTTCTCGGCCTTGATGATATCTACCTCTTCCACCGGCGCTCCTTCATGAAACAGTAGAAGTCCCAAGCAAGGATAGAGAGACTAACGGCCCACCCAATGGACTTCATTAAAAGCCACGTTAGTATGGGCCGCAAGAATACCATTTAGGCGAAGGCGGCTACGATCTCAGCTTCCGTGCGGCCAAAGAGCTTCATGAGCGCTTGGACCACAGTGTCGTCGATCTTGGTGCCGGTCTTCTTGGCAAGCTTAGCCAGCTCAGCCAAGAGATCGATGTTCAGGCCAACGGAAGCGGCGAGCATTCCGGTGTCGCTAATGTCCACCGAGTAGCTACCGATGGAACCGATCTTACCTTCTAATTCTTTACCTTCTAGCATAGTGAACCTCCGTGTTTTTTGTAGTGTACTAATAATCTATCGACGACGCATCTCTTCAATGAACTTAATAGACCGAGCGTCTAGCTTATCTACTGATGCCTTAAGGTCCAGTATCGACTCCTTAATGCCATCAAACTTGAGGTCCGTATATTCCCTAGCTTCTGACTTAGAGGAAAAATAAGTGAAAGCCCACACGATCACACTGACAGTGATGCCGACGAACCAAACTATGTCTTGAAGCTCTTTAAACCATTTGCTCATTTTTCCTCCTACTGAGGCATACACATAACGTAGTAGTTATAAGATGTAGAGTCAGAGCCAGAGGCCGCCGACATGGCGCGAGTTCTAAGATAGGTTGAAGTGGTGGGATCAGAAACCTTCGCCACGTCATTTGTGGCGTTAACGGCTCCCGAGACGATACAAAATGGCGCAGCAGAAAACACGCCACCAGTGATCGTAACAATGCACTGTCCGCCAGAAATATTTCCGACAGAAGTAATCCAGGAAGGAGTGGTGGACGCTAATACCTGGGAGCTTCCATCGCACTCAACATAGGCGCCGCGAATCCCAGTTCCGGTAGGCACAAGATATGCGCCAGTGGCTGACAAGTACTTTCCAGCCGCGCCGTCTCCTGCGGATGGAGCCGGGGCCACGCCCGCTACGCCACCAGATCCTGAGTCCCCAACCAAGATACGAACCTGGGTCTGTAGCCCATCCGTCTCTAAAGAGTTTAGTGCATTAACATAACCAGAGTCCGGGGAGGCCACCGATAAAGGGGGCTCTCCTTGAGGGAACCACACACCCGCTGCCGTTGAGTTCGTGAAGAGAACGAACGACAGGGAAGATCCAGCCGGGACGCCAGCCAGCGCTCCGCCACCACTAGCCTGCACCGACACCAAACCCGTCGAGGAATTAGAGATGGTATACCAGTACCCCGTGGACAGAGTGGTGGCATCAGGTAGGACCACGGTCTGCGTTGTCGTACCGGTGAAGCGCTGCTCCTGCTTAGAGGCATTGGTTAAGGTGGTTGTTCCCGCTGTCGTGGCCGTATTGGCTACGTCAAACCGCACGCCGCCGTACTGGAATGCTGCCGCGTTGGCGAGCGATGGGATAAGAAGTAAGAGGACTAAAAGATTACGGATCATAATGCGATACCACCTGCCATAGAAGTTCTACGTTTGAGCCCTGGATGGGGTCGTTCCACTCCACTGTGAATCCAGCCGTACTCTGGGCAATGATCGTATAGGGCTGGTACACGGGGTCTGCATCCACGGTGTTGCGGAAAGAACACGTCGGAGTGTAGTTAGCACTAGCCATTGCCGTAGCAAAAGTAACCGCTACCGAGAGGGCCGTGGCCGACAGATTCACATCACCCGCTTTATAGGTAATGCCTTGGCCCCAAGAGAGCGCCCCAGAGCCGTTATTAATAAGGGTAGTTCCTGCGCCACCTTGCGCATCAGGAAGAACGATGGCGTAGGCGGCGCTGGCGGCGGCGGCATTCACCGTAACCGTATCACTGCCACCACCGGTCTCCGTAAGGGCAATACCCCCGTTAAAAATGGCAGCAAGAGAGAAGGTCTTACTGCCGTTAATGCTTTGGTCTCCCTCCCCCATAATAAAGAATGCGCTGTCTCCCGCATCGGGGATCGTATAGGACCGAGCCGTAGCAAGAGAGCTATGCGCATCAATTACAACCGATATGTTGTTTGCGTTCTGGACGTATATATCGTCTACCGTGTCTCCGGTAGCCGGATACAGCGCAAGCCGACCTGCGGTTCCTGGGTCCACCGCACCAGTGCCAGCCGTGGCCCAAGTAAGATTACCGGCGCTATCGTTTATCAGGGTTGTGCCCGCAGCGCCTTGTGTTCCTGGAAGGTAGATAGAGTACGAGGACGTAACCGCCGCAGGGCCAAGGATGGAAACGGTATCAGTTCCGCCACCGGTCTCGGTTACTGCGAGGTAAGATGAAACGTGCACGCCGACCGCATCAACCACACCGGCCTGGCTTACGCTCGCAGCACCAACCGTCAATAATCCGGCGCCCGACAACCGAAGCCTCTCGGCGGGTGCTCCAGCATTAGAGGCTTCAATGACAAAGTCAGCCGTGCGCGTGGTCCCGTCTCCAGTGTATTCGGCAAACACGTTAACCATCTCGTTCGTCGCGCCAGCGTTTCTACCAAAGAAAGAGAGCTGTCCAATGTCATCGCCATTTTGCAGGTTGGCGTTAGCCGCACGGGCCGCCTGGAACCTAAGGTCGGGTATGCTCGTAGACTGAGTCCGCAGCAAGATCGTGGGATTGGTATCAGAGCTTACATCCAATGTCTGTCCGGGAGTATTGGTTCCTACGCCAAGACGGGTGTTGGAGATATCAAAGAATAGATCGGCGTCCGAGGTGAAGTTCTTAAGTCCATCCCCGAGAAGCACGTTTCCAGCAGCCTGGTCAGTGAACCCCAGGTTAGTGAGGGCCGCGTCTACGTCCGGCAAGTCTGACAGGTTTAAGGCATCGTTAAGGTATCGGGCGTCGAGAAACTCCGAGCGCTCCTCCTTCACGAACCGTGGCGCGATCTCCATGTCTTCTGCTGCCTGATCGGCAGCCGTTGCGTATAGGTACCAAATCCGCACCGGACCTTGACCCACGGCAGGGGTGGAATTTAAAACTACTGCATCGCCCACATGGGACTGCACTTTAACCAGGTCAACCGGAAGTGCCGCAGCGTTGTCGTAGATGGGCTCGCCAGACTGGGTTGTAACAACGGCAGATCCGTTAACGATGTTACCTACGACCCAAGTCCCGCCAGTTCCGTTCTCGTTCTGGGTAATGGTTAGCGCCGGACCAGCGCCCGCAGCGAAATCTTGATAGTACCAGAATCGTGCAGACGTGAGCAGGCCCCCGGACCCACCACCCCCACCGCCATTAATCCAGCTCCCCGCGCGCCCAAGCACTTAAACACCCCCCTCGGTGATGTGCAGGATGCCACTAACGGAGGTGGCT
>Ga0247741_1000220_pt1 | contig 37321 bp, 56 predicted proteins | sample UWRJL213509R2_FD_180945 | JGI IMG/M metagenome (GOLD analysis project Ga0247741, IMG submission 180945) | Plant litter microbial communities from Arlington Agricultural Research Station in Wisconsin, United States - UWRJ-L213-509R-2 | ecosystem: Environmental > Terrestrial > Plant litter >... | reverse complement strand
TGCCAACCTGCGCGATGCCGACCTGGGCTTCTTCAAAGCCGATCTTTTCGACATTCTTCTTCGCGCACCGAAGGAAGTTGCGGCAGTCCGCGCCGCACTTGTTGCTGGTCGTGTCAATGGCAGCGTATATGAGGGTGCTTGCGCTTGCTTGGTCGGAACCATCGCCATCGCACGCGGCGTATCGCACCGCACTTTGGGCAACGGCATCGAGCCGAATTCTTCGCGTCCAGCTGAGCAATGGTTTATGCAGATCAACACGGGCGACACGCCGGACAGCAGCAGCGTCGTGAAAATGACTGTCGAGTGGATTGATGAATTCGCCGCGTTGCTGGCCAACGCTGCGGCTGTAGCCGAGGCCTGATCATGACCGCTCTCGCCCATTACACCCAGCAGGCGCTACTCGCCGCGCTGTCCGTGCAGCCGCAAGTCTCCGCCGACCTGATCCTGCCCGGCTACGAATACAACGGCCTGAAACTCGACCTCTACGGCGAGCGTCCGCGCATGGCTGGCGACGAATACATCGTCACCGATGCCGCGCTGGCCGGCACGACCGTCAGCCTGTTCGAGATCCTGAGTTCGACCCAGCTGCGCGACTTCTCGGCGTACTGCGAAGAGAACCTTGAGAGCGGTGCCGAGATCGCCGCGCAAGCGCGTTGCGACGCCCGCTACAACGATGAGCCGCTGGGGGTGGGGGCATGAGCGCAATCTACTATCTCCACGAAAACGGCGACTTGATCTATAAGCCGCATGCAGAAGTGTGCGACCTACGTGATTCGGATTTCGTCCGTGCGTTCTGGTTTATGGACACTTCGAACCGAGAAACGGCATGGACCATTTTGGTTGAAGCATCTGCACTTGGAGCATCTCACGCTCGCATAAAAGAATTGGCAGATAAGTGGGGGTGCAGTTCAGACGATGCGGAGCGCTACGCGGAACGTATCGGTGCAGCCCTTACTGTTGATGGCGATCAGTACTGCGCGACAGTCCAAGGATTTACCAATTTACAGGAATCGCCTGCCGGTTTTGGTGATACCGGCCTGGAAGCGCTTGCCGATCTTGCAAAAGAACTTGGTTATAGCGCCTCCAAGATGTGGGGTGCGAGTTTTAAGGATCTTGTAAAGCAAGGGGCTCAAGCATGATCGGCCATTGCGTGAACGGCCGCGCGCGTCGTCAATGGCTGGGCGATATCGACCGCCCTGCGCGCCCTGCTGTGCGTCGCCTGCGTCGCCGTCTGTTCCGCTACGGCCCGGCTACCGTCTTCTGGCTGCTGGCCGCCTTCGGCCTGTTCTGCCTCGTTATCCTGGCGGCGGTGCTGCCTGCTGACGAATCCGGCGACGCAGCGCAACCAGTCAGCGCACCGGCGAAGGTACATGCGCAGCCGCTGCGGAGGATGACATGAGCCAGGAAGCGATCAGCAAAAAACGCCTGACCGCATTCCGCATGTGGCTGTCTGCGAATGGTGCGCAAGTGCTCGAGCCGACCAGCGAATGGGAAGTCGTGCGCTTCAAATCCGGCGCCGTCACATCGGTGATTTACACGAACAAGGCCTGCAAGCTGACGTTCACCGGCGACTCACTGTCCGCATTCGACGCCTTCCGTGGCAATCACGCCTGGCGCGCGGTCGCGCCGACGAAACGCCAGCCGCGTAAGCCGAATAGCCCGGTGGTCGCCACGCTGCTCTCCCGTGACGGGAGAGAGTGCTTCTTTTGCCTGGATCCTGTTGCCCGCGGCTTCGAGAGCGTCGAGCACCTGGTGGCGGTCACGCACGGCGGCCCCAATCACATCAGCAATTTCGTCCTCGCGCATCCGGATTGCAATTCCCGCGCCGGCCACCTGAGCGCGTCCGAAAAGATTGCCATCCGTGTGAAGGCCATACTGGCGCGCGCCAATTTGGAGTCTGTCAAATGACCACCGCCTACCCCTACGGAGCCCTGCTCGGCATGACCATCGTCGGCTTGCTGTGGATCACACAGCCGATCCGCGATGCGGAAGCCGACGAGCGCTACGCCAAGGCCCAGCAGCGCGCCAAGGTCGAGCAGAACAAGCGCCTGTTCAAGAAACTTTACACCAACGCCGAGGCATTCACGTTTCCTGTCGCGGCTTATTCTGAGGATGAGAAATGAGCAATGCACTCGCACTGATTACGGATGAAATCTACGGCACGCGCGCCTCTTTCATGGCCGTGCTGGCAGATAAGTCGCTGAACTTCGAACGTGAAGCAGGCTTCGCAATTCAGATCATCGGCAGCGGTGACTACATTCTCAGCGTCGCCAACAAGAACCGGCAATCGGTGATCAACGCCGTGACGAACATCGCCGCCATCGGCATCAGCCTGAACCCGGCGAAGAAGCAGGCCTACCTGGTGCCGCGCCGCCCGAACGCTGGTGCAGATGCTGCGATTTGCCTCGACATCAGCTATATGGGCCTGATCGACCTTGCTGTCGAATCCGGCTCCATCAAGTGGGCGCAGGCCCAGATCGTGCGCCGCAATGACAAGTTCATTCGTGGCCGCATGGATCAACTGCCGGTGCATGAGTTCGAAGAGTTCGCGCCACCCGATGATCGCGGCGATATCGTCGGCGTCTACGTGGTCGTGAAGACGGTCGACGGTGACTACCTGACCCACACAATGGAAATCGGCAAGGTCAACGACATCCGCGACCGCTCCGAAGCCTGGAAATCGTATGTCGCCAAGAAGATCAAATCTTGCCCATGGGTGAGCGACGCCGAAGAAATGATCAAGAAAACGTGCGTCAAGCAGGCGTACAAGTATTGGCCGAAGACTGACCGTCTGGACGCTGCGATCCACTACCTGAACACCGACGGCGGCGAAGGCATGCGCGACATCAACGAACCGCCGGACGCGAGCCGTATCGACGTCAAGCCGCTGATTGTGGCTGCGCTGCAGACCACCACGGATGCCGACGCCTTGGCGTTCTGGAAGGCCAACAACGCGCAGCTCTCCAAGCAGCCGGCCGATCACGCCAAATTGAAGGAAGCCATCTCGCGCCACCGCGCCGCAATGAAGGAAGCGGCAGCGGCTGCCGGTGCCGACGTCATCGACAACGGCGATGCCGGTACACCTCGTGCCGACGCGCCGCCAGCGCCACCGATTGACCCTGAGTTCGCCGCCGGGCTGGATCGTGGCGACGATTACGTGCCGAGCTGATCATGATCATCCACACCAGCGAGCAGGGTTCACCGGAATGGCATTCTGCCCGGGCCAGCGTGATCACCGGCAGCATGTTTCGCGTCGCGCGCACGAAGGTGAATTGCCTCGATGACCGGCAGCAGGCGTATGTCGACGCGATCCTCGCCGGCAAGTCGTCGGCAGAGGCGATGGCGCTGGCCGGTTACAAGGCCGCACCGAAGGCCGAAGGAATTCAGCGCGCTCTGGACGGAGAGAAGGTCGGCGAATATTCAGACGCCGCCAAGGATTATGCCTTCCGGCTGGCGATTGAGCGCATCAGCGGCGCACCTCTGGACGATGCCGGCTTCGAAACATACGCCATGCGCCGGGGCCGCGAGATGGAGCCGGAGGCGCGCATGGAACATGAAGTCCAGACCGGCCTGATGATCCAGCCTTGCGGCTTCATCACCACCGATGACCGGCTGTTCGGGATCAGCGCCGACGGTCTGGTCGAAGACGACGGCGGCAGCGAATACAAGTGCCTGATCTCGCCAGAGGAAATCCGCCGCATCTGGTTCGGCGAAGACTGGAGCAAGTTCACCGACCAAGTTCAGGGCGGCCTCTGGCTGACTGGCCGCAAGTATTGGGAATTCTGCCTGTACTGCCCTGCCCTCAAGTCGATCAATAAACAGCTCTGGCGCCGGCGCGTCGAGCGCGACGAGCAGTACATCGAAAAGCTGGAGGCCGACCTGATGGAGTTCAAAGGGCTGGTCGATCAGTACGAAACGCAACTGCGCGCGCCAGCATGACCATCCGCCTATCCACCTGGCTCGCCCTCCGCTGCAAGGAGCCCGAATTCCGCGAGTTCCTGCGCGTCCCCGACGAGCCGACGGCTGTCCGCGTTGTACGCGCCCTGTGCGACATCCAATCACGCGCCGAGGTGGATAGCGACCCGAAAGCAGCCGAACGCTGCCATAGCCTCATCCGCAAGCCCTATGCCGCATTTATCCACGAAAGGAGCATCACCCATGTTTGACACCAAAGAAATCCCGGTAACGCTGGTCAACTTCAATGCACGTTCCGAGGCGCACGGCGATGGACGCGTGCCGGCCGCTGATATCTCCTGCCGCGCCGTCGTTCCTGCATCGCTGGTGGAGACTCTGCTGCCGGGCATCTGCGATCTGGTCTACAAGATTCCGGATGAGCCCGATCTGATCGACCAGGTTGACGAGAAGCCAGCGGCCACCGCGCTGCGCTACTCCGCGCTGGAAATGCCGCTCAAGATCGGCAAGGAATTCCTGAACTTCGGCGTCGAGATTGACTATGGCCTCGGCGGTGACAGCAATAAGAAGCTGCACGACTGCAAGATTCACAAATTCACCGCGGCATTCCTCGAAGGCGGCTCGGCAAATCTGGCATGGATGATCAGCACGCATCCCGACAGCGACACCGCCGGATGGCTGTACGACAACCCTGACCTCAAGACCAAGATGATTTTCACTGCGCCGGAAGCTCCGCAAGCCGACATGCTGGCGCCGAAGCGGCTGACCAAGGCCGAGAAACAAGAAGCTGCGCGTGCTGCCGCAGAAGCCGCGTTCGTGCAGGCCGGCGAAGCTACCGCCTGACCATGGCCAGCGAAGCACAAAAGCTCCTGCAAGCGAACCGCGAAGGCCTGCGGTTCGGCGCAGTCGAAGGCGCGCGGCAGATGCAGGAGCGCATCGTCGCCCTGCTCGCCGACGCGCCGGAGATCGCACAGCGCGTGCAGCAGATTGATCCGACAACCATCAAGGTGAAGACATGATTACCGCAGACCAAGCAATCGCCACCGCGCAGAAATGGGAAGCCGAGAAGGCTGCCGGTCCATCCGCGCTCGTCGGCCGCGCCCTGCTCGCGCACATCAACAGCCCGGCATCGCCGCAAGTAACGGATGAGCAGATCTGGCGTGCCGCATTGAAAGCCGCCGCTGCCTTCATCGAGAGAGAATTCGAGGAAGCACCGTACAACGATGGCTTGCCAGTGGTTCCTTGCAATGCGCTGGTCGAGGGAATTCTCGCCCTCTCAGCACCGCCAGCAGCAGAGACGCCGATAGCCATCGCAGCAACTCCTGCAACGCCAGAAATGATCTGCGCTGTTTGGGACGTATTCAGCGGCGAAGAATGGTTCATGACAGTTACAAGCCCCGTGACATGGGACGCCAAGGGTGTGCACGATTCGCTTGTGCAGCAGGGCTATGCAGAGCATCTGCAAGTCATGCAGCGCCATGTTCTTTGTGATGGCAATCCTGTTGTGGGGTTGGTGCAGGAGGTTAATCGCCTTCGTGCAGCAGCGCCCCAAGAGGCTAAGACGGTAGCGGCTGAAATATCTGCTGATTGCTATTTTGTCTATGACCCTCAAGGAAATTACCTTGAGACGTTCAGCACATCAGAACAGCGTGACAAAGCGGCAGAAGACGCGATTGCAAACTATCTCGACGACGGATGGGATGTCGAAGTGGAAAATGTTGTTTGCGGGATTGTCACGCACGTATGCAAACAATTCGATGTCAGAAAGCGTCCCGCTGATGGAACGCCGGAATACGACGAGTGGCCGGATCACAACTACGATGAACTCTGCAATTACGGGATGTTTTCTGTCGCCTCCGCCGCGCAGGAACAAGCGCCAGCTGATAAGGATGCGATCCGCAATGCAGCGCTTGATGAAGCAATCGAAGTCTGTTTGCGCGCCAATCCAGATAAGCGGATGGTCGCGGCAATCGGTATTTCCGGTCATTACGCAACATGCGCAAACGCTATCCGCGCCCTGCAATCCCAACCGCAGCAGGTGACGGGATGAAAGTTTTGGTTGCCTGCGAATACAGCGGCCGCGTACGTGATGCGTTCTCCCGGCGCGGTCATACAGCTGTGTCTTGCGATCTCCGTGAGAGCGAATCGCCACATGGATGGCATATCAAGGGCGACGTTCTCCAGGTGATCGCCAGCGGCTGGGAAAGCTGGGACATGATGATCGGTCACCCGTATTGCACCTACAACAATATCGCTGGAATACGGTGGATGTACCACCCGGAGGATACGCCTCTCCCTGCTGAGCAACGCAGGCGCCATCCGAATTGGCCAAACCGTATGCGCGATTTTTTAGAAGGCATCGAATTTTTCAAGAAGTTGCGTGATTGTGGTATCCCAAAAATCGTTCTTGAAAATTCTAAGCCGCATGGTCTTGCGATGTCTCATATCGGGAAGCCAGACCAAATTGTGCAGCCTTGGATGTTCGGCGATCCGTACACAAAAGGCGCTGCACTTTGGTTGAAGGGATTGCCGAAGCTGGTTCCAACTCACGAAAAATCTGATTACGAAGAGATTTTTGCCGAGTGCCACATGATGCCGCCTGGTGAAAATCGAGAGAGAGAGAGAAGCAGGACGCACCCTCATATTGCAAACGCATTTGCAGAGCAATGGGGCTGATATGACGCGATCAGAACGAATCAAATTGATAGCTGCGATTCTTGCCGCAGCATTGGCAGAAGCGCGCAAGCCAGCAACCCCACCAGAAAGTAAGACATGACCGAATTGAACATCGAAAAGGAGCGCCGGGAGTTTGAGGCGGCAATTAACGACATGCCGCCTATTTCCGAGGAAGACATGATTGAGATTTGTGGCGGTGACGCGACAAGCTTCGCATTCACCATGTGGCTACTCGCCAAGCGCGCCGCCGTGGGGAGCGCGGAGCCGGTTCGCCTTCACCACATGGCCGTCGCCGAAAATGGCGTTCTGCGCTGGATGACCGGGCGCAAGATCAACGACTGCGAACTCTACGCCATGCCGCACTTCGGCAATGCGCCGTTGCTCTACACCGCCCCTCCAGCGCCTGTAAGTGCGGAGCCGGTGCTGATGGAAGTCTGGTATGGCTCGATGCCCGAAAGCAATGGGAGGTCGAACTTCACGGCGATTCTGCGCCGTAAGGGTGCGTCGATGTTTGACACAGACGGATTCACCATTGCTCGGTCGGAGTATCCAGAACGTGTCAGGTACGACGCCGACTGCGTGCGCTACCTGATCGGCGAGATTGACAAGAAACCTTTCATCCTTGACTACGATGGCGACAAGCACAGCGGCTACGTCGCCCCGCCATCCACAAATGCGAAGGACAGCGATAAAACTTACGTCATCTCTCAGAAAATGATCAACGCCGGAATGAAATGGCTTATCCACTTCCAACATATGCGCAAAGGCGATAAAGAGTCGGCGCTTACTGAGGCATACAAAGCGATGGTATCGCAACAGTTCCACGACGCAGCTATCGCGGCTAAGGAGACGAAGTGAATAAACCGGAATGGCTTGATCAGCCCATGAACTTAGACGATTTTTATGGAAAGCCATCTGACTGGCCCTTATTTCTTATTCATCCAGTTATTTGGTTGAAGAGTCTTTTTAAGAAGGAATCCCCATGAGCAACCAGTCTAGCCAATTGCCTGAATTGCCAACCCCATCGCCAGTGTTCGGTATCGGCGCATTTTATTCTGCCGACCAAATGCGCGCCTACGCCGAACTCGCCATTGCCAGCGTGAAGCGGGAGCCGCAGTGGCTGCCGATTGAGAGTGCGCCGAAGGGCCGGAAATTGATCGTCGGCTATTTTAACAAGCTCGGCAACTGGCGCACGATCATTGCCAGATACTACCTGCCCGGCACGCTTGCGGCAGCTGACGATGCTGACGAAGACCAATGCGACGAGGAAGGCTACGCAAAGGAAGGATGGTACGAAGAATCAGAAACGCATGAATTCATCATGCCCACTGATGAAGAACCGCTCTACTACATGCTGCTGACGCCACCACCAGTCACCGCTACTACTGCCAGCAGGGAGAAAGAATAATGGCCTACGCTGATTACAAGCTGTGCGACGTATGCGACGGAAAAGTATTCTATGACTCGAACCTGAGTTATGAAGATGGGAGCGACGCCCATGAAAGCACGCCATATCGCGTGGCCGGTAAGGAGCAATACGAAGATCCAGCCTTAAAAAAAATTGGCAAGCCGTCTCGGCTATCTGGGCGATTGGGCTGTTATCTGCGAAGACTGCGCCAAGACTCATAAAACGCTGATCGTGCCGATTGATTTTCAAACGCCACCAGCACCAGGCACTGAGGGAGAGTGAAGTGACAGTATCTGAACTGATTGAGGAATTGAAGAAGATGCCGCAGCACCATCCGGTGGTTCTGGCAACACCTTCGCCGCTTGAGAATGGCGGTGGCTTCGATATTGACCATCATTTTGTTGAGCGCGTTGACGGACTTTCCGGGAGCGCAGGCGCGTTTGTGGTAATTGAGGGGAAAGCATGATGCCAAGACTGATACCAATTAGCGAGTGGGCCAAGATCGTTTTCGGCGATTTCGCCCCACACCGGAACACGTTGCGCCGTTGGGTGCATGATGGCCGTATCTACCCGCAGCCGAAGATGGTCGGAAAGAACTGGTTCGTGGCGCCCACGGCCGAATATCAAGGCAATAAATGAACGCACGTCGACGCATTTCATCGCGCAAAGGATTTCCCGACAACCTGTATTGCAAGGCTGACGGATATTTCTGGTACCGGAATCCGCGCAACGGGAAGACTAAGGGTCTTGGCCGGGACCGCGCTGATGCATTTCGTCAGGCGCGAGCCGCCAACGCCGAACTGGACAAGATTGCGGAAACCAGCCTGATCGACTGGATCACGAACAAGCCGCAGTTGTCGTTCAAGGACTGGTTGGTCGAGTATGAGCCGATCTGGATCAAGCGCGAGAAGCCGGCCGCAAATACCCTGCGCATCGGGCGGATGTATATCGCCGAGCTCAAGGAAACGAAATGGGCCTGGATGCCGCTACGAGAGATCACATCGCAGATTATTTCGGACCACCTGGATTCGCTCGACGGCGTGCGCGGCACCAGCACCATCATCAATATCCGCTCGCGGATCTCCGATGCATTCCGCACCGCGGAGACCAAGGGACTGATCCCCAACGGTTCGAATCCCGTGCTGGTCACGTACACGCCGGAATACGAGCCGACGCGCGACCGGCTGACGCTGGAGGCATTCTTGGCGATCAGGGAAAAGGCTGTTCCGTGGTTGAAAAACGCCATGAACCTTGCCCTGACCACCGGCCAGCGCCGGGACGATATTGCAAATATGCTATTTTCTGATGTGGCCGACGGCTATCTGTTGGTTGCGCAGAGGAAGGGCGGCGGCAAGACCAAGCTGAAAATCAACACCAGCATTCGGCTGGACAAGTTCGGGATGTCGATCGATGAGGCTATCCGCTTATGCCGGGATAGCGTCCTGAGCAAGCATATGGTTCACCATGTCCGCACGCGCGGGATGAACAAGCCAGGCGATCCTGCGACGCCGCAAGGGATCACGGATGCATTCCGGGCGGCACGGAAGTTCGCCGGTGTCGTACCCGGCACAGAAAAGACGCCAGTGACGTTCCACGAAATCCGGTCACTCGCTGAAAGATTGTACAAGGAGCAACACGACGGCGACTTCGTCCAAGCGCTGCTGGGCCACAAGGAAGCAAAGACAACCGCGATCTACGATGACTTGCGCGGAACAGGGTATCTCGAAGTTTCGGTAAAATAGAGGTGTCGAGGTCAGCGTCGACACCTCGTCTCTTTGGAATAATTTTGGACGAATTTTGGAAGAATCCAAAACGCCCGCACCAGTAAAGGCTTTCCGGCATACCGATGTTCAACCCGTCGCAACGTAGGATGAACGCCAGTTTCTTCAAATAAATCAGGTATTTAGTTAGATTTTATTCGACCTGATTGATTGTCTATACAGCACTGTACGGCACTATACAAAACAACGACTTACACCTGTATTTTGGACGATCTATTTTTCGTCGCTCTTCCACTCAATCGCCGCCGGCTCCTCTTTCAGCCGCATACGCATCTCATGAATTGCCGCCAAGTTGCCGCCGACTTCCTTTGCCCAGATATCCCGGATCTGCTCGATGCCGCGCAGGTCGAGAGCCAGCATGTGGTGCAGCCGCTTAATTTCCCAAAGAAGCTCCTGCACCACCGGGTCTTTATTCTCGGCAGCCAGGTCTCTCAGGCGTTTGTACTCGATCGGTGGGCGCAGCTTTTTCATGGCGTTTCACTGTATGGAGATACAGTATAGCGCAGCTTACTTTCCGTTTGCTTTCCGCTCGTCGTACACAATTTTTGCGTTTGGCGTTACGAGCTGGTCGAGATCATTCCATGTGGGTGCGCCTGGTGCTGCAAATTTACTCTCGGCGGAGAATGATTCATGGTACGGGGTCTTGAATGTATCGGGGAAATGGATTTGGCCATCGTTGGCATTGATGCTGGCCTGCGCCAGTTTGTTCATGCCTTGGATGGATTTGTAATATCCGCGCATGTCGTAGTCTGCTGTGGGGGTGGGGTCGAAAGGAATTTTATTTTCTTTCACCCATTGCTGAAAGGCCAATTCTTGCAAAGGGTCCAGTTTCGTCAAATACCCGGACATCACGGGCGCGGGTTGAGAGTAGAGGCGATTTCTTGCCAGATAATTTACACCGGAGTCCACTTGCGGCTGCGTTGACAGCATAGCGAGTAAGTTCAAACCGTCGTTCGATGCCATATTTCCACCTTTATTTTTTTGGCTTCCAGCCACAGCGGGCGGCGCCGGTCAGGTTGTGCGCCAGGATGGCGTCGGCGGTCCCATCGGTCATGATGTCCTGCTTGCTGATGTAGATTGGCCTGGTCCAGTCGCAGCCGGTGTCGATGATCCGGGTCTGCGGCTCAGTCGCGGGACCAGTTGTCGCGCAGGCGCTGAGCAGAGTCGTCAGCAGGCCGGGCAGCAATATCGTTTTCAACATGGATTCTCTCCTGAACGGCGGCGGCGCCAGATTGCGCGGCAGCGGTATTGCCCTGATCGATCTTGGCGTTCGCCTCGGCGACCTGCTGCTTTGCCTCGGCCTTGACGGTCTTGGTTTGCTGGTGCTTGAACAGCCCGAACACCAGCCCGAGGATGCCCAGCAGCCATGGGCCGAACTGTAGGATCAGGGTCATCATGATGCCGCCAGCACGTCGATGACGATGCCGTCCTTGGCTGCCAGCAGCTTGGCGAACAGCCTATCAAAGGCGACCTTGCTCTGCCCCAACCAGTCCGGCGCCGGTGCGTCGCCGACCAGGATGCAACCATCGGTGTCCTCGGCCTTGTTGCCCGGGTGAATGCGGATGCCTTCGAAGTTCGGCACCTTGGCCAGGTACGGCAGCACGCGCTTGAAACGCGGCGATTCGGTCAGCAGAACCGAGTAGGATCCGGCCGGTATGGCGGTCTTGCGGTAGACCTTCACGCCCGCCGGCCGCACCACATCTTCCAGCGTGTGGCATTCGAATTTTCCATCCACGAATAGCTTTCCGGGCGTGCTCTTGCTGGTGCTGACGCCTCGCTGTAGGACGAGTCTCATGGCGACTCCTTCGAAAATGCCTTCTTGATCAGATCGATCACCGCGCTCTGGCTGACGATGCGGGCCAGGATAGCGACCACCGCGCCGATGACCGGTACCCACTGCTGACCGTTCTTCGGGAAGAAGGCGATCAGGCTCGGCGCCAGGTTCGGCCATTGCGCATCAAGCGCCGGGATGCCGGCCAATGCCGCGGCGCCGATCACGCCAATCCAAACCGACCACAGTTTCTTGATCTCGCCCCAACCACCTATGAGCAGATTCTTCATTTCGTCCACCTTCCAAGTGCGGCTGGCTGCTGCCGGTCCATCAAATATTTCCGGATATCCTTCACGTCGCCCGCGATGGTCCCGAGCTGCTCCTTCATGTCCCCGCGCTGCTGGTCGATCGTTTTTTCGATCTGCTGAAAGTGCTGATCCTGAGATGCGTCATGCTGCTCAAGTTTGGTGATGCGCTCAACCGCGCTTGAGTAGCTTGAATTCACGCAGCCAGCAGCGCTTGATGCGGCCAGCACCGCAGCTATCACCGTTTGCCAACTGATCTTCGGATCGAACCAGCTTTTTTTATCCCCCGTTGCCATGGCGCTCCCTTATGCGTTCTTACCGCGCTGGTCAGTCCAGCCCAAAGTTGAAAGGAAATATGTGGCGCCCGAATCCCCGCGCACGCCAACCTGAGCGCTGCTATTTGTCCGGCATCGGACTTGTCCGCCGCCGATGGCATTCGAGGTATTGGCGGTCGTCATTGATGCATTGTTGTTGCCGACTGCGTTGTCGGTAGTCGCTGGATTGCTCAAGAGTGCACGCACATTGCTACCGGAGCTGACCAATTGAAAGTAAAACAAGGCTTCCGCTGTAATGCCGGTCGGAGCCCCGCTGTTGACCAGCGTTCTTGATCCTGCGCCCAACACGCTCGCGGAAATATCAATCGTCGGCACATCCAACTCGAAGTAGTCACCGTTTTGAATGAATTTCGTCCATTGCGATAATCCGTTTGTCTTTGCAGAGCCGATCCGGCGTGACACGGTGTAATTGGGTGGCAGTGTTGGGGCGGTCGGTGATAGAGAAAAAAGAAGATCAACAATATTCGAAACCAAGTTTCTGATCAGGAACCAGTGATACCAGCTCATACCCTCTGCTGGGCGCGCGGCAAGCGTCCCGGGAGATGTAGACAGGTTGTAGGTGCCTGTGCCACCGACGCCTGTACCGAGCGAAGAGATCGTTGTCCCCGGAGGAATACCTTCAGCCTTGATCTCCTGCCCAACCTGAAAGGTGCCGGACGTCGGTGCGACCGTACAAGTCATGATGTTGGTCGCAAACGAGCATGTCGCACCGAGGGCGGAATTGCGGATCGTGCCGGCATCCAATGCGCCGACACCGGTGCCGAGCGCCCATACCGCTGCCGTCTTGGTCATAGCAGTACCCAGCACCATGAGCGCCAGGTTGGTGCTATCCAGCGCCGCGCCGGCTGAAATACCCATCGTGGCAGACGCGCCGGCCGTCGAAAGCGTCAGGCCATCGATGAAGCCTCGCGGCACGTAACTGATGGCCGGGTTCAGCAGAATGTAATTGGTGCCGCCGTCATCTCGAATAATGTGCTCGCCGTTCAACGCGCCGATGCTCAGTGCGCTCCCGCTCGTAGAAACGATGGGGAGCGCGCCGCCGGCATCGAGCTGTAGCGTCGGGTTGATGATTCTGTTCGAGTTCGCAAACTTGATCTTGTATTCGGCTCCCTGCACGTTGCGCGCGATACCGATGGTGGCAGTGTAGGCGTCTGTGCCGGCCGTCGTGGCGATGCGCTCAGGGAGCGCCAGGACGTCAGCGCGCAGGAATGACGGCTGTGCCACTGATAGGCCGGAATCGAGTACCTGCGTGCCGTCCATCTTCATCGTGACAGTGGTAATGCTGCTCGCAAACAGCGATGTCACGATGCGGCCGTAGACGGTGCCGCCGGTCGTCTGAAACTTCATACGGCGGCCAACATGGTACGTGCTGGTCTGGTCGCCTTGGACGGAGAAGGAATTGACGGAAATGTAGGTCGGCGTCAGCCCGGTATCGATCCATTCGGATGTGCTGGTCGAGGTGTCGTTGACGCCAGAGACGTTGTCGATCGTCTTTTGCACGGCGTCGTTCGCGTCAGTCAGAACCAGCTTGTAGGACTTGCCGGACTCCAGCCACAGAGGGCCTTGCTGGACGTATCCGAGCGTGTCAATTTGCTCTGGGTTACCATGCGCGACATTCCCGGTGCTGGTGGTGTAAGTCGCCAGTGGCGTTGATGTCCCGGCCTGGTAGGACAGAATCTTCCACCCGACCGCCGGCGCACCGGTTGCGGTAATGATCTGGTCATTGAGGACCGGGCTGAATTTCACTGCTGGCATGATGCCCCCTATCGGATGAAAAGTGCATCGAACGAAATAGCCGGGCTCGATACGGTGTCTGTTGTGTAGTTCTGGGCGTAGACGGTGACCACGTCATCTGTCAGCACGGTGCCGCTGAATATCAGCCCGACGGTTGACATGGACGGCATCAGCACTACGAAATCTCCGACCTTGGCACCTGCTGCATCGGCCGTCATCGCCAAATTGCTGCCGAGCGGCACGTTGATGAACGTGAGGGTGAACGAGGCGCGCGCGGTGGCGCTCATTCCGCCCAGCAGCCCATTCAGCCCTTCCCTGACTTCCTTGAACCACTGGATCCAGCCGTTGGTGAACTTGGCGAAGTTGCCAGCTACCGGCAAGTCTTCTTGGTTGCGTGGTTGACTGATCATTCGGCCATCACTCCTGCAGCAGCCAGCACGACATTCACCGGATCGGTGACGCGCAGCCGGAATACAAAGTCGCGGCCACGACCGAGGCGGCGGAACACCACGCGGCGCCGGTACTGGCCAATTTTGCCCAGCGAGCGCCAGAGCTCATTGCCCCATGTCTTGCCGTTGTCGCGCGAGACCTGCAACATCACCTGCGGGTCGCTGCCCTGCCCGCTGATCAGGCCGACGCCGACCTCGAAGTCGAGGAAGATCGCGCCGGTGCGGAAGTCGTTCAGATCGCGGAACAGGTGGCGGCTGGTCATCTCCCAAGGGCGCGGCATGCCGTTATCAGTCGGGACAGTCGGATCCAACGTGTAAATCTTGCCGTTCTGGTAGTCGCTGATGCGCGGCTTGTTCAGATAGTTGACGCACATCTCGCCACGGTGCCGGCCGCCACTCAGACCTGACTGAATCTCGGACCAGTCCCCGCTTGCGGCATCGTAAAACCAGCTCTTGCCGGCTGTCGGGAAGTTGATCTGATACATCGGATGGCCGCCCAGGTTGTAGGCGAATGCCGTTGCGTCGGATACGGCCGCGTAGCTGTTGATTTCGTTGACGAAATTGAGGTCGGTCCCGTTTATCGGCGTCCACGTATGCCCCTGCAGCATCATCACTTGGACCTGCCCGAGCTTGTTGCGCATCAGGCCGGTCAACGAATCGTTGTATTTGGTCAGCGAGAAAGAGGCGGCCAATCCGAATTCTGACTCTGAGCCTGGCTGATTCGAAAACAGGAAATCACCGCTGCTCGCGCCCCAGTATTCGCATGTATCGGTACCCGGGAGCACCAGCTCGCCATGATCGAACATGACGCGCATCAACTTGTCCGGCTCAGACTCAGCCTCGGCGAAGTCAAGAGCATCCGCCTGCGTGCCGTCATCGATGGCCGACAACTGGAAGACGCCGCTGTCATTAAAGCCCCAGATGAATACGTGCTTGCCCCAGGTGATGTCGAACGGAGTCACGAACAGCCCTGATGTTACGCGGGTGAAGGAAGAATCCACGGCATACGCACCAAGCACCGTAGCACTGCCACCAGGATTCGACAGCATCGTGTAGGTCATCGTGGTGGCGTCGACCACGGTTACCGCGAAGGAGCCGTTATATGCCGCTGGCGTGGCGCCGGTCATGATGATCGTCTCACCGGTATGGCGCCCATGCGGGGCGGTCGTCTTGAGCGTTGCAGTCGTTCCCACGTTGGTCAGCGACAGGATCGTGCGGGCGCCCCGGTCAAGCGTGTACATGTAGCCGTTGGCGCCGTCCGCCAGGCCGATCTGCTGCCCATTCTGCGACATCTGCACGCGTCCGGAGGTAGTGCCGATCGTGCCGCGCGGTGTGCGCACGCCGGCGTTGTTGACCTCGTAGAAGGTGCCGCGATGCACCACGTACATGAAGTCCTTGTATCCCAGCATGCCGCGCGGTGGCGTGTCGCCAAAATCGGTGAACAGGGTCATGCCAGGCATGCTGTAGAACGCCACATTCGTCTTATCCGGTTGCGCGGACACCTCGGCATAGCAGCCGATGCGCCGCTGCGCGCTCACATATGGTGACCGGCTGCTGTTTCCAAGACCGAAAAGCGGTATGATCTGGCTATCCAATTTTCTCTTTCAGGTGGCCCGGCATGGACTTCACTGGTTACATGGTTGCTAAGTTCATCGTGTTGGTGCTGCTTGCCTTCTTCGGCAATCTCATCTTTTCCGCAATTACCGGCCGTTCGCTTGAAGAGGTGCGCCGCGATACAGAAGCTGCTGCAGAGCGGGCGAAGTCGCCAACTGATTGACGATGCCTGGCGCCGTCGGTTGGGCCGCTAAGCGGTTTTGCACGAATGGTGATAGAGCCGCCGCACGCGCAGCAGGCCGCGCCGCTACCGCTGCCATAGCCAAGGGATTCCCGGTAGCTACACTTGCGGTTCCAGCGCCAAAAAAGTCCAATGGCGATACCTGTGGCAAACTCCCCATTTTGTCTACCGACTGAGCAGCCTTCGGGAACTGAGAGCTGAATTCAGCGACGTCGCGCAGTTGGCCTGTGAGTGGCCTACCTTTTTTCAGGTCTGCGGCCAGTTTCGCCGCGTCAATGTTTCCGGACGCCGGATTCAGCGCCTTCTCAACGCTGTAAGTTTTTGCGATCAACTGCCGCGCCTGCCGGAACTGGTCGAGCATGTCTGCCGGCGCACCGATCGTTTGCAGGTGGGTGTCGACGGCATCCTCAAGTGCCGAAGCGCCAGATTTCAGTGCCTTCCCGAGATCCTTGTCGCCCTTGGCGTATGCCGAGTCAGCCATGCCGCGCAATTCCTTGATTTTCGACAATGCAGAATCGGCATCGAACTGCGGGCTACGCAATGAATCGATCTCGGAAATAATTGGGCTAGGCTTCGCGTTCGGGAAGCCTGATGCCGCTTTCTTCGACTGCGCGACAATCTGATCCAGCGCATCGCTGTATGCCTGCGTAGGCGTAATCGTGCCGGTGCTGCCAATGGCATCGTATGCAGCACCGGCCTGCTGGCGTGCCGCCTTCAACGCATCGAGCGTGATAGGGGCATCGGCCGGCAGTTGGAGTGCTTGCTTCACCATGCCGTTTGTCACTTCCTGATTCTTCGCGCTCGCATTCTGCGCAGTAGAAATTTTTCCTGAGAACCCTTCGAGCAAACGATTTGCCAATGTAGGGTTCGCTTGAGATGGGGGGATGACATAGCCGGAAGCGCGTGCGGCGTCGATACCTGCGCGAGCATCAGGCGTCACGCCTGGGCCCGCGATGACCTGGCCGATCTTGCTGCCGATCTTTCCGACAGCACCCAGAACAGGAGGCAACGCGCCACCAATGACCGCCCCGGTTCCCGCATCATCTGGGTTCACCAGCGCCGCCGAAGCCGCGCCCGTGCCTGCGCCGCCCGCAATACGTGTGAGCATGTTGAGGGCGCCAGGTGTGCTACCGGCACGCATGCCACTGGTTGCCAGTGCGCTTGCCAAGCCAGATGCTGCCGGTGCAGCAATGCGCACTGCGGCACCGAGCGCAGGGCCAACAGGCAGCGTGGCGAGCACGTTACCGCCCACCCGCCCGACGCTTGCTGCCGTGCTGTCGCCGTAATCACGGTTGAATTCTTGATTGCCGGCGGTATTCATGGCGCGCACGCGCTCGCCCTCATTGGTTCCAGCAACCTTATCGAATCCGCTGGAAAGCAGCTGCGCACCGGTGTCGATGACATCCTTGACGCCGCGCGCGACGCCCATTCCGGTATTGACCACAGCGTCGCCGGCCTGACGAAGAAACGATTTCTCTGGCGTCTTCGGCGCGGCATCCGCCGGCATCGACTGGATATACGCCGCCAGCTTGCGCGCACCTTCTACGTCGCCGGCAGCATCTGCGTTGCGCAAAGCCGTGTAAAGCTGATCGCGGTCGGCCATGGTTACTTCCCGTATTTGTTGAGCAGACTGTTGATGTCGTCCGGGACGCTGGCTGGCTGAGTGGCCTCCGATTTCAGCGGAATCGCCTTCTGCTTATTCACGGTCGCCAAATTCTCATTGTTCTTTTTGACGATGCCTTGCAAGTCGCTTGCTTGCTTAAGCAGCGCCTGCGTTGGGACGAGTGCCTTGGATAGATCGAGAGGATTGTTGACGATCGACGTCAGAATTCGCTCATCGCCGCCATTCAGTACGCCCAGGTTGTACATCTCTTTTGCCTGCAGCATCATATTTTGGTAGGCGGTATTCAACCCGGCGCGTTTTTCAGGGCTGAGTGCATCCACTTTGGTGAAGTTGCCGAGAACATTCTTGTAATTCGTCAGCGCGTCATCCATGTTTCGATAGGCTGTCGCTTGCTTTAGATATTCGCCCGATGGCTTGCCGCCGGCTGGTGTGATCGGATTACCATTCTGATCCGTGACAGGACGAGACTGGCCGGTGCGCGGATCCACAATGATTGCGCTATCCTTGTCGTAAATACCCTTTGGCTGGTCTTTATCGAAGTTGAGGCGATCGCGGGACACGCCAAGCTGGCCCTGCGCGACGCCGAGTTGACCCTGCGCCACCTTGTTGTTGGCCTGGTTGTTGCGCTCAACCTCTGTCTGTTGACGCACGTTCAGCGCGTAGTCAAGATCCTTCTGCTGCTTAGCGACCTGCTGCTGAGTCGTCAGCGCACGCGTAACCACTTGCTGCACTGTGTTGGGATCGTAGACGGTTGGCAAGTCCTTGCCTCCATCCGGGATATGGCTGCGAAGATACGATACGGCAGCATCGTAGCTGCCCTGATCCTTCACGGCGCCCATAACCTGGCCGATGAGGCCAAGTTGCTGACCGTGTACCTCAAGCTGCGCTTTCTGCGATTCCGCCTGAGCCTTTTGCTGCTCGTTCAGGCTCTTCTGTACGCCGGGAATAGCTGCGCCGTAGCCGCCGGTCGCCAGCGAGCCGATCAACTTTGTCGAGTCCAGCTTTCCGGTGTCTTGATCGAAGGCGTCTTTGTATGCGTTGCCCAGCCCGATCTGCTGCTGCTCGGTACGCTGCGCCTGGTCGTACTGCAACTGAGCCAGCCGGTTCTGTTGCTGCGCGCCTTGGATCTGCGCGATTTGGCCTGCGCCGGCGAGCACGTTCGGCAGCTGGATTGGCTGCTGCTGGAGAAGGATATTTGCGTCGATTGGCATGATTTTTCCTTAATAGCCGCTGAAAGATCCTGTGCCACCCGAAGCGCCAAATATCTGGGGAGCGGCATTGTTATTTTTCAGCGCATCCAACAACTTATTCTGCTGATAGTAATTGGCAATGGAGCTAAGACCGCCGGTCAGCGCATTGCCTGAACCGACGGCGCTGGCCGCGCGCGCATTGCCGGCACCGATCAGGTTGTTGCCGATGGTGGATGCGTTTGCTGCGCCGGCGCTTCCAACAGCGCCCACGGCCTGCTGACCAGCACCAGAGACTCCGGCCAGCTTGTTATATTGGTTGTTCTGATTCGCCGTGTAGCGGCTATAGGCATCCGCGCCATACGTCGCCGCTGTATTCGCGCCGAACTTAGTCAGGGCTTTCAACGTTGCACCGGAGTTCAAATTGCCTTGTGCGGCGCCGAGTCGGTTGATGCCGGCATTGCCGTTTTCCAGGGCCGTCTGAAACGTGCTCTGGTAGATGGGGTCAGCGGCAAGGTCGTTGGCGTCGAAGTTCTTGAGAAGGCTGCCACCTTGGTCATACTGCGGATTGGCATCAATGAACGCCTGCAGCTTGTCTGCATAAGGAACCCAGCCCTCCGGCATAACAAAGCCGTGGTCGTTGAGATCGCGGATATAGGCGCGCTGCGCCTCGCTGCTGAGGCCGAGCAAATCCTGCAGCTTGTTGCCCGCCATCTCGCCGCGCAGCATCGTTCCTGCGTTGTCGGCGCGCGTCTGGTTGTACTGATCTTGCGAGACTTGGTTGGCGGCATTGGAGGCATCAACTTGCGCACCGCCCCCCTTGCCTGCCTGGCTGGCTCCATAAACCGTAGCGGCCGCGCCTAACCCAGTTGCAACTGCAGTTACCGTCATGATTTTTCTCCTTCAATTGCAAGCGCGTGCAGTTCTTCGTGGGTATCACAGGCGACCTCTTTCAAGGCGTCCTCGATATTGGTTGCGTCGACGCGAAAGACGTTGATAAAAATGGTGTCCTCATGCGCGATTCCGACTTTCTGCAATCCAGCCGGCGAGATGACGTTGAAGCCGGCCCTGACCCTGGCAAAGCCGCTCTCAGTGATGATCGACATGTCCCCGGACTCGACGAAATTGACGCACGCCTTCCGGTGAACCTTGCCGACGATTACCTTGTCTTTCTCGGCGAACATTTTGCGCACCAGCATGCCGTCGACAAACGTGTTTTCTGTGTCGAATTCCACCTTTTCGGCGTCCGACAGCGCATTCAGGCGCTTCTCAAAATCTGTGATTCGTGCACGCATGACCGCAGGATCTGGGTGCGTGTTGAAGATCAACTCACTGCCGCGCATCCTGACCAGCGGCGCCGGAGCGCGCGCTGACAGTTCAAACAGGCCGGTGTAGTTGACCTTGAACATTTCAGTTCACCGCCTGCTCAACAGCGTTGATCGTGAAGGTGCCGGCCGTCGGGCAGAGAATGAAGAACGCTCCAGCTGGAAGCTTGATGTCGATCGGCGAGATCGAGGCATTCGTCAGCAGCAGGCCGAGGGCATACGTGCTGCTCCATGTCGCATAGACGGTGCCGGTCGAGCAAGTCACCGCCGACGTATGCATGCGGATTTGCAATGTGCAGGCGCTGGCGGCAACAACGGTCGTTGCATTGGTGCAGCCGGCACTCACCGTCAGGATCGATGGTTTCGTGTTGTCGCTGGCCTGATAGGAGGTCGAGACGGCAAGCGTGCGGGCAGCGGGGAAGCTGAATGCGGTCAGGCCGGGATCACCTTTCGGACCAGTCGCGCCGGTAGGCCCGGTGGATCCGGTAGAGCCCGTAGCGCCAGTCGAGCCCTGCAAGCCAGTTGCGCCCGTATCGCCTTTGGGGCCTTGAGCACCGGTCGCGCCGGTGTCGCCCTTCACGCCTTGAATGCCCTGGATTCCTTGAATACCCTGATCGCCCTTTGCGCCAGCAGCACCAGCGGGGCCGACGTCACCCTGCGGACCTTGGGAACCAGTGGCACCGGTTGCTCCTGTCGGGCCGGCTGGGCCTTGCGGACCAACATCGCCTTGGTCACCCTTGGGTCCCTGTGGGCCGACGCCGCCGGGCGCTTCCAGCGTCGAGCCATTCCATTGCAGGCCGGTGCCGATGGTGAAGAATTTGGGCAGCTGAGCGGTGCCGTCGTAGACGAAAATGCCATTTGCGCCGCCGGCAGGATTCACGATGTCGCGCGCGTTGAAGAAGGTGTCGCCGGCGTCGCGCTGATTCACGCGGAGTTGATACGGGACAGCTTGGGCCGACTGCGCAAACAGCGCCAGGATCAGCAGGATGGGGAAAATCAGGCGTTTCATGGTTTTGTTCTCCTTGGTTTTATCAGTCGCGAACTTCAAAATGAATTGGCGCGGTTTCGGTCGCATATCCCAGCATCAACTCGCGCTTCATCATGTAGCGCGCTTGGATATCGGCCCGGCGATCCGCTGGCACCGAGAATTTGTTGGAGCATTCCCAAGCCAGCCACAGCCCGATGAAAAGCACCCACGTTTGCGGCAGTTTCGGTGCCTGTGTCTGCACGGCGTCCGGAACGATGGCCTGATACGTCAATTTCAGGCCCGGATCAACGCTCGGAACTGGCCACAGATGCGCAGAGAAGTCCGGTGCTATGTAAATGCTTTGCACTCGGGGAAACGGCGGCACCAGTGACTGGCTCTTGAGGTAGTCGTATTGCACCTTCGGCACGACGCGAACCGGCACATCCTGGCCATTCACCGTGTAAGTCACCTGCGGCACGCCGAAATAATCGGTCGGCAGCGTGACAACGCTTGGACTGCCCGAACTCCATGTGAGAGCGACAGGATCGACTGTCACTTGCGGCCAGGAAAAGCCGTGCACAGGAAGCTCCTTGAGGATGCCCTGCAAGCCGCGGAACAGCACATCGAAGTCTTCGGCCGACAGAGTTTCGTCCGCGCCGTTGGCGTTCATGTGCTCAGCCGCGTCCTGGCAGATATCCCTCGCCGGCAGTGTCCAGGCAGTCGACATTATTCAGGCTTGACCGTGAACGCGAAACGCGGGATCCGGATGCCGCTTTTGACGCCGTTTTCGTCCTGTGTGGTCGTGTCGATGGCCGCGTTTTCCAGAACCTCGACGAAATGCTCAGGGATCAGCACTTCCTTGTTGCGCTGGATGACGATCTGGTTGTAGTTGTGCACCAGCACGACATCGGCCTTGTCTTCTTCCTGGTCGCCGCCGGCATGGATAGTCACACGGACTTTCTTGACCGGCTTCGCGGCTTCCTTTTTCTCGCCGGCGCTTTTCGGCTTCGCGGCTTCCTTTTTCGGCTCTTGGGCGCCGTCCTGATTCAAGGCTTCGTCTTGCATGTGATTTCTCCTGAAATTGAAGAGCCCCACCTTTCGGCGAGGCATCCTGTTGCGAATTAGCCGATGGCTTCCCAGTAGAACGACTTGGAGGCTAGGGCGGTAGTGGCATTGACCGTGAAGCCGTTACTTCCCACGGTGATGCCGTTGGTGGTTTCCAGAGTGCGCGTGCCGGCGGCGATGGTGTGCAGCGAAGATGCTGCCGCCATGCCCTCGAACCACTCATCACTGATGCGGTCGGTCAGGTTGTGGAAGCGCACGACGCGCGGATTGAAGCCGCAGTTGATAGTGACCGCAGCAGCGGCGCCAGCATCGGTGACGATCTGGCCGACGGCCTGATTGCGCACCTGGTTGAAGGACTGGGTATTGGTGGTGAGTGCCATGATTTCTCCTGAAATTGAAGGGGTCAGCGGGCCGGAATTATCCGGCCCTGGCGCATTACAGAGATGCTGCCGATTCGATGCGGATCATCCACGAATCATTCAGAATCTTCGTGGTCGTGGTGGCCTTCCAGCCGACGGTCGAACGCTGCTCCAACGGGTCGGCAGAGCCGGCCGAGCCCAGCGGCTTGACGTAGGTGTTCATCGCGTTACCAGCCAGCGGGCAGACGCCATAGGCATTTGCTGCAATGACCAGCGTCACGTAGACGTCGAAGTTCGCACCGTTGTTTTTATAGACGGTCGTGCCTGCTGCGCCGGCGCCGGGGAAAATCTTGCAGTTCGTCGAGGACACGAAACGGATGTTCTTGTAGGAGCCGATTTCGTCCTCGATCACGCCGTCTTGACTGGCGTAGTCGGAGACCGAGCGGTAACCGGTGATGGTTTCCAGATCGAACTCGACATCCGGGTGAACCAGGGCGATGAAGCCCTTACGCACGGCAGCAGTGCTGATCTTCACGGATGGCATGATGCCTTCCTTGACGAACTTGGCGTTCTGCACCTTCAGGAAGCGGCTGGCTTTGTTCAGGTCTGCCGCGCTGATGGCCACGTTCACTGCCGCGCGGTTGGCAACGCCGTTGGCATAGGCCACGTTCGTGCCGGCGACCAGTACGTCACGACGCGCTTGATCGATGGTGGTGCCGGCCTGGTCGCCGAGGACGTCAGTGGCTTCGGTGACAACCGCGTCCTGGTTGGTCATCGACACCATGTCGGTCAGCGTGACGAAATCGCCATACTGCGCCAGCGTCGCCAGAATGTCGGTGACCGTCAGGCTCGAGCCGGACGGTGTGACACCTTCGGACAGCGGAATTGCGGCCGGCGCCAGTTGGGAGTAGCGGCGCATCTTGATCTGATTGCCGTTGCGCGTGGCAATCGGACGTTGTTGGCCGAAACGGCCGTGAACTTCGGACGGTTGTGCGCGCTCCAGCAGGTTGCGGTCGTAGAACGCCTGTACGCCTGGTGGCAAAACGGAGAGATTGGTCAGTGCCATTTGTAGCTCCTATCGGATTTAGTAACCCATCACGCGACGTCGCTCTTTATCAAAGTCTTCGCGTGACATATTTCGGATGCGATTCACTTCTTCCTGATCGGCGTTGGTGGGCTGCTTTTGTGTGCCGCTGCCACCTGCGCCGGGAATGCTCATCGCGCTCATTTTTGTCTTGGTCAGGGCCGCGGCAGAAGCGCGCTTTTCAGCGTTTTTCGTCGCAAGCTCAAGTTTTGCCTCGCTGATTTCGCGAATCGCCACCAGAGGGTCAAACCACTCATTGCCCAGGGATTCCATGCGCTTTGCCAGCTTATCCACCAGCTCTTTATCTGCATCCATCGCGAAAATGCCTGGATGGGCAGCCTCCACGATGCTCAGATATTGCTGATGTCTTTGCTGTTGAATTGCTTCCGGGTCTTGCTGGACAGGATCTGGGGCTGTAGTCACGTGACGGATGGCGTCTTCGAGACCTGGGTTCATCTCCAAGATTTCTGGACGCGATGCCTCATGCTGCTTGCGCTTCAACTCGGCATTTTCTTGCGACTTGCGGGTCGCAAAAGCCTTGTTGTCGCGCGCCTCTTTCTCTGCCCGAGCCAAACGCTGACGCAACTGCTCAACGGTTTCTTCGGGTTCTGCTGGTTCAGCCGGAATAGGCTCGGCATCAGGTTTTGGTTCAACGGGTTCCGGCGCCGGTTCTACTGGCTTAGGTTCTGCCGCTGCTGCGGGAGTCGGCACAGTTTTACCTGCGGCGGCCGCGTCCATCGCCTCCATTGCTTCGTTGTATTCCTTCTGGTACTGCTCTTCGGGTGTCAGGTCAGACATGTGCTTTTGCTCCTATGGGTCGGATATACCGAGAGTCCATTTATCAATCCGGGTCCGAGGTGTCGGAGAGTCCGGCTTTCAGGTGATCCAGTTCGGACTGCAACTGAACCGGTAATTCGAGTAGCCACTGCAGCGCCTTGATGCCGCCACGCGCGTTTTCGTCGTTGACGGCGATCAGCGCCTGAGTGAGCTCCGCGATCTTTTTGGCGATCTCTGGCTGCAGTCGCTCAACGCCGGCCGCCACACGCGGCATCGACTCGACGAGTGACGCCATGTACTGCTCGCCGGAGATTGATAGCTCGACCGTCATTGCAGCGCGTCCTGTGGTTGCGGATTGATCGGTGGCATCTCGGTCGGTGGCGCTGGAGGTTGCGGCGGCTCGTTCATTTCAGGTTGAATAGGCGCGCTGTCCGGCATAACTGACGGTGCTGGCATCTCTGGCTCCGCCAAGGCTTCCGGAACGCCGCCCGACAGATCTGGCTCGGCAGCGGCAGCGCTGTCGGCGATGACCTGCACAGCCTGGCTCGATAGTCGGTCAACGACCAGGTCGAGGCGCTTGGTCACGGCGTTGTACTGATCGACCTGCGCCTGCATGACGGTCTTGGTCATTTCGAGGTGGTGCTTGCTTTCGAGCTTCTCGACCTCTGCGGCTGCGTTCTGCAGGGCCGCCTCAAGCTCCTTGGCATGCGCCTGCAACTGTTCCATCTGCGCCTGAATCTGTGGCGGCACCTTCTGGCCGTCGGCGTCCTTGAGGATCGGGCTTTCCTTGCCGATCTCCATGGCGTCCCAGACCTGCTCCAGCAGTTCGCGGACGTCGATCAACTTGGCGGCGTCGGGCGTGCCCAGGGCGAACTGCGCGAAGGCGCGAATCTTGTTCGTGAGCACTTCCTTCAACATGAAGGACTTCGTGCCGGTGGCCTTCCATTCCATGAAGGATGTCTTGCCGAAGGTCTTGATCGCCTGCCAAATCTGAGCGGCCTTTTCGCCGTGAATCTTTTTCACCGTCTCCGGGTCCAGATATTTCAGGTTCCAGTCAATCAGGCACTCGACAATCGGCTCGATCCAGTTCTCATCGATGTTCTGGATCACTTCCTTGAGCGGCATCGAGGATGCGGACATGATCATGCTGATGCCGGTCGCGGTCTTGTTGAGGTTGCTGGAGTCGTCGCCCTGCGTGTATTTGGTAATGGCCGTGTCGTCGTCGCTGAACTGCTGCGCGGCGGCCATCACGCTCTGCCAGCCGTCGGTGACGTCCGGCTCGATATGATCGATCAGCGCATTCTTGCGGTCATCGGGCGACAGGCCCGGCTTGAACTGGTAGACCTTGCCCGGGTATTTCTTGAAATCCTCGGTCGGCAGGAATTTGGAGCGGTCAACGCTCTTGGTGCCGAGCAGCGCCATGCCCTTGCCTTCGAGGAACAGGCGGAAGGCCGCGTTGACGACCTTCTGATAGGGGATGTTGTTCTCGGCCACGCCGATGCCCCAAATCTCCTCCTCTTCGTCCTCATAGGTGCAGCGGTGCGTGGCGCCGCGATCAGTCCATGGGCTGGGGCTGATTTTGACCACCACCCCGCCGGCCACGATGGCCACGACGTCAACCATCTGGCCATCGTCTTCCTGATCGGCCAAAACGGTGTTTGGCAGATCATTGCCGGTGTCATAGCTGATAGGCTCGGCCTGCTCTTCTGGGGCTTCCGGCGGCAACAGGTTTTTCGGCACCTTGCCGAAGAAGCGCGCGACCTTGATCCGGTCACCCTTGCGCCAGTAGTCGATGTTGCCGCGCTCTTCATGCGCACGGTCCGATCCGGTTTCATTGCCGTTATCGCCGCCGCCTTGCAGCGCCTCGTCGACGTTCGTGTAAGAATCGTCGAACTTCCACGCGGCGACCGTGTGCTTGCTCTCCATGGTCACCCAGAAGGTACCGAGGCCCTTGCAAATATCGCGCGCCTCAGGGTCCGGATACACATCGAGCGTGTTACCGAGCTCGAAATATGGGAAGTCGTACTGGTATTTGTTTTCTGTGAGAACAGGGACGCCGGCGGAGTTGTCGACGGACGTCTCAGTCAGCGATTCCTTGCGCACGAACGGGCCGAAAACGAAACCGGTGCCGTATTTGCACAGCACGTTGGTGCCGAGCTTCAACATTTTGCGGAAGCCCATGCGCTCCAACTGCTCGGTGATGATGTCTTCCACCGTGTCCGCAAAGCCCTTGAGCTCTTCGTTCGTCGGGTTGGTGTCGAAAGGCATCTTGCCGTTGCCGAACAGCGCATCGTTGATCTTGGCGCGTGCTGCGCGTACCTTGTTGCGGCTCGATCCCATGAACAGGCCGGCAGCCTTGCGAGCGCGCGCTGCGCCGGTACCCTTGGTATCGTCCTCACGGGGGATACGCATCACATCCTGATAGCACTGCAGCAGCTTCAACTCCTGCGGCTTACGCGCCTGATCCCAGTCCGTCAGCCGTGCGCACAGTAACTGCGCCAGGCCGGAGGAGGATGCTTGGGAATCAATCATGTGTGCGCCTTAAAAGTAGATGCCGTATTCGTCAGGTGTCTCTTGCTGCAACGGCGGCATGGATTTCCAGTCGTCGTTCGTCATGTCTTGCGCGTTGACCGCGATGTAGCGCAGGTTGTCGGCGCCATGCGACCACTCATCGTGCAAAGGCTCTTCCGGCTCTTTCGTCTGGCTGTTGATGCGACGCCGGTATCTCTTCGCGCACTGCACCAACCTGCCGGCTTTCGTTTTGTCGAAGTAGAAGCGCCCGAAAACCATGCGCGTCATACGGATTCCATCTTCGAGAGCCATGTTCGGCGTGATCCGCACCGTCCAGCCCAGCTCCTGCATTACCTGTTCTGCGCTCTTTCCGGTCTGGTAGTTCTTCGTCCGGCCGTCGTGGGGGAGATAGACGTTGCCCCAATTCATGTTCTTTTTCTTCAATTCCGCCGAGTAGTGGTCCAGCGTCTTGAAGCTGTCTTCGATGTTCTCGATCACGCGTACTTCCGATGCGTGCCGCTGAACCAGGCTGATCGACATGGCGTCGTTCCAGCCCAAATCGAAGACCACGTGCACTTTCAGCGTCGGGTCGTAGGGCGCGTTGCAAATCCTGCCGCCAGCCTCCGCTGCTGCCACCTCATCCGAGTAGATAGCCCCTGACACTGTCGGCCGGCACTTGCCTTCCCAGATGTTCTGGTAGTCCACATCGGTCATAGTCTGCTTGGCGCGCAGCCGCTCTTTCTCCAGAACCGCCGGGAACCATGGGTTATCCGACCAGTTCACGTGCACCACGACTGCGTCTTCCGGCTTTTGCGTCACGAACATTTCGTAAGTGGCGTCGGTCTCCAGCTCAGGGTTGAACGTGAACCAGATTTCCGATCCGTCCTTCCGAATCGTTGGGAGGAGCACATCCCACGATCGTTTGCTGACGCTGTGCGCCTCTTCAATCCAGACGATGTCGCAACCTTCAAACGACTTGATCGAGTCCACCGTGTGGTCGGCCAGGCCGGCAAAACTGAACTCGGTACCGTTCTTGCCGCGGATCTCGGTTTCCAGAACGTCGTAAAAGTCCCCGAGGCCGAGCGCCGAAATCTGGTCCCTCAATAACTTGTGCACCGACTGCTTGATTGACTTCTGGACTTCACGTGCGCAGAGAATGCGGAGCTTCTTGCCGGCGCCCTTGATCAGCAGTGCGCGGGCGTAAGACCAGCTCTTCGCGCTGCCCCGCCCTCCTTTTGCTCCCTTGTAGCGCATCGGAGAAAACAGGAACTTCAACTTTTCAGGAAATTCAGCCCTGGCGGCCATATCAGACGAACGAGACTTCGATGCTGTGATCGGTTGCGCCCACTCCGCCGCCGGCCTTGTTCACGTCGACCAAGCCCCATGCTTCACGCTCCAGCGCGATCAGGACTTTCAGCGTGTCCGACGCAGCCTTCAAGTTGGTGATGCAGGTTCCGATGGCAGGCGGCTTCTCAGCGCTCATCTCGCCCTCAAGCTTGGCCAGCATTCCGGTCGCAAGGTTGCGGTACCGGTTGATGTCTTCGCGGTGCTGCAACCGGACCTGAGCCACGGCGCTTGCATTGACCTCGACAACGACCTTGTCTGTTACAACGCGGCCGTCTGTTACGGCTTTTCGTGTAACAACTCGCTCGGCCTCGGCTGCGATCTTTGAGGACAGATCCTTGGTCCAGCCCTCCCGATCAGCGCGGCGCTTGATCGCCACGTGGTTACTGCCAGGATTGGCCGCTGCGATCTCGCGCAGCGACAAGATGCCGGCGCGGTAGTCGGTCTCGATGCGCTCCCAGTCAACAGTCGGCTTGGCGGTTTGGTCGGTCACATTTCCACATCAGTTGGCTTCGAACAGGCTCAACTGTATGGAATTGTCCGGACGATATGGCGTCCGTTTTGGAGGGGTCTTGATCGTGGGTGGCGTGTTGCTTTGATGCAGGACAGACCAGAGGTGAATTAGCCTGTTCCCCTTGGAGTGCGAAGGCTCGACGCCCTCGTTACGATACGACTTGACGGTCGTTTTGGGAATGCCGGTGCAGGCGGCGATGGCAGAGAAAGAGAACCCGCCCGCGCACAGATCGGTGATCAGGCGCGAGAAGTCGATGGGCTCGTCTTTGATCTGCGTGAGCATGTGCTAGTGGACCTTGGCTACGGCCTTCGCGAGCTTCTTCTGGCGCGGTAGACGTTCCGGCGCCGGTTTGTTCTTCGGCAGCTTCCAGCCGAGCGCGACCAGGGCGTGCTGCACTTGCATGTCGCAGAGGTTGAGCAGCACCTGCTGCGTTTCGCCCTCCGGCTTCTCCAGCGTCTGCCGGATGAAGCCGCTGCCGTATTCGGTGGTGATTTTGTATTTGGTTTCGTCGTTCATGCTTGCCTCAAGTAAGAAATTAAGAATTCGATGCCCATGCCAAGTAGAACCGGCGCAATAAAATCTGGCGCTGGATGAATGCGATACCGCCACGCCGTGATCCGATCGACATCGCCAACCATGTTCTGCAGCGGATGACCTCCGCGCATGCCGGGCGCCGTGTCGGAGAAACGGAAGAAGCCGTCGGCGATCCGGCCGCTGCGGACCTGGCCGTAGATGAACACCTCGACGTCGACGTATGGCGGCGGCAGGCCGATCTCCCAATCGGTTTCAGTGATCATGGTCAAGTCCAACGGCTGCGCGCCGAATGCGCCCGTAATACAGCTTGGTCTTGGCGCCGATGTAGGCGCGGGTGCGGCGGCGGTTCATTGATGCCTCCGATTGAATTCCTCGGCTTCCAGAACTGCGCATCCTGCTGCTACGGCGGCATGCGCGAGACGGATCAGGCCGAGCACGATCCCGACTGCGATTAGTGTCGTGCTCATGGCCACGGCACCGGTTGAGGCGGCGGTACCGGCTTCTGCTGCCGCGTGCGCTTGCGTAGGTATCCGGTGCTCATGGCTTCCACCTGCATGCGCGTTCAGCGTCCTCTGCCGCGCGTTCCACCATGCCCGCCTCCTCTGCCGCCTGCTGCATTGCATCCCGCAACTGAAACGGGATCAGCAGGATGCACACGATCCAGTAGATCACGATGACCGCAGCCAAGATTGCTGCGCCTACGATAATTCCGAAAGCCCAGAACATCACGCCGCCTCCTTCCGCACCAGCCCCTCGGTGTCGAGCGCCAGCGCCAGGATGGCCAGCGCGTCGGCGTGGTTGTCGTCGACAGGGACGAACTTTCGAGCGCGTGCCTCGGCGATCATCATGGCCTTGTCAGCGTTGCCCTTGCCGGTCCAGTGCTTTTTGATCTCGCCGACGCCCACCGGAACCATGCGGATGTTGTTCAGTGCGCACCACGTTTCGAGATGCGCGCGGAAGCCGCCGTAGCAGTGGGCCGCAAGAACTTGGCCGGGAGGGTGGCGGCGAACATCCTCGAAATAAACGACGTGAATCTCACCCGCCGCGCGCTTCATCTCCGTGAGGTGGTTTCGGAAGGTCAGCCAGCGCTGGCCCGGTACGCCGCCCGGCGCGCAGTTCACCGAGCCGCCGCTGATCGCGCCGCCGCGCAGGTGTAGCGACCAGCCGCATTTCGTGCCGAGGTCTAGGGCGAGGATGTTCATGCGGTCACCGGTGCATAGCCAGCCTCGAACGCTGCTGCCGGGGAGAACGAGGCATAGCCGTCGTCGTACTCAACGTAGTAGCCGCCGACAGCTGGATTGTGCTTGCTGAGGAAGTTCTCGGAGACCTCGACAGCGTTGCCCAGCGAGTCGCTCAGGAGCGCAATCGTGCCGGACTCGTCGTGGTTCACCGCTTCGATCTTGAACGCCTTGACGCGCTTGTGGCATTGGTAAATTTGCATGCTTCTCTCCTATTCGATTCACGCCCGACCGAAGCCGGGCGTTACGGGGTGTTTCAGACGCTCAAGCGGTCCAGTGCGTCCTGAACTGTGTTGAGGCGAATGCCGTCGATTTCGTCCGCCAAACGGTTCAACTGGTCCACCAGCGGCACGGAGGAACTGCTTTGTGCCAGTGATGCGCCTACAGACGACGGCCCCGGAGCGCAGAGGACTGGAGAGAGCCGGGTGTGCAGTAAATTGGCACGGTCACCGACAGCGGCAATGGCGCTGCTGAGTCGATCAACTGCGGTCTGAACATCCGATTTCGGGGCGACGTCGCAGCCAATAGTGCCAGCTCCCAAAATGCTGCCTGTGCGAATAGAATTGCCTTGTTGCTGAGCGTACATTTCACTTCTCCTGTGGTTGGTGCTGCAAACGCGCGCGTGCGCGAGGGTTACAGAGCGCGCGCCAGACCTCGGCGCTCGTTCGTGTTGTAATCAGTAAACTTTTGAGAGTCGCCGTCGAACCAGAGCTTGACGCGGCCTTCCCACTCGCCATTGCGCGACTTGTCGCAGATCAGCAGCGTGTCGGCATCGGAGTCGGCGACTACCTTGCCGGCGGCCGCATCGCGCTCCTTGCGCTTGTTGCGCCACGCGAGCACCACGTTGTCTACCAGGTCGGCGATCGCGCCGCTGCCGCTGATGTCCATGCGGGTCGGCTGCTTTTCGTCGCCCTCGCCTTTCTTGAGGTGGGCGACCAGGTGAATGTGGATGTTCAGGTCGCGCGCGAGCACGGTCAGCATGTTGACGAAGTCTTTCTGGCCGTTGTAGTCGTCTGTGCCCTTGACGCACTTCATGAGCGAGTCGACGGCAAAGTGCTGAACACCCAGTTTCTCGGCGCAGTAGCGGATCACGGCGCGCAGCTTGGCTGAATGCACGTCACCCTGCTGGTCGTACACCCACATGGTCTTGTCGGTGCGCTTGATGAACGCCGACACCTGGTCCGGCTTCGGCCAGCGCAGGCCGGTGTGCTGCCGGATCATCCGAGAGATCGTCTTGCCCGGCTTCATCTCGAAGCTGGCGACGCAACAGCGATGTCCCTCTTGCGCAAACTGCGACAGCACCTGCCCCTGCAGCATCGACTTGCCGGAGCCGTTGAAGCCGCCCCATAGCGTCACCTCGCCTGGTGCGAAGTAGAGCCAGAAATTGGCGAACGGCATCTTCGGATGCTTCGGCGAGTTCGCTGCGTCCTGCGTCAGCTCGGCCAGCACCTCGGCTTCGAAGGCGCCCACGCTGCGCACCTTTTCCTGCGGATCCGAATCCTGCTGGTAATGCTGAAAATCAATGTCGTCTGCGGTCAGAACGTCCATGCTTGCCACTCTCCATTTTTGAATTCCATGAGTTCGTCGCCGGCGCATGCCACGACGTGCGCTGCCTTCTCGGCGATCTTGTCGACCAGCCGGCCGAAGTCGTCATCCATCACCTTGCCGTGCACATGCACCAGGCAGTTCACCAGGAAGCGCAGGTCGAGCGCTCTGCGCATGTCGTCGCGGGTCACCTCAACGTTCGGGTACAGGCCGAAGCTGAGGCGGTTCTCCGGATCATCAAACCGGTTCGTCACCGGCGTTTCGACGTCGACCAAATCCACGAACACCGCCGCCGGCTTCAATCCGTCCATGCGTGCGCGAATGATTTGGCGATGGCCGCGCATCATGCGAAGGCGTTTCCGCCGTTGCCACCGGCACCCAGCTGGCCGACGTACTGCGCGAACTTGGTGGCACCGAACAGCGTCTCCGGACGCAGGTACTGCGCCATCTTGTCGTCGTGCAGCCACTCGCTGACCTTGGCGTCGATGACGGCCATGCATTCGGCAACCGACGATTCCCCGAGTCTTGCAGCGATCACCCGCAGGTTTGCTTCGACTGGTCGGTACGACTTCCCCGCTTTTTCGTTCAGGTGCTCCAGGATTGCGATGACGTCCGGTGAACCGGACATATCCTTTTCCTTTCCTTTCCCTTCCCTTCCCTTCCCTTCCGTCAATGAGGGCTCAGTGAGTGGCAACTGAACTTGCACGGATTCCGGTGCTGGAAGGCCTGATTTCGATGGTCGGTTGATGACCTGATGCGACTTGAAACCCTTGATGTGTAAGTACTTTTCGCCATTCACGTCATACTCAGTGAACAATCCGTGAGTAATCAGTGATTGAATCAGCGGTTCGCAGTCAATTGCATCCGCCGGGAAAATTTGCATCTTCAATTTTTTGGCCGAACGTTGGATGTTTCCGTAGTCGTCCGCGAAATTCCATGAGCCAATAAAGAACAGTCGGGCTTCCATGGAAAGCTCGACGACCTTCTCATCGGTCCAGAAATCCGGCTTGATCGTGCGAATGCGTGCCATCTAATTTATCCCCAGCAAATGCACCATCGACCAGGCCATCGGCGACAGATTCGAGCCTTTGAGATGGGTCGGCAGCGCATAATTTCGCACTTGCCTGATTGGCCTTCCTTCGGGGTCGTCCAGCAACGTGTGCACGGCGTGGCCGCGCTCAGGCCTCACCGAGCTGATGACACCAGTCTTGCCCATGTATTCGAGATATTTTTTGACGCGGACCGAACTCACGCCCGGCTTGCCGTAGATCAGGTCGCAAATCTGCCGAGTGGTCAGCGGCCCGTTCGTCCTGAGTGTGTCGAGGATGGTGAGGCGCATGCCGGAAATGTTGCTCATGCCAGTCTCCAGTTTTCAAGAGACTTAATTTTAGGATTGCGCGCGAGTGCCAAGGTACCTATAGGCGCCGCTATCGTCCGCAAAGCCGCGCCAGCACTGGAAAGATTATTTTCGGATGCGTGCGTAATCATGCCGCCTCCTTCTGCCGCCGAAACTTGTTGATCAACTTGCTGGCGTCGGATTTGGCGCGAGCGCGCATGCCGTGGATGAGCATGTGTGCGGTGCGCATCAGCGCGCGAATACGCGGCTCGATGCGCTCGACTTCCTGCTCGGAGATATGGCCATCGAGCAGCGCGTCGGTCGATGCCGCGACGGCTTCGCCAAGCTGAGCTACCGAGGCCATGACCAGACGCTGCAGTTCCTTGTCGCTGATGTCGCCGTTCTCGATGTTCGGCACCGGCACGCAGATGAAGCCGAGGCGGTACGATCGCGCATGGTGCGCCGCAAACGAATCCGGCACGCCGGCGCTGTGGCAGAGCTCCATCACTACGGTAGCATCCTCATCGCTGGCGATGTAGCTCTTGATCATCGGACTCAGCTTCTTCTGCAACGTGCCGGCGTTCACGCCCATGCGGTGCGCCAGCGCTTCGATGCCGCCAGGATAGGCGCGCGCCGTGTTGTAGAGGCAATCGCCCTGATCCGTCTCGCCGTATTTGTATGTCATGGAAAAACCCCTGTTTGATTTCTAATGCGCAATTGATGCGGCGCAGCTAAAGTGAAGCCATGGAATAAGGGCGCGCATTCACAGCCGTGACACAATCGTGGTTCTCACACCCGATGGACACGAAAGGAATGCGCATGGAAAACGAAGAACCGACGCTGGAGCAGCGCGTGGCATATTTAGAGAAGGAACTTGAGCGGACGAAATTCATCATGTCCGCCCTTGGAAAATCTTTTTCAGACCAGCTTCAACAGCACGATGGAGCTTTCCGACCACTGTACGCGGTGGCGTTTGCCCTGTGCCAGCAGACGACGAAGGATTCTCAGCTGGCGACTGTGATTCGGTTTTTCCTGGAGCAGACTGCAGCTGTGCAAGGAGGGATTGCTGTACCAGATGTGAATCTGAATGAGAGCGAACGGCACTCCGCAGACCTACTTGAGCTGCTGGGTTCTGACCCCACGGACCCGCCACGCTTGCCAGACGGTTATAAACCTCCGCCTGTCTCGCAGTGAAGCGATCAAACGCATCGTGCTCGTACTGAACGCGGCAATCAGCGATCTGCCGCGCCCTATCCCGGCGCCGAATGCGCCCGATGATCCGCCCGCACTTCACGGCGCGGCCTCGGCGGCGGGTTCGGTCGGCACTGCCGGCTCCCAAATATCCGGCCTGAGCTCACAGAGGCTCAACTTCGGCTCTGCCGCTACCAGTGATTTGCACAGTGAAGTGCTGGGATTCCGATGGCCACCGGCGATCAGATAGAAATAACCGACAGAGGAATCGACTTGAGCGGCCAGCTTCTGGCGCTCTTCGTCGGTTGCTTGTCTCAAGAAAGTTTTCATGTCCATATCTTTACTTTACCATAAAGATAAAGAAATGGAAGGTCAACTTTACCTTTTTGGATATTTATCTACTTGGTAAAAAAAGCGATGATCGAAAAATGACACGAGAAGAAACAAGACGTCAGAACGCTCGATTGCTCGCAAAGGAAGCCGGCAGCCTCACAGCATTTGGGAAGGCTCTGGATATGTCCGATTCCCAGGTGAATCAGATCATCGGCAAGAACCCCGTCAAAAACATAGGGAATAAAATTGCCGAGCGGATAGAACTTGCGTTCCGGAAGCCTGCGGGCTGGCTGGATCGAGACCGGGCTGTGGTGGCAACCTCAATCCCAATGGGCATTTCTAACGAGCCAACATCCGATACCGCATCTTCCAATTGGCCGTTTACGATGTCGCTTCAAGATATTTTGCAGTTGCCGCCTGAGGAGCTAGCACCGCTTGACCGGTATGTTTCCTATACTGTGATGGAGTGGAGGCACAAGCAGACACACGGCACACTCAAAAAAGAAAGCGCGATCGACAAGCACACGGACGGTTTTTTGCAGGTCGACAACAAGAAAAACGTCGGGTAACCGACCATCATTGGAGGTTGGATGCCCGGAGAATCTAAGGTTTTCGGAATCAATGCCATTCGTGGGAGCGACACGATTGCGGTATGCCAAGAAATCATTGACTTGGTGAAAAGTGGCAACGCCTCCGGCATGATGTTCGCCATTCGTCGCAACGGCGGCCATCAATGGGGCGTCACCGGCGAATACAAGACAAAGCCGATTGAGATCTGCATGATCGCCGCGGCTTTCTTCAATAAGTACAGCGCGCAGTCGGCGCCGGCCATCGCGCGCAAGTTGGGTACGCTCGGGATGATGGTCGCCTGCCTCGGCATGGCAATCCCGACGTTGAACATCGACGGCGCCAACCCGCACAAAGCCCTGTATGACCAGATGATGCCGAACACATCGCTGCGCCTGGCCGAGAAAGAATTGCTGCGGCCACCGACAGAGCGCGCCCACTCTTGATCAGGAGGAAATCATGAAAATAATCACTCTTTGCACAATTGTAGTTGCACTTTCAGCGTGCGCTACAAAACCTGACGATCAATTTGCAAAATGCATGGACGCAGTCGCTACAAACCCGAAATATGCTCCTCTCGAAAAGAAATTGGCGCTTGGGAAGGTATCGAGCCAAACACTTGAGATGAGAGCTAACAACAGCGTAGCGTCTGATTCAGATAAACCGCTAATTTCGTCTTGGGCGTCCGACCGTCAACAATGCTTTTCCGCCGTGGACCCTGTCATTCAAAAGAGCATGCATCCGAAGGTCTATGCTTTGATTCTACAAACCAGAGCAAACGCAAAAACGCTTACCTCGCGCCTTTATGAGGGAAAAATCACATACGGGCAATATGCCGAAGGGCGGCAATTGAACGAAGATGCTGATCAACAAGCTCGCTTGGAAATTGCTGGAAAGGCCGTCGACGAACAGTCCGCAAATGAGCGCCAAGTCCTCCTGATGCAACTGCAGGCGCTCCAGAACAAACCGACTCCTACGCCGGCACCAATGCCGTACATGATCCCAACGCGCCCTACCGTGACGACGAATTGCACGACGATTGCCGGCCAAGTGAATTGCACAACTCGATAAAAATAAATATGAAAAATATCTCGATTTTGATTATTTGCAGCTACCTCCTCTCAGCCTGCGCAACCCAAAACGATAATTGGCATTGGTACAAGGCGGGATCGACGCAACAAGATTTCAACATGGATGACGCTCAATGCCGAGCTCAAGCGTTTTCACTAGTCGGCGCGCCGATGATTCAACGCGTAATCGTTCTGCAGAACTGCATGATGGGAAAGGGATGGGAAAAGCGATCAGGATGATGGCCTGATCACCACTCTCCAAATGAGCCGCCTTCGGGCGGTTTTTTTATGCCTCAACATTTCCTCGGCACATTTTATATTTATCTTTTGGGTAAATTTATCTTGTGTTTGTTTATCTTTATGGTAAAGTTACTCCAACAGCTCACCCGAGCCGACCACTGGAGCGAGAAAATGCAAATCCAAATCAAACACCGTTTCACCGATGCTGCTCTGTTCGAATGCGCTGCGCCTGATGGCCTGGAGAGTGGCCTGCATCTGCGTCACGCATTGGAGCAAGCTGTGGCTGCTAAGACCAACCTGGGCGGTGCCGACCTGCGCGGTGCCGACCTGGGCGGTGCCGACCT
>Ga0247741_1000219_pt1 | contig 37362 bp, 36 predicted proteins | sample UWRJL213509R2_FD_180945 | JGI IMG/M metagenome (GOLD analysis project Ga0247741, IMG submission 180945) | Plant litter microbial communities from Arlington Agricultural Research Station in Wisconsin, United States - UWRJ-L213-509R-2 | ecosystem: Environmental > Terrestrial > Plant litter >... | reverse complement strand
TCATCCGTTGCATCTTCACCGGCGTAACGCGCCGAATAAACGCCGGGGCGGCCATTAAGTGCATCTACTTCAATACCGGAATCATCCGCAATAGCTGGCAAGCCAGTTTGTTCGCACGCGTGGCGCGCTTTTATAATTGCGTTTTCTACAAAGGTGGTGCCCGTTTCTTCAGCGTTTGCAATATTAAACTCAGATTGCGGAACTATTTCGAAGCCACAACCCGAAAGTAATTGTTGAAATTCGCGAAGTTTTCCTGCATTACCGCTGGCGAGAATAATTTTTTGGGTCATTTATTTTTTCTCGTATTCTTCGTGCCGGATTTTTTAAAAGTTGAATTGGATTCTGCGTTATAAACGTCTAAAGGCTGTGGCTGCTGAAATTTGTAAGCGCAGACCAAAACGCCAGCGCCGACTAAAATCATGGGAACGCTTAATACTTGTCCCGATGAAATAGTGATGCCAGCAAAGCTTGTTTCCCAATCGGGTACGCGAAAATATTCGGTAAAAAACCGCGCGCATCCGTAAAGCATGCAGTAAAGCGCTCCGGTGGCCCAACGTGGTTTTTGGGTGCGCGCAAACCACCAGACAACCACAAACAATAAAAGCCCATCCACAATTGTTTGATAAAGCGGCGACGGATGCACTAAATGATCGACACCCGGCCATTGCATTGCCCAGGGTAAATCTGCGCTTGCAAGACGCCCGGGCAATTCGTGATTAATAAAATTGCCGAAGCGACCAGCCGCATAACCGAGCGGAACTAACGGGGCAATAAAATCGTAAACGTCACCGAGATATTTTTTGTTCTTCCGAGACCATAACCACATGGCCACTACCACTCCTAGAAAGCCGCCATGGAATGACATTCCACCTTTCCAAGTCATGGGAATTTCAAGCAGATGGTCCCAATAGTAAGCCGGGCGATAAAACAAAACTTCACCCAATCGCCCGCCTATGACAACACCTAACATGCCATAAAAAATAATGTCGCTGACGTGATCCTTGGTCCAGCCTTGCGCTGCGATGTGTGGCTGTTTTATGCGCAAATTGCCCAGCAAAATAAATTGCAAAAAAGCAACGCCGTACATGATGCCGTACCAATACACAGGCCAGGACCCGATGAAAAATGCAACGGGATCGGGATTCGGGTGAACGAGCATGGTGAGTCCTTAGAATTAAAAGTTGTGCGAATTAGCACTGGCAGGAAAACGCGACTATTCTGCCACAGGTTTATACATTAACCCCTATCGCCAAACCTGAATTGCGCTAGGAAATATGATGGCCAACCCCTACAATGGGCGTTTTAAATAAGACGAAAGTACTACATGTTTAACGAAATCCCCACCAGTCGCCCAGCTACGCCACTTTTGGACAGCATAGATTCTCCCGCTGACCTGCGCGCATTGGACGAAAAACAATTACCCCAACTGGCGGAAGAGTTACGTGCTTTTTTATTATTCAGCGTCGGGCAAACGGGCGGCCATTTTGGCGCTGGCTTGGGCGTGGTTGAGTTAACAATCGCATTGCATTATGTGTATGAAACTCCCTCTGATCGTTTAGTTTGGGACGTTGGCCACCAAACCTACCCTCATAAAATTCTCACATCGCGTCGCGAGCGCATGAATTCCATTCGCCAGGGCGGCGGCTTATCCGGCTTCCCAAAACGTGATGAAAGCGAATTCGATACCTTCGGCGTCGGTCATTCAAGCACATCAATTTCAGCTGCGCTTGGTATGGCAATCGGCAATGAAATTAGCGGTAATGGTCGCAAGGCTGTCGCCATTATCGGCGATGGCGCTATGACTGCCGGTATGGCTTTTGAAGCGTTGAATCATGCGGCCCATACCGAAACAGATATGCTCGTTATCCTTAACGATAACAATATGTCGATCTCACCGAATGTAGGTGGGCTAGCAACTTATCTTTCCAAAATTTGGGCGAGCAAGTTTTACAACGGCCTGCGCGAAGGTAGTAAAAAAGTGCTGACTAAAATTCCGTCTGCATGGGAATTTGCCCGTAAAACGGAAGAGCATTTTAAAGGTTTTATGTCACCCGGAACCCTGTTCGAAGAAATGGGTTTTAATTATGTTGGGCCTATTAATGGCCATGATTTAATAGATTTGGTGAGCTATTTACGCAACCTGCGCGATATAAAAGGCCCCAAACTTCTGCACATCATTACCCAAAAAGGTAAAGGCTTTGAGCCTGCAGAGCTCGACCCCGTTGGTTACCACGCGCTCAATAAAATTGAACCGCAAAAGACGGTAAGCTCATCGCACAAAATTAAATTTCAGCAAGTGTTTGGCGATTGGCTTTGCGATTTGGCTGCGCAAGATGATCGGCTTATCGGAATAACCCCTGCCATGTGCGAAGGTTCGGGTATGGTGGATTTTGCAACGCAATATCCAGAACGCTTTTTTGATGTCGCCATCGCTGAACAACACGCTGTTACCCTTGCCGCCGGTATGGCGTGTGAAGGGCAAAAACCCGTTGTGGCAATTTATTCAACGTTTTTACAACGTGCTTACGATCAGCTTGTGCACGACGTCGCCTTGCAAAATCTTGATGTCACTTTCGCTATCGACCGCGCAGGTTTGGTTGGTGAAGATGGCCCAACTCACGCAGGTAGTTTTGATTTAAGTTTTTTGCGTTGCATTCCCAATATGCTTATCGCCGCACCTAGCGATGAAAATGAATGCCGCCAATTGTTATACACCGCCTATCAATTTCCTGGCCCCGCAGCGATTCGTTATCCACGCGGTACAGGCACAGGCGCAAAAATCGAAAAAACATTTACGAACTTGCCGATTGGCAAAGGCCGTATAGTCCGCACAGTCAATAAAGAAATAAAACGTGAAGGCGCGTCCGTCGCTATTCTTTGCTTCGGTACTTTACTTGCGAATGCACAGCAAGCTGCTGAACGACTTAATGCAAGCCTATGCGATATGCGGTTTGTAAAACCTTTGGATGAAGAACTCATCGAGCGCATGGCTAACAATCACAGCCTAATTGTCACTATCGAAGAAAATGCGATTGCAGGCGGAGCAGGTTCTGCGGTGAGTGAACACCTTGCGAGCCAGGGTTATGCCATGCCGATTTTGCACCTCGGTTTAAACGATACTTTTGTTGATCATGCTAATCACGATCAACAATTAATAGAGCAAGGTTTGGATGCCGCAGGTATTGAACTGGCAATTTTGAAACGTTTAAAAGCCATCGAAACCATAAAAGCAAAACCTATGGTGATTTGATCTAGCCACATCTGTAGCCATTCAAAAAATTTAGTCATTCACGCAAACAAACAGGAGGAATTATGAGTGGTACTATTTCCAAGCTTTCGCACCACGTTTATTTCTGGTTGAAAAATCCCGACTCAAAAGAAGACCAGACAAAACTGATTAGCGGCGTAAAAACTTTAACGAGCATCGAAACGATTAAAGGTTTTCATATAGCAACTCCAGCGGCAACTGAAGACCGAAATGTTATTGATAATAGTTATGGGGTTTCGTGGCTTGCTTTTTTTGATAGCGAAGCTGATGAACAAATTTATCAAACACATCCAGTTCATTTAAAATTTATCGCTGATCACGAACATTTGTGGAGCAGGGTAGTCGTTTATGATTCCTTGCAAGCTGCAGATAAATAGCAGGCAATAAAAAACGGCGTCTTAATGACGCCGTTTTTGAATTCGCGAATCAGTCTTTCTTGTAGGTAATTTTCTTAGTTCCACCCTCGCAACTACCAATCACTTTTTCATCTTTAACTTCTTCTGTCGCAATTATCTCCAAGGTATAACCTGTAACACCTTTCGCATCCAGCTTGGCGGCAATTTCTGATTTTAATTCTTCACAATTTTTCCCCGCAAATGCAGGTGATACGATCAAACTCAATGCAAATAAGGCAATAATTCTTTTCATTTCTTAAATTCCTTTAGACATGGATGTAAAGCTTACATGCAACCTATATTTTTATAAGAAGCTTGTTCAGCTTACCCAAAATTTTATTGAGTGTATATGACATTACCAAGGCAAGCTCTCGCCATTTGAGTGCCAAAAGCCGCCTGTGTTTTTGAGATTCAATTCTGCAATTCTTTTGCTTAAACGCTTTGCCGATTCTGAGGCAGAAATATCGCCGCCGAAATTTACCATAGCAGTCTGCACATAACCGGGATGCAAAATCGCAACCGCAATCCCACGTGGTTTTAAATCAATACTTAATGATTTAGCTGCAGCATTTAGTGCCGCTTTCGACATACGATAACCGTAATATGCTCCTGAAGTATTGTCTTCAATTGAACCCATGCGACTGGTGACAAACGCAATTTTTGCCCCGTCATTTAAGTGATTTAATAAGGCTTCCGTTACTTGTATCGGGGCTTGCGCGTTAACTAAAAATTGTTGAGTAACGTTCTTGTAATCAATGCCGCCTAAATCATCGCGATGTAGTATTCCGGCATTATTAATTAGTAAATCTATTTTGGTGCTAGGAATTTGTTTGGCCAAAGTAAGAAGATCAGCAAAATTTGTTACATCGACATCCGTAATGATCTTGGCTTTGGTTTCATTAAGCTCTTCAGAAGATACGCGACACACGGCGATTACCGCCCACCCCAGAGCGAGATATTCCTGCGTTAGTGCGAGACCTATACCACGATTGGAACCTGTAATGAGCGCTGTTTTCATAGATATCTCCACATAAGTAAAACCCTATGCTAACGCAGCCAAGGGGGAAATTTATAGACTACGACACCATCTACTTTTGGAACAAACCTGCGCATAGGTTCACTATCTCCCCATAAAATACCATTCAGTACACAAACATAATTGCGCCGCGTCGCAGAACAAGGCAAGATTCGCCCGCAGGAAAAAGCTGGGGCTTGGCGCCCGCGCTTTAAACGCCAGAAAACTCAAATAAGTAATGGCCAAAACCCTTTAACCAGTCAATTTTTACACCACGAAGTGCTGATGCTATGTCAAATAACCTATTAAAACCGGGGCACCCCGTTCACGATCTCGCGCGAAAATATATTTTTCCCGTCATATTATTGATTTGCTCATTTGGGGTTTATTTCACCCATTACGGCACCCCAAACGCCATGTTCTGGGATGAAAATTATCACGTAGCTTCTGCTGAAAAACATGTGCAAGGCGTCATGTATATGGAGCCACACCCACCCTTGGGCAAAATGCTTATGGGTTTGATGGAAGTGGTAATTGGCGCAAACAACAAAGTCGATAAGCATAAATTTCTTGAAACGGACCATATCGAAGGTGCAGACACGCCACCAGAAACTCGGTACACGGGTTACCGCTGGCCGTCAGTCGTGCTTATGGCTTTGTCGGTTTTATTTTTTTACGGCATTTTGCGTCGTATAACTAAAAATAATCTCATCGCATTTTTATTTAGCAGCTTCATTATTTTCGATAACGCTACGGTTATCCAGGCGCGATCTGCGATGCTGGAGGGCATCCAATTATTTTTTATATTGGCCGAGCTCTATTGTTTTGTAAATGTAGTAACACGAGGCACACCTATTCGTTTAAAAGATTACGCGCTTCTGGGGGTAATTATTGGCCTCGGAATAAGCGTTAAAGTTACCAGCGCTATCGAATTACTATTATTTGTTATGTTGTTTGGTGTAGATCAATGGCGAAATATTCAAACATTAAATTATCGTGAATTAGCCAAACGCGTTGTAATTACTGCACCCATTGGCATAGGCGCAGTTGCTATAGTATTTCTAAGCATATTTTATATTCACATCGGTATGGGCACTAAAGTTATTGCAGGCCACACTTACAAAGCTTCACCAGAATATTTACAAGCAATTCAAGGTGGTGATACCTGGAGCTTTTCAACATTCAGAATTGGTTTGCGCGATAATTTGAAATACATGAGCGAGTACGCTGACGGCGTACCAAAACTGGATGAATGTAAGCCCGACGAAAACGGTAGCTTTGCAATGGATTGGATACTTGGCAAAAAAACTATTAGTTATCGTTGGGACAAAGATACTGTTAATGGCGTAGTGCAAGTTAAATACATGAACATAGTCGCTAACCCGATTATTTGGTTTAGCGTGGCAGCCGGTATTGTATTAAGTCTTGGCCTCATCATGAGCAGATTTATTTACGGCCAGAAAGAAAAAGATGCACCGCTGTTTTATTGGATTTGCGCTTTTACTTCTCTCTACGTATTTTATATGTTGGCGATTTTGCAAATCGAACGGGTGATGTACCTCTACCATTATCTAATTCCACTGGTATTCGGCTCGATCAATCTCGCATTAATGTTTAGCTACATTTATCGCGAAGATATCCTCGCTAATAATAAACATATGTGGATTAACTTGAGTTTGTTCGTGGCATTGGTTATTGCAGTATTCATCTTCTTCGCGCCATTCACTTACGGCATCGCGATGACGGAAGATCAATTTGAAATGCGCAACTGGTTCAGCTTCTGGAAATTACAGGTGGTGCAATAATGAAAGCCATTCCTTTTAATAAAAATATCGTATTTTCAGTATTACTCGCTGTGATTGTATTTGCGATTGTTAATCGTATTATTCCCCCGCATGTGAGCCCTGTTTTTGATGTTGTTATCAGTAAAAATCGTTCATCTATTACTGATATCCATCAAACACGCGATATTGAAATATCTAGAACAGCAAAAGTCGATGTTATAGATCTCGCCGACAAAAGCCGCTTTCGTCACTCAAAACTCGGTGATCTTGGTTACGCCAATGATTTTTTTGTGGATATAAATGCACCCTTTACCGTTAAAAAATCGGGTGACTACATTTTCTTTGTGGGTAGCGATGACGGCTTTGCGTTGAGTATTGATGATCGCCAAATTTGCGAGTGGACTCATGATCGTCCGCTTACCGTAGATCCATGCCGGATTAATTTGAGCGAAGGTCCACACAAATTTAAACTTGAGTATTTTCAAGGATTCGGAAATGCTGGTTTGACTATGGGCTACGCATTTGCAAGTGATGGCAAGCAATATATTGCCGGTGATGACTCAAAATATATTTCGTTCTCAAAAAAATAAATTTATCCACTCTATAAAAAATCCGGATGCTGGGCCCCAGCATCCGGATTTTTTATTTGGAGCACCGAAAATTCCAGGCTCACTTTAAAATTAAACGGCTCGCATTCCACGGCAACTAGGATAAGTAGAACAAAGCCAAAAGAGCTTCCCCGCATTTTCACCATTTTTTGCTTTTCTTTTTAACATAACCGCTGAGCAATTCGGGCATAGTTTTAAATCTATTCCATTATCTGTCATTTCTTCTTTAGCGGTATCAGTGGTGTCAGCTTTAACGGTATTGGTGTTTTCAACGGATTTTATGTCAAGCGAATCATTTATCACTTTTTCTGAGGGTGTATCTGATACTTCATCAGTAGGCTTTTTATTTTCTCCTAACGCTTGCGAAATAACTTTCTTCAAATTATCGACGTCATATTCTATTTGCATCCGAAACCGCGCAATGGGCAAGCTCGCACTTTCGCAAGTATTTATTAACAACGAATCCAAATTATCGTCCAACAGAATAATGCACACCGGGGACAAACTTTCTTTTTCGCAAAGAACAAAATCAAATTGCTTGGCTGAAATATTTTTTGTTGCAACCTGTGCAATTAATGCATTGTTATTTGCTACCACGGATAAAACATCCGCAGCATTAATGTTCGTAAGGATTTGATGTTCAGTGCCGATTGCTTTTTGCAATGCATTAAAAAAAATGCCGTGTTCACGTGCTAACACGCTGTGTTTTTTTTCATAGGAAATTTTTTCAACAGTGTTGGACGCAGGCAGTACAACCTGCGGCTTAATATCTGTTGGCAACTCAACTGATTTCGGTAGATCCCAATCATCAGGATTAAATTTATCATCAGTTTTAAATTTTTCTTTTATTCGTTTGTCGATGATGTAAAACGCCCCACCTATTACACCCAAAATTAACACTAACCAGAGCATTTTTTTCACCTCAAATCTTTCAATAATTTTCGTTAAGCCTTCACTTAATTCTCAACAAGATAAAACTATTTTAATGTGTCATGCGTAATAGCGGTGGGCTGAATTACAGGGCGCGACATTTCAAAACGATGCTGCGTATTTGAATACCAATCACCACCTAATTTTCCAATTGTATTTAACAAGTGCGGCGCTATCTTCCCCTCGATAAGTATGGACTCATTCACATATATATTGCGCACATCCAGCAACATCATGTGACCACCCATCGGCAAAGTTGAAACCTCCACTATCTCGCGCAACTTACATTCAAAGCGTACATTCGCCAACTTAACACCGGCAACCGCCACAGACTGACTGGCTTCGCTCTCAATTGCCAAGACTGCAAATTCACTCACATCTTGAGGGTAATCGCCGCAACTCGCATTCATCAATACCGCCAGATCCTCGCTCACAATATTAACAACGCATTCTTTCGTTGCACGAAGGTTAACCAAAGTATCTTTTGCCTCGCGATCACGAGGGTCAACCTGAGTTACCGCAAGCACGGGTGGATTGCAGCTTGCGACAGTAAAGAAAGAGTAGGGTGCAAGATTGAGAACACCGGTGTGACTAATGGTACTTATCCATGCAATAGGCCTAGGTGTGATGCTACCCACCATTAGCTGGTAACAATGAGATGCGCCTATAGAGAGCGGGTCAAAATTCATATTGTCATGCCGAGGTTAATATAATGCGACCTTAACTCACCCTTGGGTTGAATCCAACTTTTTCACAAATGTTACAACATAACACTTGCGCCTCAGCAGGAACTTTATTAGATTGCAGCCATGTTCAACTTTATTCGCCAATCGCCTAAAAAACTTCGTCTATGGCTGCTCGCCGCCGGTGCGGTTTTGCTGCTCACTTCCGTATTGGAAGCTGGCCACGTTCACGGTGTTTTTAGTGCGACTGATGACACCTGTACCCTGTGTCAGCACTCGGTCGCGCTGGGTAAAGCGCTCAATAGTATTACTTCGATTGTTATTCCCGTGCTGCTGGCGGTTTTCGTCATCAGTCGTATTGAATCAATAAGTTCTCATTCCAACATTCATCCCGCACATATTCGCGCCCCTCCTGCACAACTCCACATCCGTTAACACCTGAATTTTTTTATTTGCAGTCGCGCTCACCTACTGTCGCGCCTGTGCCTTTTTGTTGTGGAGTTTTTATGAAGTCTTTTTCAAAACACTATCTTGCGATAGTGATTGCTGCTGCCTGCCCTCTCGTTTTTGCGGATGCTACTGATCCCGAAGAAGTAGTTGTTACCGCCTCACCATTTGCCAAAAGCGTTGAAGCGGTTAATAAGCCGGTAAATTTATTAAGCGGTGCGGATTTGCAAAATGCATCCGCCGCAACTCTCGGCGATACTTTGAACGGTCAGCTTGGCGTTAGCTCAGCAAGCTTTGGCCCCGGCGTTGGCTTGCCGATCATTCGCGGCCAAAGCGATAACCGAGTGAAAGTCATGCAAGACAGTGTTGGCTCTATGGATGCATCAGCAGCAAGCCCGGATCACGCCGTCACCCTCGAACCGCTACTCGCTAACAAAATTGAAGTGCTACGTGGCCCTGCAGCTTTGCGTTATGGCAGCGGTGCTATTGGAGGTGTGGTTAATGTATTGGACAATCGAATTCCTAGCGAACTGCCGGAAAATATTTCGGGCGGTGCAGAATTGCGAAACTCCAGTGTTAATGATGAAACTGTTGGCGTTGCAAGCTTTAATGCAGCAGCAGGAAATGTAGCGTTTCATATCGACGGCGTAAAACGCGATAGCAACGATCTGGATATTCCCGGTTACGCACAGAAAAATCCGGAAGATCCAGCCACCGCTAGCAAAGGTTTTATTCCCAATACCGACGCAAAATCTAAAAGCGGAACCCTCGGTGTTTCCTATATTGATGGCGATGATTTTATCGGCATCAGCGTCAATAAACTCGACAACAATTACGGCGTGCCGCCCGATGGTGATGAGCTGGTGCGCATTGATATGCACCAAACCCGTTACGATTTGAAAGGCGAATTGAATAATCCTTTCGATGGATTTCAAAAACTCAGCGCACATATTGGCCACGCTGACTACGACCATACTGAAATGGAAAATGGCGAACCCGGCACAAAATTTACTAACGATGCTTATGAAGGTCGCGTTGAATTAATTCATAACCCGCTAAATTTATTTAATCTGGATTGGAATGGCGCAATTGGCACTCAAGCTGCGCAAAGTACATTTGCAGCTATTGGTGAAGAAGCTTTTATTCCCAAGTCTGACATCACCAGCGCAGGAATTTTTATTGTGGAAGAAACCAAACACAATAATTTCACTTATGAATTGGGCGCTCGCACCGACTCCCAAAAAATTGCACCCGTTGACGGAAATTCTATCACTCATGATACTATTAACCTATCCGCTACCACTACCTGGCATTTTACCGAAGATCAACAATTCAGCGTGGGAATTGCACAATCTCAACGAGCACCTAGCGTAGAAGAATTATTCGCGAACGGGCCACATCCCGCAACCGGCAGCTATTTAATTGGCGATGAAAATCTCAACAAAGAAAGCAGCACCAATATTGAATTGGGCTATCACTGGCATCACGATAATTTTCAATTCTCCACTAACGTTTTTTACAATCACATCAAAGATTTTATTTATTCCAAAAACTTAAATGAAATTATCGATGATCTCACCGGCTACCAATACACCCAAGCTGATACGACTTTTAAAGGATTCGAAACCGAAATAAAAATTCCATTTTATCAGTATTGGAATTTACGCGTATTCAGCGACCTCGTGCGTGCCACTTTAGACAACGGCGGCGATTTACCGCGCATAACGCCCATGCGTGTTGGTACATCGCTTGATTTTGATTTAAACAACTGGAGCGCAAACCTCAGCGCAACTCACTCCACGAAACAAGATCGCCCGGGCGACTACGAAGACGAAACGAATTCCTACAATCGCATAGACGCACGCGTCGATTACACCTTCCAAAACACAGGAAAGGATTACACATTATTTCTAAAAGCCACCAATTTAACCAACGAAGAAATTCGTAATGCATCATCCTATCTAAGAGACATAGCACCAGAAGCCGGAAGAAATGTGCAGGTTGGCTTAAGAGTTAAGTTCTAACAAACCCAAATAAAATCGCATTTACTCAAACTTGAGTTATTTTGGGTGTAAGAAAGGTATTGCAGTTACCTCTCTAAAGCTAATGCAATTACATGAATATAAATATATAGTTCATTAATACAAACAGCGGCTTTATAGAGGTTCTCCTATGAAATCTAAAATCACCGTAACTTTATTATTTTTGACGTTGTCTGCCAATATTTTCGCGGCAGAAACAAAAAAAGTTACTAAAGCTAACGCTGGTGATTATGTTGATTGCGCGGCATTTTACGCTTCGGTTGTCACATCTCTAGCCGCTCAGGGAGGCTTGGATGAAGCGAGAGAAATTAGTTTGAATGAAAGAGGAAATTTTTATTTAGAGACGGCAAAACTTTACGATGGAACAACGGAGTTGAGCCTGGATTTAAAAAGTAGATTTTCAACTAAAAATAAGGAATATGTTGCAGCGGCATACTCATTGTTGAAAGATCCTGATAAAGATGTGTATTCAAAATTTGTAGATACACGCATTAATGAATGCAAAGCTATGCTCGATGTTAATGCGAAAGCATTAATGAAAAAGCAAAACTCAAGAGTCCAATAAAAAATACCGATGAAACTTCTTCATCGGTATTTTTGTTTGTCACTATATTTTTAAATTTATTGCAGCTTCACAAGTTTCGCTTTCGCACGCTCGCCTGCTTCGCCACCACCAGAAACGACTTGTTGGTAGTATGCGGCAGCCGTATTGCGATCACCTTTGGTGAGAGCTATATCTCCTAACTCTTCACTCGCTTCTTGTGTTGGTAACAAACGCTGGCTTGCAATTAAGTCTCGTTCAGCCAAACTGCTGTTGCCTAATTCTTTGTACGCCATACCGCGATAAATATAGGGACGGAAAAAATTGGGGTTTGCTGAGATGGATTTATCCAGTGCAGTAATTGCTTCCTTGTTTTTATCCTGCTGAACAAGAAGCTGGCCTTTTAATTCCCAAAATAAATTTTCTCTCGGTTGCTGTTGAATGGAGTTATCTACCAGCGAAAGAGCGCGGTCATATTGCTTTGCTTTCGCCGATTTCATGGCTTCCTGATAATTTTTATAAGCATCTTTATCTTTTGTTAATTGGCTCAGCGCACGTTGAAACGCTTCTTTATTACGCGCCCCACCTTTCGGATATTTTGCTGCTTCCGCTTTATTGGCAGCCACACGATCTTGCGATGCAGGATGACTTGCAAATAATCCCTCGATCCAGCCGGGTGCCTGATTGTCTTTCATGCGCACAAATAATTCCTGTAACTCAACCGCAGCTTGGGGATCATAACCAGCCTTAACCATGTATTTAATGCCATAAACATCCGCCTCGGATTCATGATCGCGCGAATATTTGGAGTTCCAGGCGGTCGCTCCCACTGCTAATGCGCCAACGGTAAGGCCGCCGTATTCAGGCTTTTTAGTGGCTACCGCGACACCCGCCAACAACGCGCCAGCACCTACTACCATTTGTTGCGATTTGGCGCTTGCGCCGTGACGTGCGGCAGCGTGAACAATCTCATGCCCCATAACCGCGGCTAATTGCGCCTCGTCTTCTAACTGGATAAGTAAACCGCGATTGATCGCCAACTTACCGCCCGGCATAGCCCATGCGTTTGGGACATCGTTATTAAGCACCACAAATTCATAGGGCAAATTTGGAGAGTCGCTGACAGCGGCCAGCTTTTTACTCACTTGAGCGACATACGCAGTTAGACCGGGATCAACCACATATTGGCCGCCTTGGGATTGTTGACTGGGTATGTAATTTTGTTTGCCGGTTTCGATGTCCTGCGCAACCGAATCAAAAATCACTTCTTTTTTACCCGTTACAGGGTTAACGGCGCAGCCAACAAGGCTTGTTGCCAGCAATAAACCAGCGGCTAATCGAACAAGTTGATTCATGGTTCCTCCAATATTGAGTTTATATCTCGGATATAATGCCACACATCCAAAGCGAAACTAAGTTACCTAAATGACCCTATTCATCTATTGATGATCTATGTAAGAGACAAAGAATGAAAGCGTTACAAGTTATTGAACTCTTTGCCGGACTAGGCGCAAATGGCAAGCCTATCGTAGAAAAAATGCATGTGCGGGAATTGGAGTCTGGCCAATTGCAACTTGTGAAATCTCCCGCGTTCATTAAAGGTTTGGCCAGTGGCGACGTTATTCGTTGCGATGTTCCCAATCAAGAATTTGAAATGGTACAGCGCAGTGGAAATTTGAGTGTAAGAGTATTTAGCCGCGATGATATTGCCGCGCTCGCGGATGCACTTACGCCTGAAATAGAAAAGCTGGGCGGCGATCTGGATGTAGAAACATCGCGCATGTTGGTGTATTCGATTCACGTAAGTTGTGGCTTCAGTGTTATTGAAGACTTACTCAATCTGTCTGTTGGAAAAGATGGCCAAAGTGCGTGGATGTATGGGAATGTTTATGATCCAATCGATGGTCAAACACCGCTAAATTGGTGGCAAGAAATCTTAAAACCAGAATAATTTTTACATCCACTTTTGAATTGATTACCTATTGAATTAATTTCTTATGTTGTTATTGATTTCCCCCGCTAAAACGCTCGACTTCGATTCACCAGCTCCCACCGACGAATTCACGCAAGCGGATTTTATAAAACAGTCCAGACAGCTCATTAGCGAGCTGCGGGCGCTTGCACCTCATGATATTTCTTCGCTCATGAATATCAGTGACAAATTAGGTACGTTGAATTTTGATCGCTTCGCCACGTGGAAAACACCTTTTAAATTAAACAACGCTAAACAGGCGCTTTTTGCTTTTCAAGGCGACGTTTATACAGGCATGCAAGCCGATAAATTTTCAAATGACGATATTCAATTTGCGCAAAAGCATTTGCGTATCTTGTCAGGACTTTATGGTCTGCTACGACCACTGGACTTAATTCAGGCTTACAGATTAGAAATGGGCACTGGCTTTGCAAATTCGCGCGGCAAAAATCTTTATGAATTTTGGAGCGATAGTATTACCAAAGCGTTAAATAAACAGCTCAAGGAATTGAGCTCGTCGATTGTTATTAATCTCGCGTCGAATGAATATTTCAGTTCGGTAAAGCCTAAGTTGCTACACGCTAAAATTATCACTCCTGTATTTAAAGATAAGAAAAATGGCGAGTATAAAATTATTAGCTTTTTTGCCAAAAAGGCACGCGGGATGATGAGCGCTTATATTATCCAAAATCGTATTCTTACCATTGAAGACATTAAACACTTCAATACCGACGGCTATAGCTTCAATGCGGATATGTCCAATGAGCTTGAGTGGGTATTTACCCGCGACAAAATATAGCAATGTTGTGCAAAGTCGCTGCCATACATTGCAGCAAAAGAGACGAACCTATGGTGCGCTCATCCGCACAGTTGGAAATGAGAGGCCGGCGCTAAAAACACTCAAATTTTATCAGCTGTCGCTTTATATTCCCCAAACACTAACTTAGCTTTATTTATTAAAAAAATAATTCTTAGAAGCTGGTTGCATTAATATTCGTTGCACCATAGAGTCTTAGCTGCAATTTTACGCTCCAATTGATCACAAGAATAAAGCAGATAAACACCTATAAATTGGAAAAAAATATGACCATCAGCAACCACTTTTTGCTGCATGCGGTAGAAAGTATGAGCCAGGTAGCACCCATATCCTACCGCCGCATTTTCAATGGTTATGGGATTTATCACCAAGGCGTTCAGTTTGCTATTATCGTAAATGATCGCCTTTATTTTCGCGCCGATGAGCTCTCTCGCGATATTTACCTTGCAAAGCGTATGACTGCTTTCTTGCCAGCCTCTATTACCAGCGGCGAGTCCAATTTTTTTCAATTGCCCGAGCATGTGCTTTCCCAGTCTGCGGAATTGATTTTCTGGATACGCATCGCAGTAGAGGCTGCACAAAGCAATTACTCATTGGAAGATGATGAGTCCACTTCCATCACGCCAATTCAACATCTTAAACTCCGCTAGAGAGGTTATTCGTATATCGAGCAATTTCATCAATTTGAGCTAGGCTGAATCCATAACGATATGGATTCAGTTTATGGCTTTAAAAGTTCTAATTGCCGATGATGCAACCTTCATACGCGATATGATAAAAAAGCAATTGCGTGATCGTATCCCGGGCATTGAAATTTTTGATGCTAACGACGGTGCGCGTGCATTAGCGCTGTTTAAACAAAATGATATAGACATCATTTTGTCAGACTGGGAAATGCCGATTATGACGGGCGAGGAGTTACTGCGTAATGTACGGGCAATGTCAAACGGCGCCAATGTTCCGTTTGTCATGATCAGCAGCCGTGGCGATCGCGATCACATCGTAAAAGCCATACATTCCGGCGTATCCGATTACCTCAGCAAACCTTTCACTCCTGAAGAATTACTTAAAAAAGTTTATAAACAACTCAAAGTAATTGGTAAGTTACCCGTCGCCACAGCGCCTCGCGCGGCAACCCAGGGAATTGCAGCTGCCTCTATAGATGTACTCATGGGCGGCGTACGCGCGGAAGCGACAGTAAAACCTGCAACAAACTCTAATGCTGCACTTCTTACCGGGCTACCAACAGCCGGACCAAAACCAGTGCCAGTAGCCGCCACAAAATCTGCACCACGTGCACAAGCTCAATTACGTTTTTCAGATAACCGGATTTTTACCTGCCTAATTCGCGAAATGTCGCTGCAAGTGATGAATTGTAGTTTGCACCGCAGCGATAACTTGCCAAGATTATTCGAGCAAGCAGTGGTAGATATAGACATGGGCTCAGCCAATGGTGTGGCGCGAATCAATGGCTACGTTCACAGTATTATGGCTGGAGAAAATCGGGCAGACTCCAACACCGTAAAAATCGTAATTCGCTTTGTCGATAATGATGCGGAAAAATTTGAAGTACTGTCTAAATTTATTGCCCAAATGTAGCTAAGCCCAATCCTTTCAAAAAATTCGGTAAATGGGAACTTCATCCAAATTGTCACCCTATACATCCTTCTTGTCTTGGCGATAGCACTTCGTGCTCATCTTAAAAAGCCTTCTCACTCCTACCGATAGATCCGCAATCTTTAAATCCTCCTGGCTGAATCTATATTTGCGAAATATAGCAACCACAATTCGCTCTATTTTAATTATCGCTATGGCGGCTTGTGCAGCATTTTAATAACCTAGGGCTGCAAGTGAGGCGCATCCATTTGCATTACCAGTCATTTAACTTCGATGAGGAAACATCTTATGCAAACATCTCGTGTACAACTCGCCTATAACTCCAACGCCAAAATTAGCAGACTGCCAACCAATTTTACTCAGCCGAAAACGTACCATCAAAAATTTGAGACATCTTTAAAACATTCGAATGCAACGCAAAATGTGTATTTTTCAAATTTCTTTGAATGGCAAGGTTCAGCAAGAGAGCGTTGGTTTTACGAATGCATTTCTAGCGACATGCTACAGGATCAAGGCGTATTTATTACCAAGCAAGCGCACAACAACTTCATTCGTGAAGCATTTCCTTTTCAAACTGTTCACTGCGAACTTAATTCATTCGATATCCAGAAATGTTCGTTTTATTTATTATTTCGCTTCTACATAGATGGCGAATTAGCATCTTCCGGATATCAGCAAATTGTTTTTGCTAATAAAGAAAAGCGAATTGCGCGGCTTCCCGAAGCTGTTCTGAAAAAAATCCGAAGTTTCGAATGTGATTATGATAGATTGGCGGAATAAAGTTGTGGCGCAGGTAGCTCTGAAATATGAGCTACCTACATTTAATTACACAGATCCTTTCCTTAAGATTGCGCTTAAAGCGTAGAAAATGTGGTTTATTTTTGGAGCATTTTAAGCTTATCATTAGGTTGGAAATAGAAAACGGCTGCTAACAAACAACTATTTTGTATCGGCTGTATTTATACCTATAAAAATTATAAAATCATTATCAATCAACCTTTATACCCTAAATAGGATGTTAAGTTGAAATCCAAAATTCCACTTTGTTTCTATCCCACGCAAATTGTATTTGTCGACGATAATGCTGATTTCCTGGCGACATTGTCTATGGCCTTTTCAAAACAATTTAACGTGAAGTTATTTAACGACACTGACTTAGCACTTAAATATATAAATGAGCATCAGCGTGAAAATCATTTAATTGAAGAAAATGAGAAGCCTAAACCACAAGGTGAGTCTGAAGTTTGGGTGAAGCAAGTTCTTACTCGACAAAATCTGAAGCGGTTTGACGAGTTACGGGTTAAAGAAGTTTCGGTGTTAGTGGTCGATTACTCAATGCCGTCCATGAATGGAATTGAGTTTTGTGAAAAAGTAAAAAACTCTTCGATCAAAAAAATTCTATTAACGGGATATGCGACATCTACGGATGCAGTAAACGCTTTTAACAACAATACAATTCATTATTATTTAAAGAAAAATGATGAAAATATGCTGCAACAACTTGAAGCTACCATCCATCAATTACAACACGCCTATTTCAATGAATTATCAAGTAGCATAAAAGCTGCAGCTATAGATAGCGGAACTCCGTTTTTTGCTGATCCGCAATTGGCAAGATATTTTCAAACAACTTGCGAATCATTAGGAGTAACTGAATACTATTACCTCACTAATCCTTCGCGATTCGCACTTCGCACCCTCACCCAAGATAAATTTTTGTGTGTGATTTACACTGAAGAAGATATTGCAGAACATATCCAGGTTCTCACCGAAGAGAATGCACCGAAAGAATTATGTTCTGCACTAGAATCGCGAGCATTTGTTCCATATTTTCAATCTGCAGATGGATTTTATGAACCTACATTAACCAATCCAATGGCGCAAATTTATCCTGCAACCCACATCCAAGGCCAAGTAAATTATTATTGCGCGATTGTTAGGGATCAGCCTGAAATTGCGACCGCCACCATAAAAACAGGCACGGGCCTATTCCATTAATAAGCTATATTTACAGTCTTTTTCAACTAGATTTAAAACTAAGGGTGAATAATGTATATTTACCCTGTTTTGATTCGCAGCTAATACTCCCCCCGAAAGATTCCATTACATTACGGCAAAATGCCAATCCAACTCCAGAATTGATACCGCGGTTTTTAGTAGTAAAAAAGCGATCAAAAATATGCGGTAACACGTCACTATGAATACCTTCACCATCATCTAGAAATTCAATACGATTACCTTTTTCATCAGAAATAATTGTAATTTTTATGCATCCGACATCTGTATTCTTTAGCGCATCAAGTGAATTGTTTAACAGATTTATCAACACGAAAATTAAAAATTCTTTTGAAGCTAAAACAATAAAATCTGCCTTCACATTAACATAAACAATCTTTTTTAAATCGCTTTTATATGGAACGCGGCTAACGGCAAGCTCGACACATTCCTTCATTGAAAACTGTTTAAAATCTTTTTCGTTTAAATAATCTGCGGTTGTTAAAGCCATTAACATATCAATCGCGTGGTTTGCATTGATAACTTCTTTTTCAAGAATTCTCGCCGAATCACTTAAATGTTCCAACATATATTCATCGATATTACCAGTGATAACTCCAGCTTCCTTTGCACTTTTATAACCGAGAATTAATTCCGGAAGATAATCGTGTAAAACTTTGGCCTGAATTCTAAGCGTTGCCAAAGGTGTGCGCATTTCATGAGCTAAGCTCGCCGCCATCATCCGTGAGTCATCCATTGCATGATATTTCACCGTTGCTAGCGCAATCAAACCCAGTCCGACTGTGATAAATACGACTCCAGGTGGATAAAAATCCAAACCGTAATTACATAAATAATCAACTGCAGATAAAGAGAAAAACAGCAATGCAACATTGCAATATTGCAACTTGGTTTTTTCCCCAGCTTGAACTATTTTTTGTTTTTGATAAGAAATGTAAAGACCGTAAATAACAACAGTTGTGGTTTGCAATACGTGCAAGAAATGAAACAGGCCAGCTTTAGGATAAAATCCCCAAAAATAATGATAATGACCGTTAATAATCAGATTGGTAGTGACATGAGTTGCAGCGAGAAATACCGACACTATGTATGAGATGTAAACTTTTTTCTTTACATCCTGCCTTCCGGTAATTTCCGCAAGAAAATGAAACAAACTGGTTGGTAAAAATAAAATCAGTAGCCATCCCAAATTGATAAGCATTTGAGCAAGTTTTTCATCTGTTATCTGAAATAAAATCGCCCACAAAAATTGCCAAAAAAATGTGGTTATACAAAGAATCAAAAATGCAGTCGTAACACGGTTTAGCCCTTTGGAGTTAACAACATATACACCAAATGCTAAAAATAAAATTGACACTATACCGGGAAGTACGGAATACATAATTATTGGAATTCCAGCAAAGAATGTTTTTAAGTGAATGAGTCTTTAAGCAAAGATTACTGGCTTCTGCTAGGCCAAAAGATTACGCAATCAGATTGTTCGCACATTGTTGATTCGCCATTCTAAGCTTTATTATGCAACACAAATTGTGAGGCAATTTAGATTCAATCTAACACTTCGAAGGGCTGATGAATACTGTGTCACAATTGCAAATGGAATTAAATCGAAGGAGGGGTGTGATGAAATGTAAAGGAGTGAGACGGCACATTTTTTGACATAATAGTATTTTATGTGCCATCAAGTAGATGCAACACTCCTAAATTTATCCATCTAAAGAAACGTTGATTGTCTTTTTTTTGCGGCCTAAATTGTGAATGTAGTCTGTAGCAATGCACAAACTACATTTACAACCAGCCGAAAGATTGGGCTATGTAACCATCAACTAAATATGCAGGCACCAAATCATAACTTTTACATGAGCAAAAAAATTGTTAAAAGTTATGCATAATCTCTGAATAATTTGCGGAATGCGCTGGGAGATAAGCCGGTCCAACGTTTAAAGGCGTTGGTAAAACTTGTTCTATCAGAAAAATAAAGCGCTCTTGAAACAAGATCCACACTCATCCCATCATTAATTAAATATTTAATGGCATAGTGAAAACGAACATCGTCACGCAACTGAGCGAAATTAGTATCCTGCTCTTGTAAGCGACGCTGTAATGTACGTTTAGTTAATCCTATATCAGCAGCGATTTGTTCAACAGATAAATCTGCGTGTCCTACACGCAAATGAAGCGCGTTGACCACTCGACGAGATACTCCTTCACAATGAGGAATTCTTGCTAAAGATAAATATTCTTCGTAAGAACGAATATATAACTGGCTAAACTCACCATCGGTAACGGTGTTGTCGTTATTGTAATTGCGTTGTAGCTGAATCATCTAAGCCGCTCCTTACGCGATTAGGCATTATATTTTGAAGTTAATTAGAGTGTCCCTTTTAATTGATACCATATCTTAAGAAACTCCTCGTCCTGTAAAAGACTATATCATAATCATAAACGTTGAATACGCCGAGGATGAAGTGAAATGAACAAAGTGGCGCGTAAAACTTCCAGCCTTTATATCTTTTTATTTTTACTCTATAGCTGCATGAGTTTTACTAACTTATTTCGTAAATTATTTTGAATAATAAATTTTCTTTTTAATTGGATTAAGCATTTTTAAAACATCTATGTTAAAAATAATTTGGAAGCTCAAAGTATGTTTTGTTTTCATATACTGTAAGTCACTTTAAAAATTAATGGGCTCCTGGATTTCGGCGTTTATCGACGAGTGAACGAAAATTTTCTGCACTTCAGCAAAAGAATGATTATTTCTTTATTTATTGTGAGAGGAAGAAATATTCTTGCGAGTCGCCTAAATATATTTTTTTGTCGTCGATATTATTTTTTGTCATTTATTTTTTAAATTAATTTTAGTTATTCTTAAATGTGTTATAAAAAATATTTTTTAAAGAAAATGCGAGATGGTTTTTGGTCGTACAGCAAGCTTCTAAACGTTTGCAGACTCAATTTCTTCGCTGACCAGCAACCAGCTTTCCTCTGTATCTTCCAGTTGTTGCTGAAATTGAGCTTGCTCTAGAAGCAGCCGCTGGAGATTGGCTTTATTTTTATCGTCGTAAATGCTGCTATCACCTAACTGGGTTTCAATTTCAGCCAATTTAACCTGAAACTTTTCCATTTGAGATTCCAGATTTTTTAATTTGTTGGTGAGCGGTTTTAGTTGCTGACGTTGCGCGGCAGATTGTTGGCGCTGAGCCTTTTTATCGACTTTATTGTCATTCTCAGATGAGTATTTTTCTTCAGCAGCAGCTTGCACTTGACGCTGCTGCAAAAGCCACTTGTAATAATCGTCAAGATCGCCGTCAAACTCACTGACTTTGCCGTCTGCAACTAACAGAAATTCATTTACTGTATTTCGTAGCAAATGGCGATCATGCGAAACAATTATGACTGCACCTTCAAAATCCTGAAGCGCCATCGTCAACGCTTGACGCATTTCCAGATCCAAATGGTTGGTCGGTTCGTCGAGCAATAATACGTTAGGCTTTTCCCACGCAATAATCGCCAATGCGAGACGTGCTTTTTCGCCGCCGGAAAAATGCGTGATTGGCTCAAACGCACGTTCACCATAAAAATCAAAGCTACCAAGAAAATCACGAATTTCTTGTTCGCGTGCCGTTGGCGCTATTCGCTGAATATGTAATGCAGCGGAAGCATTTATATCAAGCGCTTCTAACTGATGCTGCGCAAAATAGCCTAATTTAAAATGCTCGCCATTAATTCGTTCGCCCGACATTAACGGTAATAACCCAGCGAGCGTTTTTACCAAACTGGATTTGCCTGCACCATTAGGGCCAAGTAAACCAATACGTGTTTCGGCCCGAATCGCCAATTCAACTTTTTCTAAAATACGTTTATCGCCGTAACCAATATCTGCAGTAGCAATATGTACTAAGGGCACCGACATTTTTTCTGAGCATTTAAATGTAAATGTAAACGGTGAATCCACATGCGCAGCAGAAATTTTTTCCATGCGCTCTAATTCTTTTATGCGACTCTGCGCTTGACGTGCTTTTGTAGCAGATGCGCGGAAGCGACGAATATAACTTTCAACGTGTGCAATACGTTCCTGTTGTTTTTCAAACGTGGATTGTTGTTGCGCTAATTTTTCGGCGCGCTGACGTTCAAACGATGAATAGTTGCCGCTGTAATTATCGAGTTTTTGTTTTTCAATATTTACAATTCGGTCGACGATATTGTCTAGAAAATCGCGGTCATGCGAAATAATAATCAATGTGCCCGCATAACGCTTAAGCCATTCCTCCAACCACAAGGTTGCATCTAAATCCAGGTGGTTTGTTGGTTCGTCGAGTAGTAATAAATCTGAAGGACACATTAATGCCTGTGCAAGATTTAAACGTATACGCCACCCGCCCGAAAAATCTGTAACAGGACGATTACTATCCCCCACAAGAAAGCCCAAACCATTCAACAATTGCTGTGCTCTTGCCGGTGCGGAATAGGCGTGGATATTTTCCATTTCGCCATACAGCTTCGCGAGTTTCTCACCGTCATGTTCTTTGATAATTTCATGTTCAAGACGACGCAGCTCGCTATCACCATCCAAAACATAATCAAGCGCGCTCCGACTCGTATGGCCGACTTCTTGCGCCATGTGTGCGATACGCCACTGCTTAGGAATATCAAGAGTGCCCGTGTCGCTCGCGAGTTTGCCGAGCAACATTTGGAATAGCGTGGATTTTCCACAGCCATTGGCACCGATCAAGCCAACTTTTTGGCCTGGATAAATAGTAAGATCGGCCGATTCCAATAGAAATTTGGGGCCGCGCTGAAGTGAGATGTTCTGTAATTGAATCATGGCGCGCATTCTAGCAGACTGTCAGCTTGCGAATAAAACTAAAATCTGTGACGCACACAAATTCCTGACATTCATATCACCTAGAGAAACTTATGAACACACCTCATTCGCCGCAATCACTGTGGAGTTTTGCACTAAAGTTTTATGCAAAACCTCAAACAGCTGAAGCCTGCTTATATTTGCAAGATCAGCATGGTGCAAACGTATGTATATTAATCGCTTTATGTTGGCTGGATGAACGCAGCATCTACTTATCCACCCAAGGGTTGATAGATTTAATTGCATACACTCAAAAGTGGACGCAAGAGATAATTGAGCCCTTAAGAACATTGCGCCGACTACTTAAGCAACCATTTGAACATTATGCGTGGGATGAACAGCAAGAAGAATTGCGTAATTCCATTAAACAAGCGGAGTTATTATCTGAAAAAAAATTATTAATGGAAATTGAGTCTTGGACAAAAAAAAATTCAAGCATCAACGGATTTATTTGTGAATCAAATGTCAAAAATTATTTTATAAACTTGGGAATGGATAAAAATGTAACTAAATTGGTATACGAGAAAATCATATCGGAATAATTTCACTCCCAACTCATGACTAAGTTGGGAGTGAGTTTTTAGACATTTTTACGCATTTTCGTTTCTAGGCGAGTTCTCAACAGCCGGATTTGCAATTGTAGATTCAGCATCTACAATTGCTTCAACATTTGAATCAATTGATGTCACAGCCTCTATTGAGGTTTCGACTGGTTGCGACACATCAACTTCTTGTAAAGTCGCAGCATCACCGGTAGCTGGTGCAACATCTTCTTTTGCTATAGGCGCGCTCTTTTTTGCAGGAGCTTTTTTCGCAACCACTTTCTTAGCAGTCACATCTTTTACTGGCGACTTTTTAACTTCAGCTTTTTTAGCAGCCGGTCTTGTTTCTTCAGCGACAGGCTTCGCTTCAGTCACACTATTTTTTTCGGATTTTTTAACTTTCTTCGCATTCTTTTTAGCAATTTTCTTTTCTTCTTTTAAAACATCTTTTTCAGCACGAGTAAGCTTTATTTTTTTCCCTAATTTTTTTCCCGCTAAAACTTTACCTACTTTCTTTGCAAATTTCTCAGATGCTTTTTTTTGATCTTTTAAAGCCTCGTAAACCTCTAATGCCGCTGCTAGCTCGATGTCTAATTCTTTTGCATTTGCCTGTGCTGTTAACAGGCGATTTTGGGCTGCTACAGTGTTGCTCGCTTTTGCGATCAATTCATTAACTTTTGCTCGCGCCAAGTCTGCTGATTTTTGTGTAGTGAGATAAGCTTTTTCTGCAGCAGCAAATTGTTGAGCGCGAGCTTGTTCAAGTTGTGCAGTGACGCTGGCAATTTGCTGTTCTATATCATTAATCGATGTGCTGCTAATAGCCATAATGGTTTCCTTTAAAACTAAAATATGGATGAGATAACAACGGGCAGTGTAGTGTGGAGGGCAAAAAATGTGTATTACACTCCCGTGACAATTTAGATGCCGGCTGGCAAATTCTAACCCTCCGTTAAACACGCTAGTTACTATGGGTAATTAAGTGGATTTCAAGAACTTAATGAAAACTCCATGGTCACATGGCGTCGGTTCACTATAAAGTGTCTGGAAAATTCAGTGTTCGCCACTAAAAAATGGGCAAAATACCGCACAATTTTAACGTTTTGGTATAACATTGGCGCCCGTTAGGGCTGTAACACCGGTGATATTTATGCAGGTTGCCCATCACGTGTTTGGCTTAGCTTGTTTGGGCAAATATGAGCCAATATTCCTTTTAAAAAAATGTAATTCACTAAGGTGCAAAATGATTAATAAGAAATTAGCAATAATTGGTTTGATGGCTTCTGCAGCCTTGGTTGTTGGCTGTAAAGAAGACGCCAAGAAACAAGATGACAGCACTAAACTCCAAACGCTGGAGCAGAAAGCAAGCTACATCATTGGCCAGAACATGGGCAAACAATTCAAACAAAGCGAATTCAATGTAGATACCGATTCGTTTGTATTGGCAATCAATGACATTAAAGGCGGTACTGCTGCACGTATTTCTGACGAAGATGCTCAGAAAATTATGCAAGAATTGACTGATGGCCTGAAAAAGAAAACAGAAGAAAAAGCCAAGCAATTGAGCGAAACCAACAAAGCAGCGGGTGCTAAATTTCTTGCTGAGAACAAAACTAAAGAAGGTGTTCAAACCACAGCTAGCGGTTTGCAATACAAAATCATCACCGCTGGTAATGGCGTAAAACCAAAAGCAACTGATACTGTTAAAGTTCACTACGCTGGTAAATTGTTAGACGGCACTGAATTTGACAGCTCAATCAAACGTGGCGAGCCTGTTGAATTCCCGGTAAACGGCGTAATTCCTGGGTGGGTTGAAGCTCTGCAATTGATGCCACAAGGCTCCAAGTGGGAAGTTTATATTCCTTCTGATTTGGCTTATGGCGATGCCGGTCAAGGACCAACTATTCCACCAGCATCAGCGCTAATTTTCACAGTTGAATTATTGGAAGTTAAAGCGGCTGCAGCAGAACCAGCACCTGCTGCTCCAGCAAAACCAGCTAAAAAATAAGTTGATAAAATCGACTTATAAAAAAACCCGCTTCGGCGGGTTTTTTTATTGCTGCGAATTCGTATATAGCATTACCCGTTTACCAAATCTTTGTGAGACGTATGTAAAACAGAAATCATACGGTCTTCCGCACTGAATCGAATCTCAAGAGTTTCACCGAGGCTGGAAAGATCTCGATCAAGACTACCCAGGTCATCGGTCTCGAGATACTTATCATTAAAGTCGAGTAACTTTTCAGTGGTGTTATCCACAATAGTGAAAAGACGACCGGCCTCGTGGAGGGCCTCTTCATCGTCAAATTCACGGCCTTCTTTAATTAGCTGATCATAAATTTCAAAATGCCCTGCGGATACGTAATCAACAAGAATTTGGCAAAAGTGGCGTAATTTGTCGCCACGTGCGCCTGCATTAACGTGATCGGCGCCACCGATATCACAATACTGAACCAGCATGTCTTGGCGTTCTTGTAACCAGCGGTCGATGATGATGCTCACACCACCCCAGCGTTCTTTAGCGTTTTGACAATTTTCTAACATGCTCGGTTTCCTGATTACTGCTTTGATTATCGGATTACGGTTTTGTGTTACAGAGAGCTGGTCACACGCACCTTTTAGATTAAATGCCCCTGTCGACACAATAGGTCATCTTGCCGAGGGCTTCAACTGGCTTTTGGAATTTTTAGGCCACGCATGAATTGCCAGATGTTAATCAAAGCAAAGCCTGCAAATGCTATGAGCGACCATTTCGGCAAACTGAGGCCGAAGAGTTTATCCACATGCGCGCAAGTACCATCTCCCTGCAGTAAAAGTTTCATAGCTTCTAAAAAGGGAAATACTTCAAACATATAGGCGAGACCTGGGCCGCAGGCGGGAACTTGATCCGCAGGAAGGCTCTGCAGCCACACCTGATGTTGAGCAAAATAGCCTCCACCCAGGGCAGCGATCAAACCCAGACCAGCGTAGATGCAAATACCCTTACCTTTTGGATTATGAATGGCTGCAATTAAACCCAGGATTCCAACAAGATCAAAAAACGCGCGCTGAGTAATGCAGAGCGGACAAGGCTCCAGCCTCATGACGTGTTCCATATAAACACCGCACAAAATGGTGAAAACACCGCCTAAAAATAACAAAACATTGGTTTGGCGAATCGATGGGATCATGGTGGCCTCTGTACTCCGGTTAGGGCGCTTATAGTAAGCAAAAAGACAACCATAGAGCCAGATGTTTGCGACAAATCGTCTATGCTGTAGATAAACGTTGCTGCGGTTGCAATAACAGCGCGATAAGCCTATTCGCAGAACAAATATTGTCAGGAGTTTTCATGAAGTCGGCGTGCAAATTTGGCTTGGCCATTAGTGTATTAATTGGTTTTGTGGCACCTCTCGTATTTGCGAGTAGCGGAGGGGAATCGTTTAAAGAAGGCGTTAACTATATCGCCATCAAGCCCCCTCTTGTTGTCAATTACGGTGGACCCGGCCGCGTTAAATACATTAAAGCTGAACTTTCGCTACGCACTGAAAATGCTCACAATGCGGAAGAAGTTACACACCATATGCCGTTAATTCGCGACACCTTGATTATGCTCATTAGTAGCGTGACCGATGAACAAATGGCAAGTGGTGAAGGCAAAGAGAAAATGCGTCTTGAAGCCTTGGCGAAAATAAATGAAGCATTAGAAAATGTAACTCATCCTGCCGTTGTACACGAAGAGGAAAAAAAGCCTGCGAAAGAAGAGCTAAAAAAAGCTGAAAAAAACAAAACTAAAAAAGAGGAAAAATCAAAAGATGACGAAAAAGAAAAAACGGGGGAACATACAGGCCCACCAGTGAGCGATGTGTTATTTGATAATTTAGTCGTACAGAAATAATCTAGGAAAAGCAAAAAGGGCCTCATGCCCTTTTTTGTTCCACATTTAACCCAACAATTTCTCTCAACTTAGTGCTTGGATATCTTAATTGGGTTAACCAGAATGGAGTTCCACAGCTCCGCCAGCACGTTGCCATTACTTAAATTCAATTCCTATCACCGATAGATAATTAATATTTACACGCCTTTATTGTCGCATAAAATTACCTTTTGGTATTGGATCAGTTGTTGCTAAAGAATTCGTGAGCAAGTTGATTTATTATAGCTTGCTCCGCTCGGTTGGCCATTATATATTCAATTAAGTAGCAACTAAGATTCCGCAATCTTTACACACCATGAGGGAAAACCTATGGACTTGTCCTATGTTATTGAACGAATAAAAAATTCAGAAATTACCGAGTTCCCTTTCAGGCACTTGGAAATAAATGAATTATTTAAACCAGAAGATTTTGAACAATTTATCAATAGCCCGGAAATAAAAACAAAAGCCGTAAAGGATGATCAGGCATTGTTTGAAGAATTATTTGCAAATGATTACCGAATCATTGCATTTCCAGGATGCACTGAAAATCACAAGGAATATATTAAGTGGCATAAAGGAGACAAAACATCGCAGGAAATTAGTACGTCATGCGAGGGTTTTGGAGTCGTTATGCGTTTGCAATCGACAAAATCAGAGCCCATGACTACGTTACAAAATTTCCTTAACTCGAAAGAGTTTATAAATTGTATTGCCGAAAAATTTGACGTAAAACCTGAAGACTGCAATTACGATGCAGGAATTCAGAAATATTTGGATGGCTATGAAATCAGTCCTCATCCTGATATTAGACGTAAAGCTCTTACCTATATGGTGAATATGAATCCCGATCCTGCTTCTTCTGAAAAGGAACATCACACCTTATATCTTCAATTCAAACCTGAATGGAATTACGTTCCTGAGTTTTGGAAGGGAAATGAAAATGTGGACCGCTGCTGGGTACCTTGGGATTGGTGCGATGTGAAAAAACAACAGCGGCAAAATAACAGCATAGTGATTTTTTCTCCAAACAATAAAACTATGCATGCTGTTAAAGCAAGTTACAATCATCTAAATTATCAGCGAACTCAACTTTACGGCAACCTTTGGTATAAACAGTCTCTTACTGCTGGCAAACCAAAGTGGGAAGATTTGCTGATAGGTTCAGGCGCACCTGAAGCAAGCGCGGCTAAAAATGTTCGCGACGCTGTTAAAGTTCTTTTGCCAAACAAAGTTACTTCAGCATTGAAAAAGCTTCGTAGCAGTAACGCCGAATCGACTACACATGCAAAACGAAATATTGAATCAAAGTAATTAGAAGGTTTGCATCGGCGTTAAGGGGCTATTTTATTCTAAGATTTTCACGCCATTTATGGCAACTTTATAGAATAAAATAGCACCCAATTTCCAAATCACACGCTTACACGATTTTCAATTGATCTGCTAAATATCGCCATTCACCCAAGAACAAATAATTGCAATGTACTTTACTAACGGGGCAAATGCTTCGGTAGCAATCTATTCAACACTTCGGCGATGTAGCCTAAAAATAAGGTGCCCATACTTGAACGATAATAATGTGGGTCGCGATTACCAATCGCCAGCAAACCAAATGCATTGCCATGAATTAAAGGGACAGTAGCGACTGAACCAATTTCATCCGCGTATTTACCGAAAATAAAGTGCATTTCTTTTTTCCCCAAGGTGCCACAAATAGCGCGATTACTTTTGAGAATGGTACCGATGTTATCGCGTGCGGCGGCAAGGGATACTACATGCGCTTGGCTACTAGGTATTTTATCGATGTTGCCAAATAAAAATAAACTTGTGTACTGGATGCCAAATTCTTTATCAAAACAATAATAAAGTGAATCCACTATATCGCCCATGTCCTGACCTTCCAACAAGGTGAGCACAAGGCGTTTGGTTTTATCAAACAGCTTATCGTTTTCGCGGGCATTATCCAGCAACTTACTTAAGCGGTGACGCATATCCATATTGCGCTCACGCAATACCGAAATTTGACGTTCGATTAATGAGACCGCACTACCACTTTCGTGTGGCAGTGAAAGCTCTGCAAGCAAGTCAGGATACGCTTCAAAAAAATGTCGATTCTCTTGTAAAAACGCTGCCACTTGTTCTGGCTCTAAGGGGTCGGCAAGTGTTTTTTTATTATCGATCATCGACTGTCACCTGTTGAAAATGTATGCAGAGGTAATTTCATCACCATAATTTCACTGAAAAATGACGACTGCATTCAAATGAAATTAAATATTAACTTGCCCGTGAAAAACAGTGGTCGCCGGACCAGTCATAATCACCGGAAAACCTTCACCGGCCCACGTGATATGCAAACTACCGCCCGGCAAATTTACTTTTACATTTTCATTTAATAAATTGCGCAAGCGCCCTGCAACCACAGCTGCGCAAGCACCAGTTCCGCACGCAAGCGTTTCACCAGCGCTGCGTTCGAATACTCGCAAATCAATTTCAGCAGCAGAAATTTTTTGCATAAAACCAACATTTACACGTTGGGGAAAACGCGCATGATGCTCAATGCGAGGCCCGAGGCTTTCAACCGGCGCTTTACTCACGCTATCCACCAGTAAGACAGCGTGAGGATTTCCCATGGACACCGAAGAAATTTCAACACTTTGACCATCCACATCCAGTGTGTAAGTTGCAGCGCTTGAATCAGCAACAAAAGGAATTTCCTGCGGAATTAAACGCGGAATTCCCATATCCACCATAACGTCGCCGTTATCGGTGATGTGCAATTCCATCAGCCCGCCAGCAGTCTCCACTTTGATTTTACGCTTTCCCGTAAGCCTGCGCTCACGCACAAATACCGCAAAACACCGTGCGCCATTACCACAATTTTCTACTTCTGAACCATCGCAATTAAAAATGCGATAACGAAAATCTACATCGGGATTCTCGGGGTGTTCAACCAATAAAAGTTGATCGCATCCGATACCAAAATGACGATCAGATAGCTGGCGAATTTTTTCAGGTGTTAAACGCACGTTTTGACTTATCCCATCAATTACGATGAAGTCATTACCAAGCCCATGCATTTTGCTAAAACGTAAGCGCATTTTATTTCCAATAATTTTGACGTTTGCTTTCAGCGAAATTTTTCTTTAGAAAAATCGTCATTCCCAAAGTGGATGACAACTCCCTTCTAAATTTACGCCTAAAAATCTACTCAGGAATTACCGCTTCACCACGCAACATATCATCGACAGTTTCGCGTGCGCGGACGAGATGTATTTGGTCGCCATCTACGATGACTTCTGCCGCGCGACCACGAGTATTGTAATTGGAACTCATGCTAAAACCGTAGGCACCCGTAGACATCATGGAGAGTAAATCGCCCGCTTCAATAGCAAGCTCACGATCCTTACCAAGGAAGTCACCGGTTTCACAAATAGGCCCAACAAGATCCCATTTTTTTGCTGATTCGGTACGCGGTTTTACCGGGCGAATTTCCTGCCAGGCTTGATACAGCGATGGGCGAATGTTGTCATTCATGGCTGCATCAATAATCGCAAAATTTTTGTGCTCGGTAGGTTTTAAATATAATACTTTTGTGAGCAACACACCGGCGTTGGCGCTAATGGAACGGCCTGGCTCAAACATTAAACTCAATGGACGATCACCTAATTTTGTTTTTATTGCAGCCATATAATCCGCAACGTCTGGTGGTGTTTCGTTGCGATAAGTGACGCCGAGACCGCCACCTAAATCCAAATGATGAATAATAATTCCGGTAGCAGCCAGTTCGTCAATTAATGCGAGCAAGCGATCTAATGCATCCATAAATGGTGTGAGTTGCGTAAGCTGTGAACCTATATGGCAGTCCACGCCTTGAATCGACACGCTCGGCAATTGCGCAGCACGTGCATACACCGCTGGCGCACGCTTGATGTCGATACCAAATTTATTTTCTTTTAATCCAGTAGAAATATAGGGATGCGTATTGGCGTCTACGTCCGGGTTTACCCGCAAAGAAATATTTGCCACTTTATTTTTTTCAGCGGCTACTTGCGCAAGAATTTCCAACTCCGCTTCGGATTCGACATTAAAACAAAAAATGCCCACATCTAACGCGCGTGCCATTTCTTCACGGGTTTTACCCACGCCAGAAAAAACAATTTTGGAAGGCGAGCCACCGGCGCGCAACACGCGTTCAAGTTCTCCCAAGGAAACGATATCGAAACCCGCACCCAATTTGGCGAGCAAATTTAAAATACCCAAATTCGAATTCGCTTTTATCGCGTAGCAAATTAAACCAGGATGAGAACCCAACGCCTGCGAATAGGACAAATAATGTTGCGTAAAAGCCGCTCGACTATAAACGTAAGTCGGTGTGCCAAAACGTTCTGCAACAGCAGCGAGTGGGGTATCCTCTACGTAAAGTTCGCCGTTGCGATCATTAAAATGTTGCATAAAAATTCTGCTTACTCAAAAAGAAATTGAAATGGTATTAATTGCCGGAGGTGTCTTGCTTGGAGGCAGGAGCTGGCTTGGGAGCTGGTGCTGGCTTTGCAGCTTCGGGCGCAGGCTTCGCAGGCTGTGGCAAATAGAGCGGGCCTTTTTGACCGCACCCTGTTAACGACAACGCAAAAACTACACAAAACAGCGACATTTTTTTCATGGAAATTACCCTTTTGATCTCGCAATGGCGAGAACGTGAACGACCGGCAGTATAACCGCAATCATTCAGAGCGGCTATGAACCGCCTTGGCAAAGTCGGCTCGAATGGTGAACCGTGAAGACAATTGAGAGTTACAGATATCCTTCAAAGCGATGCAACGCAAATTTTACAAAATCAAGACGCATCGACTTCGCTATGCAGAAAATAACAGCGATGATTAACACCTAATAAAAAGAACGAAAGAAAAAGTCAACGTTTTGCGATGCATTGATCGACACGGCACATAAAAACCTCATTGATGTCCAACAGATTTATTTTATTAAATATTCCGCCAATACTTTTTTATAGCCATCCCGGTAAGTGGGATAATGAAACACAAATCCCGAGTCTAGTAAGCGCTGGTTACTACAACGTTTATTGCCGCGCTCGTTAGCGGCGGTTTCGGATAAAAAATTTTCAATCCCCATTTGCTCCGCAAGCCAGCTAACAACCTCCACCATAGGTGCCGGTGCGTTATCGCTTGCGAGATAAATTGGATCTACATTTTTGCCTGAACGATTTAGCTCGATAAGGTGATTGATCGTTCTCGCGCAATCGTCTGCATGAATACGATTGGTGAAATGTATGCTCGCTGAAGCGTTTCCTTGACGAACCTGCTCTATCAATCGGTTGCGATCTGGGCCATATATGCCGCTAAAACGCAGGATCGTGTTTCGATATCTGCTATTTCGAATGATTGCTTCAGCTTCCAAAAGACGCTTACCGCTAAAATTCCCCGGCTCAGTAAGCGAGTTTTCATCCACCCAGCCACCGTCCATTTGCGCATACACCGCGGAGCTGGAAATGAATACGAGTAATCGCGGCTCAAGCGACTGAGCGTTTAACGTATCCACCAGACTTTGGCAGGTTTGCACATAAGCAGTTTCGTAACCCGCATCACTGCGCTCGCTTGGCGTCATGGTGATAACAATCACGGAGAAATTTTGCTTTAGCGCTGATGCAAGTTGAGCGGTATCCGTTACATCGCAAGCTTGGTAGTGCAAATAGGGTAGATCTGAAGTCAGTGTGCGCCGCAACCCTGTGACTGCGTATTTTTCGCGCGATAAACATTCTGCAAGACGCCGCCCGATGTCGCCGCATCCAACTATTAAAACTTGTTCTTTTGATAGAGATTGACTATTCATTGCCATCTAAATGGTTTACCTTTTGGTTTAACTTTTCACACCACGTTATTAGTAGATGCGAATGTCTCTTTAGACGTTAGCATCCTGACTAGGAGCCATCATGACCCTTACCGAACTCCGCTACATTGTCACCCTCGCGCAAGAACAACACTTTGGCCGCGCGGCCGACCGTTGTTATGTCAGCCAGCCGACGTTGAGCATCGCCGTAAAAAAACTGGAAGATGAGTTGGGCGTAGCCTTGTTCGAGCGCACCAAATCCCGCGTCCACCCAACTCCGCTTGGCGAGCAAATCGTAAAGCAGGCGAACCTCGTGCTGGAGCAGACTGCGACCATCAAAGACATGGCCGATGCAGGTAAAGACCAGCTCAGCAGCCCGTTATCGGTGGGCGCGATATTTACTATCGGGCCCTATTTGTTGCCGCAGTTTATCCCCCATTTGCAAACCTTGGCCAGCAAAATGCCGCTGTACGTGGAAGATGGTTATACACATACCTTGCGCAAAAAGCTGCGCAATGGGGAGCTAGATGTCATTATCGTCGCCTTACCGTTTAACGAGCCGGACGTTGTTACCCAGGCGCTTTACGATGAACCTTTCGTGGTGCTTATGCCGCACAATCATCCGCTTGCGGATAAATCCGAGATCGACCCTAACGAAATCGGCAGCCAACAATTATTGTTACTTGGCGAGGGCCATTGCTTTCGCGATCAGGTACTAACTACCTGTCCCAATATTCACCAAACCGAAGAAACTAATTCAAATATACGCACCGCCGCGGAAGGCAGCAGCCTGGAAACCTTGCGACATATGGTCGCATCAGGATTGGGAATAACCATCCTTCCGCAGTCGGCCGCAAGCAGCAGTATTTACAGTTCCGAATTGCTGGTAACACGCCCATTTAAGTCTCCTGCACCAAGCCGAACCGTTGCGTTGGCGTGGCGCGCGAGCTTTCCACGTCACAAAGCGATTGATGCATTGCGAAAATCCATCCAAATCGCCAGATCGGATCTAAAATAATAAAAACGCTGTCATGAGCAGCGCTGCATCTGATGAGATCCAGGTATGCACAAATACTTTTTGGCCTCGCTTTTCCTGCTCGCCAGCTGGCCGACCTTTGCAACTATGGAAGAAGCGCTGAATTCCTTTAAAAAAGGCAACTATGGTGCGGCAGTCAAAGAGTTGAGTGCGCTTGCAGAGGCGGGCGATATGTCTGCTCAAATAATGTTGGGCGCACTCTATAACAAGGGCGGGGCGGTTCAACGCGACGACAAAATAGCTGCAACCTGGTTCGAGAAAGCCGCTAATCAAGGCAATGTAGAAGCGCTATATCAACTGGGTTATCTCTATGAAAATAGCCAGCTCCCCAGAGATTATAAGGCTGCCGCCGGCTTGTATCATAAGGCCGCTCAACAAGGTTCCGCCAAAGCCCAAGCTCGCCTTGGCGCTTTTTATGCTGGTGGAACTGGTGTGGAGCAAAATCCAAATGAGGCTATTTTGTGGTTTGGTAAAGCTGCACTACAGGGCAATACCGAAGCGCAATTCAGGCTTGGCCGTATGTATTTGATCGGAAAAACGGTACCAAAGAATAATGACGTCGCCAAGGGTTGGCTGACTAAAGCGGCGGCGCAGAGCCATGCAGATTCGCTGTTCTTATTAGCGGAAATGTATAAAAACGGCCAAGGAGTTCCCAAAGATCCGATCCTTGCGTATTCGCTCGATACGCTTGCCCTCAGCAACAACACAACCATGACAAAAAGAGCAACCAAGTCACTTGACTACCTTGCCGACCAGCTTTCATCTGAACAAATTGAGACCAGCATCAAACTCGCCGCCGAATTACAAAAACCTAAAAACTTCTCTCAAGCGTTCACTTCCTACATCGACAAAGCTCACCAACCTCCATTCAGGTTTTTTAATCGGCCGGAGAAATAATCGGTAGCTTTCCTAAATTTCATATACATTTTTTGAAAGTAGCTGCTCTTAAATGCTTGGTGTAGACTGCCTCGAAAACCAAGCAGACAATCAGCTTCATGAACTCAAACGCGCTCCTGGAATTATTAAGGCAACACAAAGCAGATGAGATCCGTACAGCAAATCCACAAAATCCTCCAGATGTGATGTTCGCTACTTGTAATCGTCAAAAGACATCGCTCCCAGCGGCTCAAAAGCCTAATTAATGAACTCTCCCCAAACCCTCGATCAAATTCCCGTTACCGCACTAAAAGGCGTTGGCACCAGTTTAGCTGAAAAATTGCGCAAGATCGGGTTGTTTTCACTGCAAGATGTGCTTTTTCATTTGCCGTCACGTTACATGGATCGCACTCGCATTTCCCCGATTGGTGGCTTGCAGCCGAACACTAATGCGGTATTGGAAGGTGAGGTGCGAGCTTGCGATATTGTATTTGGCAAGCGGCGAAGTCTTGTAGTGCGTATGCAGGATGGCACTGGAACTATTACTTTACGCTTTTATCATTTTAACGCGTCGCAGAAGCAGCAGTTGTCCAGCGGTACGCAATTGCGTGTATTTGGAGAAACCCGTCGTGGTGCAGCGGGATTGGAGATGTATCATCCCGAATACGATCTGCTTAGCGATACCAAACAGCTACCCCTCGCACAGCATCTCACCCCCATCTATCCTGCTACTGAAGGGTTAACACAGCCTCGTTTGCGCACACTAGCTGCGCAGGCACTAACTTGGCTGGATACTCATAGCCTGCGCGAACTCTTACCTGACAAACTTCGAACACAGCTGAATCAAAGTTCGCTTGCAGATGCGTTGCGCTATCTGCATCAACCACCTACCAACGCTAATGTGCATTTATTGATGGAAGGTGAGCATCCTTTTCAGCAGCGTTTGGCATTTGAAGAATTGTTGGCGCACCACTTGAGCTTGTTACTTCTACGTCGCCAAACCCAGGCAGACGGTGCGAGTCCGCTTTATGTAAATAGCAAACTACAAGCGGCTTTTCTAACGCAATTACCTTTTCAGCTTACCCGCGCGCAAACGCGGGTACTTAAAGAAATTACTGCTGATTTGGCCAAGCCCATACCCATGTTACGTTTAGTACAAGGTGATGTCGGCTCAGGAAAAACTGTCATAGCGGCATTGGCAGCGCTAATTGCGGTAGCAAATGGTCAACAGGCAGCGATCATGGCGCCAACAGAAATTCTTGCGGAACAGCACCGCGTTAACTTTGGCAATTGGCTCGAGCCGCTTGGGATAAAAATTGGTTGGTTAACGGGCAAGCTCAAAGTTGGCGAACGGCGCACCCAGTCTGCCGTTATCGCTAGTGGTGAGGCACAAGTGGTAATCGGAACCCATGCGCTTTTTCAGGAATCGGTGGAATTTGCGAATCTTGGATTGGTGATTATCGATGAACAGCATCGATTCGGCGTACATCAGCGGTTATCTCTACGGAATAAAGGCACAGCTGGTTCGCTGCGACCACATCAGCTCATTATGACTGCAACCCCTATTCCCCGCACCTTGGCCATGAGCGCCTATGCGGATCTGGATTGTTCAATTATTGACGAGCTACCACCGGGGCGAACACCTATCACTACCGTTGTTATCAGCGACCAACGCCGCCCGGAAATTATAGAGCGGGTTCGTATGGGTTGTGCTGAAGGGCGACAAGCATACTGGGTGTGCACCTTAATTGAAGAATCCGAAGCTTTAGAGGCGCAGGCTGCGCAGGCAACCTATGAAAGTCTTGCACTGGCATTGCCGCAATTGCGCATCGGCTTAATTCACGGGCGATTAAAAGCGGCTGAAAAGGAGGCAGTTATGGCCGCTTTTAAAGTGAACGGGCTGGATTTACTGGTGGCCACTACGGTTATTGAAGTTGGTGTTGATGTTCCAAACGCGAGCTTGATGATTATTGAAAATCCCGAACGCCTTGGCCTGGCGCAACTCCACCAATTGCGTGGTCGAGTGGGAAGGGGAGCAACCGCTAGTCACTGCGTGCTTTTATACGGTTCGCCGCTATCGCATCACAGTAAGGAACGTTTGCGAGTTATGCGGGAGAGCAGCGATGGTTTTTATATCGCTGAACAAGACTTGCAATTGCGCGGCCCCGGCGAAGTG
>Ga0247741_1000218_pt1 | contig 37383 bp, 38 predicted proteins | sample UWRJL213509R2_FD_180945 | JGI IMG/M metagenome (GOLD analysis project Ga0247741, IMG submission 180945) | Plant litter microbial communities from Arlington Agricultural Research Station in Wisconsin, United States - UWRJ-L213-509R-2 | ecosystem: Environmental > Terrestrial > Plant litter >... | reverse complement strand
ATTCCCGAAACCCCGCAGGCCTGGTTGTATACCGTAGCCAAAAACAAAGCAAAAAACAGCCTTACACGCAATCAGCTTTTCGATCAAAAGATAAGTCCGGCCGTACAGGCTGAACACCCAACGGAAGATGTGATGGAAATAGACCTGACCGACCGGAATATAAGCGACAGCCAATTGCAGATGCTATTTGCTGTATGCCACCCGTCCATCCCTCCCGAAGCCCAGATAGGCCTTGCCCTGCGCATCCTGTGCGGCTTTGGTATTGATGAAATTGCCCACGCCTTTTTAAGCAATAAAGAAACCATCAATAAAAGGCTGTTCAGGGCTAAAGAGAAACTGAGAGCAGAGCGCGTTAAGATGGAGTTCCCTGCCGAAAATGAACTAAAAGCCCGCCTGCAACCTGTACTTACCACGCTTTATCTATTATTTAACGAGGGTTATTATTCGGAGACGGAAAATGAAATATTGCGTAAGGATCTGTGTGACGAGGCTATGCGGCTATTAAAAATGCTAATGGCTTATCCCTTAACTAATAAGCCTGAGGTGAACGCTTTATATGCCTTGATGTGTTTCCAGGCATCCCGCTTCGCAGCAAGGAAAGACAAAAACGGCGAGGTAGTATTGTATGAAGACCAGGAAGAAAGCCTATGGGATAAAGAATTAATTGCAATAGGTGCACTGCATTTAAATATGGCCGCGCATGGCAGCTACCTGTCAAAATATCACCTGGAAGCCAGTATTGCTTATTGGCATACCATTAAAGCGGATACGCCCGAAAAATGGGAGAATATCCTGTATTTATACAACCATTTATTGGTAATAGAATATTCGCCGGTTGCGGCATTGAACCGTACCTATGCCCTGGCCAAAGTTAAGGGTAATGGGGTTGCCATTATTGAAGCGGAAAAACTAAACCTAATCAATAACCCCTTTTACCATACCCTGCTGGGCGAATTGTATAAAGATATTGATGCCCTAAAAGCCAAAGAACATTTGCTAAGCGCCTTGCGCCTTACCAAAACAGATACCGACAAAAAAACGATTTACGCCAAAATAGAAGCGCTGTGAGGCACTATATTACCATTTCCGGGATCTCACCTTCAATAATAAGCTTACCGGCGGTTGCAGCTTTAATTTCTTCAACCGTAACCCCGGGTGCGCGTTCCAATAGTTTAAAACCACCTTCGGGCAGTACATCAAGCACGGCCAGTTCGGTTACTATTTTTTTTACGCATTTAATGCCGGTTAGCGGCAACGTACAATTGGGCAACAGTTTTGATTCGCCCGCTTTGTTTACGTGCTGCATAGCCACAATAATATTCTCTGCGGATGCCACCAGGTCCATAGCGCCGCCCATGCCTTTTACCATTTTACCGGGGATCTTCCAGTTGGCTATATCACCGTTTTCGGATACTTCCATAGCACCCAGGATGGTCAGGTTTACTTTTTTAGCTCGGATCATCCCAAAACTCATGGCCGAATCAAACACCGCCGAGCCTGCCAGTTTGGTAATGGTTTGTTTACCGGCATTAATAGTATCCGGGTCCTCCTCCCCTTCAAACGGGAAAGGCCCCATGCCCAACAGGCCGTTTTCCGACTGTAGTATCACATCTACATCATCGGGTATATAATTGGCTACCAGCGTGGGGATACCGATACCCAGGTTTACGTAGTAACCGTCTTTAACTTCTTTTGCAATTCGTTTTGCGATACCTTCTTTGTCTAACATAAATTTAGTTTTTCTTCCTAACCGTACGTTGTTCTATCCTTTTTTCATAATTCTCTCCCTTAAAAATACGGTGTACATATATGCCAGGTGTGTGTACGTTATCCGGGTCAAGTTCGCCGGGTTCAACAAGTTCTTCTACTTCGGCAATGGTTACCTTACCGGCCATGGCCATAACAGGGTTAAAATTACGTGCGGTTGAGCGGTACACCAGGTTACCCAGTCTATCCCCCTTCCAGGCTTTTACAATGGCGAAGTCGGCATCAAAAGCCATCTCCATCAGGTAATCTTTTCCGTTAAAATTGCGTACTTCTTTGCCAATAGCTACTTCGGTACCTATACCTGCGGGGGTAAAAATGGCTGGCATGCCGTAACCCGCGGCCATGCAGCGTGTAGCTAAAGTTCCCTGTGGAATCAGCTCTACTTCCAGTTCGCCGCTAAGCAACTGGCGTTCAAACTCGGCATTTTCGCCTACATACGAGGAGATCATTTTTTTAACCTGGTGCTGATGTAATAAAAGGCCAATACCAAAATCGTCAACACCGGCATTGTTAGAGATGCAGGTAAGATCCTTCACCCCTTTTTTAACAAGTGCAAGAATGGTTTTTTCGGGCAGGCCGCACATGCCGAAGCCGCCCAGCATGAGTGTCATACCATCTTCTATATCGCGTATGGCCTCGTCGGCGCCGCTCACAACTTTATTCATGTTTTATAATTGGTTGCGGTAAAATTAGGTATTTTGACTGAGCCCTGCCAGTAAATTTACTATGCAAGCATAATATTTTTTTCAGGTGTGTAATTAAACGTAATTACCCGAATATTGCCATTAACTTTAAATTAAAAAACACAAACAATTAATAAACTCAAACCTTTATTATAGTACATCAATTTATAAACATCATGACAGCATACAACTATAATGAAGAAGAAGCAAAACCAACTGCTCACCGTGTAGAGGACGATAGCAATCTGGAAGAAAAGGACCTGCGCCGTACCGCATTTATGTTTGGCAGCGAAGAAAAAACCGGTAATGAACCCGGAATGGAAGGCAACCCTGCCGGCGGACAAAGTTTTGGCGAGAACAGTAACACCCCATCCGGCGATGACAAGAACAACCCATCACAAAACGCGGGTGATAATAATGGGTATTTCAAACGTACCGAACCGGCCGACGAACACCCGGAATACAATAACTTTAAAGACCCGATCCAGTTAGGGCAGTCAAACTTTACTGAATCATCGGGTGCCGCGCCTACCGGGCAATCTGATACGGAGAACACCGCGCCTGTAAAAGATGGCCAGGATGATAACAAAGACAATAACGATACGGATAACAACCGGAATGAATCGCAACAAAGCTACCAGGAAGGCACTGCCGATGGTAATGATAATGTGAACATCCCCGGCCCAAATGAAGTGCCGGATCAGCAGAAGGTTGGAGAGTAATTCCCCTTGTCATGCTGAACGTAGTGAAGCATCTATTCGCCGCTAAGCAAGTCCGATATGAATAGTTCGCGAACAGATCCTTCGCTATCGTTCAGGATGACAAGCGTGATTACCACTTAAACGTCTTCTTAATATACCCTATCAGGTCATCGGCCATGGCCTGCTGCTCCTGTGCGCTGGGGTGGCCGGGTGTATTTTTGTAGGGAAAAAAGTGCGTATAGATATTCTTATCCTTTAAGCCGGCAACGGCTTTTTTAATATATCCAGGCCAGGGCGAACCTTCCCTGGTGGCATCCATTGCGCCAAGGGCACAAATAATTTTTGCTTTTGGATACTTACCCCTAACCGAGGTGATAAATTTCTGATATGCATTAATAATAACCTCCGGTGTTGGCGGTGTGGTACCAAATAACCTTTTAAACTCCGGGTAATCTTTGTTCTTGGTGAGCCAAGAGTCATTCTGGCCAAGGTTAACAATCACCAGTTCGGGAGTGTACTTTTTAAAATCCCATTTGGCGGTCGAGTCGTGCGCGCTTACACGGTCGTAAATATCAGGTGTAGTATAATTAAACCAGCTGATTAAAAAGCCTATCCCACTTTTTGATATAGAGTGATAATAAGCATTAAAATGGCGCGCGGTTATATTGGCATAGCTTTTATAGCCGTTCTCAAATTCGGCTGTTCCCCTGTCTTTGCCCTCGGTATCCTCAATAGCAAAGCCGCAGGTTATGGAATTTCCATAAAACTCCATTTGATGTGTAAAGTTTGGTGGTGGCAGTATCTTACCATCCAAATTAAAGCTGTAAAACCATAGCGTACCCATATCATATTCGGTACGTTTAAACAGCTCTAAGCGGTGTTTGCCCTTTGGCAGGCCGGTTACCAGTGTGTATTCGGTTGGGTTTTGGGCAGGTTGGATGGTGGTGTTGGTTACCTTGCCATCAACCACAACGGTTACCCTATCTGTTCCGGTATTATCTTTTAATGTGGCTTTAGCTGCTGTCCCCTCAAAGTTTATCAACACGGATGATGCCGTCCAGGTGAGCTGCGCTGCGCTGTCGGTAAGCGCAATACGGCCCATAAATTTGATGTTTGGGTTATCAAAATTAATAATGGTTTGCGCCCGGCTGTAGTGGGCGGCAAGTGCTAAGAGCAGAAAAAGTGCGATACGTTTCATGCGTTAAGTTATTGTTTATGCGTAAGTATGGTTACATAGAAGTCAGTCATACTGAAACAAGTTCAGCATGACATAATTAACACACCTCTATTTAAAATATACATAAGTAATACCATCGCCGCCCCTGTCCGGGTGTTCATCTTCCATGCGGTCAACCTGGTCATATTTTTTAAGATACTGGCGGATCATCTTTCTCAGGATGCCGTCGCCTTTACCATGCAGTATCTTCAGGTTGCCAAAACCCATCATCAAAGCGCGGTCAAACAGTTTTTCAATCGCGAATAGGGCGTCTTCGGTACGCATGCCGCGTACGTCAATCTCCGGGCTAAAACTGGCTATATCACTGGTATGGCTGGTCATTGATTTGCGTAGTTCCTTAGGCACAGCGGCTTTGGTAACCTTTTCTAAACGTTTGCGCTTCACAACAGTACGCAGTTCGCCCATGGCAATCACCACGTTATCTTTTATTAACTCAATGATCTGCCCGGTGGTATCACCATCAATCAGTTTAACCCAATCACCGGCTTTAAGTTCTTCATCGGCGTTCGCGGTAACCTTTGGCGCTTCGGCTTTAACCGTGTTCTTTTTCAGCTCGGTATTCAGGTTATCGCGCAGGTTGCGGGTAACTTCCTTATCGGCATTACTGCTTTTTATTTCGGCAATGGTGTTTTCAACCAGCTTATTCGCGTTCAGGATGATGTTCTTGGCTTCCTGCTTAGCTTCTTTAAGCAGGTTTTTACGGTTATCGTCTAAAAAGCTTTTCAGTTCTTCATTCTCGGCAAGCAGGCTGTCTACACGGCGTTGCTGTTTATCCAGCTTTTGTTTGGTATCAAAAATCTCTTTCTTCTCGCGCTCCAGGTCAACCAGCAAGCTATCCACCTTTTTTTGGCCGCTGCTTATTTTGTTTTTGGCCAGGTTAAGCACATTTTGCGGCAAGCCTATCTTCTGCGCTATCTCAAAAGCGTATGAACTGCCGGGTTTGCCCACCTCCAGCATGTACATGGGCAGCATTTCGGTATTGTTGAACAGCATGGAGGCATTCTCTATACCCTCGGTGTTACTGGCGAAGATCTTTAGGTTGGAGTAGTGCGTGGTAACCATGCCCCTTACCTTTTTATGGTTCAAGGCTTCCAAAACGGCTTCGGCTATAGGGCCGCCAAACTGCGGGTCGGTACCGGTACCAAACTCATCAATAAGTATCAGTGTTTTGCCATTGGCATCCTCTACAAACTTTTTCATTTTTGAGAGGTGCGCGCTGTAAGTACTCAAATCGCTTTCTATAGACTGGTCATCACCAATATCAACAAACAATTGCTTAAACACACCCGCCACGCTATCGGCGCTTGCGGGTATCAATAAGCCCGCCTGCACCATCATTTGCAGCAGGCCAACAGTTTTCATGCAAACAGATTTGCCGCCCGCATTTGGCCCCGAAACTACGATAACGCGGGTGCCCTCATCAATAGCCACATTAAGTGGCACAACAGTTTTATGTTCCTTTTTAAAATTAAGGAACAGCAGCGGGTGGCGGGCATTGTATAGCTTTAACCTTGCCTCGTTTACCAGCTTTGGCATTTCGGCATCAATATCAATGGCAAACAGGGCCTTGGCGCGCACAAAATCAAGCTTGGTAAGCAAGCCGTGGTACGATAGCAGGATAGGCACATAGGGCCGTAATTCGTCTGTTAATGCGGTTAGTATCTTGATGATCTCGCGGCGGCGATCAAATTCCAAATCGCGGATGCGGTTGTTCAGCGAAAAAACCTCCTCCGGTTCCATATAAACCGTTTGGCCCGATGCCGATTCATCATGTATAAACCCCTTTAACTTACGCTTATTCTCGGCTAGTAAAGGGATACAAATACGGCCATCACGTACGGTTAATGAACCATCCGCCGTCCACCCGTTGCCTGTGGCGGTTTTAAAGATCTGGTCTATTTTTTTGCGGGCTTCCTGCTCGGCTTTGGCAATACCTGTGGTAATATCCAACAGTTCGCGCGATGCATTGGGCCTTATCTTCCCTTTCGGGTCAATAACCTGGTCTATCTTTTTGATAATTGCCTTTTCAATGGGCAGGTGCTCAAAAAGGGCTTCCAGGTTTGGGTATATACCTTCTCGTTCGTTAAAATAAGCGATCACCGCGAAAACCGTGGTTAGTGAAGCCTGTACGCGGAAAAACTCCTCTTCTGATAAAAAAGAACCTTCGATACGGGCCTTGTTGGCCAGCGTTTTTATATCGTAAAAATTATTGATGGGCAGGGCCTCATCGTTTTGCAGGATATTTTTAAACTCGTTTGCCTGGTTCAGGAATTTATTGATCAGGTCGTAATTGCTCATTACCTGTATCTTATCAACCATTTCCTGGCCCATAATGCTCAGGCAATGTGCCTTAATCAGTTCTTTTATCTCTGTAAACCCAAGCTTATCTGCACTGTTTTGCGGGTATAGCATTATTTAATTTTTCTTTAAAGCCGGTGGTGGTAGCGGCTTTGATGTTGATGGTTTTGGTAACTGTACAGGTTTAGCTTTAGCAGCAGCAGCAGCCGTAACTTTATTTAATGAATCAATCTTGCCCTTTATGATGGTTTCAAGCTTAGCATACATGGCCTGTATCTGTTCTGGTTTGGTGGTGTAATATTTAAGGCTTGTTTTATAAACGGCATCGGTTGTGTGGTGCCTTTTAAATAAAGCAACGTATTTTGCGCTGGAGTATTTGTACAAACTATCGGGCACCTGCGGTACCTGGTAAACCGAACCATCGGTTATATGTATATCAAGCATCAGGTTTAACATGTCCTGCTCATTCAGAACGTCTTTGGGTAGTTCTTTGCTTTTGCAGGCGGTTAAAAATAGCAATACTGAAAAAAACAAGCTTATATATTTTTGCATTCTGTAATTTAGCGGCGTTTATATAACGCAAAATTACGATAAATGAGCATAGCCGATAATATTAAAAGCTTAAAAAAAGAAACATCCGGAATAAATGTAACCCTGCTGGCTGTTTCAAAAACAAAACCGGCCGCCGACCTGCAAGAAGCGTACGATGCCGGGCAGCGTTTATTTGGCGAAAACATAGTACAGGAACTGGTTGAAAAACACGAGCAATTACCTAAAGATATTGAATGGCACCTGATTGGCCACCTGCAAACTAACAAGGTTAAATACATAGCCCCCTTCATCAGCATGATACAATCTGTAGATAGTATTAAGCTTTTACAGGAGATAAATAAGCATGCCGAAAAAAACAAACGCGTTATTGATTGCCTGTTGCAGATTTATATTGCGGACGAGGAAACCAAATTCGGTTTGGGCTTTGATGAAGCTATTGAACTGTTACGAAGCGAAGAGTACGCGGCATTAAAAAGTATCCGCATCCGCGGATTGATGGGCATAGCCACCAATACCGACAGCGAGAAACAGGTAAAAGAAGAATATTACGAACTGAAAACCTTTTTTGATGGTATAAAACTAAGCTTTTTCCGTAAGGAGGATTCTTTTGATACCCTGTCTATGGGCATGTCGTCAGACTATAAGCTTGCTATTGAACAAGGCAGCAACATGGTGCGCCTTGGCAGTACCATTTTTGGCGGGCGTGTAATTAAGCACTATAAGAATAATTAGTGAATGGTTGATTAAGTGAGTGGTGAGCAGTTAGATAAAATAAATAATCATTGAGCACAATGACTCGATGACCAAATGACTCAATGACAAAAGAATTTGAAATCCGCATAGCCGAAAAACAAGATTGCCCACGCCTGCTGGAGCTTGTTCATGAACTGGCTTTATTTGAACGCGCGCCCGAAGAAGTGACCGTTACGCTTGAAGAGTTTGAAAAAGCTGGCTTTGGTAGTAAACCTGTTTGGAAAGCTTTTGTGGTAGAGGCCGATGGCAAGGTAGTGGCATTTGCTTTGTACTACGTAAGGTACTCCACCTGGAAAGGCAGCCGTTTGTATTTAGAAGACCTTATTGTAACCGAAGAATACCGGGGCAAAGGTATTGGTAAGTTACTGTTCGATAGGCTATTTCAGGAAACCCGCGAACTTGGCTTTAGCGGCATGGTTTGGCAGGTGCTTGACTGGAACGAGCCAGCTATAAACTTCTACAAAAAATACGAGGCCAATATTGAGGCTGGCTGGCTAAACGCTTCCCTGTCTAAAGAACAGGTGGCAAAATTATAACATTATGAAGGTAACATCATTTATACTACTGGCGGCTTTGGGCCTAAGCTCATGCAAATGGGGCGAACCGGCCAAACAAGTACCGGCTGCTATATTTACGGATACGGTTGCTTATACTTACCAGGCTATACATGAACGCGCGGCAGATTGTGGTAGTAAACCTGATAGTGCCTGCACGGTGGTAGATATTAAATACCCGGTTTTTAAAGGGACGCCGGTTTTGAATGATACCGTTAAACATAAGCTGCTTAATATATTTATGTTAGGCGAAAAGCCGGATACCAGCCTGAACAGCCTGGCCGCAAACTTTTTAAAATCATATACCGACGCTAAAAAGGACGACCCGCGGACTGAAATGTTTTATACCCTGGAGAGCTATGCCAAGGTTATTCGCCAGGATTCGTCATTGCTGGCGCTGGAGTATGGCGGCTATTCTTACCAGGGAGGTGCACATGGCGGCAGTTTTACAGGCTTCGTTAACTGGAATGTTAAAACGGATAAACAGGTAACGCTCGATGATATTTTAGCTGATGGTTATAAACCACAGCTAACAAAAATTGCCGAGAAGATCTTCCGGAAGGATGAAAAACTGACCGATACCTCATCGCTGGCGAATGATTACTTTTTTAAGGATAACAAATTCGCATTGAACGAGAATTACGCTATTACCCCGGCAGGCATCCGTTTTGTTTACAACCAGTACGAGATAAAACCTTATGCGGCCGGCCAAACAGAATTGATAATTCCCTATTCGCAAATCAAAACATTAATGCGGCCAAAATCTGCCGCTTCACAATATATACATAAAAATGCTGGTATTTAAGTTCGGCGGGGCGTCGGTTAAGGATGCGCAGGGTGTAATTAACCTGGGCAATGTGGTTAATACTTATTCGGGAAATGAAATTTTAGTGGTGGTATCGGCCATGGGCAAAACCACTAACGCGCTCGAAAAACTGACCGATGCCTATTTTAACGGCACCGATGATGTGCACGAGATCTTCGAAGAAATAAAAAACTATCATTACCATATAGCGCATGAACTATTTGGCGAGAACCATCCCGTTTTTGATGATATAGCCAACACTTTTGTGGAGATTGACTGGGCTATTGAAGACGAGCCGCACGATGATTACGACTTTATTTATGACCAGATCGTATCCATTGGCGAGCTGGTATCCACCCGTATTGTAAACGCCTGGTTTAATCATAAAGGCATCAGCAGCAAATGGCTTGATGTACGGGGCTATATCCATACCGATAATACGTACCGCGAGGGCGTAGTTGATTGGGACAAAACCCGTGCAAGCATCCGGAAGGATATCCCTGCCATGTTAAACAAAGGCGTTGTGGTAACGCAGGGCTTTTTAGGCGGCACATCCGAGAACTTTACCACTACCCTGGGCCGTGAGGGGTCTGATTATACCGCATCCATTTTTGCAGCCTGCCTGGGCGCCGAATCTGTTACCACATGGAAGGATGTACCCGGCATTTTAAACGCCGACCCTAAGTTTTTTGCTAATACCATTAAGTTTGATGAGCTAAGCTACCAGGAAGCTATAGAAATGACTTACTACGGTGCGAGTGTTATCCACCCTAAAACCATTAAACCGCTGCAAAATGCTAATATCCCCCTGTTGGTTAAGCCATTTACGCACCCAGATGCACCCGGCACGGTGATCAAAGAGAACGTAGTAAACAAGTTTGAAAAGCCGGTTATCATTGTAAAGCAAAAGCAGGTGCTGCTATCCATATCCGCTAACGATTACTCGTTTATCTCGGAAAGCCATCTGAGCGAGATCTTCGGCCTGTTTGCCGGGCATCATGTAAAAGTGAATATGATGCAAACATCGGCCCTGAGCTTCACTGCCTGTATTGATTACACTGCCGACCGCTTTGAGAAGTTGCTGCAGGCACTTAAAGAAACTTTTAAGGTGCGGTATAATAACGAGCTCACTCTTATTACGTTAAGGCATTACACTGATGCCGCAGTTGCAGACGTAACAGCGGACAAAATTGTTTTAATGAAACAAACCAGCAGGAATACCGCACAGGTGGTGTTAAAGTAGCAATAATACGCAGGAAGCCAATACGGCTATAAACGTGTTCAGGAAGTTTACTTCGTTGTTGTTCATGTACCCTTTACTTTCGAGTGTGGCGCCTAAAACCGAATCGGCCAGGTTGCCAATAGTGCCGGCAATGAGGATATTGAAGAAAGTGCCGTTCCAGCCAAAGGTAAATGAATACACACAGGCGATAGCTGCGGAACCGGCAAGGCCTATCAAAGCACCTTCCAGGCTTATTACGCCGTCTTTGCCTTTTTCATCGGGCTTTAAGTTGAGGATATTATAAAAGCGTGTACCGTAAACGGTGCCGAATTCCGACGAAAGTGTATCTGCCGTGGCCGATGCGAAAGCTGCCGCCATAAATACCGTTGCCAGTAAAGTGTTGTCGGGCATGGCTACTGCTAATATCCCCAATATAGCGGGTAAGCCACCATTTGCCAGTACCTGCCGCGCGTCGCGTTTTTCGGTATGCGCATCTTTGCCTAACTTTCGTTTTTCTTGTTTTTTGTGAGATGTTGCTACGACCGATAGTATGAAAAACATGGCCAGCATGGTAATACCCGTATATCCGGTACCCAGGTAAATGCATAAACCAACAAGGCCGCCGGTTATAGCCCCGCCTTCGGTTAATTTGCCGGTTTTGTAACTGGCGTAGCTGGCCGCTATCAGGATGATCAAAAAAACAAGTTGGGGTATTGGCATTGTGGTGTCAAACATAAGAACATTACTTTTAAATATATGTCATTGCAGGCGATAGCGTGGCAATCTCTTTAGGACAATTACACCTTAAATGAATTAATAGCTTAAGAGACTGCTTCGTACCTCGCAACAACGCATAGAAAGACATAAAAAACGCCCTTAGCTAAGCTAAAGGCGTTTAGGGGTACTGATCTAAATTATTATTATTTCTGATTTTCGTGTTTACGGGTGTTGTCCCTGTTTGATGTTTGATCGGAGCGCTGGCCACCGCCATTGCTTATCCCCTTTTGTTTTTGTGTTTCCTTGGCATCGTTAAACGCGCGGTCGGCAGTTGATGAGCCTTGTGTACTGGTATTACCTTTAAAATCCTGGGTTTTCATAACAGTTTTGCTTTAGTTTATAAACAGGCTTTAACAGCCTTTACCATATCCTTGCAACAACTGTACCAGTTAGGGGTTTTAAGCTGGCAGTTTGCTTGCTTCTGGTGTATTATTGCCAACCGCTAAGCGCCCACTGCAAACTAAACTATCGCCTGCGACTAACTGCCAGGTCATTATAAACCTCCATCAGGTACATTGCTTCCAGCATCGAGGCGTTAAAGTCCTCCCATTCTGTATCGGTAAACACAAAATTAATATCACAGTTTGGCGTACAAAGCACTACCCTGTCAGATCCATCCGGGAATGGGAAGCACCTGTCCTCAAAATCCATTTCCTGCGTAAAGCGATGAAACGACATGAATTGTTCGGGCGTAAAACACAGCATCAAATTTTGGTGCCATATGTTTATCATTCCGCAATCGGCGCAATGGCTTATTACCGATTGCCCCCTCTGGGTTAGTATCCTTGTTTCGCACATAATGGTGATGTTTTAATTAGTGCCTGTATCGCCCGCGGCAAACGCTCTAAAATACCGCAGGCAACCACAGGACTTATTATCTTAATTGTTCATTTTTGGCTATTGTAAGTTTGTACTGCCATCAGCCTGATAAGCAAACCTAAACGTGTAAAATTTTGACGGCGTATTGGCATCAAAAGCCTCCGTAATTACCGGGTTACCCTTGTAATAACTTTTTATCTCCATTTTGGCATATTTGCCCGCGCTGGTTTTGATGATGATGATTTTACCCGGAAGTGGTAGAATAGTATGATTTGGTTTGATATCTTCCCCAGTGTATTGATACCATTTCACTATTGCATTTACACCACTGGCGTCCGTGTTATAACCATCAGCAGGTGCCTGGTTCACCTCTTCAAATTTACCGGCAACTGTTTGTGCCTGTGTTGTACCTGAACCAGATGTGCCGCCATTTACAAAAATGCTTGTTCCCGAAAATTTAATATCCCATTTACCGGCTGTAATATCATCGCCTGTTACTTGTTTATTGGTACTTAGGCTGTAATAAACAGCACCTGCTGAACCATCAAGATCGCTTACGGTGTTTACTGTAAGGATTGCAGGTTTTTGTGGCTCGGGTGTTTCATTGTCTTTTGAGCACGATGTTACCAATAAGGCAGTGCTGCTAAATAATACTAATGCAAGGGTTTTAAATTTATTCATGTTGTTTGTTTAAGTGTGTATATGATTTTTATTGTTTAAAATTGTAAGTAACCCCGGCGTAAATAAGCCTGCCTGCCAGGTTGCTGATGGCCCCCGGGTTTTTGTAGTTGCCTATGTTTTCGCCGGTTAGCTGCAGGCGCAGTTGGTTATTCAGGAATAGTTTTGATACCGATGCGTTGAACAGCACATAACCTTTTACATACTCATCATCGCGGTTTACGATGCCGTTGCCGTCCACATCTGAGAAGCCGTAGCGACCGCGGTAAATGGCCCTAACAGATGTAATAATGCCTGTTTTATCGTCTTGGTAAGCAATGCGGGCATTGGCCATGTATTTGGAGCGGTTTAGTAAACCACCGTACTGGCTCTTTTTTACTTTAATGGTTTCGCGGGTGACCTGGTCGGTGCCAAATACCTTCCCGGCCTTGATCTGATCCAGCACGCTTTGGTCATACGCTTCCAGGTATTGCATACCGCCGGCAACCGTCCAGTGGGTTAAAAAATTATAAGTTACATCGGTTTCAACCCCCTGCGTGTAAACATCGTGGATGTTGAAGTACGAGAATACCGACTGTCCGTTGGTTTTGATGGCAATGGGCTGCGAATCTATCAGGTCGCGGATGTTGTTACGGAATACATTCACCGTCCACATCACCCCCGTAAATGGCTTGTAGCGGTAACCAAAGTTGTAAGCGGTAGAGCTTTCGGCGTTTAGCCTTTGCAGTGTTGCCGGGTCTATCAGTACGCTTTGTATCTGCCCCTGGTCCTGCAGTTTCTTTAATTCGGTAGCGGCTTCTTCATAGCCAAATACGCTATAACCCACAATGGCATTGGTGAAATTCAGGTACAGCTGCCTAAAATCGGGCGCTTTGTAACCTTTGCCAGTTGAAGCAAGCAATACAAACTTGTCGCTAAACTGGTAGCTGGCCGCCAGTTTTGGGCTAAACTGTGAACGGTAAACGCTATGCGCATCAAAACGGCCCCCTAAAATGATATCCAGTTTTTTTAAGGGCGTCCAGTCTGCTTGACCGTAAGTATAACCCGACTGGAATGTTTTTTTATCATTGTAGCGTGTGGCCTTAACGCTTTCGTCCTGCCCGCCAACGCCGCCGGTAAATCTCAGGCTGTTGATGATCTTGTAATCGCCCTGTAGCTCGGCACGGTTAAAGTTTTGGTCAAAAAAGGTTTCGTCGTAAACGGAGTTATCAGTGTTGTTTATTAAAAGCGATTTGGTGCTGTAGCCCGCATGGTACAGCCTTACATCCCCCGTAAATTTATCAGAGAAACGGTGTGTTAAACCGGCCGATGCATTCAGGGTTTTTTCGGTACCATCACCGGTTATGCGGTCATTATCAACCAAAAAGTTGTTATCGGCTGTGCTGGTATAATCGCGCACCTGGAGTTTAATTTGTGTACGGTTACTGAATTTATAACCAAGGGCACCGTTTAGTGTATATCCGTAAAAAGGCGATACCGTTGCGCTGCCAGACTCGGGCACCAGCGTGTAACCGCTGCTACTGTATCTGTTTACAAAGCCTGATAAGGATAAACGCTGTGTGGCGTACGCGCCATTTAATGATATATCGGCATTTTTGTTGGTGCCATAACGGGCAGAAACACTCCCCGATGCGCCTGCCGCTGGTGTTGCTGATATAATATTGATAACCCCGGCCATGGCCTCGCTGCCGTACAGCGAGGATACCGGGCCTTTAACTATCTCTATCTTTTCGATGTTGTTTGTGGTAATACGCGAAAGATCGAGTATCCCCGTTGTACGGCCTATCAACGGTAAGCCATCCAGCATAATCATGGTATAATCGGGACTAAACCCCTGGATCTGTATCCCCTGCCCGTGTGCATCAGGTAATACGCTTAAGCCGGTTTGCTCGTTTAAGATCTCGTTTAAACGGACCAGTCCACGGTTTTTAATTTCTTTATTGCTGATGGTGGTTACCGGCATAGGTACCTGCATTAGCGTTTTGTTTGTACGGGTAGCGGTAACCACTACCTCTTTAAGTTTTTTAGCTTTTGCTGTATCGGTTAACAGGGTATCTGCGTGCTGTGCTTTGGCATTCATAGTCAGGGCGATCAGTAGGCAGAATAAGATATATTTCATTTATTTAGACTAATTAAAAATAATGATGCAAATTTGCAGTAACATTAGCGACTTGGTTAACGCCAAACGGATTGAAAACAACGCCAAACGGATTTTATGCACCTTACCTTTATATCCCTACCGTCTGCAGCAAAAAAAATGGAGTTACCCCACCCCATTGATTTTGCCGGGCCGGGGCCTTATGAAGAGCGCAAAATAGAACTAACCGAAGCCTGGGGGAAATTTAAAGCCAAAGAGTTATGGTTTGACGGGGCTTGTGTAATACAAAGCGAAACTATTTTAAAAGAGCCCTGCACAGTAAATATTACTTGTAACAGCTTTTGCTGGCTCATGAATTTTGTATTGGCAGGCGACTTAACTGTAACATTACCGGATGTTAAATCCATCCCGATAACTGAGGGTAGTTACCATACCTACTATACACCCGCGTTTAATGCCGGGGTAACTTTAAAACGATCGGCCAGGATGCTTACTATATGCCTAACCCGTAAGTTTATAAGTAAGCTGATGGGTAACGATGCCATCAAACTATCGCTTAGTGATAACGCCAGGCTTGTAACCACAGGGAACTATAACCATACCCGGCTGCAAGCCATTATAAAAGAGATACTTGAGGCCGGACACCCCGGGTTTATCCGCCGTATATTCCTTGAATCAAAGATATTGGAACTGCTTTCTATACAATTGCATCAGGCAGAAACAAAAGCGGCAACTAAAGGCTTTAGCAAAGATGATGTGGCCCGCCTGCAGGAAGCCAAGCAGATCATCGCCCAAAACCTGCAAACGCCGTGCTCGCTAATTGAGCTTGCCCGCAAAACCGGGTTAAATGATTTTAAGTTAAAAAAAGGTTTTAAAACATTGTTTGGCCATACGGTTTTTGGTTACCTGTTTGAACTGCGTATGGATAACGCCTACCGTCTTTTACAGGATGGTAAAAGCGTGAGCGAGGTGGCAGAAGTTATCGGGTATAAAAACCCGCATCATTTTACCGCTGCTTTTAAAAAGAAGTTCGGTTTTTTACCCAGCCAGGTAGCCAAAATGGCCGGTTAGTAATTTAAGCCGCATATTTTTAAAGAAATAAACGGCTTGCTTATTGCTTTACAGAAGCATGGATAAATCAAAGCAAGTTATATTAAACGGCCAATTGAAGTGGGTAGAACGGATAGCGTCCATTATGGATGATAAGTTCCGTATACCGGGTACAAATTTCCGGTTCGGGCTTGATCCTATCCTTAACCTCATCCCTTTCGCGGGCGATGTATCGGGCTTTTTGGTATCGGCTGTTTTGCTTTATGTAATGGCTAAAAATGGCGTAAGCCGCAAAGTGCTTATACTGATGTCTATAAATATCGTTATTGATGCCGCTGTAGGTGCCATCCCCCTTTTAGGACAGATCTCTGATTTTTACATCAGGGCAAATACCCGTAATATGAAGCTGTTAAAAGAGCATTATCATGAAGGTAAACACACCGGTAGCGGCAATGGCATAATTGCCATTTTATTAGTTGTATTATTTATAGTGATGGGCGTAATACTTTACATCAGCTACCTTGCCCTGCACTGGTTTTTTACACAATTTTAAGGGCAGTTACTCGCGTTTAAAGCTATAGGGCATATTGGTAATGGTACCAGCCGATACAGCAGCTACATCAACGGATATGATCCCGCCATTTTCATCATAGTTGGTTTTTGATGATGTGAAGCTAAAGCTGCCGGTTATGGTTTTTGCTACGGTATCTACAGCTGAGATAATTAACGTGCCCGAACCCGGCTGCACAGATCCGAATGGCTCAAAAACATAGTTACCATTTGTGTTTTTTTTTTGAGTGGAGTAGGTAAATAACACATTTGAATTTGCCGTAACATTATAGGTGCCTAATGTAATGCCGCTGTTATCTCCGGGTGTTGGGTCGGTTAGTGTTATATCTATCTTCTTTTGATCTTTAACACCGCCGCAGGTAAACACTTTTGTTTTGGTTGCGATGTTATAGGTTATACTTGCTGATACGGTATCGGGGGTCCAAACCGGTGTGCCGATATACGCCTGGAAAACCGGTGCTGGGGTTGTATCGTCAGAACTACCTTTTTTACAGCTTTGAGATACGATAACGGCTGGGATAATAAACAGGAAAAGTGAGTTTTTCTTCATTTTAAGATACATTTTGCGGCTAAGCTAAAATGTATTGCTCTCAAAAAAATCCGGTTTACATATTTTAACAAAAGGCCAGCCTCTGTTACTTAACCGCTATGCCAAATTAAATTTATATATCATTGATTGTGAGCACTATTTTAACCCGTAAAGGCTTTTGTACGCCAATTGTCGCAAAACTCCTTTTACATATTTTAACACTTTAAATGTTAAAAATATATAATAGTGCTAAAACTATAGTGATAATTTGCCGCATGGGGCAAACGTTAAATAATCCTTACTCACCCAGCGGTTAAAACGTATGTGCCAGTTGGCGGGCATCTATCCAGGCAGGCCTCAAACTCCTGTACAGACATTAATGTGAAACCAAACTTTGTTTTCATGACGATAAGATTTAGGGGTAATAAAACCAATGCTTGTAAATAACTATTTGATTATTAGTTATCTAATAAAACGAAAGCAATAACTAACTATTGCATTTAAATTACCCCTGGTAATTGGGCAGGGTAACATAAAATGTCGTATCGCCGGGCTGGCTGGTAAACCATATTTCACCATGGTGTTGGTCTACAATTTTTTTGGTGATAGATAGGCCGAGGCCAAAAGGCTCTTCGCCATTGGTGCCGGGTTTTTTGGCGGTAGTAAACATATCAAAAATATGCCCTTTATCTTTATCAGGAATGCCTACGCCATGGTCGGTAACTGCAATTTTTATCTTTTTCTTATCAGGAGTAAGCTCAATATCCACTCCTATTTGCCCGCCATTGTAACTGAATTTTATGGCATTAACAATAAGGTTATTAAACACACGCCAAATTTTCTCCTGGCTTACATTGGCAATAATGGGCTGCTCATCGTTTTCAAAAATGATCTGCTGGCTTTTTTCGTTGGCCTTAAATTGCAGCAGTTTTACCGAATCGTGCAGCAAGGCTTTAACGTCAACAGGTTGCATAACCAAGGCCTCATTCTCGTCTGCAAGGCCCGATTTTAACAGCTCATTGATCATCTCGATAGAGTTTATACCGGTACTTTGTATCAGCCCAAGTATATGCATGTTTTCTTCATTAAAACCTTCCTCTTCAAGCAGTAAAGCGGTTAAGCCCGTTATGCCAGCTAGCGGGTTGCGTAAATCGTGTGCCATCACACGCATAATGCGAATGTAGTTTTTATTGGCAGCTTCCAGTTCTGTTAGAGTTTGCTGTAACCTATGGTTATGATCTTCGGTTAAACGGTGATTTTTTTTGCTGGTGTTTAAGTTGCGGTTAATAAGCAGAATAATAATAACCGATAATACTACTGCTATAGTAATACATAATAAATAAATCTGGTTAAGCTTATCATGGTGCTTTAGTTCTGATAACGCCTGTTGCTGATGAAATATATCCAGTTCGCGATCAACATTAACCCGGTATATGTTTGAGGTGGTAGCATCTACAGAGTCTTTTAAACTGACGTATTTCTTTTGATATTGATAGGCGTTAACGGGCTGGTTAAGCTTAAAAAGGTATTCGGCATAAAGTTTATACCATTGTATTTCATACTCAAGGTTATCTTTCCTGTACTTATCCAGGTAAATTCTGCTTTGTTTAAGTGCCTCGTTGGCTTTGGTATAATTGCCTGTTTCTAAATAGAGCTGAGCGAGCTTTATATATGGTGGTATTTTAACTCCGTTTACAACATTTATATTGGTATTTACAGACTTGTTAAGATATATTAAGGCTGTGTTATAATTTTTTTGATTTAAATAAGCGCCAGCAAGGTTATCATACATTACCACGCGTGCTGTGGCAATATGGTTAGGATCAACAATGCCGGCCTTTTCACAACTGGCCAATAAGTCGGTATTTAACTTAAAATAAACCATCGCGCTATCCTGCATATTAGCTTTCTGATAAGCTAAAGCAGCATTGTTTAATGCTCCCTGTCTTAAGTAAAATAATTTAGGTATAGTGAACTTTATATCGCAATTATTTAAGCGTTTATAATTTTCGGCCCAGTTGCGTGCGGCTAATTTGTAATTCTTCTGCAAATAATAAATACCTGCTATCTTGCTAGCCAGGATGCCGTTATCGCAACTGCCTGCTGTAAGTAATTTTTTACCCCGATAGTAATAGTCGAGCGCTGCGCTGTATTGTTTCTTTAACAGGCTAACATCGCCCCGTAGCAGTAAAATTTTTGCGTATTGCTCCGGATATTTTTTGGCCATTTGGGGATTGGCAAAAAAAGTCATTGCGCTATCAGCGTATACACCCATTTCAACGGGTTTAAAAACTAAACCCTCGGCCCTTAACTGGTAATAGGATGTTATTACCGGGTCATTCTTATCAACCCTTTTACGCACCTCCTGCAAAATTTTATCAGCAGCTTCGTATTTATTGTCCAGGATGAGGCTGTCTGCTACATTGATCTGTTTTATTATTGGGGAATTATTGTACGTATCCTTATTACCACATGATGATAAGAACAGTAGAGTACAAAGTATCACCAATAAGATGTTCTGACGTAAGGGGGACATGTATAACGTTAGTAACAGGTTAAATGTGAGCCAAATATATATAATTAGGTTGGTACACTGTATCATTGCTTGTTGTGTTAGCGCAAATACTATAAAAAGCGGTAGATCGGGCATGAAAAAGCCGCTTCCCTTGCAGGAGCGGCCTTTTAACTAAACCAACTTATGAAAACACTCTTATGATTATTTGATAGCTATTTCTCTTGATTGAAATTTAGCTTCTTCTCTTTTTGCAATAGTTAATTTTAAGATGCCGTCGGTATAATCGGCTTCAATTTTTGAATGGTCTACAGAGTCAGGTAAGGTGAATGACCTTACGAACGAGTTGTAGCTGTATTCGCGTTTGCTGAATTTTTTTGTTTCCTCTGCATTTTCAGATTTCTTTTCGGCAGACACGGTCAGGATGTTTTTATCCAGGTTGATCTTAAAATCTTCTTTCTTTAAGCCGGGTACTGCTAACTCAATGTGGAATTCGTTATCATTTTCGGCAATGTTTACTGCCGGTACACGGGCAACTAATTTGTCGCCGATGAATGAATCATTCAATAAAGAATCGAATACATCGTTAAAGAAAGGATGTGCGTTATTTTTTAGTCCGTTGTTAAATTTAACTAATGTCATGGTTTATATCTCCTTTAAAATTTTGTTTTGTTAATTTGCAGAGATATGTTCAACTGTTGTACCAACAGGCAAAAAATCAACATTGCAAGACAAAATGTCTGCACTCATTAATTAAAACCGACAAAATGTCTTAATATGGCTGAAAAACTAACCGATTACAAGTATAAAACAGATATCGCTATCCGTTTTTCGGATATAGATGCGCGCGGCCATGTAAACAATGCGGTGTACCTAACCTATTTTGAAGTTGCGCGGTTCAACTACTGGCGCGATGTTGCCAAATGGGATTTGAAAGAGGTAGGGATAGTAGTTGGGCGGTCAGAGATCCATTATTTAAAACCCGTTACCATTGATGATACACTGGTTTGTTACGTGCGGGTTACCCGCATAGGTAACAGCAGTTTTGATATTATGCATGTGTTGGTTAAAACAACCGATAAAGGCGAAGACATCTGTACTACCTGCAAAACCGTCTGCATCAGTTATGATTACGCCACCAATAAATCTATTTCCATACCCAAAGATGGCCGTAAGAATATGATAGATTATGATGAGCCGAGACTGATATTGAATACGAATTGAGTTGCAGATGTGCATCCTTGCGCGTCAATTGCGAGGTACGAAGCAATCTTCGATAGGACAATTATACACTTTGTATAAAGGAGACACGAAGTATCGCGTCTCTACATTCAACAACGCCTTCTTATTATTCTTCACTAAGCAACGGTAAACAAACAGTGGCCACTGTACCTGCCCCATTCTCACCCGCGACAATACTAAACTTCGCTTCTGTTGTATTAGTCTGAAGGTTGATCATCTCAATACGTTCTTTTATAGATGCTATCCCGATAGATTTTTCTTTAACCCCGGCAAGTTTCTTGGGCATTTTTGCGCTTTTCGCCATACCCAAGCCGTTATCAGATACGGTTATACAAATGCCGGTTGCTGTTTTTTCCAGCCGTACCTCTAAATGTGCATCACTCCTGCTTTCGGCAATTAAACCGTGCAAAATAGCGTTTTCTATCAGTGGCTGAATAAGCATGGGCGGTAACACCAATGTTTTCAATTCTAATTTATCATCAGCAATAAATTCATACGTAAAAGAATTGTTATAACGTGTGGCTTCCAGTTCGGTGTACAACATCAGGGCTTTCCATTCCTTGTCGGCAGTTACCAGGCTTTTAGTAGAATTTTCGAGGATCAGCCGGGTTAATGAGGCAAATTTTTGGATCAGTCTGGAGGCTGTTTTTCGGTCGCTATCCATAATATACGATTCGATAGAATTTAGCACATTGAACATAAAGTGCGGGTTCATTTGCGAACGGATCGCCTTTAATTCACTTTCGGAAAGCTGGTATTGATGGAGCAGCTTCAGTTCGTTTTGTGCTGCTTCCTGTTGTTGTAAGGAGTTTTTAAACCTTAATTGCCTGATGCGGTAAACGCTGATGAAAAATACTGTGATGGCAACCAGCACAACCAGTAAGATGATGAAATTGCGTTCATTTTCTTTTGTTTTGGCATCGGCAAGAGTTAGCTTTTGCCTGTTAATAAACAGGCTATCCTGCTTTTGCCTCAAATCGTACTTGGCACTCATTTCGGCAACGGCTTTGCCTATGCTTTCGGTATTAACGCTGTCTTTGGTAATGTTCTCCAGGTTTTTAAAATAAAAGGCTTTATCAAATGCCCTTTGCTTACTATATACATAAGCAAAATTGTGGTATAAGGCCGCTTTATTTGTATTTGCTATGTAAGGGCTAATAAATTGCTGCGCTTTTTTTAAACTGATGATGCTTTCTTCAAACCGGTTTTGCTGCATCAGGCAATCGCCTTTGTTGGCAAACGCAGTAAACAGGTCTGTGCTGTCATTAGCTATGGTTAATCCCTTTATTGCCTTATCGTAATAACTTAAGGCGATGGGATATTTTTTTAATAATGAATAGGTATCTGCTGTTAGTAGCAGGGCAATATTTTTGGAGCCATTGTACCTGGAATTACTTGCAGATACTTTATTAAAATAAAAAAGCGCGGTATCAAGGGTGTTTAAATATTTATATGCTATACCTAAATTATTAAAACAGTCAAAAAGGTATGTACTATCTTTGATGGTTTTTGTATAACCCAGTTGTTTTTTAAAATAGGCAATGGCGCTGGGGTATCGCATGGTATAAATTAACTCTATACCCCCCAATCGGTTGTACAGAAATACAAGGGAGGCATAATCTTTTTTACTTTCGCTGTATTTAACAGCTTCCCCATAATAATAAATGCTCGAGTCTATTTTATTAAGTGCCTCATAACTACTGCCCAGATACTTGTTAATCCATTCCGAATAGGCAGTATCCTTTCCTTTTAAGGTTTTAGCCTTTAGCAATAGGTTTATAGCAGCGGTATAATTTTGATTTCGGGCGCTGTCTTCCGCTGCTTTTGTGAGCGATTTAAAATTATTTTGTGGAAACCCTAAGAAGTGAACGAATAGGAGCCCAATAAATAAAAATAACCTTCGGCCCGTCATAGCTATTTTAAGAGGTTAAAATTCAATCGCAATTGCTGTAATGCTTTGATAATTTCGTCCTTTGGCCATGGTGGGGTAGGGATTTTTTTTACCGGAACAGCCTGTTGGCTAATAGGCACTCCCCTGTCTAATAACTTAACAACAATTTGCCGTCCCTCTACTTTGATCGATATTTCAAAATCATCAAAATTTATGTCTTTTGTTATCGGGAAGTTCACCGATCCTGGAGATTTAATTTTTTTTAGCACGGAAGCAGCGCTAACAGGTGTTTTGCTTAATGCTGTAGCGATAGTTTTTTTGATAGGTTTCATTTTTTTTGCAGGTAGTGTTTTTATAAATTTCTAAGAACAAGATAGTTACTATTATTATTATTAAAAACAGCGTTCGCTCATTTAAACCCTTCTTTTACTCATTTATAAAGGCACATTATCAAATTAAATGCGAATACTCATTAAATATCTTCCCGGGGTTTAAAATTCCGTTAGGGTCAAAAATGGCTTTAATCCCTTTCCAGATAGCAAAATGCACCGGCGTATATTTAAGCGGCATATAATTCTTTTGTACCAAACCGATACCGTGCTCGCCGGATAACGTACCACCTAAAGCCACTGTCAATTCAAAAACTTCGGTAATGCCGTCTTTTAGTTTGCTATTCCAGTCGGCATCGCTCATGCCTGCTTTAACAATATTTACGTGCAGGTTGCCGTCGCCGGCATGGCCGTAACAAACAGATTCGAAGCCATATTTAGCACCAATTTCTTTAATGCCTTTGATGAGCTGCGGTAAGGAGGCCCGGGGAACAACAGTATCTTCCTCTTTGTAAACCGAGTTTGATTTTACCGATACCGCCATGGTGCGCCTGATGCGCCAAAGTTCTTCTTTTTGTGCTGAGGTATCAGCAAATAGCACTTCCCGGCAATTATGCTGTTCTAAAACATCATTTATCTTTTCGCAATCGGCAAATATCACATCCTGGTTGGTGCCATCGGCCTCTATTAGCAAAAATGCCCCTATCCCATCCTTCAGGTCAAAATTAATACCGTCGTGCTCTATCACCCATTCAAAACCTTTGCGCTCCATAAACTCTACCGCTGATGGCACTACCCCTGCCCTGAATATGGCGGAAACCGCCGCACAGGCGTCTTCATTTGTACTAAATGATGCAAGCATTAAGGCATCCAGCGTTGGTTTTGGGATGAGCTTGGTTACTATTTTGGTGACGATACCTAAGGTGCCTTCACTTCCTATCAGCAGTTGCGTTAAATTATAACCTGATGCATATTTAAGCGTGTTTGCCCCCGTCCAGATAATATCGCCCGACGGTAAAACAACTTGCAGGTTCAACACATACTCGCGGATGGTGCCATATTTAACCACCCTTGGCCCGCCGCTGCAATTGGCTACATTGCCGCCAATAAAACAGCTGCCCTTACTTGCCGGGTCAACCGGGTATAGGAGGCCTTTTTCGGCAACAGCATTCATGAAAATTTCGGTGATAACACCAGGCTCAACAGTAGCCTGCAGGTTTTGTTCGTCAATATCCAGGATATTGTTAAAAAGCTCCATAGATATCATTAAACCACCATTTACAGCCAACGCACCACCGGCCAGGCCTGTACCAGCCCCGCGCGGGGTAACGGGTATCAATTGTTCATTACAAAACTTCATCAAAGCCGATACCTGTTCAACTGTTTGCGGTTTTGCCACAACTTCCGGATAGTAAACCAGGTCCTCGGTTTCATCGTGGCTGTAATTTTCTATCGCAGTATGCTCAGTCAATATATTACCCGCACCAGTAATTGCAGTTAACCGGCTAAGTATATCGGGTGTAATTTTAGTATAGGTAGTCATGGTGATAAATATTATTTATGGTAACTAAGCGTAATAACCGATTGTTTTAGCGGCCCACGGAACGGGGGATTTTGTTTTTTAATGGTTACCACGGCCGTCTCTATAAATATAAACTCGGTTGTAATGCGGTTAAGTATAGCCTGGGCAACGCTTTCAATCACTTTACGGGTGTGCTTCATCTCATCATCTATAATGGCATAAAGCACTTCGTAGTTCACGGTGTTACTCAGGTTGTCTTTTTCAACATCTATTTCGGCATAAAAGCCAACTTGTATATCTACCAAAAAGTGTGTGCCTATCACTTGTTCTTCAGGGTAAAAACCATGGTAGGCATAAAACTCAGCGCCTTCTAAAGCTACATTTATCATGTTTCAAAAGTAATTTATTATTTGATAAAAATGTTTCCCGCAAAGACGCGAATACGCAACTCTATAATAAATTCACGGTATAATAAAATGCCTTAATTTTTTTGCGTATTCACGTCTTTGCGTAATAAAACCCTTTTGCAAAAACTTTCTCAAAAAAAGTTATTCATTAAAAAAATATGTTTAAACCGTTTAAACCTACTTTTTGCCATAAAACGGCCTCTGCGTATTAAAAACAATGATTTGGCCTTGTTTAACTAACCTGTAAATGCCCTATATTTGGCCAACCAATTATCAGAACCATGGCTAAGACCGACCTGTACGAAGCACCGGATTACTACCTTTTAGATGAACTTTTAAGCGAAGAACATAAGCTGATAAGAGCCAGTGTACGCGATTGGGTAAAAAAAGAAGTAAGCCCCATTATTGAAGATTACGCCCAAAAGGCCGAGTTTCCGAAACACCTGCTAAAAGGTTTGGCAGACATTGGCGCTTTTGGCCCAACCATCCCGGTTGAGTATGGCGGCGCAGGGTTAGATTATATGGCCTACGGCATTATTATGCAGGAAATTGAGCGAGGCGATTCGGGCATCCGTTCAACTGCGTCTGTGCAGGGATCATTAGTGATGTTCCCCATTAATGCATACGGAAGCGAAGAGCAAAAACATAAGTATCTGCCCAAATTGGCTTCGGGTGAATTGATGGGTTGTTTCGGCCTTACCGAGCCCGATCACGGCTCTAACCCGGGCGGCATGGTTACCAATATAAAAGATGCCGGCGACCATTACATATTAAACGGTGCTAAAATGTGGATATCCAACTCCCCTTTTGCTGATATAGCCATAGTTTGGGCCAAGGATGAAGAAGGCAAAATTCGCGGGCTGATCGTAGAACGCGGGATGGAAGGTTTTACCACGCCCGAAACGCATAACAAATGGTCGTTACGTGCATCGGCCACCGGCGAACTGGTTTTTGATAATGTTAAGGTGCCAAAGGAAAACCTACTGCCAAACGTATCGGGCTTAAAAGGCCCGCTGGGTTGCTTAAACCAGGCGCGTTACGGCATAGCCTGGGGCGCGCTGGGTGCAGCTATGGATTGCTATGATACTGCCCTGCGCTACTCAAAAGAACGTGTGCAGTTTGGCAGGCCAATAGGCGGTTTCCAACTGCAACAAAAAAAGCTGGCAGAAATGATCACCGAAATAACCAAGGGACAACTGTTGGTTTGGCGCCTTGCTATCTTGAAAAATGAAGGCCGAGCCACCGCCGCGCAGATCTCGATGGCTAAACGCAACAGCGTTGAAATAGCCATAAACATAGCCCGCGAGGCGCGCCAGATGCTTGGCGGTATGGGGATTACAGGCGAATACCCAATAATGCGGCATATGATGAACCTTGAATCGGTAATTACGTATGAAGGTACACATGACATCCATTTGCTTATAACCGGTATGGATGTTACCGGCGAAAATGCTTTTAAATAAAATTTACCATAAAATAGTACTGTAAGTAGTAGAAGTATTTTGCGGAATAGTATATTTGTGTACCGCTAACCCCTATTACGTTGATTAATTTTAAAGACAATTTTGCCGCTATTTTAAAAAGGCATGTTTGGCTTTATACTTTTCTGATGCTATTATCTGCTTGCGGGAAAAAAAATATCGATACCGGGAATTACTCAGAAGATTTTGAAAAAGTAAGAAAGCGGGTTGATAAGTTTTGGCTAAAGGGCGAAGTAAAACCCGGCCTTGATTATCTTGATTCGGCTTTTAACAAAATACCCTCACCTACTATAAACGATCGTTTCCGGTTTTATGCCTTTCATTACATCTATTATCAAAAAACAATAAGCAAATTTAACCAAAGCCTTTTATACGCCGATAGTATGGTTGCTATGGCAAGTAAAAGTGTAACCCCCAGGCAATACTCGTTAAATTTTGCCGAAGCGAGCTTTTCGCGCGGGGATGCTTATTTCGAGCTTAAACAGTTCAGCGATGCTTATCAGGCTTATTACCAGGGCTACCTTACCGGTAAAAACTATGTGAATATTGCCGCTCTTGCTGATTACACTTATCGCATGGGGATGATCATGTATAAAAAAGGGCATTATAAACTCGCGGCAAGTTATTTTAAAGATAGCTTTAATCAAACCCTTAAAGATGGCAAAACATTCGACCGCGACTTTGTAGGTTTTTACCGCCGGCAGGAATTATTAGATAATATTGGCCTTAGTTATAAACACAACAACCAAAACGATAGCGCTGTAGTATATTTTGATAAAGCACTTAAAGAGATAAATACCAATGCACACAGGTTCCCTGATCGCAAACAGCACCTGGATATGGCGCGCGGTGTTGTATATGGCAATAAGGCCGAAGTTTATGTTTTGCAGGGCTTGCATACACAAGCTATTGAGTTGCTGAAAAAAAGTATAGCTATAAACCTGCAGGCAGGTTATGATAACAGGGATGCGCAGTTATCCGAAATAAAGTTGGGCCAAATATATTTCAACCTGAACAAGACCGATCTGCTGCTTGATCTGCTAAAAAACCTACGCACCCAGTTTGATAGTATTGCAAACCCGGATGCTGAAGCTGATTATAACCGCTTGCTGGGTAATTATTACGAAAAGAAAAACGACCTGAAACAGGCCCTTGCAAGCATACAGCGGTATAATATTTTAAAAGACTCGTTAAACCGCAGGGCTAGCCTGCTGATGGAGACAGATGTGAACCAGCAACTGGCCAACTATGAAAAACAACACGAAATTGACGCCCTTAGTAATGATAACAAACTGCAGATAATTTACCTGTACGTTACTGTTTTTTTTGTAATAATGGCGCTCATTATCATATTTCTGATTTACAGGAACTGGAAACGTTCTAAAAAAGATGTGAAGACGGTAAATGTACTTAACCGGCAAATAAACAAACAGAATAAAATTTTAGAGAAAGCCCTGACCGAACTAAATACCAGTAGCCAGGAAAAAGACCGTATTTTGCGTACAGTAGCTCATGATCTGCGTAACCCTATTGGTGGTATAGCATCATTAACTGCTATGATGGCCGATGATGAATATACCGACGATCAAAAAGAACTGATCAACCTGGTTAAAGAAACCTCTGTCAATTCGCTCGAACTGATCAATGAGATATTGGAGGCAACTAATCTCACTTCGGTTGAGTTGAACCTGGAGCAGGTGGAGATAAATTCGCTGGTAAATAATAGCGTGGAGCTATTGCGTTTTAAAGCAGCGGAAAAGGGTCAGAAAATACTGCTTGATATATTAGATAAACAGCAGGAACTTTACATCAGCCGCGAAAAAATTTGGCGGGTTATCAGTAACCTTATTAGTAATGCTATTAAATTTAGCCCTACCGGGGGCACCATCCATGTAAAGGTTGCCGAGGTAAATACCAAAATAATTATAGCTGTAAAAGACAATGGTATAGGCATCCCTGATAAACTGAAAGACCAGGTATTTAACATGTTTACCAGCGCGCAAAGGCCGGGTACATTGGGTGAAAAATCGTTCGGGCTGGGCTTATCCATCTGCAGGCAGATCATGGATAAACATCATGGCCGCATTTGGTTTGAAAGTGATACCAATATTGGTACTACATTTTTTATAAGCTTGCCCATATCTGTGTATAAAGCAGCCTCAGACTTGCCCCAACAGGGCAGCGTACCAGTGGCCTGATGATTTAATAATACGCTGCTGTGTATCAAAATCAATGTAAATAAGGCCAAAGCGCGGGTGGTACCCTTCGGCCCATTCAAAGTTATCAGTGAGTGTCCACACAAAATACCCCGTTACCTTACAACCTTCCTGCTTTGCTTTTAAAACTTGTTGTAAATGTGTTTGCAGGTATTTTACCCGCTTAGGGTCATCAACCCTGTCATCAATAACGGTATCAGGGAAAGCGGCGCCATTCTCTGTTATAATGATCTTTTTTATTTGCGGATAGGCGTCAAATTTTTTGATCATGTGGTAAATGGCAGGCGGGTGTACTTCCCATTTCATATCGGTGAGTTCTACATTTCTTTTCTCGGCTTTTACTAAGCTGGCGCCGATATATGGTGTAAAGAACGAATATTTGACAATTTCGCGTGTGTAATTTTGTATGCCAATAAAATCAAAATCAAAGCTGATGTTATCTTCATCGCCGGGCTGGTGGTATTTATAAATACCTTTCAGGGCAGTAACATCATTCGTTGGGTATCCCAATCCTAAAATTGGTTCAATAAAAAGGCGGTTTATCAGGGCATCGGCACGTTTGGCGGCATTGATATGCTTAGGCCTATCATCATATGGCTCAATATGCGAACACGAAAAAGTGTTACCTATCTGTGCATCCGGACACATTTTTCGTAATATCCTGGCGCCTGCCACTATACTTAAAACCACATGGTGTACTGCCGGTAAAAAGTTACGCAGCCCGCTCCTGCCCGGCGCATGAATACCCAAAAAATAACCCGCACCGGTAAATACCGCGGGCTCGTTCATTACCATCCAGTTTTTTACCCTGTCGCCAAAATTTTGGGCGCAAATGGTTACAAATTCGCTAAACCAGTTTACAATTTCGCGGTTTGTCCAGCCGCCTTTATCTTCAATCGCCTGCGGCAAATCCCAGTGGTAAAGGGTTACCCAAGGTTCAATACCTTGTTGCAGGCAATAATCAATCAATTTATTGTAATGATCTATCCCCGCCTGGTTAATGCGGCCGGTGCCATCAGGTAAAATACGGCTCCAGGCTATAGAAAAACGGAAGTTTGGTATGTTAAGTTCTTTTACAAGGTCAATATCCTGCTGGTAACGGTTGTAAAAATCGCAGGTTGTGGTGGGCTTGTCGCCGTTTAATATTTTGCCTTTACGAGCGCTAAAAGTATCCCAGATAGATGTGCCTTTGCCATCGGCATCGCACGATCCTTCGATTTGCAGAGCGGCCGTAGATACCCCCCAGGCAAAATCATCGCCAAAAAGTTTTTTAGTAAGAAGCAGATCGGGGTTGTTTATATCCATTAATTTGAGCTGATGCAAAGCCCAAAATGTACATTATTATTGTATAAATAAAGCGTTACTGTAAAAAACTTAGTGCATGAATGATGAACGCATGCTTTTTAAAAACAACCATTCGCGCAGGTCGCTTACAATGGCGGCTAACTTTGTGATGATTTTCATGGTGTTGTGTTTAATGTTTAATCAAATGTACTATAGCTGTATGTAGTTACCGTAAGTATAAGATTATGTAATTGTTAACACTTGTTGGCGCCAATGATATTGCAGGGGCTCCGGTAAGTGTAATTTTTTAAACCCGTAAAGATATTTTAGCCCCAACTTTTACAAGTTAAGCAAAGGATGTTTACTTTTACCGCAATGAAAAGCTACTTTATCCGCCTGTTTAATTACGACCAGTTTGCTAACAGGCAAATAGCCAGCCTTATATTAAATACCCCTCAAAACCAACATGCAGTTAACTTAATTGCGCACACGCTTGCAGCCCAGCAAAGGTGGTTAACACGTTGTAAATACCAACCAGCACCTACCGACCCACTATGGCCAAATTGGCCTGCTGAAAGCTTAACCGCAATAATTGATACTAACCACGAGGCGTGGATAAGCTACCTGCAAACCCTGCAACCCAAAGATTTTGAGAAACCCGTTACCTATCAAAATATGCAGGGTATAACCTATATTGATACCCTGCAGGATATATTGGCGCACGTCATCAATCACGGCACACATCACCGGGCACAAGCCGGGCAGCATCTTAAACTGGGGGGTGCAGCGTTGCCTATTTCTGATTATATATTTTACGCCAGAGAATTAACCTCTACACCATAAACCATTACAATTTAATACAATGAAAAAAGTTATTGCCGCCCTGTTTTTAAGCTTTATCGTATTTAGCTGTACCGATACCAAAAAGCAAGAGAAAGACCTGTTTAACGAGGTAATAAAAGTACATGATAGAGTAATGGGTAAAGACCAGCTTATCATGATCAACAAAATGCAGTTAGATACCTTGATCAAACAAAACAAAACGCCCGAAATTACGGCCGAAGCCACCCAGCATAGCAAAGCATTGGAGGCCGCCGATACCGATATGGAAAACTGGATGCACAACTTTGATGCGGAGGAAAAAGGTAAAAGCCATGAGGAGATCATGACCTACCTTACTGACCAGAAAAAGAAGATTGATGCGATAGATAGCAACTTTAACGTTACGGTAGCAGCAGCAAGCAAATTCATCAAACAAAACAAAACCAAATGAAGAAACTGATAGGGTTAGCCCTTATTGCATTAGCCTTTACCGCCTGTAAATTTAATAATGCCGATAAACCCAAATTACCTATTATGGGCAACCGCGATGCGGTAACTAAAACAATAAATGGTAAAGAGGTTGTAGATACCGTGTACCAAACCATTCCCGATTTTAAGTTTGTAAACCAGTATGGCGATACCATTACCCAAAAAAGCTTAAAAGGCGATATTTATGTGGCCGATTTCTTTTTCACCACCTGCCCTTCCATTTGCCCAATTATGCACCGCAATATGCTTAACGTATATAAGGAGTTTAAAAACATGCCCGATTTTAAGATCATATCGCACACTATCGACCCAAAACATGATAGTGTTGCCGTGATGAAAAAATATGCCGATAAGCTGGGGATCAGCGGGAATAGCTGGTGGTTGCTACAGGGTAATAAAGAGCAAACATACGATCTGGGGCAGAAAAGTTACCTGGTTGCCGTAAAACAGGATGATGGCACACCCGGTGGCTATGTTCACCAGGGATGGTTTGTTTTGGTTGATAAGCAAAAACGCATCCGCGGGTATTATGATGGTACCGACGAAAAGCAGGTTGCCAAACTGATAGAAGATATTAAAATACTGCGCACCGAAGTTAACACCGGGATTGCCCAATAATGAAGCTGCGAATAATTGCTTTTATTGGTGTATTACTTTGTGTAATAATTGCATCCTGCCAAAGCGAGGCGGAGCAGGATTTTAAACGCTATTACACCGGTGGCGCTATTATCTATAAGGATAAATGCCAGAATTGCCACGGCGCCAAAGGCGAAGGGTTATCAAACCTTATCCCCCCGCTTACGGATACGGCTTACCTTAAAAAGAACAAAGCCCAATTGGGTTGTTTTATTAAATACGGTATCAAAGAAACCATCGTTACTATAAACGGTAAAGCCTATGAAGGTGCCATGCCTGCCAATGTAGACCTCACCCCCATTGAAATAGCCAAGCTACTTACCTATGTCGGTAATTCGTTTGGTAACAAAATGGGCACTATTGCATTTGAAGAAGCTGACGCTGATTTGGCGAGGTGTAAGTAGTCCGTAAGATGAAAGCATGAAGCTATCTTTCGGACTTGCCGTCTAAAATCCTTACCTTCGTGGCTGCAAAACGTTCTATCGCTGTGCCGACGTAGTCGGTGAGAGGAAAGTCCGGGCAACATAGAGCATCCTGCTTCCTAACGGGAAGGCGCCCACAGCGGGCGACAGCAAGTGCCACAGAGAATATACCGCCCTGATTTATCAGGGTAAGGGTGAAAACGTGAGGTAAGAGCTCACGGCTTTTCCGGGCGACCGGGATCGCGGTAAACCTCAGGAGTTGAAAAACCAAATAGGTTCTGAAAGTGGTGCTGCTCGCATCCATGTCCGGTAACGGAATGTCAGAATGGGTAGGTTGATAGATCCTGCGGGCAACGGCAGGGCCAGATTAATGATAGAAGCTCTCATTCGGGAGTACAAAACCCGGCTTACAGATTTGCTGCTGAGAAAAGCCCCCGTAAGGGGGCTTTTCGGTTTTTGGAGAATAGTTCGTTGGTGAGTGATTGCCTGAAACCATAACCAGTAAGCTAATCAACTTATTCAACCATTCACCAACAATAAACTGCACAAAATACTATACAATTTTCTATATTAGCCGCAAACATTACCTCCTGTTTTTAGTTTAAATAACACATGGCGAAAATTTTAATAATTGATGACGAACGGTCTATCAGAAGCACCCTTCGTGAGATACTTGAATACGAAGATTATACCGTAGAGGATGTAGATAATGGCGTAGACGGCCTTGAGCTTATCCGCAATAACGATTACGACCTGGTGTTGTGCGATATTAAAATGAACCGCATGGATGGTATGGAGGTGCTTACAGAAGGCCTTTCTATTAAGCCCGACCTGCCTTTTATCATGATATCTGGCCACGGTACTGTTGAAACCGCTGTTGAAGCCAGTAAAAAAGGTGCGTTCGATTTTATATCAAAACCACCTGATCTTAACCGTCTGCTCATCACCGTACGCAACGCCCTTGACAGGGGAAGTTTGGTTGTTGAAACCAAGGTATTAAAGCGTAAGGCGTCAAAAGTGCGCCCTATACTGGGCGAATCGCAGGCTATTATACGTATTAAAGAAACCATTGAGCGTGTTGGGCCAACCGACGCCCGCGTACTGGTTACCGGTGCAAATGGTAGTGGGAAAGAACTGGTTGCCCGCTGGCTGCACGAAAAATCAAACCGCTCAAACGGCCCTATTATAGAGGTGAACTGCGCGGCCATCCCTTCAGAACTAATTGAAAGCGAACTGTTCGGCCACGAAAAAGGGTCGTTTACATCGGCTATAAAACAGCGTATAGGTAAATTTGAAAGTGCCAATGGCGGTACCCTTTTCCTGGATGAGATTGGCGATATGAGCCAATCTGCACAGGCAAAGGTGTTGCGTGCTTTACAGGAAAGCAAAATTACCCGTGTAGGCGGCGAAAAAGAGATAGATGTGGATGTACGCGTAGTGGCGGCAACCAATAAAGACCTGCTTAAAGAAATTGAGGCCGGGAACTTCCGTATGGACTTATACCACCGCCTGAGTGTTATTTTGATCCATGTACCACCGCTTACCGAACGCCGTGACGATATTGCCCTGCTTACACAGAGCTTTTTAGAAGAGATCTGCAACGAGTATGGTATGCCGGTTAAAAAGGTATCTGATGCTGCGTTAGAGGCTCTTAAAGCCCTGCCGTGGACAGGTAACATCCGCGAACTGCGCAACATGGTTGAACGTTTGATCATCCTGAGCGATAAAACCATTACGGATAGTGATGTAAAGGCATTTGCCAACCCATCGGCACCGGTAACTGCTTCGGCTGATGCAACAGCAGCAGCACCGCAAACAGATTTTGACCAGTTCACCAATTTCCAGGAATATAAGGATTACGCCGAGCGCGAGTACATCAAATTTAAACTGGAGAAAAACAACTGGAATGTATCAAAAACTGCTGATGATATTGATATACAACGCAGCCACCTGTACAGCAAAATAGAGAAGTTTGGATTGAAACGGGGGGAATAAATCAATACCGTCAATCATAGTGTAAAAAAGCTAATGACCTACAATTGTCATTAGCTTTTTTATAGCTTTTTAGTGAAAAGAAAATGTAATGGCTGATTTGTTTAATTAAAATGGCGGTTACATTCTCAATTTAATCACCTGTTATTTGTCACATATTGTTACTTTTGCCTCATGACAGATGAGGAACTGATAGCCTATTTTGAACACGCTAAATTACCTGAAACACTACGTCTGGACAGGGCTTCTACCCAACACTTTGTAAAAGAAGCTGTACACAGAAACCTGGAGATGATGATGGCCGACCCAGGTGATACCCGTTCAAGGCACCGTTTAAAAATGATAGCTACCGCGATGGAAAAACCGTATGACGGGCCCGAGATCCCGAGGTTTTAAGAATTGATATCAAGGTTATTGTTTTCAATAAAGGTTTTAATGGCGTCAACAGCAATGTTATTACCGCTGTTTAAATTAAGTTCGCTTATCGACTTTAGATAGCCCAGTAATTTTTCTGTTTTTGCACTATCCGTTACCGTAAAACCCATCAGCCATTGCGAGAAGCTTTTTTCGGCAATAGGTTCATCAATTAGTTTTACCACATTTTTATGGCGCTGGTCGGCTTCTATCCTTGAATAAAGCGCATCAATAACGGAGTCCCTTCCCTCTAAAACCTGTATAAATGTTCCTTCGGAATACAATAATACGCCCGAAATATTAAGTGCCGCATTATGCTGACGTGCATTATGTAAAATGTCAAATAATTGATTCTCATGCATTAATTTGACAGCGGTACTTACGTAAACTATATTTTTCATCAATTAGGTAGATTGTTTAAATGTATTTTCCTTTTTAATATTTTGGCTGCCTGCGTATATCCGCCTTCCGAGCCATCAACAAAATGGATGTGCCCATCTACAAGGTCGCGTACGTAGCACGACATGATTGAAGCGCTGCTGATGTGCAATCCATATAGTATCGCCCCATCCTGCTCTAACTCATCCAGAGCTTTTTGCAGCTCTTTACGTTGTTTGATGGTGCCCGATATAACCGTATTTATTTTACCATCTATCACCAGGGTATCGGCCATTTCCACCAGGCTCTTTAAATATTTTCTGCCACGCTGTGTTCTGAAATAAATATGGCCATAAAGTGTAGTTAACCATGTTGTGATTAATTTAACCCACTTAACCTGCCCCAGCCTGAAACGCATTTCGGCCCCTAAACTACTAAAAGTTGTTTTAAGTTTTAATTGCGCTACAGATATGGGTTGCCGTTTTCGCGGTGGGCCATATATTTCATCTATCTTATTCATTACTTTGCTAAAGGATGCCGATTGCCTTGCATGATCGCTGGTTGCAACCAGCAGGGTAACAACTTCTTCCCTGTCTTGTGGCGGTGCTACCCTATCCCATCGGCATTGCATACCACTTAGGTCAAGTTCATCTGTTTGGGCCGAATGATTTGATAAAAGGGCATCATCCCCTTTAATCAATTGCTCGGCGTAGTTTAAACCGTTACCCAAAACAATAGGGATATGGAAAGATGCCGAGCTGCTGAATTTGGCAATATGCAGATGATGGCCTAGTGCGTAAATCTGCTCTACTGCTACCATCCCGGTGCGCAGCTCAAGGTTAAATGTGTTCTGTGTATTGATCTTGTAAGAAGCCAGCGCCTGCATTACCCTGTCAATAATGCCGGGCGGAATAATAAAAGTAGCGCCATCACCCCCAAAGAAAAAAGGGATAGTAACGTTTAGCCCATAAGCTATATTGAGGACAGACACAATACTGCCTGTTGCTATTAGGTTCACATCCTCATGCCTGCCGCTCAGCACAGCGTTGGTTGAGCCCTTAATATCGGTGAGTACCACATACCAGTCGCGCGGTACATCGCTGAACAGATCGTATTGGGTTAAAAGCTCACCAAGGTGCATTTTGTGCGCAGGTAATCCTGCATAAAACTGATCATTAGCTGCTGCCGGCATGTGTTTTAATATACGTAAAAACCCTTTTTAGGTTTTAAGAAGTTAATAATACATAAATCACGGGTAATAAAAATAGCTAAACGAGCACTCTAGGCCATTTATATGCCTGCCAGATAATTAAAAGCGTTATAATAATCTCTACCACCCCCAGATAAATATAAAAGATCCACCATGGGTCGATAGAAATAAGTACCACCAGTACCATAATAATGGTATAAATACCGCCGGCTATAATGTTTACTATACGGTTAGTTTTTGGCTTTAATACCAATGATAAGAAAACCATTAGCGCGGGTACCGTCATAAGTATGGCTGCTGCCAGTAATTTATAAGGGGTTGTTGCTCCAACACCCATATGCCCGTCCATTAAGCCTTTTAGGCGGCTAGGTACAAACAACGAAAATATATCACCGTATATATAACATAACATTAAGCTTATCCATAGGGCAGATAGTTTTATCTTAGCGTGTACCTTTATATCCTCAAAGCTGTTTCTTGTACCGTTTGGGGTCATTTTATAATTTTATAAATGGTTAATTATGCTGGTTGTAATGAACACACGTATGACTGTTTGTACTTTAAGTTGTTACAAAAAGCAGCTATTTTATGTGCTGTTTTCAACTGTTTTTTTTGTACTAAAGTTTAAAAAGTTACGTAGGTTTTAAAATTAGGGCACGTGTTATTTAGTATATTTGGGCGCTTATTCATTAAAACTTGTCTACCGGGTATTTGTATCCTATACAAGCTACCTTAAATATCGCTGACCTCATGAGCATCATCCACAATAAAAATATCGGTACCAAACAAAAGGCTCTTGCTATTAACCTTGACCCTACCATCTACGGCTCGTTTGCCGAGATCGGTGCCGGGCAGGACGTTGCCGCTAATTTTTTTAAAGCAGGTGCCGCAGCGGGTACAATAGCTAAAACCATGTCGGCTTATGATATGGTTTTTTCTGATGCCATATATGGCGCGCAGCAGGTACGAAGGTATGTAAGCGAGAACAGGCTGATGTCTATGCTAAACCATGAGTATAGCCTGATCATGGAGCGCCTGGCTGA
>Ga0247741_1000217_pt1 | contig 37444 bp, 33 predicted proteins | sample UWRJL213509R2_FD_180945 | JGI IMG/M metagenome (GOLD analysis project Ga0247741, IMG submission 180945) | Plant litter microbial communities from Arlington Agricultural Research Station in Wisconsin, United States - UWRJ-L213-509R-2 | ecosystem: Environmental > Terrestrial > Plant litter >... | reverse complement strand
GAAGAAAACGTCGCGTGAGGAAGCGTTCCCAGCATATCGACGAACTGGGCGCGGTCGTCCTCGTCGCTTCGCGACGAAAGCCAGTTTGATAGTCAGACCAAAATCTCATTGCCTATTTCAAAATCGCAACTTCCTGTTCCCACGACGTGGTCCGCAGACGCATCCGCAGCCGAGGCGCCACCCGTCCAACACGCTGATTTCGCGTTCGTCGGAGAAAAAATGCGACTCGAAAGTTCTAATTAGTGCTCGGGAGAATTCCTATTTTTGGGTAGGAGCGGACGGATTTTTTGGTGGCGACATCTCGGCGATTGACTGCCCTGTTCGGCAGCTGCGGCAATCGTTCAAACAAATTGATGATTGTCATAAACTCTATTCGTTTGATTGATATCCTGACGAGGTTCATATCAGTGACAAGGAATTCACGGCGCAAGCCACCGGTCAAGACGAAAGGAAATCGACATGACCACCATCAGCTACAGAGATACCAAGGTATCCCACTCCGGTGAACTCTATCCACATATCGCCGCCTATGCCCGCAAGATCACCCGTGCATGGCATCAGTGGCAGGCAGCCCGCGAAATCGAGTCCATGCCGATCGATATGCGCAAGGATTTCGGCTGGCCGTCGGCCGACAATGTTGACGACCACAAGGGCATGTAATGAATGCGACATACCTCCCCGCATGAGAGCGGCGCCTGCTTCCCTGCAGCGCCGCTCTCATCGTTTCGGGAGCACTGAAATTTAATCTTGAAATTCATGGACATGTATTTTGAGACGGCATTTGGCGGATATTTGTTCTCGCCAGTGATCAATTGATCATCATCAAATCTACGGATGTCGCAACTTTGCTCTTTGCGGCCGCATTTTTCCATGAGAATGTCGCTTTCAGAATATCGAAGCGACGCATTCCAAGCACCAATAGCGCATTGGCCCTCCATCATGGAAATGTCTCATGAACAAGATGTCGCATAAGAACCGCTCTATCGTCTTTTTCATGGTACCGCAGTTTACCATGTTGCCGTTTTCCGCCGCGATCGACACGTTGCGCATCGCCAATCGCATGCTCGGCTACCAGGCCTACACATGGCGCCTCGCCTCCGTTGACGGTGAAAAGGTCTATTCTTCCTGCGGCATCGGCATTGAAGCCAACAGCTCGCTGGCCGATGAACGCCGCAACCTCGGCGGCGAGAACCGCCCCGGCATGGTGCTGGTCTGTTCGGGCATAGACGTCGAGGAGTTCAACAACAAATCGGTCAATGCGTGGCTGCGCGAATCCTACAATCGCAGCGTCGCCGTCGGCAGTCTCTGTACGGGCGCACATGTGCTTGCCCAGGCCGGTCTCTTGAATGGCAAGCGCTGTGCGATCCACTGGGAAAACCTTCCGGGCTTTTCGGAGGCTTTCCCCCAGGCTGAGGTCTATGCCGATCTCTACGAAGTAGACAGCAATCTCTATACCTGCGCCGGCGGCACCGCCTCGCTCGACATGATGCTCAGCCTGATTGGTGAAGACTTCGGCGAGACCCTCGTCAACCGCGTCTGCGAACAGCATCTGACCGACCGCGTCCGCAGCCCCCACGACCGCCAGCGCCTGCCGCTGCGCGCGCGTCTCGGGGTTCAGAACGGCAAGGTGCTCTCGATCATCGAACTGATGGAAGGCAATCTCGCCGAGCCGCTCTCGCTACTCGAGATCGCCGATGGCGCCGGCCTGTCCCGCCGCCAGATCGAACGCCTGTTCCGCCAGGAAATGGGCCGCTCGCCTGCCCGCTACTATCTCGAAATCCGGCTGGATCGCGCCCGCCACCTTCTGGTGCAGTCGTCCATGCCCGTGGTCGAAGTTGCCGTCGCCTGCGGTTTTGTGTCCGCCTCGCACTTTTCCAAGTGTTATCGCGAACTCTACCACCGCTCGCCACAGCAGGAGCGCGCCGAGCGCAAGACGACGATGGCAACCGCCCGTCACGCCATCGCGGCCTGAAACCAGAGCAGAGGCGCCGAGAGGCGAACCGATACAGACCGATGAACAACAAGAAACCCGGAGTGCGCTGGCGCTCCGGGTTCTTTTATTTCACCTATCTGCTTGTGTCAGGCACTCTTGCGCACCGGCTGCATCGACTGGATCTGCAGCAACGTATCGAGGTTCTGGTTTACTCGGCAATAGAACTCTTCGTCGATGAACGGCCGCAGCATGAAGTCGTTGCCACCCGCCTTGAGGAACCGTGCCGACAGCAGGCGGTTTGAAGACGAAGACACACCGATGATCCGCAGCTGGTGCGAACCGATGCTGCCGCGGATGCGGCGCGTCAGTTCGAAGCCGTCGATATCGGGCATGTTGTAGTCGGTAATCATCAGGCCGATGTCGCGGTTGGCCTTCAGGAGTTCGAGCGCCTTGGCGCCGCTGTCGGCGGTGCTGACACGGAAATTGTAGCGCTTCAAACGGCTGGAAAGCAGCGCGCGCGCCGTCGGGCTGTCATCGACGATCAGCACATGGTGGCGGTGGTTGGTGAGAAAACGGCAGATGGATTCGGCCAGAAGATCAACCGCGAAGACGTTGTCCTTGAGGATGTAGTCGACGATGTCCTTGGCCATCAGCTTGTCGCGCATGCCCTCGTTGAACGTGCCGGTGAACACGATCGTCGGAATGCTGAGATCGACCAGATATTCCAGAGCCTCGCCGTTTTCGGCGCCCGGAAGATTGATATTGGAGATGGCGAGCGTGATTTCCTGAGACGACTTGTCGTAGCAAAGCTGGAGATCTTCGAAATTCCGGCAAATCTCGACGTCGATGTTGAAGAGCTCCTTCAACCGCTTGCCGATCATCGATGTAAAGACGTTTGAATCTTCAGCCAGAACAATACGAACATCATCAAACATGCCACCGGAATATTGCATCCCGGAAATACCCAAAAACGCCATTTCAAACCCCAAATTGAAACCAGTCTCCCTGGTTCAAATCGGTACATTGCGCTGTTTGAATAAGTATTAAACGGCCGATCTATTTGCAGTAAAAAATAGCCCCGACACATTGTGCAACGGTTTTCCGCGCAACATGATTAAAAGAGGATTTTCAACGCTCTATTCTATCGCCTAGTGACGCGCGCGGCTTGCCTGTTGTGAGATAATGCTGAAACACCCACCCCGAACAAGCCTCAACCTTCGGCAGCCTTTCCGCGCAAGCGGCGAACCCGTCCATCGTCTTCACCGATCTTGTCAGTCTCGACCGTTTCATCTTCACTGACCTCAGGCACCAAATCCTCGACGTCCGGCCGCACAGTATCTGGCTGCCGATGGAAAACCACGTCGCTTTGCGGCAGTGGTATCTCTATTGCCTCCTGGCGGAATCGCTTGAGGATTGCGATGCGCAGATCGTTGCGGACCTTGAGGCCATCGCCCATGTCGCCGAGCATGAAGCGCAGCTCGAAATCCAGCGAATACGGACCGAAACGCAGAAATTCGACATGCGGCTCCGGATTGCGCAGCACCAGCGGCACGGCGTTGACCAGTTCGAGCAGGATATCCATGACCTTCTGCGGATCGGAATCATAGCTCACCGATACCGGAATTTCCGAGCGGCCCATCTTGTTGCGATGGGTCCAGTTGCCGACATTCGCGTTGATCAGCTCCGAGTTCGGCACGATGATCGACTGCTTGCGGAAGGTCTCGATCTCTGTGGCGCGCACCGAGATGCGCTTGACGATGCCTTCCGCCGTTCCCGAGACGACATGGTCGCCAACCTTGAACGGACGCTCGACCAGAAGGATCAGACCCGACACGAAGTTCGAGACGATGTTCTGCAAGCCGAAACCGATACCGACCGACAGTGCCGACGCAACCAGCGCGAAGCTCGACAGATCGATACCCGCCGCCGACACGCCAATCAGCGCCGCGATGCCGACGCCGAGATAGCCGATGCCCGTCTTGACCGAGTTGCGGACGCCGAGATCGACGTGGCTTCGGGCCATGACATTGTTGTCGAGCCAGCGCTGCACCCAGCGCGTCAGCAGGTAGCAGCCAGCAAACAGTAGGATGCCGGTAAAGATCCCGACCAGCGAGATGCTGATCCCACCGAGGCGCACCTCCGTGAACAGCCGATAAGCAATCAGCTGCAGATCCTGGATATGGAAGCCCCAGAGCAGCAGGATGAGCGGGATGCCGGCCGCCAGCGCCACGCCGTAGATGCAGAAGCCAACCAGCAGCCCGACCTGGTCGATCACCACAGGGCCAAGCTTGAAGCGCGTCGCCAGGAATTTGCCGGGCGTCGTCTCGCCGAACGTCTCGGTTCGCGAGATCGCCTTGCCGGATAGCAGGCCGATATAGGTGGTCACGCCGATCGCGCCCGTGAAGATCAACTGCGAGGCGATGAACCGCGCGAGGCCGACATAGCCCGTCAGAGCAGCAAGAATCAGGATGGCACCGAGCACGCGCAGGATGATTGCCATCCCCTTCGGCCAATGCCGTCCGGGCGCATCCGGATCACGGCTCTTCGCCATCATAGGACGTCCGAAGGATGCCGCAATCAGGATCAGGCCGATGATCAGCGCCGCGATCCAGCTTCTGACCACGGTCAGGACCAGTGGCGACCCCATCGATTCACTGATGCTACCGAGGAAGTAGTCGAGCGCGTGCACGATCGCCATCGCCAGTAGGCAGGCGCTGATGGAGGTGGCGCCGCGATTGGAAAGCCTGACCAGGCGCCACTGCGGGTCCCTCGGTGCAAACACCGCATTGGTGAAGCGTCGAACAAAGTAGACAAGACCGATCGTGGCAAACAGCGCCGCAACCACGGGCGCGATGTCCGGCCGCAGCACGTTGAAACTGTTGAGGAAAAAATACGACGTGACGAGCAATGTCGCGAGAGACAGCGTTCTGATCAGTGTCGACCAGAAAGCAACCGAAAGCCTGCTGATATAGGACGGCTTCTCCTCACCCTCCTTGCGCTGCAGATAGGCTCCGAACAGGCGATAGCTGCCGGAGAGCAGGATCAGCGCCGTCGCCAGCGACATGAAGATTGCCGCGGCAAAGGCGAAAGCCTTGAACTTCAGTACGAAGCCGAGCCAGCTTGTCAGCGCCTGATGAAACGCGCCGACCTCCCGCACGAAGGCGGAGCCGGCGTCACTGAACACAGAAGCTGAAATATCCGTGCGGCGCAGGAGTGTTGCAGCAAACAGTTGCCGGCGCAGTTCCGCCACTTCGTTGGTGAGCCGCGCCATCATGCCGGTGAGGTTCTCGGCCTCGCCGGAAACGGCATTCAATTGTGCCCGTTCGGACGTCAGGGCATTGCGCTCGTTTGCAACGATGTCGGCTTCCGGCGGCTGCCCATCTTTCGGCGGTTCACCGAGTTCGGCCAGGCGCGCCTTTATCTGTTCAAGGCGTGGCGCAAGCCCGGCGGAGATGTCGGCTACTGAGCGATTGAGCTCATCGGCGCGACCGGCCAGCGCGACGAGACCATCGTCGTCATCGCGATTCTGCTTCACGCTTTCCTGCAGCGCTGTGAAATCGGCCTTCGCCTTCGCCATGCGCTTGGCGGCCTGCTCGGCCGGCGCGCTGGGCGGCGGCGCGGCCTGTTCGGTCGCAGGCGGCTGTGCGGGTGCCTGGGCGGTCGCGGGCGCCTGCGTTTGCGCGTAGCCGACACCAGTGCCTGCAATGGCAAGCGAGAGGAACAGGAAGGTCCGAAGCAGAATACGAGTCAGCCGCAAGATATCCCCACTGGGGTTGAATGAATGATGGTGAGCGCCTGCTTTTCATAGGAAACAAAGGCGACAGAAAGGCGACGTCGTTAAGAGCGACGCTCGCTCCACGGTCGATAGCACGCGACCGGGCGCAAGACGACACTGAAATCCACTGTCGCGGGACGACGCCTGCGATCCGCCTATCGCGGAAATTTGTGTCCCGATACCTCTGCGCCGGCATCAGGCGCAAGCTGCAGGAAGCGTAAGGAAGAGATGACGCCGATCGAACCGATGACGATGAACGCCCAGCGGAAATCGACGAGCCCCGGATCGCCCAGGCCGCGAAACGCCGCCGAAACGTTGAGAACAGCCGCGGCAATTGCCACGCCGAGCAGCATCGATACTTGCTGCAACATGCTCGACAGCGTCGAGGCCGAGCTTCGCTGCGCACCGTTGATATCGGCAAAGGCGAGCGTGTTCAGTGCGGTGAATTCCATCGAACGCGACAGCCCGGCGACGAACAGCAGCGCATAGATGACGACGCGTGGCGTCTCCGGCACCAGGAAACCGCATCCGACAATCGAGAGGGCCGCGATCAGGCCGTTGAAGCAGAGAACGTTACGAAAGCCCAATCGTGCCAACAGCGGCGTCGTCACCGTCTTCATGCTGAGATTGCCGAGGAAGTACACCAGCAGATAGGCGCCCGCCTCGATCGAACTCAGGCCGAAACCGAGCTGGAACAGCAGCGGCAGAAGAAACGGCGTGGCGTTGACGGCCACCCGGCTCGCTGTCCCCGCGGACAGCGTGGCGACCGCGAAGGTCTTGACCTTGAAGGCAGACAGGTCGAGCAGAGGATTGTCCACCCGCAGGAAGTGTCGGCAGGCCATCACGGACAGGACGATCCCGGCAGCCAGCATCACCACGATCGGCAGAAGCCCGCCATGCCATTTCACCGACAGCTCGAGCGCCGCCAGCAGCAGCGTCAACCCTGCGGCGCTGAGGAGAAAGCCGCGCCAGTCGAGCCGTCCGGCGTCTTCCTCGCGCTGCTCCGGCACGAAGCGCCACACCAGAACCATGCCGAGCGCGCCGATCGGCAAGTTGATCAGGAAATTCCAGTGCCAGCTGGCGTAGGTGGTAATGACGCTGCCGAGCAGCGGGCCGATGACAGGCGCTGTCAGCGCCGGCCAGGTGATCAGCGCGATCGCCTGTACCAGTTCGGATTTGCGGGCATTCTTGAGAACGATGATGCGGCCGACCGGCGTCATCAGCGCACTGCCGGCCCCCTGGATCGCGCGGGCGATGATGAATTCGACCAGACCCGACGACAGCCCGCATAACAGCGACGCGGCCGTAAATACGGCGATCGACGCCATGAACACCCGCCGTGCGCCGTAGCGGTCGCCCAGCCAGCCGGACAGCGGAATGAACGCCGCCATGGTCAGCATGTAAACGGTGATGCCGATGCTCATCGACACCGTGGGAACGCCGAAGCTTGCCGCCATCTGCGGCAAGGACGTGGTGACGATCGTGCCGTCGAGGATCTGCATGAAGAAGGAAACAGCAACGACCAGCGCTACAATTTTGGACCGGCGCGCGCTCTGCGCATCACCATCCTTTTCGACCGTCTCAACTGCTGTCATCAAACTGCCAATGCGAAATCTGGATCTTGCGGCCCGTGGAAGCCGCGGATGATAGGCAACGGCGGCTGGCCTTTGTCCAATTTAGATAGGCCCATCATCGCGTGCAGGAAAGAGAAAAACGTGGGAAACGCGAGATTCGCTATACCGCTCAGCCCAAAATATTGGTGATCGCGCGCATGAAAATCCTCGAACCGATCGGGATCAGCGCCTCAGGGAAATCATAGTCGGGATTGTGCAGCTGCGGATGTCCCTCGCCTGCGCCGAGAAAAAACATCGCCGATGGCGCGACGGCTCGGAACAGCCCGAAGTCCTCCGATCCCTTCATCGGCAGCAGTGGGTTTTCACTGTCATGCGCGACGCCCTCGTCATCAAGTGCGGCGCGCAGAGCTTCGACCGCCTCGGGTGAATTGTAGCATTGCCTAAACACATCTTCATAGCTGATAGAAAGCTTCAGCCCGGCCGCCTGCGCCTGTTGACGTGCGAGGATCTCCGCACTCTCGACCAACGCCGCCATCCGCTCGTCCGTCAGGGTCCGCAGCGTCGCCCAAATCTCGGCGCGGCCGGGGCTGATACCGAAAGCCGGTTCGCCGAGACGGGCGTGGGTCACCGTGACGAGGCTGAAATCCGGCCCGAGCGGCCCATTGTTGCCAAGTGCAGTCAATTCGGCGAGCAGGTGCGATAGCGCGAACGTCGGCGCAATGCCGTCTTCGGGACGGGAGGCGTGCGAGGTCTTGCCATCGAGCACGATCTTCATGCCGCGCGATGCGCAATTGACGGTTCCCTCGCGCAGCAGCACATGGCCGAGCGGAATGCCCGGAAAATTATGCAGCGACAGCGCCATGTCGGGTTTCAGCGTAGCGAACTGCGGATCGGCCAGAACCCCCGCGGCACCGGCGCCGTTCTCTTCGGCCGGTTGGAACAGCAGCACGACACGCCCCTTGTTCGGCCGCTTCTGGCCGAGCGCCGTTGCCAGCGCCATCAGGATCGCCATGTGACCGTCATGCCCGCACAGATGCCCTTTGCCCGATATGGTTGACCGGTATGGAAGATCGGACAGTTCCTCGATCGGCAGGCCGTCGAGCTCGGCGCGGATCATCACCGTCGGCCCCGGAATTGCTCCCTCGTAGACGGCTGCGACACCATGCCCTCCGAGGTTTGAGACGATGCGGTCAGGCTTGGCCAGCAGCAACGCTTCCTGGATGCGCCGCGCCGTTTCGGCCTCTTCTCCCGACACCTCAGGATAACGGTGAAGTTCGCGCCGGAATGCGTTGATATGAGAAAGCTCTTCCTGAGTGAGAAACATCGATTCCGCCCCGCAAATCATCCGCATGCCTTAATCCAACAAGAAGCGCAGCAAGCCCGTTCGTCAATAGGTTGTCTTGAGCGGCAGCAGAACGTCGCGGCAGCGATGGGATCGAACTTTCGCTTTTCGGCCTGTCGCCATTTGTATATGTAAGGAAGCATTCACAGGAGAAGAACATGGATGCGGACGAAGCCGACCGGTACCGGGCGCCGGCGCTCGATAAGGGGCTCGACATTCTTGAGCTTCTGGCAAGCGTCGAGGAAGGGCTGACGCAGGCGGAAATCGCCAAGCGTCTCGACCGCAGTCCCAACGAGTTCTACCGGATGCTGGACCGGCTCGTCCGTCGCGGATACGTGACCAAGCTCGAAGGCGACCGCTTCACACTGACGCTGAAACTGTTCGGCCTGTCGCAGTTGCACGCGCCGGCCCGCCGCCTCGCCTCATTCGCCATGCCGTTGATGCGCGATCTCGCGCAGCGCACCAAGCAGGCCAACCACCTTGTGGTTTTCGACCGTGGATCGGCCGTCGTCATCGCCCAGCACGAAGCGCCGAATTACTGGGGCATCTCGATCCGCGTCGGCTCGCACATGAGCCTGCTGGAGACCGGCTCCGGCCATGTGCTGCTGGCGTTCCGCACCGACGAGGAACGAGATATGATGATATCGGAACATGCGCGCAGCAAGGACAGCGCGCCACTTGGGCCCGAGTTCTATGACCGTCTCGCCGAAATCCGCGAGCGCGGCTACGAGGTGATGCCGAGTGCCCAGACCGCAGGCGTACACAACCTGTCCGCCCCGATCCTTGGCCCCGACGGCCGCGTTATCGCCGCGCTCACCTGCCCCTATATCGGCCTCGTCAACGCGCCTGCCGCTCCCGACATCGAGCAGACCATCGCCATGCTGCAGCGGGCCGCCAACGAGCTTTCGCTGCTGGCCGGATCGGACGTCAAGATTTCAGGCTAGATACAGCTTGGAAAAATGGCCGGGACCGAAGCCCCGGCCGGGCAGCCCTTATTTGGACTGCCAGCTCTTCACCAGTTCGTCGTAATTGACGGTGACCGGCTTTTCCTTCTCGTTCTCGATCTTCAGCTGGGGAGCGAGGTTGCCCTTGGCGACCGCGTCCTTGTTCCAGTATTCGAGATCATGCTCCTCGGCGAGCTTCGGCCCGATATCGCCCTGCACCTTGGCGCGCTCCAGACGCTGCAGGACCTTTTCCTGCTCTGCGCAAAGCGAATCCATGGCTTCCTGAGCGGTCTTGGCGCCGGAGGACGCATCGCCCACGGCCTGCCACCAGAGCTGTGCCAGCTTCGGATAGTCAGGAACGTTGGTGCCGGTCGGAGACCACTGGACACGGGCCGGCGAGCGGTAGAACTCGATCAGACCGCCGAGCTTCGGAGCGCGCTCCGTGAAGCTCTTGTCGCGAATGGTGGATTCGCGGATGAAGGTGAGACCGACATGGCTCTTCTTCACATCGACCGTCTTCGAGGTCACGAACTGCGCGTAAAGCCATGCGGCCTTGGCGCGATCGTCCGGCGTCGACTTCATCAGCGTCCAGGAACCGACGTCCTGATAGCCGAGCTTCATGCCGTCTTTCCAGTAGACGCCATGCGGGCTGGGCGCCATGCGCCATTTCGGCGTGCCGTCCTCGTTGACGACGGGCAGACCCGGCTTGACGGCATCGGCGGTGAACGCCGTGTACCAGAAGATCTGCTGCGCCACTTCACCCTGCGCCGGCACCGGGCCGGATTCGGAGAAGTTCATGCCCTGCGCTGCTGGCGGTGCATAGGCCTTCAACCAATCCAGGTACTTCTGGATCGAATAGACGGCAGCCGGACCGTTGGTATCGCCGCCGCGCGCGACGCACGAACCGACGGGACGCGAGTTCTCGTCGACCTTGATGCCCCACTCGTCGACAGGCAGACCGTTCGGCAGGCCCTTGTCGCCGTTGCCGGCCATCGACAGCCAGGCATCGGTGAAGCGCCATCCGAGCGACGGATCCTTCTTGCCGTAGTCCATGTGGCCGAAGACCTTCTTGCCGTTCACTTCGCGGCCGGTAAAGAATTCGGCGATGTCCTCATAGGCCGACCAGTTGACCGGAACGCCGAGATCGTAGCCGTACTTCGCCTTGAAGTCGGCCTTGTTCTTCTCGTCGTTGAACCAGTCGTACCGGAACCAGTAGAGGTTCGCGAACTGCTGGTCGGGAAGCTGGTAGAGCTTCTTGTCCGGCGCGGTTGTGAACTTGGTGCCGATGAAGTCGTTGATGTCGAGGCCTGGATTGGTGACGTCCTTGCCTTCCTTCTCCATCCAGTCGGTCAGCGAGCGTGCCTGCTGGTAGCGCCAATGGGTGCCGATCAGGTCCGAGTCGTTGACATAGGCGTCGTAGATGTTCTCGCCAGACTGCATCTGCGTCTGCAGCTTCTCGACGACGTCGCCTTCGCCGATCAGGTCATGGGTGATCTTGATGCCTGTTATGGCGGTGAAGGCTGGCGCCAGCACCTTCGATTCATATTCGTGCGTGGTCAGCGTTTCGGAAACCACCTTGATATCCATGCCGGCGAAAGGCTTCGCCGCATCGATGAACCATTGCATTTCCTTTTCCTGGTCGGCGCGGGAAAGCGTCGAGAGCTCGCCCACTTCCTTGTCCAGGAATGATTTCGCCTCGTCCATGCCGGCATAGGCGGAACCCGCCATGGCCAGCAAGATGCCTGCTGTTGTCGCTAGTAGATGCCGTCGCATGATATCCTCCCAAGGTTTGCGATTGCAGTCTTAACGTCAGGCGGCCAGTACCCCCGGCCATCTGTATCTCCCCGGACTAGACGTAGCGGAACACGCCGATGGCGTAGACTACGGCAAGCCCGAGAGCCCACCACAGGTTGGGTCCGACAAGACCCAGCCATGCGAGATGAATGAACGCTGCTCCCAGCAGCGATATGAAGAGACGGTCTCCCCGTGTCGTCTCGAACCGCAGGACTCCCACCCGTGGCGACCCGCCCGGTGCCAGATATTCCCAGACGCTCATGCCGATCAAAAGCACGAGGATCGTCAGGAAGAACAAGGCCGTCGGCAGCGTCCACGCCATCCAGGAAAAGTGCATGATCGATCTCCCTTGTCAGACGCGGCCGAGGGCGAAGCCCTTGGCGATGTAGTTGCGGACGAAATAGATGACGAGCGCGCCGGGAATGATGGTCAGCACCCCCGCTGCCGCCAACACGCCCCAGTCCATCCCCGAAGCCGACACCGTGCGCGTCATGATCGCCGAGATCGGCTTGGCGGCCGTCGTCGTCAGCGTGCGGGCAAGCAGCAGCTCGACCCACGAGAACATGAAGCAGAAGAAGGCCGCCACCCCAATCCCCGATGCCACCAGCGGCATGAAGATGCGAACGAAGAAACGCGGGAACGAGTAGCCGTCGATATAGGCCGTCTCGTCGATCTCCTTCGGCACGCCCGACATGAAGCCTTCGAGAATCCACACTGCCAGCGGCACGTTGAACAGGCAATGCGCCAGCGCGACCGCGATATGCGTGTCGATCAGACCGAACGCCGAATAGAGCTGGAAGAACGGCAGCGCGAAGACGGCGGGCGGCGCCATGCGGTTGGTTAGCAACCAGAAGAACAGGTGCTTGTCGCCGAGGAACCGGTAGCGCGAGAAGGCGTAGGCCGCCGGCAGCGCCGCCAGCACCGAGATGACGGTGTTCATCGCCACGTAGGTGATCGAGTTGATGTAGCCGTTGTACCACGACGGATCGGTGAAGATGATCGTGTAGTTCCGGAGTGTCGGATGCTGCGGCCAGAGCGAGAAGGCGCCGGTAATCTCGGCGTTTTCCTTGAAGCTCATGTTGACCAGCCAGTAGATCGGCAGCAGCAGGAAGATGATGTAGAGGGTCGACACCACCCAGGAGAAGTTGCCCGCGGGCTTGTACTTGATGGTCTGAGCCATTGATTGCGCCATTGTCTTCTCCTTTCTCACGCGTTCTCGTCGCCGATGGTCATCACGGTGTAGAAGATCCATGAGAGCAGCAGGATGATCAGGAAGTAGATGATCGACATCGCCGCCGCCGGCCCGAGGTCGAACTGACCGACCGCCATCTTCACGAGGTCAATCGACAGGAACGTCGTCGAATTGCCCGGTCCGCCGCCGGTAACGACGAAGGGCTCGGTGTAGATCATGAAACTGTCCATGAACCGCAGCAGCACGGCGATCAGCAGCACCCGCTTCATTTTCGGCAGCTGAATGTATCGGAACACCGACCAGCGCGACGCGCCGTCGATCTTCGCCGCCTGGTAATAGGCATCGGGGATCGACACCAGACCGGCATAGCAGAGCAGCACCACCAGGCTCGTCCAGTGCCACACGTCCATGACGATGACGGTGATCCAGGCATCGACGGGATCGCGGACATAGTTGTAGTCGAGCCCGATCGCCTCCAGCGTATGGCCGAGCAGGCCGATATCGACGCGCCCGAAAACCTGCCAGATGGTGCCGACCACGTTCCACGGGATCAGCAACGGCAGCGCCATCAGCACGAGGCAGACAGGCACGCCCAACCCCTTCTTCGGCATGTTGAGCGCGATGAAGATGCCGAGCGGAATCTCCAGCGCCAGGATGATCAGCGAGAAGGCAAGGTTGCGTTGCAGCGCTGCCCAGAAGCGGTCGGAATGCAGCGTCTGAACGAACCAGTCGGTCCCCGCCCAGAAGAACTCGTTATTCCCGAACGTGTCCTGCACCGAGTAGTTCACAACAGTCATCAGCGGGATGACGGCGGAGAAGGCGACCAGCACCAGCACCGGCAACACCAGAAACCAGGCCTTGTTGTTCCAGGTCTTGTTCATGGCTCAGCCCTCCCTGCCGACACGCCAGGAATCGGCGTAGATGTTGATGGCTGTGGGATCGAAGGTGACGCGCGCCTCGGCGGGTATCTCCGCATCCTCGGTGACGACGATCGAGATCGGCTGCCCGGCGAAATCCGCCCGAACGATCTTCTGCCGGCCGATATCCTCGACCCGGTTGATCGTCACACGCATGCCCTCGCGACCGATGCGGATGAATTCAGGGCGTATCCCGAGCTCCGTCTTCGCCCCGGCCGCAGCCTTCGGCGCATAGTCGAGCGACAGCGTCTCCGCCCCGACAGTCACGCGATTGCCGTCGAGCTTCGCCGGAATGACGTTCATGCCGGGCGAGCCGATGAAATAACCGACGAAGGTATGGCTCGGCCGCTCGAACAGCTCGGCCGGCGTGCCGATCTGCACGATCTCGCCCTCGTACATGACGACAACCTTGTCGGCGAATGTCAGAGCCTCCGTCTGGTCGTGCGTGACATAGACCATGGTGAAGCCGAACTGCTTGTGCAGCCGCTTCAGCTGCGAGCGAAGTACCCATTTCATGTGCGGGTCGATGACCGTCAGCGGCTCGTCGAACAGGATGGCGTTGACGTCGTTTCGCACGAGCCCGCGTCCGAGCGAGATCTTCTGCTTCTGGTCGGCTGTCAGCCCCTGCGCCTTGCGCCGCGCCATCGGCGCGAGATCGATCACCTCGAGCATATCGCGAACGCGGCGATCGACCTCCGGCTCTGCCACGCCGCGATTGCGCAGCGGAAAGGCCAGATTGTCGTAGACCGTCATCGTGTCGTAGATCACGGGAAACTGGAACACCTGCGCGATGTTGCGCGCCTGTGTCGCGAGGTTCGTCACGTCCTTGCCGTCGAACAGGATGCGCCCGTGCGATGGCTGCAGCAGCCCGGAAATGATGTTGAGCAACGTCGTCTTTCCGCAGCCGGAAGGACCGAGCAGCGCATAAGCGCCGCCATCATTCCATTCGTGGTCGACTTCGCGCAGCGCGTAGTCCTTGTCCGACTGCGGGTTCGGTCCATAGGCGTGGCGGATGTGGTCGAGCGTGATGCGTGCCATGTCCCTGCCCTCCTCAAGCCTTGGCGCCGGACGCGATGGCGCGCCCGTCGGTGTCGAACGCCATCAGATGGCGCGCGTCGAGAAACAAATCGATGTCGGTATCCGGATCGATGTCGTGAATGCCATGCGCGAGCATCACCCAGCGCACACCGTCATAATCGAGATAGACGAAGCTCTCCGAGCCGGTGATCTCGGAAAGCTGCGTGCGCGCCCTCAGCCGCGAAGCGCCCGGCGTCTGCGCCGAAAGCCCGAGGTGATGCGGATGAAACGCCACCGTCACTGGCCCGTCGGCCATGGCCGAGAGATGCGTGGGCACGGCAAACACATCGGCGCCCTGCCGCTGGAACTTCGCACCGGTCTTGACGACATCGATGAAATTCAGCGGTGGATCGGCGAAGATCTTCGCGGTGGTCAGATCGGCCGGCGTTCGGTAAACCGAAATCGTTGGTCCGAACTGCGTCACGCGCCCTTCAGACAACGTCGCGGTGTTGCCACCAAGCAGCAGCGCTTCCGAAGGCTCCGTAGTTGCGTAGACGAAGATGGCGCCCGATTGCGCGAAGATTTTCGGCAGTTCGGCTCGCAGTTCCTCGCGCAGCTTGTAATCGAGATTGGCGAGGGGCTCGTCCATCAGGACGAGGCTGGCGTTCTTCACCAGCGCCCGCGCCAGCGCCGTGCGCTGCTGCTGGCCGCCGGAGAGGTTGAGTGGCGTGCGATCGAGATAGGGCGTCAGGCGCAGCAGTTCCGCTGCCTTGCGAACCTCCCGGTCGATTGTCGCCTTGTCCTTGCCTGCGATCCGCATCGGCGAGGCGATGTTTTCGTAGACGGTGAAAGCAGGGTAGTTGATGAACTGCTGGTAGACCATCGCGACATTGCGCTTCTGCACCGGCATGCCGGTGACATCGACGCCGTCGAAACGGATCGTGCCGCTGGTCGGCCGATCGAGCCCGGCCATCAGCCGCATCAGCGACGTCTTGCCCGAAAGCGTCGGCCCCAGCAGCACATTCAGTGTGCCTCGTTCAAACGCAAGATTGGTCGCGTGGATATGCTCATCCCCGCCCACAGTCTTTGCGACATCTAGCAATTCCAGCATTCCGGTTCCCGTGCCTCCTCACAGCGGGGACCACATGCCGCTCCTATCCGGCCATCTGAGCCGGTAGCGCGGCCATGTACTCCTCCAGTATCGCAGCCTCTTCCTTTGTCAGCCTCAAGCCTTCCTTCGTCCTTCTCCAGAGAACGTCGTCGGCATGTCTGGCCCACTCATGATCGATCAGATAGCGAAGCTCCACCTCATAGAGATCGCTACCGAAACAGCGCCCGAGATCCTCGGTCTTGCGCGCCTGCCCCAGCAAGAGCGCCGCCTTGGTACCATAGCGACGAATGAGCCGGCGCGCATGCGCTTCCTCGAGAAACGCGTAGGTATTGCGCAGTTTGCGCACCTCGGCCTCGTATCCAGTCGCCGGAAAATCGCCGCCTGGCAGATGGCTCTTCGCCGTCCACGGCGCGCCCTTCTCACCGATGGCCGCACCGATCTTCTCCAGCGCATGCTCCGACAGCCGCCGGTAGGTCGTCAACTTGCCGCCGAAGACATTGAGCAACGGTGCGCTTTCGCCCTCGCCCTCCATCTTCAAGACGTAGTCACGCGTCGCTTCCTGCGCCTTGGATGCACCATCGTCGAACAGCGGGCGGACGGCGGAATAGGTCCAGACGATATCCTCCGACCGCACCGGTTCGTTGAAATATTCGCTGGCCGCCTTGCAGAGATAGACGGTCTCCTCGTCGGAGATCTTCACATCCTTGGGATCGGCGGTGTAATCGCGATCGGTGGTGCCGATCAGCGTGAAATCCTGCTCGTAGGGGATCGCGAAGATGATGCGATTGTCAGGGTTCTGGAAGAAGTAGGCCCTGGGATCGCTGAACTTTTTCTTCACGACGATATGGCTGCCCTGCACCAGCCGTACATGCCGCGCCTCGTTCTGCCCGAAAGCGGCGCGAATGACGTGATCGACCCAGGGACCGGCCGCATTGACCAGCATCCGCGCCTGAAACCGTCGCGTCTGCCCGCTGACGGTGTCCACCGTCTCGATCGCCCAGAGCCCGTTCTCGCGCCTCGCCGAAACGACCTTGGTGCGCGGCATGATCAGCGCGCCCTTGTCGGCCGCATCGCGAGCGTTCAGCACCACCATGCGCGCGTCATCGACCCAGCCGTCGGAATATTCGAACGCCTTGGCGAACAGCGATTTCAGCGGCTTGCCGGCAGGATCGCGGCGCATGTCGAGCACCTTTGTGGCGGGCAACAGCTTGCGACCGCCCAGATGATCGTAGAGGAACAGGCCGAGACGGATCAGCCATGCCGGCCGTATGCCGCCCTTGTGATAGGGGAGCACGAAGCGCATCGGCCAGATGATGTGCGGCGCCATGGCCCACAGGATTTCGCGCTCCATCAGCGATTCCCGCACCAGGCGAAACTCGTAATGCTCGAGATAGCGCAGTCCGCCGTGAATGAGCTTGGTCGCGCCGGACGATGTGCCGGAAGCGAAGTCGTTCATCTCGGCCAACGCGACTGAATAGCCGCGGCCGATGGCGTCACGCGCAATGCCGCATCCGTTGATGCCGCCGCCGATGACGAAAAGATCGTGAATCTGACCGCTCACGTTTGCCCCAAGCCCCTAGAATGCCGCACCGCAACAAGACAACGCAATTGCGAAAGTAAAATCAGTTAAAGCGAAACTCATTCGAATGTCAAACGAATGTTTCGCACTCTTATGGCCGCCGGGGATGTCAGACGTATGACAGCCGGATGCGTCAGGTGTTGAAATTGATAAATGATTTCAAGAAGGTTCGGCGGTGCGGAAATAGGCGCGCGGCGGCGCGCCGAGCATTCGTTTGAACATAGTGGTGAAAGCGGCGACGCTTTCATATCCGAGATCGAACGCCACCGTCGTCACCGATTCGCCACCGGCGAGCCGCGGCAACGCGGTAAACAGCGCCGCCTGCTGCCGCCACGTCGACAGGCTGATGCCTGTTTCCCTGCGGAAGGCACGGGTGAAGGCACGCCGGCTCATGTTCAGTTGTTCCGCCCAGTCATCGATAAGAAGCCGCGCCGTCGGGTTTGCCAGAAACGCCCGGCAGAGCGTGGCAAGCTTCATATCCGACGGGATTGGCAGCCCCAGCGGCCGATCCGGCAGCTGCGATATCTCCTCCAGCATCAACGCCATGATCAGCCTGCGACGCCGCGAATTTCCGGCGTCGCCTGCCGGCGAGACCGCTTCCACGATCAACGCCCGCGCCAGATCGGTCAACGCCACCACCCGGATCACTTCGGGCAACGCTGTCAGTGCCTCCGAACTGATATAGGCCGACAGCATCGTCACCTCGCCAAGCATGTCGACGGAGTGGTCGAGCTTGGCCGGTATCCACAAGGCATGCTCGGGCGGCACCATCCAGCGCCCCTGGCGAGACGATACCATGACGACGCCGGTACGCGCGTAGACGAACTGCGCCCGGCTGTGCTGATGCGGCGCGACGTGGTAGCCGGACGGATACTGCGACGGAATCGTGTGTACCGGCTCCGCTGCCGCCTCGATCGCGGCCAACCGCTCGACATGCAGCTTGGTCAGGTCAGCGGACGTCTGATGTTGCAGTGCTTTCATGCAGTCTGGCCCACTCGCAAAGATATGGGACCAAAACACGAAAGCGGGACCAGAGCAACAGGACTATGCGGATACTTTAGAACCACGGAGGATATCGTGACGACAAATACAATGGCTGCGGAGAAACCCTCCGCGGAACAGACGGTTTTCAGCATCATCATGGCGGTCAGTTTCTGCCATCTCCTCAACGATACCATGCAGTCGCTGATCCCTGCCCTCTACCCGATGATCAAGGACAGCTACGGCCTCGATTTCACCCAGATCGGCCTGCTTGGCTTGGTGTTCCAGGTGACCGCGTCGCTGCTGCAGCCGCTCATCGGCATCTACACCGACAAGCGCCCCTTGCCCTATTCCCTGTCGATCGGCATGGGCTTCACGCTGATCGGCCTCGTGCTGCTGGCCTATGCGCACGCCTACTGGGTGCTGCTGCTTGGTGCCGGCGTCGTCGGTCTGGGCTCTGCCGTGTTCCACCCCGAATCGTCACGCGTGGCCCGCCTCGCCTCCGGCGGCCGTCATGGTCTCGCGCAATCGCTGTTCCAGGTCGGCGGCAATTTCGGTTCGGCCATCGGCCCGCTGCTGGCAGCCTTCATCGTGCTGCCACGCGGCCAGACCAGCGTCGCATGGTTCTCGCTGGCGGCCCTCACGGGGATGATCATCCTGTGGCGTGTCGGCGCCTGGTACGCCAATCACCGCCGCACCAATGCCGGTCGTAAGGCGTCGCTCAATGCCGTTGTGCTGCCGCGCGGCAAGGTGATCATGGCGATCGCCGTTCTCGCCATGCTGGTTTTCTCGAAATACGTCTATATGACCAGCCTTTCGAGCTACTACACCTTCTACATGATCGAGCGCTTCCAGGTTTCCGTGCAGCAAGCGCAAATCCTGCTCTTCGTCTTCCTCGGCGCCGTCGCCATTGGCACGGTCGCCGGCGGTCCGATCGTCGATTGGTTCGGCACAAAGTTCACGATCTGGTTGTCGATCCTCGGCGCCCTGCCCTTCACGCTGGCGCTCCCCTATGCCGACTACACCTGGACCATCGCCCTGACCTTCGTCATCGGCGTCATCCTGGCCTCGGCCTTCTCGGCCATCGTCGTCTTCGCGCAGGAACTGGTGCCCGGCCGCGTCGGCATGATCGCCGGTCTGTTCTTCGGCTTCGCCTTCGGCATCGGCGGCATCGGTGCCGCAGCACTCGGCATGGTGGCCGACCGCATGGGCATCGTGTTCGTCTATCACCTCTGCTCGTACCTGCCGCTGCTCGGCCTGCTTACCGTCTTCCTCCCCGACATCGGCAAGGGCCGCCGTCACGGGACCGCGAAGGCGAAGTAACGGATCGTTGCGAGATCAAGACAGCCTGAATCAGAAAGGGCCGAGGTATCATGCCTCGGCCCTTTTCACTTTATGGTCCCGGCGTTCGTCAAGAACCCCGGCGGCCGGCAGTTTACTTGCGTGCGCCGCCCGGACGACCCTTGTTCTGGCCTGTGCCGCCGGACGTCTTGGCATCGTTGGCCTGACCGAACTGGGTGCCGCCGAGATGTCCGCCACCGCTGCTGTTGGCAACATAACGTTCGGTCCGGCGCTGAATCTCGGCCGCATTGGTCTTGCTCATAGGATCTTCCCTTCGCTGAATAGAAAACCGCCTCCGGCCGGCGGCCAGAGCGCGTCGAATCGATTTTGAGAGAAGAAGTCAGCTTGAGCGCCAGGACGTCAAAGAAGGGCGCTAAACAAAGCTCGACCGCAATTTCGATGGAAGAGCTTTGCGCGCTTAATGCGGCCAAAGCAAGAGCCACGTCACGCGCCAGCCGAAGCCGTTATCACGGAAACAAAAAAGGCCGGGGCGAAACCGCACCGACCTTCCTCATCGCATCTCACACCAGTGCCAGTACATCCGTGGTCAAAAGCATTAACGCGACACCGGCAACTGCGAACGTCCGCTGTTGGGACGCTAACCAGCAATGCCGATGACCAGTATATGGGAGAGCATTGTGTCGAATTCAAGTCATGGCTGAAGAAAGCTCCGATCGTGAGCCATTGCCAATTGGATGACGAGTGTCAGCCTGCGCCACCATTGACGGGATCGGCTTCCGCCTGGGCATCATGCACAGCCGTCGCGGGCGCGTGTTCCTCAAGACCGTAGTGCTTTTCGAGAGCGCTCCAGCTCTGATCCATGGCGTAGGTCGAAGATAGATGCGGGATGCCGATGTGTCCGAATGCCAGCGAAAGCTGACGCTCGGCGACGTCTTCCGCCAGCTTCCCGATCTGCTGGCTGTAGAGTACAGATACCAGCCCGGTTCTATCCGCGCCCGAAAGGCAATGGATGAGGATCGGCTTCGGCGCATCGCGCATGATGGCGACAAGTTGGTCGGCCTTGGCTGGTGTCAGAATTTTCGAAGCCGACATGCCAAAATCCACATGTCCAACACCGAGCCGCTCGGTCACGGCCACCTCCTCCTCCCACCACTTCGCATAGCCGCTGTTGCCACGCAGGTTGATGACCGTCTTGATGCCGTTGGCCCGGATATAGCGCTCCAACTGGGCCGTCGATGGCTGTGCCGACCGGTAGAGCTGACCCTCGATGACAGTATGGAAATTGCCGGTCAGCTGCAGATATCCGGCGTAGCCGCCGAACGTCGCTCCACAGAGCAGAATGAGTCCACCCACGGCCTTGGCAAACAGTGGAATCCGACGTCGCGTTTGTGCCTGCACGGGTCTCTCCGGAAACAAATCAACAGAGCCCGGTTATGCGCGAGACGGCTGACAGCAACCTGAAGAAAACATGAAGATATTGCGACGAAAAGCGCTTATGGATCATGGGCCTAAGCATGATTGGCATGCTAACCGCAAACAGCAATTCCCCGCCGCTTTTCTGTGCGACGGGGAACAGTCTTCGAAGCCTCGTGCCAGCGTGCTGGCGAACCTAGCGCGGTGCGGCGCTGGCGACATGCGTGCTGCTTTTCCGGCAACCGGAAAACACATCGAGCTTCGGATCATAGACCGAGGTAGCGACGTCCATCATGCCGAGAACGCTGTGGAAGAAATTGTCATGCGAGGTCGGCTTGGCTGCACCAGCTGCCACACACGCCAGGTCGTATCCGGCCGAGTCCTGCAGATCCTGCGACATCCACACCAGCAGCGGGACATGCGTCTGCTGAATCGGTGCGATCACGTAGGGAGTGCCATGCAGATAGAGCCCGTTCTCGCCGAGTGATTCGCCATGGTCGGAGAAATAAACCACCGATGCCGCGAGCTTATCCGACCGCTGCTTCAGCTTGTCGATGACCGTCGAGACAATATGATCGGTGTAGAGGATGGTGTTGTCGTAGGCGTTGCGGATCTCATCCGGTGAGCAGCTGCCGAAGTCGTTGGCGCGGCAATCCGGCTTGAAGCGACGAAACTCCTCCGGATATCGCGCGTAGTAGGCGGGACCATGACTGCCGAGCTGATGCAGCACGAGCACGCTGTCGCCTTTCACATTGTCCAACCAGCCATCGACCTTGTCGACCAATATCCCGTCCAGGCATTCGCCATCCTTGCAGAACCGCGGATCAGCAGAGTCGGGGAGATACTCGTAAGGGACACGGTCGGTAACGTGGTAGCTGCCGGTATCGTTGTCGAGCCAGGATACCGCGACCTTGGCATTGCCGAGCACATCGAGAACGTTCTGCGTCTCCAGTCCCTTGCGATGGGTGTAGCTTGCGCGCGGGTAGACCGAAAACAGGCAGGGAATGGACACGGCCGTCGCCGTGCCGCAGCTGCTGGTGTTGTTGAAATAGACGACGCCCTGCTTCTTCAGCTCCGGATTGGTCTCGCGCTCGTAACCGCCGAGCGAAAAGTCCTGCGCCCGCGCGGTCTCTCCGGCGACGACGATCAGCACCCGGGGCTTGGTCGTGCCCGCGGTGTTGACACGATGGGCGTCGGTACCCAGCGGCTGGGCAACGACATTGGCGTCCTCTCCCGACGAGATCGCAAAACGAACCGCGCTGGTGATCGGAACGAATGGATTGAGCGTGTCGAGGATGTCCTTGTGCGCCCGACCGACGCCGGCGAAAGTGCGGTAGTCACCGAGGCCGATGACCGCAAACACAGCCGTACACGCAAGGATGACCACGGTATTGTGGGCAAGTTTGCCCAGGATCGGCCGATGCCGGATGCGCACCCAGATGATCAGCAGCGACGGCAGAATGCCTGTCAGGAAAAGGTGCATCGCGAAGCGCGGGGTAATCAGATGCCCGGCTTCGGCGCCGGTTGAGACAGCCGCATTGCGGATCATCTCCTTGTCGACGATCACGCCGAACGCATCCATGAACCATGATGCCGCCGAGGCGGCGATCACGAAGAAGATAAGGAACGGCTTGGTGATGTATTTGGCCGAAAACAGCGTGACGACGCCCATGCACGCTGCTGCGATACCGATGACGAAGATCGTGAATCCGAAGCGATCGGCCGAGAAATAGCCGGATGCCTTCCACCAGAAGGTTCGGTTGGTGACGAGAAGAATATAGGCCGTCGTCAGCAAGCAAAGCATGACGCTGCCGATTTCGGGTCTGAACAGGCGTCTCGCTGGTCCTGATGTGCTGTCGGTCAAATCGGTATCTCCGCAATCATCGGCGCGGAGAACCATCGGTAGCCCGATCGAGTCTCCGCCAATGCTCGACGGATGCCCCTCTTTTCTGACATCAACCTGAAAGCTGCTGTCGCGCGGCATCGATTCACAGCGAGCAGGTTATCCCTTGAGGCCGAAATGCGTCTCCAGCCGATGCCAGCTGACATCCATGGCGTAGACCGAGGAGAGGTGCGGAATGGCGACATGGCCATAGCGAAACGACAGCTGCCGCTCGGCAACGTCTTCGTTGATACCGGCGATCTGCTGGCTGTAGATCACCGAGACCAGACCGGTGCGATCCGCCCCGCTCTGGCAATGAATGAGGATCGGCTTCGGCGCCGCCTTCATGATCGCGATCAGCTGGTCGGCACGCTCCGGCGTCAGCACGGTTCCTGACGACATGGCAAAATCGATGTGCTCGACGCCAAGCTTCTTCGCGGTGGCGATTTCGGAATTGTACCACTGCGCATTGGGATTTTCGCCGCGCAGGTTGATGATCGTGTTGATGCCCTTGGCCCGAACCCGCTTTTCCAGCGCGTCCGGCGATAGCTGTGCGGATCGATAGAGCTGTCCACCGATAACGGTGTGGAAATTGCCGCTCAGCTGCAGATAGCCGATGTAACCGCCAAACGCAGCACCACACAACAGGACGCCCGCCGCCACCGACAGCAACGCGACCTTGCGCTTCTTCAAGAACTCTTTCACGGCAAATCCTGACAATCCGTACGAATTGGCAGGACCTTGAACCCCGATGCTGACGGCCACCTGAAAGCGAAGAGGCTTTCGCAGAGGCGGGCAAGCAGGCTGGGTGTTCGCAAATCGCGAAATGCAAATCGGTAGATCGCACCCCACGAAAGGGATGAAAAACCGCCGGAACCCCTATTAAGTACTTGAAATCATTGGCGACCCCTGTAGGAATCGAACCTACGACAACCTGCTTAGAAGGCAGGTGCTCTATCCAGCTGAGCTAAGGGGCCGTACAGCCGATGCACCTTGATGCATCGGCAAAATCAATCCGGGACGCGGATCAGTGCGTCCAGGGCTGCGTGCGCGTATAACGGAAATTATCCGGATACGCCACCGTCTGGCGCTGCGGATCCTTCGGTGCGATCACCCGGTATTCGATGCCGTTGCGCTGGGCGTAGGCTTCGGCCAGTCCCTGCGTTTCGAAATTCAGCTTCACCTGCTGGCGCATGTCGGACGACGAGGTGTAGCCCATGATCGGATCGATCGTGCGGGGAATTTCCTGATCGAATTCGAGCACCCAGAGATGGGTCTTTGCCTTGCCGGATTGCATGGCGGTCTTGGCTGGACGATAGATCTTGGCAGACATTGCTGCACGCCTCCGATTAATGGCTTTCGCCCTCGATGTCATCCGGCACCGTTTCCGGGCCGTCTTCGTCCACGATCGCACGAAGAGATGAATTTTGATTAGCGGCGAATCTATTCCTTTTCAAGGAAAAAGCCGCAGCCCGGCGGGATGGGCGGTTCAGCCCTTGTGCATGTCCTGCGCCACCACCTCACCCGGCCTCCTGCAGCCAGCGAACAGATCCAATGTCGGATCGTAAACGGTAGTCGCGACATCCATCAGACCAAGAATGCTGTGGAAGAAATTGTCGTGGGAGACAGGATCGGCAGCCTTTGCCGCAAGGCAGGCCGTGTCGATGCCCGATGCCACACTGAAATCCGGCGATAGCCAGGTGATGATCGGCGCCCGTGTCTGCTCCGCCGGTGCGATAATATAAGGCGCACCATGTAGATAAAGGCCGTTTTCGCCAAGCGATTCGCCGTGATCGGAAACATAGACCATCGCGGCGGAGATCGAATCTTGCCTTGCCTTCAGATTGTCGATGACCTTGGCCACCACATGGTCTGTGAACAGGATGCTGTTGTCGTAAGCGTTGACGATCTCCTCCGGCTTGCAGGCGCCGAACTCCGGCGTCCGGCAGTCGGGCGTGAAGCGGCGGAAGTCATCGGGATAACGCCGATAGTAGGCCGGACCGTGGCTACCGAGCTGATGCAGCACCAGCACGCTGTCGCTTTTCACGTTCGCAAGCCAGCTGTCGAGCTTGTCGAGCAGCACGGTATCCAGGCACTCGCCATCGGTGCAGAAGCGCGGATCGGCGGCATCGGGCAGGAAGCGATAGGGAATGCGGTTGGCCACGCCATAGCTGCCGGTATCGTTATCCCACCATTCGACGTTGATCTTCGCGTGACCGAGAATGTCGGTCAGGTTGTCGGTCTCCAGCCCCTTGCGATGGGTATAGTCGCTGCGCGGATAGACCGAGTACATGCAGGGCAACGACACTGCCGTCGACGTGCCGCAGCTGGTCGCATTGGAAAAGTAGATGACGCCCCGCGCCTTCATCTCGGGGTTGGTCTCGCGCGGATAACCGCCGAGCGAAAAGTTCTGCGCCCTGCCCGTCTCGCCGGCAACGATGATCGTCACCCGCGGCTTGCCGTTGGCGCTCGCGGAGCGCTGGTGCGCGTCGGTGCCGAGCGGCCGGCGCACGATGTTGCGATCCTCCTCGGAGGCAAACACGAAGCGCGCCACGCTGCCGATCGGAATGAAGGGGTTGAGCGTCAGCATCAGATCCCGGTGCAGGCGGCCGACCGAGGCATAGGTCTGCGAAAAGGAAAGCCCGACCGCCACGAAAACCATCAGGCACGGCATGATCACCGCCATGTTCCAAACGAACTTCTTCAGGAACGGCTTGTGAACAACCTCGACCCAGATGATGAACAGCGACGGCAGCACTCCGGCAAGCAGAATATGCAGCATAAAGGACGGTGTGATCAGATGCGCCGACTCGGCGTGCGTCGTCACGGCGGCATTGCGGATCATTTCCTTGTCGATGACGACGCCGAACTGATCGGTGAACCACGACGACAAGACAGCCACCATGACAAAGAAGATCAAGGCAGGCTTGATCAGGTACTTTACCGAAAACGTGGTGAAGGCAGCCACGGTGATGGCAAAAATCCCGACGATGAACCCGGCAAAGGCCGTCGGCACAAACGAGAGATAATCGAAGGCGCGGCTCCAGAAGGTCTGGTTTGCCACCGCAAGAATATAGACCGCCGTCAGAACCGACAGGGAAATGCTGCCCATGCGCGGCCGAAAGCGCCTGCGCTGAGCCGATAAACGTGTGTCGTCCAATATGCTCTCTCCACCGTGATGCCACGCGATCCAGGCAGGACCGCCGCATCATTCGGCCGGGAGATGGCATCCGTTTCTGACAGAAACCTGAAACCTTCGTGCCCTATCAATGTGGAAAGTCGATTTTAGTTATTGCGGCCCACCAACGAACCGTGTATTGGCCTCCTCGTTGGTACGGAGTGTAGCGCAGTCTGGTAGCGCATCTGGTTTGGGACCAGAGGGTCGGGAGTTCGAATCTCTCCACTCCGACCACCGACAAACAGCTGAAGATGTTCAGCAATCCCCCAAAAAAGCAAAATGGCTACAGCATCGATCTTTCGAACGGTGCGATTAATCGCGCCCCTGCCTGGCGGATCGAGGCACCGTCTGAATATATGCTGCTCGCACGTCGACAATCGTGTGAATCATACGCTCAGCACCTCCCCATCCTCAGTCTTCCGGCCTCACTCCAGCGCCGCCCGATGCAGCCAACGGAACAAAATCCTTAAAGAGTCGTTCATTTATCGAACGATGAACAAGGTTTTCCGTCGATGGCCAGAACAACGAATTTCATTTCCGCGCTGATGCTGGGTGTTTCGGTTCTGGCATCCTCTTTCGCCCCGGCCAATGCTTTCAGCATTCTGACTGCGCCGACACCGGCAGCGACCTCATCGCAGGGCGCGCTGGCTGCGTTCAGTGAAAGCGACAGCGGCAATGGCGCGGAAAGCAATCTTCTCCTGTCGCCGACGGAGATTAACCACATCAAATGGTGCGCTCAGCGCTACCGGTCATACCACCCAACGGATGACACCTACGCCAGCCCGACAGGCGCAAGAATGGCATGCCGTTCACCAGGTTGAATGCATTAGACGGCAATCACATAGCGAGATTCAGAGAATCACTCGGTGCGCATGGGTAAAAATCTCGAACTCTTCGCCCCTCGCGACAGCAATCAAGGTCATCCCAGCTTCATTGGCGGCCCGAATCGCATAGGCCGTGGGCGCCGATATGGCGATGATGATGGGACTGCCAAGAATACCGGCCTTCTGGATCATCTCGATCGACAGCCGGCTTGTCACCGTCACGGCGCCGCTGGCGCCTGTAGTACCGGAAGCAATCACCGCGCCGCATAACTTGTCCAGCGCATTGTGCCGCCCGACATCCTCCCGCACCATCGCCAATCGCTGGCCTGGAACATAAAAGCCTGCCCCATGCACCGCCCGGGTGGCGTGGTTGAGAACCTGCCTGTCGGCGAGCGATGCAACAGCAGTGGCAATATCGGCCGGTGTGATTGTCAGAGGCGCCGCGGCAACGCTGGGTGTCTGGCGAACGGCCTGCTCCAGCGATTCGATCCCGCAGAGGCCACATCCCACAGGCCCCATCATATGGCGACGACGCGCCCGCAGCTTTTCCTCGACGTCGGCCACAAGCGATAGCTGAACATCGACACCGATCGCATCGCGGACAATCTCGATGCTTTCGATGTCCGAGGCGGCACCGATCAGGCCTTCGGTCAGGCTGAAGCCAACGGCGAAATCGACCAGATCATCAGGTGTCGCCATCATCACCGCATGCGAACTGCCGCCGTAGGAAAAGGCGACCGCCACCTCCTCGGCCACCACCCTCGTCGCTTGCGTGACAACGCCACCGCGCACGGCAATCGTCGGGACGGTTTCGCAGGTTGGTCTCTTGTCGACAAAATTGATGTTCACGTTGTCTTCCCGGCCTGCCGATCGTTCGTCGTTTCGTTCGCCATGATGCATGATGACGGCCAATCTGGCATCCATCCTATCAAAATCACCAGGCGTCAACGCGCCAAAACTTCGGCGGATATCACTTCCTCCCGCCGCACTTGGGACATCGCTCATCACAATTTCAATGACTGACCATCTGGTCAGTTTATTGCGCCGGTCGCGCTGGGAGGATATTGTACAATGACGCCATGCACCGCCGCCCCTTCGGCAGATTGTGGAATGCGCGGACCATGCAATTGGAAAACACCATGCAAAGCGCAGAGAGGCCTTCCGCCTCGCAACGAAGCGAGGTCGGGAAAATTCGCCGCAAGAACGAAGCCGAGATTCTTCGCGCGGCAACGCTGCTGTTTTCGAAAAACGGCTTCCAGGGGGTGCGAATCGCCGAAGTCGCCGAAGAGGCAGGCCTGCCGAAAGCAAACATCTACTATTACTTCACCTCCAAGGAAGCGATCTATACCGGCATCCTGCGCAAGCTGATTTCCGGCTGGGACGAGGCACTGGAGGAGATCCGGGCCGATCGCGAGCCGCGCGAGGCGCTGGAAGCCTATGTGCGCGCCAAGCTCGACTACGGCCGCCGCAACCCGGAGGAGTCGCGGCTGTTCGCGGCCGAATTGCAAAGCGGCGGACCATTCCTTTCGGATGCCGATCGCGAGCACATGCGCGAGGCGACCGACAAGCGTGTGACCATCGTCGAGGGCTGGATCGAAAATGGCCGGATGAAATCGGTCAATCCGCGGCACCTCTTTATCATCCTGTGGTCGGCGACGCAGTTCTACATCGATTCCGACAAGCTCGCCTGCGATGCATTGCGCATACCCGAGATGACCGACACCGATTACCAGGACGCGGCGGCAACGATCCTTCAGACCGTCATCGGAAGCGTGATCCCCACCGCCTGACAACGCTGTAGAGCCGGTAATCGCCTTTAAAACGCAGAACGCCAGGCCTCATCGACCCGGCGTTCCTTATTCGTATCGTGAGCTGTATCAGGCGGCGGTGGACTGGCGCTTCGGCAACTTCCAACCCGGGCGCACGAAGTGGCAGGTATAGCCATTCGGAATGCGCTCCAGATAATCCTGGTGCTCCGGCTCGGCTTCCCAGAAATCGCTGACCGGCGTGAGCTCCGTGACCACCTTGCCCGGCCACAGACCTGACGCATTCACATCGGCGATCGTATCTTCGGCAACCTGCTTCTGCACATCGTTGGTGTAGAAGATGGCGGAACGGTAGCTCGGGCCGAGATCGTTGCCCTGGCGATTCGCTGTCGATGGATCGTGAATCTGGAAGAAGAACTCCAGAATGTCGCGATAGCTGGTCTTGGCGGGATCGAACACGATCTCGATCGCTTCGGCGTGGTTTCCATGATTGCGGTAAGTGGCATTCGCCACTTCGCCACCGGTATATCCCACCCGCGTCGTCTCGACGCCGGGGAGCCGGCGGATCAGGTCCTGCATACCCCAGAAGCAACCGCCTGCCAGTACTGCACGTTCAGTGGTCATCGATTCTCTCCATATCGGGACGTTTCATCTCGTGGTCTACAGATAGGCATTCGAACGAGCTTTTGCCAGCCACCCCCACAACCGAACCTTCAGTTCCCTCAGCGCAATGCCCCATCATTCTGTGGATCCGCGCGACACCAAATTGAGCAACAGCTTATCAATTATGCCGGCCAAGCATTTGATTTTACTTTGAAGAGGCATGCGTTTAGGGAGGCATTCAAGGGTCGTGCGCCGGCGCAGAACATGACGCAACGAAACGTCGCTTCACGTAACGGCAATTGCGCGCCCGCTCGCATTCGAAAACATCAGGAGCAAGACCACAATGGCAGACGACACGATCGTGAAAGACAGCAACGGCGCCCAGCTCAACGATGGCGATTCCGTCACGCTGATCAAGGACTTGAAGGTCAAGGGCACATCGGAAACCATCAAGCGCGGCACGCTGGTGAAGAATATCCGGCTGAACGGCAATCCCGGCGAAGTCGAATGCAACACCAAGCAGGTCAAGGGCCTGGTGTTGAAAACGGAGTTCGTGAAGAAAGCCTGAGGTGCAGCAAAAGTTTGATCTGGCCGGCCAGCGGTTTGATGCAGATCAAAGCGCGTGCCGCGGAGATCTGTAGTCTCACCCCATGAGCTTCTTGCACGTCGCTCATACGTATGACTTGGCTCGTCTCGGCCTCAACCGCCAGACGAGCCTCTTTTACGCGGAATGACCTGCAGCGAGAATACAGAGTCGGTCAGGCGACGCTTACTTGTATTTGGCGATCGTCGCGCTCACCACCGTATCGCCAGACTTGATGCCGAGCTTTGCCGCCGCGCCCGCATTGAGTTCGAGAACGTACTTCACGTCAGTCACTGAATCGATGATGTCGCGCGAAAACGGCACTGCATTCTGCTTGATGCCGCGAATGGTGCCAGCCCTATCGATGAACAGCATATCCAGCGGCAGTACGGTATTCTCCATCCACATCTGCACCCGCTTTGAGGTGCCGAAGTCGAAGATCATGCCAGCGTCGTCGGCCATCTCCTTGCGGTACATCAGCCCGCGCTGGCGCTGCTCGTTGGTATCGGCGATTTCGACAACGAAACCGATCTTCTTGCCGGCCGCCGTCTGGATGACCAGCGGCTCCTTGTCGAACTTTACGGTGGATTGCGCGAAAGCCGGCAGTGCCAACATGAAAAAAAGCGCCACGAAGGCGCTTCCGATCCGATGCGAGATCATGTTCATCAGTGCGCCCGGCTCACAGGGCTTGGCGCGTCCGGATGAATTTCGGCAGCCATCAGTCCCTTGTCGCCGTCGCCGAAGCGGACGAGCACGACCTGACCGGGGCGAAGCTCGGTCAGACCGAAGCGACGCAGCGTTTCCATGTGCACGAAGATATCCTCGGTGCCTTCGCCACGCGTCAGGAAGCCGAAGCCCTTTGTGCGGTTGAACCACTTGACCAGGGCCCGCTCCAGCCCGCTCGTCGCCGTGACCTGCACATGCGTGCGCACCGGCGGCAACTGCGAGGGATGAACGGCTGTGGACTGGTCCATCGAGAGGATCTTGAATGCCTGGTAACCGCGATCCCGGCGCTGGATCAGCGCAACGATACGCGTACCTTCGAGGATGGTCTGGTAGCCGTCGCGGCGCAGGCATGTCACATGCAGCAGAACGTCCTGCATGCCGTTGTCGGGCACGATGAAACCGAAGCCCTTCGCCACGTCGAACCACTTGACGACGCCGGTAATCTCAATGAGGTCAACCGCATCGCCCGCGAGTTGATCGAGGTCAGTGAATTCCGTCGATGAAATTCTGTCAGCCATTTCGCCAGCCCCTCAATACGCGTCACACTGTTACGGTTAACTGATTCTTGAGATCAAGATTAACATGTTGGTAACGGATTAGCGCAAGCCCTACTTTTCGTTTATTCGCAGTTGTCAATCATACCCCCTAGTCTTGCTCGAAGCTGACGCTGCGCCACATAACTAACCAGAGCATTTGAGAAGGAAACAGAATGCGTTATCTCCACACCATGGTTCGCGTGAAGGACCTGGACGCCTCACTGCACTTTTATGCGACACTCTTCGGCCTTGAAGAGACCCGCCGGATCGACAACGAGAAGGGTCGCTTCACGCTCGTCTTTCTGGCAGCGCCCGAAGACAAGGCCGATGCCACCGCCAAGGGCGCGCCCTGCCTCGAACTGACCTACAACTGGGACACCGAGGACTACACCGGCGGCCGAAATTTCGGCCACCTAGCCTATGAGGTCGACGACATCTACGCGACCTGCCAGAAACTGATGGACAACGGCATCACCATCAACCGCCCGCCGCGCGACGGCCACATGGCCTTCGTCCGCTCGCCCGACGGCATCTCGATCGAGATTCTGCAGAAGGGTGGCAACCTGCCGGCGGCTGAACCTTGGACGTCGATGGGCAATACCGGCGCCTGGTAAGTCGAGGCTTTTGCGAGGCTTGCGGCTTTTGCGATTTCGGGCCACTGCGCCCGGATCGAGCTTGCCGCAGGTCCGGGCGGCGGGCAATCTCCGACTCGAGGCGAAACAGGACAGGTCCTGCGCCTCATGACTTCGTTTTGGAGAATTCTCGCTTGCTCGCTGTTGAAAAGCGCACGCCTCTCGGCGCGGCACTTCTGATCGCCACATCGGCGCTGCTGCTCACAGGCTGCGTGTCCGACAAGACCGCAGCCGATGCTGCGGCAGTCGCGGCGACCCCGGCGGCACCGGCAGTGGCGCAACAGACGCCTCCGGCCGGCACCCCCGCCACGCAGGGCGGCTATCGCGACCCAATGGTCTCCAACGTATCGGGCCAGCAGAACGCAGGCGCCACACAGCCGGCGTCGGCGTCGGCGCCGGTGGCTGCCGGTTCTGCGGCGACCGCCCCGGCGAATATCGGCGGCCTCGCGCTGCAGCAGACAGGCATCAACGCGCAGGCGATGAGCATTTTCTCGGTTCATCCGAAAATCCAGAATAACTCCACCTCAACGACTTTGCAGCCGGAGGGCGGCAACGCCTATGCGCCTGTGGGCGTCAGCGCCACCCGCTCGAGCGTCTACAGCAGCCCCGTTCCAGTCGATCCCGCGACGCAAGGCCAGGTGATCCTGCCGCAGCAGTCCTCTGAAAATACCAGCACACGGATCGACCCGACACAGACCGCCTCGCTGGTGAGCGGCTACCTGCCCGGCCAGACGACAAAAGCGCTCTACAGCGCCCCGAAGCAGAACCTGCTGACCAGCCTGTCCGGCCTGCTGCAGAAGGCCTCCCTGCCGGGCATGACTCGCATAGCGCCGAACGGCCTTCACATCCAGAACGACAAGGTCGAGGTCGGCTGCTTCAAGCCGAACCTGCTGAACGTTATCAGGAACGTCGAGACCCATTTCGGCAAGCCCGTCCTCGTCACGTCAGGCTACCGCGATCCCGAACACAACCGCATGGTCGGCGGCGCCGAGGAATCGATGCACAAGACCTGCGACGCCGCCGATATCCAGATCGACGGCGTTTCGAAATGGGATATCGCCAGCTACATCAGATCCCTGCCCGACCGCGGCGGCGTCGGCACCTACTGCCACACGGACTCCATCCATCTCGACACCGGCAGAAATCGCGACTGGAATTGGGGCTGCGGCGGAAAGCCGGCTCCCGCTACCCTGGCACGCGCACTCTGAGCCCAGTTCATTGCGAGCCACAGCATTGCCCTGGCGGTTTGACAGCGCGCGAGCCCTCCCGCCTACACGTTTGATTAATCGGCGATAATCACCGTTATCCACAAGCCCGGATCCGCTGTCATTATTTTGAAAAAAATCTAAATTGCGGCTTGCGGGATTCCGAACGCCTGACTATAAGGGCGCCACCACGAAGGAAGCGCCCTTCGTCTATCGGTTAGGACACCAGATTTTCATTCTGGGAAGAGGGGTTCGACTCCCCTAGGGCGTACCACTTCTCTTTGGGTTTATCTCAATCAGATACATCGACGACTGAAACCGGAATGCTTCCGTTAGGCTAGCCGCGTTTTCGATCGCCCCTCTCCGAGTCGCCGCGATCACACGCCACTGATCAGCTCGATCTTCGACCCGTCCCGGAATCGCGACAGCCTGAAGGCCTTGGGATCGACGATTGGCGACCGGCCCATGACGATATCCGCCATCAGCCGCCCGGCAGCCGGTCCGATGCCGAATCCATGGCCGGAGAAACCGGTCGCGATGTGAAAGCCCGGAATCGATTCGACGTCCGAGATGACGGGAACGGCGTCCGGCGTGACATCGATATATCCGGCCCAGCGCTGCGCAATCTCCGCCTTGGCGAAGATCGGAAACGCCGCCGTCAGATCGGCCAGTGCTTTGTCCTGCCGCTTTTTCGAAGGTACGGGATCGAGCACCCTGTTATATTCGAAAGGGCTCGCCTTATTGAGCGACCAGTGGCCCGGAATGCGCGCCTCGTCGAGGAAACGGCTGCCGAACCGGAACAGCAGCGACTTCCACTCCGATCGCAGCGCCGGCAGAAAATCCTTGGCGTAGCGGAACGAGGCAGGCACGATATCGACGATGTTGTCATAGCCCGACGCAACCGTATAGCCACCGTCCTGACGCTTGCGGATGGCAAAGTCCTTGGCCCACACCGTCTGCTCCGGCCCACTTTCGAGCGGTTTGGTCCTGAGAACGCTGTTCATCACCTTGAGTTGCGGCAGATCGATACCGAAGCGCCCGGAAAACAGGCTGGACCACGCCCCGCCGGCAAGAACCACGGCCTGGCAGGCGATCGGACCACGCTCCGTCACGACGCCGCTGATCGCTCCTGCGGACAATTCGATGCCGCGCACCGCGCATTCGGTGAGAATGGTCGCGCCCTTGTCGCGTGCGGCCTCGGCAATCGCCGGCGCGGCGCGCTGCGGCTCCGCGCGACCATCCGCGGGCGTGTAGAGGGCACCGGCCATGCCGAGCCTGGAACCGGGAAGCAGAGCACCAAACTCGCCGGCACTCAGCATCCGGCTTTCGATCTGGTATCCCTCCAGATTGGACCGCCAGCGATCGTGGTCGGCCAGCTCCTTCTCGTTGGCACAGGTGAAGATGATGCCGGCCCGTTTGAAGCCTGTATCGCGGCCAGTTCGGGCATCGAGGCCATCCCAGATACGCAGCGATTCCGCCATCAGCGGCACCTCCCGCGGATCGCGCATGCTGATCCGCACCCAGCCCCAGTTTCGGCTCGACTGCTCGTGCCCGATGCCGCCCTTCTCGCACAACGTCACACGTAATCCGCGCTCGGCCAATTCAAGCGCCGTCGATGCCCCGACGATACCGCCGCCGATGACCACGACATCGCACACCGTGGGAAGCTCTTCATCGCCGTGGACGGGAACAACATAGGGACCGGGCATGGCTGTATCTCTCCGAAGGATGGCTTTCTCCTTCGAAGGTCTATGCGCGATCATCCGGTCTGCAAATAAAAATTCCGCGCATGACGCGAATTATCCCGCGTCATCAACCTGCATCATCGCGGCCAACCTCGCCGCTATTGCAAAGGAAACGCAAACACATCCACGGGTTCGCCCAGCCCGCGCAGCGGAAACGCACCGAGACTGTCCATCTTCGTCTCGCATCCGGCCATCTCGACAAACGCTTTGGACAGCAGCACGGGCCGCTTGATCTCCTTGGTCAGGCTTTCAAGCCGCGACGCGACGTTGACGGCAGGGCCGATGACGGTGAAATCCAGCCGCCGGCGCGAGCCGATATTTCCGTACATCACCTCTCCGACGTGCACGCCGATGCCATAGCGCAGCACCTCGCGCCCCTCCTGCTGGTTGTGAGCGTTCAACGCGGTCATGGCCGCATCCGCCTCCTTGATCGCATACAGCAGATTTCGGCAGGCATCGGGGTTGCTCAGCGGAAAGATCGCCAGCATCCCGTCGCCCATGAATTTGAGGATCTCGCCGCCATGCTTTTCGATCGGCTCCGACATCGCGTCGAAATAGGCGTTCAGTAACTCGATCACGTCGTCGCGCGGCCAGTGGTCGGATATCGTGGTGAAATCACGCAGGTCGCAGATCAGGATCGCCGCCTCGACGGTGGCCCCACTGCCTCGCGTCGTCGCACCTGCGAGGATCTGCTCGCTCGCATGCGGGCCGACATAGGTCTGCAGCAGCGTCCGTGCCATGATGTTCTTAAGCCGGATTTCGGTCACCAGCGTCAGCGCCGGCAGCAGGTCCTTAAGGTAGGCGACATGCTCTTCGAGGAAGCCGCCCGGCCGATCACTGGAGAATGTCACGATGTGGCGCTTGCCGAGCGTGTGGTCCATCGGCCAGGCGATATATTCCGTAACGCCCTCACGCTTCAGGTCGTCGTAGAATTCGGCATGACCATCGCCAGGACGTAGCGACTCGATGTTCTTGCGCACCTCGACCGCACCGCTGAATATCTCATTGACGGGGCTTCTCAGGAACTGTGGCGTGGTTTCGATGCCATAGTCGAATGTCGTGATCTTGGCTTCCGTCAAACCCGTATTCCAGAGAATGCGCGCGCCCAGCCATTGCGGATGATGCGTCCTGAAATGCATGGTCGCGCGGCTGACCGGGATACCCTCGTCTCGAAGCCGACCGCAGAGCTGTACCAGGAGATTGTCGATGAACCGCTCATTGCGCGTCTCGTTCACCAGCCAGTCGAGGCTCGCCGTCCGCTGCTTCGGCCAATAGCCGACGCTGTGGTCGGACGCATCCGACACCGGATTGGATAAGGATTGCATGGCGATAAACTCCGCGAAGATCCGACGACCTTCTGACTTGATCAGACAAAAACATTCTTACGAGCGCTAGATGGGGTGCGTCGGGGTGGAATGGAATGCCCCTTTACACGACAAAGCTAGAAAATGTGATCTTTTCAACCAAGCAACCGTCGCGTCGCATCGATCGTCAGCGCACTCGGCTGCGTCGGTCGATACTCCAACCCGAGCGCACCGGAATAGCCGCTGGCGACAAGCCAGTCGACACGCGCCTTCAGATCGATCGTGCCGCTGCCGGGTTGGTTCCGGCCGGGATGATCGGCGATGTGCACATGAAACACCCTGTCGATATCGTCCCCGATGACCTCAGCCGTATCCTCGCCCATGACAGCGGAATGATAGATATCGTAGATGATGCCGATCTCGGGCCGGCCCGTATCCCTGGCGACATCCAGCCCCTCGCGTGTCGAGCCAAGGAAATAGCCGACATGGTCGATCAGCGTGTTCAGCGGCTCGACACCGAGGCGAACGCCGCTGCCCTCGAGCACTGCGCCGGCCTGCGCCAGCGTCTCGGTCAGCGCCGTCCGCTGCTCTTCGCGCGTCTTGCCCGCGAGATCGTCGCCCGCCTGGGCAATCAGCGTACGCGCCCCAAGCCGCCGCGCCACCTCGACGGAGCGTTTGAGCCCCTCGATGAATGCCGCCCGGTTGGTCTGGTCGGTGAGCGCGATCATCGGCTCGGCAACGAAGCTGGCCAACTCGATGCCGGTCTCGCTCAGCGCCCATTCCATGCTGCCAATATCCTTGTTGGTCCATCGCCAGAACTCCACCGCCTCGACGCCACGGCTGTGCGCCAGGCAGATGCGATCGGCGAAATTCTCGGCTTCTTCGGCAAACAGCCATTCGATGCAGGCAGACAGCTTCATGTGAGCGACTCTTGACTAGAGAAAGCACTGGCCTGCGATCAGATCAGCACATGACACCGCAATGCAAGCGGTTCCGACAGCCAATCGAAACGGGTTCTTCTCCATTGCGATGCGTCCTCGCATATGCGGGTGTCGATCGCCACGGAAAATACTAACCTATGCGGTAGTTTCGACAAACTTTGCACGCAAAAAACTTATTTTCGATTGTATCCGCAGATTCACAAACCTACGATATCTCAGCGCCGTTCTGCGCATGCCCATCGGAGACACCCCATGCAGCTCGCGCCGCAGCACCGAATCTACGCCTGCTTCTTTCTTTTCGCCGTTTCGATGGGAGCCCTTCTGGCCCGCATGCCGGATTTGCAGATGGCGCTCGGCGTCGACCGCTCGGAGCTCGGCTTGACGCTGATCGGTGCGGCCATCGGCGCGCTCACCGCCCTCACTTTCGCCTCGCCGATCATCGAGCGCCTGGGCGCCCGCACCACGGCTTTCATCACTGTCCTCGGCACCTCCGCCCTGCTTGCCACCGTTCCGTGGCTGTCGAGCGCGCCACTGGTGTTCCTTATCCTTGTTTTTGAAGGACTGCTTGCAGGATCGCTCGAAATCAATCTCAACGTCGAGATCGATCGTATCGAGGCGCAGCTCGGCCGTGGCGTGATGAATCGC
>Ga0247741_1000216_pt1 | contig 37471 bp, 69 predicted proteins | sample UWRJL213509R2_FD_180945 | JGI IMG/M metagenome (GOLD analysis project Ga0247741, IMG submission 180945) | Plant litter microbial communities from Arlington Agricultural Research Station in Wisconsin, United States - UWRJ-L213-509R-2 | ecosystem: Environmental > Terrestrial > Plant litter >... | reverse complement strand
TTTAATCTGTACAATTGCATGTTTCATATCGTGACATTTCGGATACTTGCTCTTCCGTAAACTCCATCTGTTCTATTTGAGATAAAGTAGCGGATATGTTCCACCTGCTGCCGGTTATCTCTTCCATTCGTTTAAACCACGCCATCTTATTGGGCTCGTAAACGAACTGCTCTTGTAACTCTTTTTCTGTTTTATTAAAGCATCCTGCACAATTAGAATACACAGGAAAATCATAACTTGATAGATGTGTAAAGTAGTGTCTAATAGTGAATTGGTCTATATTATCTTTCCTTAGTGGGAAATGGCTTTCCCGCCACTCTATTATTTCATGATTCTGATACCTTAACCCAAAGTTTTTTGTGCTTTTTATGAAGTCGTATTCGTCAGTTGCTTTTCGGGTTTTTTCATCTGACCTATACCCGATGTTCATCGAGATAAAATCATCTTCACTCTCCATTAAGTTTAGGTAGCAATACCAAAATATAGGATCAAGTTTCATTAATTGAGTGCAAAATCGCTTTCTTCTATTAGGAAGATAATTACCATTTGCGTTGCTATCCCTGATTAACTGCTCAAAAGTTTTCCCTGTAACCCAAATTATTTCTTTGCCTAAATCCTGCTCTAATTGTCTTAGAACATAAAGTGTCTTATCACTTTCCGCAGTTGCTATAAATGGTTTTTCGATTTTATCTTCTACGTAACGTATAATACTTTTATCAGAGGGTGCACATAATGGGTCTTCAATCCTTACAAGCGAAAATATATTATAATCAGTCGGATAATTTAGTGCCATGTAAGAACTAGTTCTGCCTCCTGATACTGATGTTACGGTTTTCATATCCTCTCTTTCAAATTAAGCGTTGCGGGGGTTACTTCTTGATCTGATCCTGAATGATACCAGAAGCGAAGTCTAAAGTTGCCGAAGCTAATGGGAGCATTAAGCCTCTACGTACCAGAACCTCAATTGTATTCGACCTGGAAGGCCTTTGTTCAGACTCCATAAGAGTATCAATATCTTTGAGCACATCAGCGTCAATAGATATATTTATTTTTTCTCTTGCCATATTATATCTCTCCTATTTGTTCATGTATAGATGCTATAGCTGACTCGTAACGCTCTAAAAACTCTTTGATAGTAATTTCATCAGGCTGATTGCCTAACTCGCTCTTAACGGCTGTATTAAGGGCGTTCTTTATTTGACTAAAATACCCCAGTGCAGTCTCTGTAGCTTTCTCTAATTTAGAAGTCCCATGCCTAAGAAGTGCGTATTGACTGCCATCGGCATCTATTGAATATTTTGTTTCTGAAATTGTGAAATTGATTCTCATATTTATTTATTTGGTTTAATACAATCCGGTATTGTGCTTAGCATATCAAAGCCCATTTCTATTGCAGCATCGTAAAATTTACCGTATCTGATAGTATGTGCTCTTTTATCTCCAGTAGAAACAAACCGGTAAGACCAGTCTTCAAAATCATATTTATCCTGGATTTCTTTAGCCTTATTGTAAAGATTTGTTAAAATTTGTTGATCTACTGGTTTCATAACATGTTTGCTTTTGATATACAATAGTACTACTTTATTTTAACATAGCATACTTTATTTCACAAACACGTATTTAACGCAATTTCGCCTTCCTAGCCTCTTTTATCTGTTCGTGGATTTTCATGCTTGCTTAGAGTTGTGATAGTTAATAAATGATACGGCCATGCTAATCGATTCGCCTATTGAAGTAGATGCGCCGAACGCTGAAAGTGAGAATACTGAGAAAGGATATGTTTTATTCGCAAAGTCATTTATTCGCTCCAACGCTGGTTTTAAATTATCCCAACGCTCATAGTGAGGTAGATTATCTACGCAGTATGGATCTTCGCAGCGAGTGCATGGTTTAACTCCCAGGAATTTAGCGATTATGGTGAATTGCTCTTTGTGTGTTTCTCGGGTCGGGGTTGGTTCGTGGATTTTCATGTTATTTTCCTGCGTACTCTGCGTACTGTGTTTTATATGATTTATAGACGTTGTTAATTGGTTTTTCAAGATCTATTCCTGATCCTGCTAAACCTCTGAAATTTTGCTCTACTAAATTTACGCATGTTTCAAAGTCAATTCCAACCGCATTACAATACCCTGCCAGCTTAACCAGGAAACAATGTTTTGCTCCATCGACAAAAACCTCTTTCTCCTGCGTTTTCTTTATAGCCCTGGCGAAACGTTCTTCAGTAGTTGATTCATAATTGTTGTTCCTAATCACGGAAATCTCTGTAGGTTTATGCACATAAGTAAATTTTTCAGCATAAGGATTTATATAAGCATTATCATCATAGCTATATCCTCGCAAAGATGCGACATTAGCAGGTGCGGTATCACACCGTATGCCGTAGTACTTAAAAATATCAATCAGTGCCTTAAGGTGCAATTTGTGTTTATCTGGATATGCAATTGGTATCAACCCCCAAACTCCAGTACCACTTGCAGAATATCCGCAATAAGCGATATATGGCAGATTTCCAATTTCTGCTGGTAAATGTTCAAATCCATCAATATGCTTATTGCCTTTATAATCAATATCAAATTGAATAAGACCGGAATGCTTAACCAATCCTGCTTCATTCCGGTATGTAAATACTCCGCTTGGTGTAATAGCCGGTAGTTTTGCTTTTTCCTTATCTCGATCCTCTTTTGTATCTAGCAAACGGATCACATCAATTGATTCTTTGAATTTTCTGGAATGGACAAAAGATTCAATATTTATCGTGATCGGATGCGGATCAAAATAGCTTTTGTAGTATGATACTTCGGTGTCTAATACTGATTTTTTCATAATGTGCGTTTTTGGCCTGTTTCACTACTTTAATTGTCCCTTATATATAGGGACATTAAAGTGATTAAAGTGATACATCTAACCACTTTAATTAAAGTACTTTAAAGTGATTTAAAGTGCTTGGTATAAAAAGGGTATTTACTCTGCCCTTCAACCTTCGTAATTAACTCATTATTAATGTAATACGTAATAAATTCAACTGCCTTGTTATCCCCGAATTTTATCCCAAGTCGCATAAAGTAGTCCTTAACTTGGCTTTGCAGGTTTTTATATGTTATTTGTGCCTCTATTTTAAAAATCGCATCAAGTATTTCATCATGAATAGCAGGCTGAATGTCAACCGGAGTTAGTGCTTTTTTACCTTCTCGCTTCCCGGTTATTTTACTTTCGGATATTTGAGGTATGCCAAATTCATCAATAGTAAACCCAAATTCTTCAAATGCTCTGTTCCGGCAATACTCAGCTTTAACGATCATGAAATCTTCCTGATCATCTTTGCCAATGGATATAACACTCTCAGACTTATTAGTAAGCTCAGTACCTACGTGACCCCTGGCGTTATTATCTGACTTATTCGTGTGTAATACTACAGCGATATGGATATTAAGTTCTTCAGACCACTTCATTAGCTTACTAACAATCATAGAGGACTGTTCTTCGTCATTAATAGATGTGATCAGGTCTCGAATACCGTCAATAACAGCGAACCCTACATTATCAGTATTATATAATGCATACTCTATCATTTCAAGGCGTTCCGCTGGAGAGTATTTCCGCAATCCGAATGCAGTCATATTCATAGGTTCTGAAAGGTCTGCGAGTTTTGCAATCCTTTTTACAACCCTTTGAACATGGTAACGGCTCTGCTCAGTATCAAAGTGTAATACTGTTTTCTGATCCTGCGGGAGAGATATTTTTATTTTATCCTGTAGCCAATCGCAGGTTTCTGCTGCTGCAAGTGCCATGCTGATAGCAAATGTTTTACCCTGCTTTGCTTTACCTATCCATAGGCTTATGTTACCAAGAGTTCCGATCTCCGAAGATAATTCCCCCTCTTTTATTTCAAAGCATATAGGAGGCTTATCAATAAATTCAGTTGCAGTTACAATAGACTGATTTAACTTCTCTTGCAAAGAAGATAATTTTATGACCGTATCAGGAACAACGGAAGGATCTATGTTTAATATGGTTGCCTCCATTAGTCTATATCCTCATATATTTTCTTCTCGAAGCATACGCATTGCTTTAATGCGTAACGCTCTTTGTAATCAATCGTTATAGTCATACAAACTTTATGAGGGCACGTTATCAAATGCAACCAAGACTTAAATTTAATCCACATATTTAACATTTGTTAAAAATAAATAGCCAAAAAATCAAATGGAAACTTTTTCAAGTAACTCATTTATTTTGTTTCTTACTGATTCTGGCATGGTTGCCGTACCGTTAAGCATCATAGAAAAATGGGCATGACCTACGCCACACTTATCAGCAATAAAATTTTGCTTTAATCCTGATTCCTTTATCTTTTCTTTTAGTTTTTCCACTCAGCTAATTTAACTAAAATTAAATTAATTACTCATTATTTCATCAATAATATTTTTACCATGATCTACGGAATTAATCTCGTAAAATTTACCACCTTGTTTGCAAATACATTCAATGAATAATAATTGTGCTTCAGACAGGGTATCATTTCCTATTTTCACATCAAGAATATAAAGAATATTTTTCCAATAGAATGCAAGGTCCAACACGCCTTTTACAACTCCAATCCTCTTTCGTTCTGAAAGCCTTTTTAATGTTTCTGCCTGAGTTTCTTTAGCATGTGGAGTATATTCGTTAGGAGTATGCCACATGCACATACGGGTTTCAGGATATTTATTCCAGGCATAATTAAATACCTCCTGCTGAATACGGTCGTGACTATACGAGTTTGACGTTTGCATAAAATATTTGTTCTGCTTTTTGCAATAATAATTGTTCCTGCGTAAAATGCCAACCCGTTTTATATCCCATACATGATGCAAATTCTTTAAGGCAGGATTTACCTCTTAGTGGGTCTTCAATTTTATCTGTAGGCTTTACAGCCCATTTATAAACTTCAATTTCTTGTTGCCTCTTTGATTTAACAACTCTTAGTGCAAAATGTAATTTTTTTTTCAATTTAGCATACAATGCTAGTTCTTCAATAGATAGTTCTCCGATTCTTTTTCCGATAAGATTATTGTAACGTGCAGTAATATCATGCTTAATTCCTTCAGCAAGTTCTCTTTCATTTTCCGGCTGTTCTTTGTTGCAGTATTCACAAACCCTTGACATAAGCGAAATTATGCTATCGCAATAATTACAATGTTTTGTTTGATATGTCCCTATTGCATCTGATGGTTTTCTTTTTGGAATAGAGTTCCACAAATTTTTCCAGTCCCGATCAAACCAATAAAGGCCATGCCTTGATGCGTTTTGACCGTAGTCATAAACTACAAATTTGTCTTTTATTCCAGGTATTGGCCTATTCCCCCGAAATAATGTTTGTAAATACAATGACATTGAACCGAATGCTCTGAATAAAAACAAGTGGTCCACTTCTGGGAAATCAAAACCGGTGGTGTAAGATGAAACAGATACCAATACGTTAATGCCGGACTGCATATTTCTGAATAATGCAAGTTGTGTGAGTTCGTCCGTTCTCATAGAATGACCAATTGCACATTTAATACCAGCAGATTGCAACATTTTATATGTTTTCTCTGCATGATTAATACTGCTGCAGAAAACCATAGCCTTTTTAAAGTTCGCATTTATAACATCCTGTTCTAATCCTGCGAATAAAGATTGCTTAGAAAACCATTCATCTTGACTAGCCTCGGTAAACTCAATACCTTTTTTAACAAGGCTTTCCAACATACCTTCCTTAATGCGTTCAATATGCTGATAGGTGCAAAGGTATTTTTCAGGATGTTGAATAAACCAATCAATCTGCTCTGTAATAACGATGTCTTTGTAATAAATTGGAAGGTGTTTTGCCTCCCTGTAGTTAGGCGTGGCTGTAAAACCGATTGTTATTCTATTGGTTATAGCATCGAGAAGTGTATTAAAAGTGCCAGAATGCGCTTCGTCAATAATGAATAAAGGAGGTATTTTTAATGAGTTTATTTGCTCAATTATTGCAGGCCGTTTCTTTAAGGTCTGAGCCATGCAAACATAAATTTTACCATTAAAGATTGGTAAATTTTGGGGAGTATCGGGATTTATACCTATACTTCCGTTAGCTTCAGCAATATTTTGATCATAAACCTTTTTACGGTCTGTAACAATAAAAACTGCTCTTCCTTTTACACTTGCTTTAACAGCAATTGAAACAAATGTTTTTGTTTTCCCGGTGCCTCCTGGGGATTGTCCAATAATGTGTTTGTTTTTAACAATGGATATTCCTAAGTCTCTTTCAAAATTATCTTGATATTCTCTTAAAGTAAAATTCATCCGAAATATTCTTTAATAGCTGTGCAAATGTCCTCGATCTTGAAAGCAGAAAGAGGACGTTTTAAAAAGATGGCGAGAATTATTCTGTGCCTTAGGTGAGGATTCATATTTCTTCCCACCTTTCTAAAAACAATTGCTTTCTGACCTGCTCAGCATTTGTGGTAAAATCAGGCTTGCCAGGACGATTTGTATAAACTCCTTTATGGCTATCTCCGTTAATATGCATAATAAATTCCTGTCCTGTGCAATCCCTGTATTTAGTCTGCGATACGGTCAGTATTTTACGCTGTGCCATACTGCTTTTTTATCTTTGTGGTTTCCTTTTGGCTTCCTTGATTCCATAATCTCAGTTATTTTTTCAGCCCTTACAAGTGCCGGAGAATTTTTATCTGGATTAGCGGTAAACATTTCCATAAGATCACCAATCTCTGGTTTTGCTGTATCAACAAATTGGACATTTCGGTTTTTATTATCTATGATCTGAAGCATTGGATATCCCTTATATGCTCTGAAATTTATAGTACTCATATTTTCGATTTTAAAGTAATTGTTATAAATTCTTCTTCTTTGTATTTTAAACCAAGAGACAAAAAGAGCTTATCTTTATTGCCTCCGATTATTTGATTGCAGTAGGCGCAATCCTTTTTTGTGCAAGTAAATAATTTGCGCGAGATTGGTTCTTTATAGGTTTTTGCTTCTGAAGTGGTTCTTTTAAACCTTTTAGTTATATGATAAGAAACCCCCGCGATTGTAATACCGTACCTCTTAGATAAATCAAACAATGTTTGATCAGGAGATTTATTATAATCCCTGATCAAACTGTCTTTATCTTCTCTAGATAAATATCTCATTTAGAACGGCAAATCATCATCATCCGGCAATTCGCTTGCGGTTGCTTCATCAAGCTGTTCCGGCTCTTTACGTTCCGACTTCTTAGCATTCCCGACATAAACCTTCCCCTCGGCTTTTTGCATTTCCTGAGTAGAATTTAATTGAATGCTTACAGTATTCCCGAATTTATCCGGCTCTTCATTGATCCAAATATTCACATTCGCAAATATTTTATCTTCTTTGCCAGCTTTAACGAAAGCTGAATGAGGCAATTTCGCCTGTTTGATCATATCTGACAAGCAGATTGATCCGTAGTACAATTGGAAATTTGACATAGTTTTTATATTTATTTGATTTGTAAATTCTGTTTAGTAATTACCGATATTCCTTTAATTTTTTTACCTGCTTTTATATCGGTTTTCAAAGCGGTTTTATCAGGAGTTAAAACAAGTTTTTTGCTCAGGTATTTTGAGGGCACTACCGCATCATCCTGTATGATCAGTTGTTCCGACTTTCTCAATGACAATGTTAGGTTGTTTTTAGTAACCTTTTCAATATTCATTGAAATCATGGCTTCGGTAATACGGGTTTTTAATTGTGCTTCCAGCGCATTTTTCGCTTTTAAAATACCCTGCAAACGTTCAATTTCGTTCTGGATAATTACAGATTCATCATTAATATGCTTCATTAAATACCCGTAGCTTACCGCCTTATCCTCAAATTGTTCCTGAGTAAGCCCCAATCTCTGATCAATTTCCGGTGTGATCTCCCCCTCATTGTTCTCAATCTCCTGCATTAATTGTAAATGCTCCGATTGAATATGATAAATTGATTTATTTTCCATCGGAAGCAGGTGTTAGTTTTACCTTCATTTTATCCTTCAGATCATTATGAGTAATTTTTTCTTCAGGATTAAGAAAGGTAAAAATTGCCTGAAGATCAATAAGATTTTTTGCACCTTTCAATTCTTTGACCACATCCCTAACTATAGGTGCAATTCCACTCTCACACCATGCCAATATTTGTTTCCCTGTTTCTACAGTTACGACAAAATCAGGAAGATCCTGGAATAATCCGGTGTTATCCTTCGACGCTTTTGCATTATGGTTAATATCCAATTGCAAATTGACAGTTAACTCATACTCAAAATCATCCCTTGTAACCTCTTTTAGTCCGCCTTTTTCAATAACCATTTTACCGTTCTGATCTTTAGACATTTCATACTCTGTTTTGCGGCGAACGGTTGTAATGATATGGCATTTAGAAGATAACAGACTATCAATGAATTTTTGATGCCTCGGAGTTACTGTAGACCAATTGGTAAATGAATTACCTGTCATGGCTCCATGAATTTCTAATACACCCCCTTTGCCAGACCACTCATGCGTAATGCTATCAACAATAATAACCTCTGCTCCTGCATCTTCACACATCTTAATTGCTTTGATGTAACTTTCAGGGGAATATGGAGCTTCTAAACGCAAGTAATTGAACTCTCCAATATTGAAACGCTGATCATTTGCGTACAATTCACCGCGACCGTTTTCACTATCAATAAGATAGATTTTGTCCCAATCATTGGTCATACCATAAGCGATAAGTAAGGAAGAGATTGTTTTACCCCCTCCCGATACTGCTGACAATCCCAGGCGAATCTTCGCCTTCTGTCTGGTTGCTTTTCTTAATTCCATTTTACTAATTATTTTAAAATAAAGAAGCCAACTCAATCGGGAGCTTCTGACTTCTCCTCCTTAAACCGGCTTCAATTTCTTTTAATTCCCTATGATGTCAGAAGGGGAATAACAATATACTAATCTACCGAAAGTTTACGACACTTCCAAACTTTTAGGGGGTTAAAAGGTCGGAGTTTTCGTGAATGTTCCCGATGATTTCAATGTGGCAACCGGTTGAATCATAAAAATGATTTATATCCGTTGGCATTAAATTGCCTTCATAAGTCCCACAAAATCCCCCTTCAATAAATTCTATTTTAAATACAGATGGATTCCAATCTTTTGCCTTTACTAAATCATTTTCGTAAATCTCTACGCCGTTATTATCCTTTAGCCCGGTAAATTGTCCCACTGTTTCGGGATTTACTGTTACGAATTTATAATGCGATAGGTTATTGCCTACTTCTCCTATTGTTTGTTCATTAAGAAGGTTTCCATACTTCCACTCACCTTTTTCGGTTAGTCCTCGAAATTTTATATCCCTACCCATTTTTAGCCTCCTTTAGTTTTTTCGAAGCCATTTCAATAATTACTCCGGCCGGCAATTTAAGCAGCTTCATTCTGTGATTTTTTCTTGCCTCAGCTAATGCATGTTTCTTCATCGCATCGCCGGTGTAGACAATTTTAGGTCGCTCCATTCCAAACGGGTAGCGAACGACAGTCCCACACTCATATACGGTTGTGGCGACTGATAGTCGGGTTGTTGGTTGTGTGGTCATGATGATTGAAGTTGTGATCTAATAGATGATACATTAATCATAACGGATGTATTAGTACTCAATTCTGGTAATAAAACAAACGCTTCTGGAAACTCTCTTTCTACATTTTTGTAAGTTCTGAGTGCGAACAAAGTGCTTTCGATCTCAATATTTAACTGCCTATATTTTTGCGACATTGTTTCTTTTTTCGCAATTAGTTTTGATACCCTGTTGGCTTGCTCTTTATTCAGAACCACATTGGCGTTTTTTGAGTAAGGCAATTCCGAGATTATATTATGATACGAGAAGTTTAACCCTTCACCTAAAGGCCGGAACGAACTTGATTTGTTAAAATAATCAGGGTGAGCCTTAAAGCAATCTTTGATTTGCTCTGGTAGAGACTCATATTGATAATCAAAAAGTAATTTTGATAACTCTTCTTTGACCATATTGATCGCCAAAAGTTTCTTTTCTGTTAGTTTTAAAGCCGTTCTTTCAGCTAAATCTTTTGTAATTCTGCTCATAGTTTTAAGTGTTTATTGTTCTTCTAAATTTAACCCCTCAGTTGCTTTCATGATGCGGGATTGGGTGAGTGGGTCGGTTGAGTTGGTGGGTGTACCGAGTGATTTATTGATAGCATAACCGCTGAGACTTAGTTTTGCAAAAAGTTTTCTTTCCTTATCAATTGATTTCGCATGGATGAAATAATCGTCAATGGATTTTTTTAAGTCAATCAAAGCCTCTAACAATTCCGGCCCTGATAACATTACATTCATTGTAGCCAATTCTCTTTCATCCGGCTTCCTGTCCCACAGCCAAAATGTTGCGAATGATTCAACTCCATTTTGTACGGCGTCAATATTTTGTCCTATTGCATTACTGGCATTTACTTGAATGCTTCCCAATGTATATGGCCCTTTGTATCCTTTAAACTTTTCCATTCATTTGTTCTTTAAGTTTATCTAATTCCATAGCAATGTCCATCCTAAGCAGGACTGCCGCCTCGTTTCTTATCTCTTGTAACAATTCAAGTTCCCGTTTTAATGCCGGGAATATTGATGTTGCGCTAATGTGGGTATCCAGGTTATCCATGAATCGTTTAGCGGCTTTGGTGTCTATTTTGGTGGTCATGAGTATTTGTTTAATGCGTCTAAAATTGTATCTACCTCAATTTGGCTTAGTTTTTCGGTATTGATATTCCTTATAATTTCCCTAAGCTTTCTTCTAGAGTTTTGCAATAAATATTCTGCCTTTAATTCTTCTGTTTCAAGGTAAGCCCAACCACCGCCAATTACATTCAGCATTTTACCTGTTATAGCCTTATTAAATCTAGTTGTACCAGATACAGCCTGCTTTGGAGTTACTTTATTGATTACATACCTCCTTAAGCCACTCCATGTACTTCTATCGTATATTACGTCTCCTATTTCTAATTCTGTTTTCATCTTCGTTAAATTGGGGGTTAAATTTCACAAGTACCGTGACATTTTTCACAAACCTCATCAATCAAATCTGGTTTGTCGCAATCGCATTCTTCATGATGCAATCCGCAATCTATGCAGTATTGAGTTTGTCCAATGCCTTTACATTCAGGGCAAGTTGTATCGCCCACATTTTCGCTACGGCCATACAGGTTTTCGTAGGCTTGTTCGGCTGAGTATGAATCGTTGTTATACATGGTTATAACCCCTCCTGTGAATAGTTGCCAATTTCTGCCATAACTTTACGAGCGTGACTTGTTAGTATTTTACTATCACATATCCCTTGTAACTGAAACACAAAAGGAGAATCCCATGTATTTATAAAGTCTGCTAAATGATTGAAAAATTCAGCCTGTTCCGAATCATCCATTTTCTGAAATAGATACGCAACCTCTTTTGGGTTCATTTCTATATCTATTGTCAATTGCTTTTTTATAGTTTTCATCTTATAACGTTCCAATAAAGTAAATAATTCCTTTGATAATCATTAGTGCTACCGGAGACGATGCAACGATCATCTGAGGGAGGGTGAGGGTGATTTGGGGGAGGGCCATAAGAGAATAATTATAAGTTAGTAAATACATTTTCTATTGTTCCGTACACTCTGCCCTCTAAAACGCATTGTCCATTCTCTAGGGATAAATACCTTTTGTTGACTACAAATAGATCTTTTGTACCTATAAGTATTTCATCTGAAACATTTGGGAGGATATCAGAATGGAATACCTTGATAACATTCTGCCTTTCGATAAGTGTTATAGTCATTTTCTTTCCTTTTAACAGCTAGGTGTTTTTGGTTGCTGTGGTGTGATACAATAGTAAGGTATATACTTTATATACGCAAGAAATATTTTAAAATAATTTGCTAATAAATTTTAATTGCCTGATAATCAATGAAATTAATTTAATTAAAATAATTAAGTTGCATATTAATTATATACTTTATACATTTGGATATGAAGAAACAAGATAAGATTATAAGCCTTGATCCGGAAGATCTGAATAAGCTTAATATACAAGCCGCTCATAAAGGCAAAAAGTTAAAGCCTTATATAGAGGAATATTTAACTAAGCTGGCCCAGAAGCCTATTGTTATTAATCAAAAACAATCGTAACCCCGTAAGTTAGCGGCATTTAAAATTGATATGGAGAAGAAACTATACTACGAATTAACAGATGATTACGAAATGAACGTAACATCTGATCTGAAATCCTGTATGGATATAATAGAAAGCCACATGAGCGAGTATAATAACATGCTTAACCAAAACATATTCCACTTAGAACCTAAATGGTTAACTGATCAGGAATATTTAGATTTAGGAGAATCTGATGATTATTAACATGCGTAACCTCTCCCTAAACATCCTTGCCGTTCTGATGTTGAGCGGGTGTGAACCAGATACTGTAAAGACTAAATATACAGGCGAATACATAAACGGGTCACAAGTTCGAATAATTGAATTTGAAGGCTGTGAATACGTAAAATTCGGAGGTGGAGATGTGGCGTGGGGATCGCACAAAGGAAACTGTAAAAACCATAAGAAATGAAAAAGAAAGTAATATCTAACAAAAACCTACCTACAAAAACGCCACTCCATGCAACATTGACGGTAATATTGGCAATAAAAGTATTTGAAATACCCAGTTTCTGGATCGGAGTTTTGGCAGTCCTGTTCGTCTGTATGTGGATAGGATGGATTGTTGAAGTTATTAAGCGTGAAGAGATAGAAATATTAGACAAGCCATGAAAATAAAAATATTCGGCTTAATGGTATTATTAGTAGTCATTGGCATGACCATACTACCGTTTGTTTGCCACGCCCAAATAGCCCCCGCCATATCCATCGAACACCAAATGTCTAATGGAGTACAGCAGACGAGCGTAGGCGCGGGCATAGAGAATTGGAAATATGACATGGTAACAGTCCAAGCCTTTAAAAACGGATTTGCAATAAACGCCATACTCCAAGCAACGCCCTTATGGATGGTAGAAGTGCAAAATATGTCTGTCAAGCGAGGATTTGGCAGAAACAGTACAATTGCCTTGCTCGGAGGAATACGCTTCCACAACCTACGTATTAGAGCCGGAGCGGTACTCGGTCAATACGATAAGAAAAAGGATATGGATGAGGGGATTAATTTTGTTGTGAAAGTTTCAGCAGGAATTAAATTCTGGAAATTAAATTAATAATATGAAATACATAATCGTAATCGCCTGTTTGCTGTGTAGCACCGCAATGGCTCAGAACAAGCCCTTAGAGTTTAAGGCAGGAAAATTAAATCAGACTTACAGCCCAATCATTATGTCAGGGTTGTTTAATCAGAAAGTTATTGACACTGTTTATGCGACTGAGAACAATACTGCTGTAAGAACTATTCAAAAGGTTTATACGCTTTCAGACAGTACAAAGTATACTGAAAAATACAAAGCTGAGTGGAACGATAAAAAGCAATATTGGGATTTTAAATCTGTAAATGTTGTGCGTGGTCAAGATTATTCAGGTATCGGATCATTTAGAATTTGGAATAATTATAATAATAATATTATGCCCGCTACAGGAGGTGGAATTATCGTCAAATGAAACTACCAAACCTAACCCCCATCATCGCATTTATTACCGGACTTCTGTTTAAGAAAGACCGGACGGCAGACAGAAGGAAGATAATCCGCTTAATTGAGTGGATAAAGAAAATTGTTGAATCGGACACCACGCAGATAATTATTAATATCGCTCGTGTGCTTAAGTTGGATCAGAAGTTTCTTGATTTCGTTAAGAAGCATTTACCTGGGGTTTTAACAAAAACACTTGGACTTTCAAATGAATCAGTAATTACAAACATAGCTATCAAGCAAGCAATTTTAACATTGCGAAATATGCCTAAATCGGTACGTATACCATACTGGGAAGTTATGGCTGGTGAATTATACCAGAACGTAACGGGCATGCCTAAATATCAATCCTTGCAAGCTATGACGGAAATGAAAACCGAATACGATCTAATGAAACAGGGAGGGTTGTTGTCGTGAAAACGGAATTTCTAACACTTGACCAGAAAGTGGTTTTGCGGGACGCTCTACTGAGTGGGGATGATCCCAAGCAATACGCAAAGGATGTATTTAATGAGATTGACAGACTTGAAAATATAATCAAATCTTACGAATTGGCTATGGATCAGGTTAAGTACACAATTGACAGTACCGTTCAAAGCAAACCTAAATGGTAATGCCCTACTTCGCCCTCATAACCGTTCTACTTACATGCCTAGTTTTAATCTACGTGTGTAAGTTTTTATTCAAACTTTTTGTTAAATTTAATAATGCACCACCACACGAGAAAGTAACGGTATTGATTTGCCTTTTGCTGGTTGCGAGTGCGTGGTTAACGAGTTGAGATTATGAAACGCTCTAAAACGGATGGCAAATTTTTGCACCATTGCCGGAAACTTTATAAGAACTTAACGCCTGAGCAAATTAAGCAAGGGTATAGATTTACTATATACTTAATCATTATATCATAATGGAACAAAACCCTGAATACGTAGAACAAGCAATATGGATACTTTGCTTGGCTATACTTTGCTTATATGCCGGATGGGAGTTATTAAAATCACTTTATCCCGAGGAATGATTTAATCTTCTCGAAGTAAATAGTCGAAAACACAAAGACTATCAACATGGTTGATAGCCAAAGCATAGCTGATTGAAATTCTGTCATTTCTTAGCTTCCCTTAACGCATTCTTTTCAATAACGATCTTTCCTTTATCCAGGAAGTTTTTACCCAAATAGGCGGCACCCGATGCGATACCTGTTTTAGCTAATGCGCGCCAATCGAATGTAACCGGCTCATAATCTAGGAAAGCCATAAGCAATTCGTAAAGCTGCAAAGCTACCGGGGCCAGAGCCGCCATTAATAAACCTAACCATAAATCACGGTTGCTTAAAGAAAATTGATTTGACGAGGCTTTAACAGCCACATCAATGCCGCCTTTTAGTTCTAATTTTTCCATAATATTTTAAGTTGCTATTTCAAAATGCATCCCATAAATAGGCTTGCTATGTTTAATTGACCATGACACCGAGCCACCGCCTAATTTTAATTCTCTTTGCGCTTCCGATTGAGATCCGTATATGATTCCAGTCTCGGTACATCTTACCGACTTACTACGGTTATGGTCTTTGCCGGTTTTACCCTTAAAGAGATTTGCAATAAATTTCTTTTGGTTTGGAGATGGTGGTCTTACTTTATTGGTTTGTGAAATTATTGATTTAGTTCTATCGCTCATTGGTCTGCCACTAGAACCCTCTCCACCGTTTGTAAAGTTGACTAAGCATCCGGTCTTTAAATCAATCCTACCAAGTTTATTTATCCAAAATATCTCCCTTTCAATTGCCTCGGATTCAGATAAACCTTGCTCTATAACTTCAATGGTATAACCATGTTTATTTACGATGTTGTTCCAGTGAAAACTTCTACACCGCTTCACAAAACATCTTCGATCTTTACCTTTCCCTACGTAGAAAACATCGCCATTATCGGCTTTTTTATGAAAATAGATATAGTAAACACCCATACCTAAAGATACGAAATTAAGATGCGATTTCGAAATGCATGAAATCCATATTTTTCTCTCTACCTAAGCTGATAAATCCATTCAGGTAAAATATATCAATCATTGCCTTATATTCAGGCCTTGCAAACCTGGCAGTCTTTGACGTTTCATGTAGCAAGTTTCTATCCGGGTCCAGATCGATAGCTGTGCCCCATGAATGCTTTGATAATGTAGTGGTGCTACCTCGCATCAATCGATAGTTAAAGCAGCCGCCATAGACGTTTATTTGAAGTCGTTTTATTTCTTCGATACCGTAATGGCAAAGAATATCGGACAATGCTTTCTTTAGTCTATCCGCTATTAACTTATGACATTGTATTTTTTTTACAGTTGACTTTCGATCCCATGCAACTATCATAGGGAACGGTAGTTCAATAGTTGTCAAATACCCATTCCCGGTTGGGTTCGGGATGCCATATTTAGCGTTTAGTTGTGCGGTTGTAAGCATAATCTAAGGTAACGTTTTTGATTCAAATAAATCCCATAGCCTTTTATAGTCGTAAATAATGTACAGAATGCAACTCCAAAAGGTAGGCTGTGCGTATTGGATAAATGGATTTCGCGTGAATATATCCTCTTTGATGAATTGACCAACATTAGCTAATGCGATGCCGACAATAGCGGCCCTGAATACATAATATACTAAATACCTTTCATGCTGCCATAGCCATTTAAACCCCGATCCATCATTTTTTAACAGCCAATCTTTAACAGACCCGGTTAATGTATGCTTGCTTTCTGAGATCATTGCGGATATAAAAAACTGCACCCCAAGCATAAGCACCATAGACCCAACGTATAGCAAGTATGATATAGTAGTTTCAGTCATTATTTTTAGGTTTTAGGATGTCATTTAGACCGCCCGTGAGTTTATATAACCACGCCCTTACGGTTAACTCTCCTGTCTCTGCCTCAATACTAACAATTGTAATGCTAAAATAGCTAACTCCTGCGATAATTAATTCGATCGGGAATTTAGATCCTGAATAAACCCATCCCCAGTATGCAAAAACGCAGAACGGAACGGTAACTAATAGCTGCGTGATCACATTCCTTTTATTTAAAAGTTTCTTTTTATAGAGTGACCCAAATCTAGCAACAATTCCTAAAAGCATCGGTATGCATAGGATTAAATATGTTCTGGTTAATTCAGGGTCAATAGTGATGCCAACAATGGGGATAATGGTCATGTATAAAGTGTTTCGGAAAGCCTCAGACCATCCTGCCATAGACAACTTTATGAAACACTCCATATAGGTAAATGCGAAAAACCAAGAGGCTAACATAAGATAGTGATTCATGATCCAAAGTATAATTGTCATTGTCTTTTTCTATCAAAGTAACGAAAATTTACTAATTAATAAGTAAACAAGTGACAAACACCCATATTGTATATATCAAATTCGTTAATCTCTATCTATAAAGCCGTATTTGCGCCCGTTTTTTATGAATAGGATAACGAACAATAAAGTAATAACAGAGAGAACAAGCATCCTCCATCTACCTTGTTCAACCCATATTAAAGAATCATTAAGCATGTACAAAATGCCCCTAGCAATAATGTATATGGCAATAATTCCTATCAAGCACTTCTGATACCAATGAACCGCCTTGTATGCAAGCCACATGAATACAGGCATAAATATGCTCTCTGTCCCGAAATACCATAAAGCAAACTCATTATAGTATAAAAGTTTTAACGCCGGACTATACCATAAGTATAACCCGGCGTTGGTCAGATAAATAATCGTGGCTAGTATATATCTCAAGGTGCTGGTGGATGCGTTCCCGGATCAGGCTCTTTTTCATCATCGCCACCCATAATAACAGGCGGTTGATCTGGTTTATCCTTTAAGGTTTTCCAGATTGCAATAATCTTCGGCATATTCTCAAATAGCCACGGAAGGACTTTTTTAAGGATGAACCGAAAAGTTTTACCCTTTGGTTTCACCTCGGAAATAACTTGCTTTTGAAATTCTTGTTGTTTACTTAGCATGGTTTATTTATTTAGTTTCTAATGCTTCAATCCTTGCCTTTAGTTGTTCAATTATTGCCTGTTGCTCCTGCATTGCCTTTACTAATGGTGCAGTGATTTGAGAATAGTTAATGCTTTCTCTAATTAGTTTTTTATTACTATCGTATGCAAAACCAACTAATCTTTCGTCTGGAAAATCCTCAGCTATAAATCCAACCTGTGCGGTATTGTCATTTTTTGTATCATACTTAACCGGTTTTAATGACAATATAAAATCTAAGCCTATATCAATAGGCTTGATATTTTTCTTGTAACGAATAGATGAGGTATTTTTTATAATAAACCCACTAGCGTCTACTACTAGACCAGTCCCCGTACCACTATTTAAAAATGGAAATTTAATCTGTCCGTCATGATCAAAAGAACCAACCTGAGCGTTACTATTACCTCTTATACTTAAAGAAACCTGAGCGCCTGATCCGTACCCGCCAACTGTAGTTATTCCGGTAGCTGTTAACGTGGAACTTAGGCTTAAACTCGTTCCCGTTGCCACTCCTATATTTGGCGTTACAAGGGTTGGGGAGGTGGCGAAAACAGCCGATCCAGAGCCGGTTTCATCTGTTAATGATGTCGATAGCTGTGCGCTTGTCATTGACCCTGTAGCTGTCCCGTAAAAAGTACCTTGAGGTGTGCTGGATGCCGAACCCGTATTTGCGACTGTAAATACGGTAGAAGATGCCGAGTTTATCCCTCTATAAATCGGGCCAGATGCGTTTAAGTTCTGCGCCGAAACAGTTGGGTTTGTAGCATTAGTGTTTCTAAATCCACCGGCAGAACCCGTCCCTGTATTCTCTCCGCTCACTCCTGCAAAGCCACCAGACGAATTACCGGATACGCCCCCCGAACTACCAGACCCATTGCCCTCTATTGCAGGTAACCCATTATTTGTAGTTACTCTTATATTATCATTGGCAGTTGTAGGGCTTACAATTGTACCTGTGCGTGTCATGGGGGATGTTACAGCACCTACAGCCGTAGTCACAAACGCCGTTGTTGCTAATTGCGTAGTATTTGTTCCTGCTGTAGCTGTTGGAGCGGTTGGCGTGCCGGTGAAAGCTGGACTTGATAGTAATGCAAGAGTACCTGTAGCATCAGGTAAAGTATACGCCCTATCTGCTGTCAGTGAAGAGCTTGAAATAGACGCATAAATATTTTGGTCATTTTTAAACCCTATGGCAGAATTGCCCCCTGTTATATTTATGCTATTTAAAGGTGCAATAGGTATAACAGGGATGCCACCAGATACAGGGAAAGGAATGTTTATATAACTCTCTCCTGCGACACCAAGAAATTTAATGGCATTTAAAAACTCCTTATCACCCCCTATTTGTTGTGTTGATGCAGTTAGGCCCCCGTCATGCGTCGCATCAGCCGGCTGCAAAGTAATCACATTCGCCGTAACACTCGCCCCGTTTGCGTTTGGCGTTGATCCGAAGGCTGTGAAGGATACGGGGGTCACTATAGGCAAATCCGCATAAGTAGCCAGCCTAACAGCATTAGCACCCTGCAAATACTGAATAAATGTGCTTGATGCATTACGCTGTATCACACCGTTAACCCATTGAGCGTTCGCGGTAAAAGGCAGTAGGAGTGCCAGCCAGATAAATAGTTTTTTAATTACCATATTCTTCCATTTAATCCAATCAAATTAATATTCCCAAGAGTAAAAAGAGCCGTCAACAGTTTGCCATCAACATCTTTTGTAACCTCTGGCAGAGGGTCTGCAGCATACCAAGCGCCGCCTGTAAATTGTTGATCAAAATTCCCTCTTATTATCCCATTTTCATGTATAGCCGGAAAATCATTTTCAATATCCGGCAATTCTATTGTGCCTGCGACTAAATCCACAACAACCCCTGTAATTCCCATCCCGTCAAAAGGAATAAAACCGCCTCCTCCTATAGTTGCCTTAGAAACCCATGAAGCGCCCTCTTTTCTCCACTCAATTGTACCGTTTGGGGTGTTCTGATAATACCTGTCTCCATCCTGACCATTCAAATCATCCGGTACACCTGTACCATCATCTATATCCTCCTGGTTAATGCGTTCCATATAGGGCATTATCGTTTCGGCAAGGTCTGTACCTATATTGCCAACATCGACAGGATCTATACTATCGGGAGTGTCTTTAGTAGTTACGGTTGCAAGTACCGTTGCTACGTATGCTAATAAATCGTCTACAACTCCCATGCTACTAAATTAAGAAAATTCTTGTGTAAATTCATCTGTAAAAATTCCTGCCCCGCTCTGGTTGTTATTGTTAGGGTTCTGGTCGATAGTCGCCTGCAATTGTTCTTTAACTTGAAACTGACTTACATAATGCGGGGTTGTTAAGTCATTTGTGACAATGTTCTTATTAAGTATCTCCATTAACCTTACACCTGTAGCCTCACGGGATTTGATATCGTATGTGCCAGAAATAACAATAAACTTCTTTTCAATAAAAGCAGGATCAGACGGAACATCTATTTTATAGACATCGTTTGCCGATAAATTCGTTCCGTAAAGTCCGGTATCTAAAAACCTGTACGGTGCTTGATGAGATTTTAGCATACCCCTCGCTATTGCTAAAGTCAGTGGCACCGGCGATTTACTCATACCATACTCATACCACCCCTTAGAATAAGAACCATCGTTTGTATAGATTGCAAACATATTATTCTCAATCGTTGGCGGGGGAACACGATCCGGCCGCCTTTTCTGGAATGACAAATCGTAATCCCCAAATATGATTTCTATAGGATCGGGCCTGTTTGTATAAAATCCGGTTTGATCCGCTACTGATACACTCCCGTCAATACCGCCTTTGTTTAAAGCTGAGTTTTTGCCTATGCTTAAATCATCTATCCATATTACAGGGTTTTCATTTGTGAATCCTTCCTTTAGGTTTTCAAATCCGAATATCTGAATGTTTAAGTTCCCGTTTACCGGGATGTCAGGCAAAGATATTTCATAATAAATAGGATTAGCGCTATCCGATATAAATAAAGTACAAGTCGCTAATGTATCTACCCATTCGTATTGATCTGGGTTGTTGTCTGGATCGTTATACAAGAATTTGCCACCTACCGTAAACCTTACTTTTAAGGCGTGTAGTTGACGTTTAGGTTGCGGCCCTACTCTTACACCAAAAGTTAATTTATCCCCTTTATATACAGGGTTTGGCGTTGCCTGGTAGTATTTCCCCGGGTCGGCTTTCTTGTTAAATTGCGCTGCGTAGTTTTCTAATCCTATCGGTGCGCCGCCAGATCCTTTTGCGGTTCTCTGAATACGTGTCACATCGACACCCCCAACATTTAACCAGAAAGGGAACGCTGTGCCTGTCCACATTTCAAAATCACCGTTAAATATAATTGCAGGGATATCACCATATTTTAGCAAAACTTCTACCCTTTTGTATGCGTTGCCGATACTAATTTGAGGTCTGCCACCTGTTAATACTACGTCTTTAGTTCTGTCCCCTGCGATCCTAGTAGGAACCACGTTCTCACCGCGAACAAATGCAGCGCCTTTATCAAACACTCGGCTTCTAATTACCTCGTTCGGCAATTCGTTTATTCTTATGAAATACCACTTCCCCTTTTCCTGTCTAAAAACAGCATAGAAGTTTTTGCATAGTTCGGATATAACTCTGTAACAATCATAGATATTGCCCTGCCCGTCCGACATCCGTAACGGATTAACTTTAGACTGTGCCAATGGTTCATCGTTAACACCTGTTAGCATGTTTTGCTCATACAGATTATTTACCGTGACAATATCTAAATCTAAATTTGTCATGTAACAAGCGTAGGAAAGCACATCTAAAAGCCGTTGCCTTAAATTGCTTTTGGTCGACACCGGCATAGGGAAAGTAATATTTTGAAGCGCCCCTAATCCATCGTTTGAACGTATTGATATAAGGTAATTAACCCCATCGAAATCTTCCTGGCAACTATCGGGGGTTAAGTATCCCTTAAATATTAAACCTCCGTCAACTAATACCTCTACAAGAAATTCCCTTTCGTCAAATGAATAGAACTCCGCCAGCGTAAAATTAGGATTTGCAATGAACGTAAATACAGCCTCTGTTATCTGAATGCCGTACTCATCCATTGTTGGCTCGCGTTTCGTTATTTGGACAGGAGAACGACCAGCCGCAGGTATCGCTAATGGTGTTCCTACAAATCCTCTGCGATAGAAATTTATTTGCATTGGCTGCGCTGTAACCTCTACGCAATCAGCGTGGGTTCGGTACAACCCATAGGTGCCAGTACCAAAAGGTGTTACAGGTATGCCAGTTGTCGGCGCGGGTGTATCATCATACCCGCATGCGGTAGAATTAACATCTACCTCTACCTCAGCGTAAGGCGAGCAATCCAAAGCATATACCCGGTAATGAGTAAAAGTGTTCCTGTTGCAAAAATCGGTTATAAGAGGTTTACCTGTGCTGTCTTTAGTGAATTTTCTGCGATTGTCTTTGCGGTAAGATGATACGCAATCGTTCATTGTTTCTTCGCCCGGAACACCTGAGTTGGTAATTATCCCGTTCTCATCAACTAGCACGCGCTTGTATCTCCAAGAGGCAAGAACGCCAGACGGCTTTCCCTTAAACTCATCTATTACCCACGCTGGCATTACCTTACTCCGGCTCTCCTAAGCCTGTCAGATCTTCGCTGTATAATTGTTACGAATTGGTCGTTATCAAACATATTTACTACCTCGAAATTTGCGCCAGCGTTACCGTACCCTCCTATTCTGTGATTAGGTATAACATCCGACCCTGACGGTAAATTTACTACCTCAGGGCCACGTTCACCAACTAAAGCTAACCCACCTGAGAAATTATTAACCCCGGTTGCGAATCCTGGTATTCTTCTGCCTCGTCCGGTGGATGATCCGCTAGAGTTATCTGAATCGCTACCTATTTTAGATCCAAACCCGCTAACTGCGGCACCTGCTGCAACAAGGGCGGCACCTGCTGCAATTGCGGCAAACGGATTCCCTAATTTTAAAGCTGCCTTTAACCCTAGTGATGCTACCCCTGTGGCGATCGTTAGTTTACCGAATTGAACTAGAATGCCTCCTACTGTAGATAATACAGAATTACCAAACGCTTCAACTACATTTTCACCCTTTCCTAATGCCTCGCCTAAACTCCCCGCTAAGTCTGATACTCCGTTTTCTACACCCTGATTAAGTATCCGAGTTATCCCCTCAGAGTAAGAATTCATTTTTTCTAATGAATCCCTGAATGCCTGATCTCTCGCCTCTAACCCTGTAGATAGCTTTTCAGTATCTGATACAGCATCGTTAAACTCTTTTATTGCGTCTGACTGTTTTTGCAATTCAGATGATACCGAATTTGATATTTTCAATAATTCAAGGCTCCCGGCAAATGCCAGTCCTTGCTTTTGATATTCAAGAAGTCTTTTCTGATATTCTAACTCTGCTTTTTGAGCCTTAGTTAACCCTGTCTTTTTTGCCGGATCGTCTTTCTCGCCAACCTTTCCGGTTAACTTAGCGCCTTTTTCAAGCTCTTTGTTTATTTCTTTTTCAAGCTTTAGATCATTGGTGCTAAGATTAAGGTTTTCCTTCTCGTAGGTAACAATTTTGGACTGCAGTCCTAAATAAACAGATGACTGTTTTACTTGCTCGGAAACCGCAGCGTTATTTTTAAGTATCTGTTCTTCGCTAAGTCTTAGCCCCTTTTGAGCATCTGTATAGCTAGCGTTTAATGACCTTTGATTCTTCTCGCTTCTTGCAACTTCTGCAGCTACAAATTGCTCGCCTGTTATTCTTAGTTGGAGTATTTTTAATTCATTCTCTTGCCTTTTGATTGCGTTTCCGGCTATCTGCTCAGAGAACGCCCTTGCCTTTGCTGTAGCAATGATTGACTGAGTTAAACTATCGTACGCATCCCTTGTTTTTTTGGTTGCCGTTTCTTCGAATTTAAGATTGCCAAAATACCCAGGATACAGATTTTGCAATTGATCGTATGCACTTTTACGTTCCTGTAAGGAATTGGTATTATCGGTATATTGCTTATAAAGAAGCCTCAGCGTTGTAACTTCCTCCGCAGAACCTTGAAGTCCTCGTAGTCTGGCCCCGGAAATATTACCTAATGATTTAGCATATTCCTCTCCTGACTTAGTGAGGTTATCAACTGCGGTCTTATTCTCTTTTAATCCCCTAGTCCATGCAGATGTACCAACCTGAGCAAAAGTAATCGCAGAAACAACAGCAGAGAATACCAACCCTAACGCACCGGCAGCCGGTAATAATTGAGTAATATTGTTTTGGATACCGATAAACCCGAAAGGCAAATCTTGTACTACTCTTGAAAGAGCGGTATAGTCACGTCCGGATTTGGCGGCTTGCATGGCAGATGCAGCCAATGCTCGGGATGCTCCTGTGGAAGCTGTATTAATTTTATTAAAAGACCCGGCAACGGATGAAGCGGTTTTTTCTGCCTTATCGGCAACATGGTCTAAAGCTTTGTCGGCCTGACCTCCAACCCCTAAAGCTCTTTGAAGTCCGGCAACATTGCCACCTACTGAAACCTCAAAATTGTTAGCCATTCTTTAAAGCATCTAATGCTGATTGTTTATATTCTTCGTCAAAAACGAATGTTGATTTATCACCCGGCAGACTAAAGAAATCTTCTGCTTTTTTCTTGTCTGTATCCGGGTTTATTGAAGTGGCGTTTATCCAGTAAATTAACTCCCTTGTTCTGCGCCACTCATCATTCTCTCTGCCTAAGTATCCGTTAACGCAAAAAACAAACTCTTTCCAAGTAAGATCGTAAAACTCAAAAGGCTTTAGTCCTATCTTAAAAGATAATTCATAAGCGTCATTTACGGTTACTTTTTTTTTATCTGCCCTTCGCTTTCTGTTTCTTCCTCAGGCGCTTTCTCTACTAAACCAATGGATTCGATCATTGCAGTACGGAAAGACTGAAAAAACTCACCAGAGAATCCCCCGGTAATGTCTATCCAATCGTAAATGTCTCCACGAACGAAATCAGGCTTTTGGCCTAACCTATCGAAGTGGTAAACACCTGAGTGGAACATAAAGGATACAACAGATTTAATTTCGTTAACCGGGTCGAAAAGCTGAGTAATATCAGATGGATCGATACCCATATCAGAAAGCATTTCCAATATGGCATAACTGCCTAACCGAAACTCTCTTTTTTTGCCGTCTACTTCAAACTCGAAAGTCTTACGCATGTGGATCGACTGTAGTGAACCCCCCGTTAACTGCAAAAGTCGCATCAAACTGCGCAACGTCAGCATCGTTATAAGTCTCGTTTAACGAAGCAGTACGAGCATTGAAGTACTGAGTTACGAAATTAGCATCTGCAGACCTGCTGTAGATTTTATAATCGTAAGCCAAATCAGAATCCCAATCCGTACGTAAATCAGCTATGCCAAGCTCACCTGATGCCGGAGCAAACTGAGTAACACCCGAAATAGCTAATTCGATGGTCTTACGGCCTCCCAAACTTTCAGAATATCCGTCAGTACATTTAGAGCTTGCATCAATAGTATCTTTGGTGCGATTAATAGAGGTATCACGTAAGCAAACAAGTACTTTGTATGCTGGTGTTCCTGAGGAAACCCATTTAGCAATGAGGATATCCGTTCCGTTCTTTTTTGCCATTTTATTTAATGTTTATTAAGTGTCTAAATCTAATCAATTTTCTGATAATAGTTTCATTCGGAGTTTCAAAATTTGTATCTGTTGTTGATTCTTCATCCCCGCCTAAACATTCAAAGTCTGCCCCCAAATCTAAATCTACCCCGTTGTTTATAATTACGCTAACCTGGTTTAATATATCATCCGATACATCGTTATTCCCTGTAAATGGGTCAAACTTAGTTACAATGTCAACTAATTGCGTATGCTCCCGTAATTTACGACATTTATCCCTTTCTTGCCTCCCAGTTTGAGAGGATAGTATAATGTAAAAATTAGCGTTGGTATCCGGCAAAGTAGTGTTGAAAACAGGTATAGCAGACCCGTTAACAATTACATTTCCGTTTAGCCTGCTAAAATACGCCTCTCTTAATTGCCTTGAAGGATTCTTCATTTAACAGTTTTTACCAATTGTTCAATTTCGCGTATTAATACGACCTTTGCTTTTAAATACCCGGGGTATAAAAACGGCTGTGGCCTAATCCCTTTTTTTAGTATTGACATTGCAATCAAGAACGCTACACGCCTATCCTCTGCCCCTTCGTCTACGCCTCGCCTAGATGCTCGTCTTTGCGTTTTAATGCTATATACACCGGTTATTCCTTTTGCCTTAACCCAATCAATTATTGATTCAAGCATTTCATCAAAGTTACCGCCTCCTTTACCCTTAAACTTCGAAGCTAACTCTTGAAATTCTCCTGGCACCTGAACCTTTGCCCCTGTGCCAAACTCAACAAATGGAGCATATAATTCATTCGCTCCTATAATGCCCTCTACAACCCCCCATCTCCCTTTCGCTTGCTTTACTTCAAAGAATATAGATTGCCTTAGTTTACCCATATTAACAGGCGCTAAATCTACCGCTCCTCCATGCCCTTCAACGACGGCGGTTTGCACCGCTTTTGTCACACCCTTGTTAGTCTTAGCCTCTAAATCCCTTAACGCTCTCCTAACGGCAGCTAACCCCTTGACAGCGCTAGCCATTTTGCACTGATGCGTAAAATGTTACATCTGCAGAACTTGTTTCCGGGTCGTTGCTGTCGCCTATTTGGTGAATCGTGTATCTATCGCCGCCCATAACAATATAATCCGATATAGATGGAGTAAATGAACCCCTACGCCTTATTGTAAACCTACAAAACGTATTCAAAACTAACTCACCCGCTTCATTTGACCTTCCCGAACTCAACGCATCCGGTTTTTTAAAGTTAGCCCATGTTTCGATTTCCATAACAGGAACACCGGCAACGTTTGCGCCCGATGCGCTCTGCGTTGTAGGCTTACGCCAAAATTGGATCTTCCTGTTATACTTCCCCGCATCCATTGAGCAAATCGTTTACCGTAACTATTCCTAATAATTGACCGTCAACTGTAACATACATAAGGACTGTTTCAGGATCTGCCATATTTATTAATTCTGGCATATCTTCAATCATGTGCCACCATGCAGTTTTTATAACAGACGGCTTTAAAACCATGTAAATTCTTTGTAAGGCGCAATATGGTCTATTACATCCTGAGCCTCAACGATTGCTTTATCTGCCAGCCCCCGATTGTTATACTTGTAATGTAAACACAACAAAGCCGCATCAATCAAAGGCTGTGGCACTAATCCTGAATCGTATCCTACTGTAGCTTTAACCTGCCATTGTCCACACGATGGTAATTTAACAACACCGTCATAAACGCTATAATTGCCTGAATCCTGGACTACACCCTCTTGATTTTTAACCTCATCAATCGTTATCAAAGGATAAGGGTAAAATATAGCTTTCCATCCAGACATAAAAACAACTTCCTCGCGTCTGTATAACCTTTGCTGAGTGGCGTTTTCCACCATTGCAACACACGATTTTATAAACTGAGTTATAAGCGCATCTTCATCCGGGAAATCTACTTTTAGGTAGTCCTTCGCATCATCTAATGTTATAACATCTAATGGAGTTGCCATTTAGTCCCTGTCAATATTTACGTTACCGCCTGCCTTTAATTCTTGGAACGCTTCCTCTGAAACGGTAATCACTTCGTCTTTTAAACGAACCCCATGTTTACCATGATAATCTCTGGTAAACTTAACCTTTCTTACCTTTGGCGTTTCCTTTTGTTCCGATTGTGGTTGTGTCTGTTTTGCCATTTTCTTTTGCTGTTACACCCACTCTTTGCAGGTAATTTTCTTGCTCTGGTGTTACTTCGACTGTATCGCCTTTCGAACCTAAAACGTGATCCTTTAATAATTTTACTTTTCCCATGACCGTTAATTAAAAAAGCCGACCGGAATACCCGACCGGCTTTTTATAGATATAACCCAAACTGAAATTAAGGAGCTGTAGGATTAGATGAACCTTTGATGAAGAAGTCAGGGCCGTACACTGGTAAAGCAACTGTTTCTTCAATACGAACCGTTACCTGGTTAGTACGAACGTTTGTTCCATCTTGCTCAAAGAACTCAATTCTCATTGCTTCTTGTTGGTAAAGTTCAGCGCCTCTGTCGAAGTCCCCAACAACATAATCATACTGAGTTAGAGCGGTAGGTTTTGCAACCGGAACGCCTAAGATGTACAATGTGCCATTAACGAAACTAACGCCTTGTGGTAAATCATATTCACCTGAGCCTGAAGCTTTATTCAAGAAGAAGCTAAAGTAATCAGAAGGACGCATTAAGATACCTGTTGCAAGGCGTTTGTACGTATCCTCCAACAAAGACATATCTTTAATGATCTTTTCTACCAAAGGAGTAGGACCTGCAGCCTGACCAGCAACAAAGTTTCCAGAGGTCAAGATACCTTTAAGGTTCGGAGTTGTACCGTTACCGTAAAGAATCTGCGCATCTTCAACATCCCAAAGTTTTTCAGGCAAACGCAGGTTTAAGTACGCCATTAATCCCGGGATATTTAACATCGCTTTACGAGACATTAACATCCAGCCAGCGATAGTTTCAAACTTAACGCTTGCTTCTACCAAGTCAAGATCAAACTGCGCCTTAGTAGCTGCCTCTGCAGCCGGTGCTGGTGCGCCTTCGCCTGCCCCATTTTCACGCATGAAATAGAAGTCAGTACCTGGGCCTGCTGGCAGAACGTTTAACAATTGACGTATGTGAGTACGTGTTGACGGGTTCGGAATGATACCGCCCGGTCTTTGGAGACCACCCCACTGAGTAGATCCCGTTACGTTACCTGTCCCGAAAGCACCAACGGCTTTTAAATCAAGTTCTAAATCGAATTTCTTGATCTCGCCACGATTGAATTTCTCAATCTTATCGGTGTTATCTTCAAGGGCTTTGCCTAAAACATCCGCAAATGATTTAGTTTCCAATTCTTTAGCAGAATGGCTTTTAATCTCGGTACGGATATCAGCAGCGAAATTGTCAATCTTTGCTTCCAAATCAGTTTTTAGCGTATCCGATTTAGTTTCCAAACTTGTTAGCTTAGTTTCCAATTCGGTTTTAGCGCCTTTGATTTCATCCGTTGCCACTTCTTTAGCAAGTTCCTTAACCCTCAATTCAGCAGCAGCCTTTGTTTCAAGTCCTGCGCCTCCTTCAGAACCGGCTCCCGCAGTCCGGTATATAAAATTTCTGTTCATGTTAGTTAATTAATAAGTCGAATATGTTTGTTGATTTTATCGGCTCATTTAAAGTGCTAAGATTAGCGGCTTTGAGTGACAGTATAGTTTCGTTTAATATTCCAGCCTTTTCTTCAAGCATTTCAAAACACTCATCTGTAAACGATCCGCTTTTTAGTGCGAGGTTAAGAGTATCGAAATTGTCTGAAAGATCTTGGAGTTCTTTTAGAGATAGAATAGGGGTGTTTGGGTTAGCCGCCCAAAATTGAAGCCCTGAACCTTCACCCATGAAAACCTCTTTAATGTATTTAGCATCGGATTTAACTTCCTGCTTAATCCGTTTGAATCCTACTGAATGTTGATTGATAATACCGCTTTCTACCATTTTCATGTAGTCAGCGCCTTTGCCGTGAGTGCCTATTTTAGCCTCGTAGTAAAGACCTTTATTATCTTCTTTTAACTCAGTAAACACACCAACGGCTTGTTTAGGGTCATGATCTAAAAGGTATTTAATCCTTTTTGTTCCACTCGGTCCATTTTCAGCAATTGTTTTCGAGAAAGCGCCTTTTACGAAAACATCATTCCCCATATCAATAGAGCCGAAACTAGCGAGATAGCCGGTAACTATACCTTTCTTCTCATCTACGTCTGTTATTAACGCCTCGTTGGTTATGCCTTTGTATTCCATCGTTGGGTATAAAAATAAATAGATTGATTTGATTTCTTAGAAAAATCGTTTCATGTAGTTTGTTTATACACTTTATTTGTTTATATTCGTAGCATGACAGAACATGAAGTATTTAAAGAAATAACATCTAAGGAGAAATGGTACGCTGGTTACATTTCACCTCAGTACGCTACAAACATCAAAGGGAAATTCAACAAAGGTGAATTGTCATTTAAAACCCTATCTAGGCTGTTTAACCATTTTGGGTATTACTTAATAGACAAAAGTCCATGGGAGAAGCGATAAGATTACCAATACAAAAGCGTTTTGTATATTCACTTTCAGATCCTGAAACAGGTAATGTTAGATATATAGGCGTTACCGCAGATACACAGAGAAGGTATAAAGACCATTGTGCAAACTTTCCCGAAAAATCGGATAAGTTCAATTGGATTGAAGAATTAAAAAGCAAGGGTTTCCTCCCGGTTATATCTGTAATAGAGGAATGCGATCACTTTAATGCTTCATGGCGTGAATCTTATCATATTATCGAGCATTTAAAAAAAGGATGCAGGCCGAGCGACTATATACCGAAGTACGCCAAAACTAACTCAGATTTTTACACTAAGGAATTTATATAATGGAAGAAATAAGAAGTAATATGCTAGGCATTGGCGATGACCCTAGGCTAAATGATTTTTCAATAGTGAAATCTAACGGGTATTTAATGCTGGCATACAAAGGGGTAGAGATCCCGTTTCAAACGTCTATGACATTAATTGATAATGTGGAGAACCCTAAACAGGTATCAGTTGATATAAATATAAAATGCTTTGTGCATCTTGATAATGTATTGGAAGCTATTGCACCGGAACCAACCTCTGAAAACAACGACAATTAACGCACTGTTTAGCACTCGCATTGATATCGCCAGGTTGTTGCATTTCTTCGCCACCAACTAAATACGGTTGATCTAACGGGATCGGTTCGCGTGTGCCTACTCTAACATGGTCCGGTCTGGTTCTATTGTCTTTGGTGTAAACCCATTTCTTTAGCGTAGTTATCGTTAAACTATCTGAAGCGATCAATAACCCACGATTAGCCGCAGTAGTCGTTTCGGTTCTTGCAATACGTTGCACCCTTACTTTATTGAACGGGTTACTGGGATTGATATCGTTCTTTAATGCGAGAATCATATAGCGTGAAGTCTCGTCCTGAGTTAATCCCTGTTCCTGAGCGGATGCAAGAAGCAGCTGAATTTTATTTAACGTATTCCCGTCTACCTCTGAAATCCTTACGCCTCCCTCGGACAACATAAACTCAATCATTTGTCTGCGCCATTGAGCGGAATAAAATGTAATCCCTGCTTTTACTTCGAGGTTTAACTGATCCTGAACATCTTTATACGTCAATCGTGCGTATTCTACGCCAATGCGAGAATATAAACGGTTATAGTATGGCCTTAGTGGATTGTCTAATATGATTGCTCTGGCAGCTACGGTTAAAGACTGAACCCCATGCTTACGTATTGCTTGAATAAAACCATCGCGCTGTTTATTTAGTCCGGCTCGAATAACACCACGGGCATACTTTTCGCTTGCCCCGTGAAGGGTTAAGAAATTACGCCTGTATTCGATTAGGTTCATAACTCATCGCTTTCATCATTCGTCAATAAATCCGGCTCAGACAACTCATCAATCGCTATCAGATTGCCGGGGATATAAACTTTATCCATTGCAGGGTCTTTAGATACAGGGAATTTCAATGCCTCTAATCTTTGGTTAGGTGTTAGGGCATATTCCTGTGTCATCCATTCCACCATTTCCTTAACGTTTTGTTGCATTTCAGGATATACAGACGTATCGAATACTAATTCTAAATTACGCCCCTCTGCCTTTGCATAAGGCCTTACAAGAAACCTGTTTAACCCATCCATAATTCTACGTCCCAACGGTGCAATGGTGTTATTGATAGCAAACTGAGCGGCCCACCCCATGTTATTGTCGGTGCTGCTTTCCATGTTGTTCATTAACTGCTCTGGCCACCCAAATATGTTACATAGCTTTTTCATATCCCATTTAAGAGTATCAAGAGCCTGCAAGTCTGAAAGATTAAATCCGAATTGTGTCCACTTCAATGAGCCGTTAGCGATTAGGATACGTTCAAAATCTTCCTCCGACAGCATCATTTCCTTAACCTTGTTCTTTAATGCGGCCTGCTGTGTTGGATCCAAATTATATTTGTCCTGCTCATTAGTAAGCGCTCCCGCAGTACCTGCATTTTTCATTTGCCGGTTAACCTGAGCATTTGTAACATTGTTACGTTTTAAACTGCCATTAAACGCTGCTCTTAACGGGGCCTGGCCGTATAGGTCGGCTCCTGAATGGTTATAGTCAAATCCAGGGATTTTAATGTGTAAAATATCCTCTGGTGAGAAGTCGTCCACGTCAGTACCGTATAAACACCTATAACCCTTGATGGGTTTATACCTATCACCCCCCACAATTGTTGTATTCTGCGCAGGCAATGGATACAGACGCACCTTCAAGCCTTTAGATGCTCCGTCAATGCCATAAGTATAGTCATTACCGTTAATTAAGAGGAATACAGCCGTTTTATAAAAGAAGTCGTACTTTGTGTCGTTCGGATTAGGATCGTTCAACACATCAAGTATTTTATGATTCGTTAGCTCTATTCTGTCCCCGTTTGGTAGAACCTCCTGCAAGTAGATTCCCCCCATAGCTAACTTATCAGCTATTTTAGATACTATGGAATAAACATCCTCATTACCCTGAAACCCCCATTTCATATAGTCATTGAGGTTATCCATTGGATTTAGTGCTACACCATTGACATACTGGTAAAACACATCATTATACCTGTTGCTGATATAATTTGCCTGAACTGTCAGCGCCCGGTCTATTTGCTTGCCAGCGATTGCCATTGCAAAGCGGCTCAGTACTCTATCTTTTAGCGACATATTAGAAAGTCCATTGGAATGAAGGATTAAATTCAAACCAGCACCGCATCATAAGCATATCGGAAAAATCGGGCGATCTCCCCAATAGTTCCTTAACCCGGTCTTTTGGCAATATCTGCTTTTTACCGTCTTTGTCCATGTTGTACTGTTTTACTTGCTCAAGCTCCTGGACTATCTCATCCCGGTACTTCTCATCACAAATATATAATTCATTTTTGTTAATTTTTTCGGCTAACTTAAAATAACATTGAGATTTAAGGTTATTATAGTTTTCTTTCTCCCTATTTTCTGGATTTTCAAGCGGTGTTGAGTTATTCACAAATCCTTTACAACTCAATTCGTCTACTACGCCACCACCTACACCGTCTTCATCGACTATTACGTTGCTAATCGGTACATGATATTCCTGACATAACCTTTTAATCATAAATGAAGCCTCTGTAACCTTGTTTTTATCAATGGTTACTATCCGTTCAAGCCTCATACCGTTCCATACACCTATAACAGTTTTATCACGTCCAAATCTTGCTATATCTGCAGATATGAACCATTCTCCACCTGTAACGAAGGCGTTGGTGAAGCAGTCTGTAATTTTGTCTATTGTTATTAGAGCTGACGGGTCATCATCGTATTCGAAATTCCCATATAATAAACGTTCTTTAGTCACCTTATCGGCCCCCATCAAGAAGTCTATGTAATCCTGAGAAACGAAAGGATTATGTGTAGCGAGTGATTTAATGAACGCTCTGCCAGGCTTTAACGTTTCGTTTTTAAATGGTTTTACGAAGTCTGAATAAATCCAATTCTTTGCAGGGTTACAAGTGTAAAGCGCTTTTGGTATAGTTTCCCACCCCTCCCCTGATAGAACAGAAAAACGCCCCTTTAAGACGCTTATAGCTTTTGAATGTATTTGCTGAGCCTCATCTAAGAAGCACCCGGTTAAATCGTAAGATCCCAAACGGTCAAACTCAGGGTCAGATGGTAAATATTTAATTTCCCTGAAGAATATAACAGAGCCGTTATGATATGTTGCTGTATAACTTTGAGCGTTATAGTGGTATTCGTTTTTAACCCCTAACTCTTTTGCTGTTTTAAAGAAAGTTAAAAGGGTTGTATCTTTTAGTTTTGTAAGTTCTTCCCTTGCAACTAACCAAGCAGACCCTGGCTTACTAATAGCTTCCATGTGAACCCATCCGCACCCTAACCAAGACTTACCGCCTCTGGCCCCACCACCGTAAAGAACCTCGTTTGTTTCTTTGTCCCTTAGTTTCCTTAGAGCATCCCTTTGGTTGGCAAATGTCTTAAATTTCGGTTCCATCCACGTCAATAATTCGGAACCCGGTAATCTTTTCGCCTCCGCTGGTATGGTCTATCTCTGCTTTAGGCGCACCGTATGCCGAATCCATAACCGCTTTATACGCTTTATCGTCACCATTGATAGCATTATCAGCCATTACAATAGTCATAATCTCTTCTACTGACATTTTATCGGTAACGTCAGGGAACTTCTCTTTAAGTTTCGCCATACGATCAGGAGGAAGTAATCCGCTCATTTCCAAAACATTACGAGCAATAGTAGAACGATTTTTAGTGCCTGGAATCTTGCCTTCTGGATTACCAGACTGACCAGCCACAAATGGTTTTGCGCCTTCTGGAGTTTCACCTTTTTTAAATGGCATAATATTTCTGCTTTATTTCTGCAATTTTCGTATCAAACCTACCAAAAACTTACCATTTTAGCAAATGCTTATTTAACTCTGTCATAGCATAAATGAATCCATAACAAATAAATATCTACCCGATAAGAGAACTCAATGTGAGCGCAGGCAACAAATGGGGTATAATGAAACCCTAACCCGAATATTCGCCAGGATATTAAGATCCATAAATGATAATTCCGTTTCTTAATGTACTTTGTCATATCTCCCCCGTTGGTTTCGATGGTGTGGTCATAGCTTAAAATCTTGATATATGTCGCAAACTTTTAAATCCGCTTCTGAAAAAGTATAGAAGCCACTTTCTGTCAGTCTTTGGTTTTTTGATCACGGCTTTTTTGTTGGGGGTGGTCATAACTTGATTGTTAAGTCTACTTTAAATATACCATGCCAAAAATTTTGCAACTCATGGAGGCTATCAATTGTGTTCCACCGATGATAGTAGAAATTTAATGAATTACTCATATTGATTCTTATACCTTCTTTTACGAAAGCGCAGAACACCCCCGATCTCGGCTTAGACTTTTCAAATCCGGCATCGATTAGCATTTCTTGAGTCAGTCGAACCGCTTTGACATTCTCAATCGGATAGTAGACATAGGATTTAGTTTCTATACCTATCCTGTCTTCTTTGCCGTAAACGCTTAATACCTGCTCAATACCTTTGTCGGTTTGAACATAGTTTCCGATTCTTAATTCTGTATTTTTCATCTTCTTTCTCTCCCGTCCTTTGCGGTAGTTTTAGGGGTAAGTCTTTTCAGACAATTTTTACAACTAACTAAATCTTCATCGGTACTCATAGATCCTTCAAACCCGTCTATACCACATAGAGTTTTATCATCTCCTTCATCGTATCCAGATTCAGACCAAGTTTCTTGCCTTCCGTAGTGTGTTTTCCGTTTTCATGTTGTTTGCTTTACCCTTTGAGGGGTGTTACTAATGTATTTCAAGCTATATCCCATATCGCCGTTTTCATCCTTCCCGACTTTTGCGCCCATTTTATTGTCCATAAGCCAAGTGTAAAAGACAAACTTTTGTATATCTGTTCTCTCGTCTTTAAAGTCATCAAATAGTAAATGACTGGCTCTGATTTTATCGGTAAGCTCAAAGCATTCTGCAACCGGTCTATATTTTGTTTCCGTTTTCATTCTTCTTCAATTATTTTGGTTAATCTTTTGGTAATTCGGGTAATAGTTGGTAATGAGTAGGCTTTATTCTTGAGTTTGCCTGATCGTCCGCCTCGAAATACATATGTCTTCTTACTCCTGTCGTTATCCATTTATCTGTAGCAAGCATTATGAGTACACCAGCAGGGACATCCATAACGTTGTCTATTTTCACCCACGGATTAAAAGGCTGGCTCCGATAACGTTCCATAGCCTTGACTATGGTTTCTGTTGATCTCTCACTATCTATAGTGGCTTCAAGTACCTCTAATGCCGTGTATCCTGTGATGGGTGGGTGTTGCTGTAGTAAAAGACTAGCGATAGCCTTAGCTTTCATAACCTCGTCTTCCATCTGGTCGCCACCGTGATATGATTGCTGGTTAAGATCAAATATCTGTTGCCATAACTCCGGCTCATTTTCGCTTTTACGCTGAGGGGTGGGTTCGGGATTCTCTAACGGCGGTATCTCATTCATTGAATATTCTTCTGTGAGGTGGGGTGAAATGCCGCCACAGTCAGCACACTTGCCGTCATGGAATACAAAGCATCCGCATTGACATTTTTGAATTGACTTTTCCATTACCAATCTTCATTCTCTGGTAAATTCCTGTATTCTTCTTCGGTCATAAGAACCGGAGTTATTGTGTAGTAAACTTGTTCTACATCATTGGGGTCAATGTCGCCTACATCCATTGAGATCATATCTCTAATGGTGTTTAAATCCTGAACAATGACATACCCTTTACCATCGTTCGACTCTAGTTTATAATAAATTTCTTTTTCCATGTTGTTGTTGTTAGTGAACTTTTTGCCCGTTAATTGAGATAGAGCCGTTTTTGTCTAGTTGTTGGTTCATGGGTTATCGGTTTCTATGGTCATTCAGTCTGTCGATCTCCGCAGCGATTAAAGCCCCAGCAACTGCCAGCCGTTCGACATAAGGCTTGTTCAGCATTTTTATACAATCCTCGTCAGGCCAGTTTTCGGGGTAACTATTTCGGTCTATCCCCTCTTCATGCTCTGAGGCGATAAGCATTTCCGCTGCAACTGCAAGTTGACCGTCGGAATAATACTGCGGATTTTCATGTACAAAATTTGGGTCATAGCCGTGTTTCAATATTTGTTCGGCTCTTTCCATTTCGATTAGTTGGATTCCTGTTTTCATAGCTTATCGTTTTTTACGTTTCTTCTTCTTAGGTGTGAATTTAGACCCTCGCTTAGTTGATGCGTTTGGATTGTAAATAAAATCATCACTTCGATAATTTTTGATCAATAAAGCTTCAGACTTTGCCAGAATATTTTGCTTAGCCTGTTCTAAAGAAGATTCACTGTCAATAATTGTAATACCTCTATCGAATTCAAGGGTATGAAGTGCAAGAGCATGTATTATTCCCCTTCTGTCCATATCATTTATTTGTTTTGGTGGTGTGCCTCGACTTCCATACATTGAAACAAGTTTTACAAATATCTACTTCGCTTTTCTCTAGGTGCTCGATTGGGTTAAAACCCATGTTGTATATTCCCGGGTAACGCTTATCAACTCCGCAAAATATTGTATCATCTTCATCGTAACCTAAATGATTGGTTACAATATCCTCATCAACAGGTTTTGACCAATGTGCTTTTTGATATGCGTATATCAGCCTATTCCCTTCCTCTGTTTCAATTTGTTTCATGGTTGCAGGGGTTTAATCTGTCCAGTCGATTTTCTGATTGCACAAATGGCAATCTCCGGTATATGAAAGCTGAGTGCCACATCTTTTATTTGGGCAGAAGAATGTATACCAGTTTTCTCTACCGAATACTTTTCCGTTATTCACCCTAACTACTTTTAGTTGGGTCAACTCCTGCGCTTTCAGTTCTTTGGTCATGGGGTTTCCTGTTTAATCTGTACAATTGCATGTTTCATATCGTGACATTTCGGATACTTGCTCTTCCGTAAACTCCATCTGTTCTATTTGAGATAAAGTAGCGGATATGTTCCACCTGCTGCCGGTTATCTCTTCCAT